>OLPF01000406.1_pt1 | contig 47626 bp, 39 predicted proteins | sample 1673121 | NCBI WGS metagenome assembly OLPF01 (sample SAMEA3136756, study PRJEB25190) | human gut metagenome
ACCAAAAACAATCCCGTGCTGTTGGGCGAAGCCGGGGTTGGTAAGACCGCCGTGGTGGAGGCCCTGGCCCAGCGCATGGCCCTGGGGCAAGTCCCGGACGCGCTGACCCACAAGCGCCTGCTGGCCCTGGACCTGGCCTCCGTCATCGCCGGGACGAAGTATCGGGGCGAGTTTGAGGAGCGCATGAAAAACATTTTGAACGAAGTGGCCCGCGCCGGGAACGTCATTCTCTTTCTGGACGAGCTGCACACCCTGGTCGGTGCCGGCAGCGCAGAGGGAGCCATTGATGCGGCCAACCTCTTAAAGCCCGCCTTGGCCAGGGGCGGCGTGCAGCTCATCGGAGCCACGACCACCGAGGAATACCGCCGCTTCTTAGAAAAGGACTCTGCTTTAGAGCGCCGCTTCCAGCCCGTGCAAGTGGAGGAACCCAGCCGGGAGACCACCCTCTCGATCCTGCGCACCCTGGCCCCCCGCTACGCCCTGCACCACGGCCTGTCCTTCGCCGAGGGGACGCTGGAAGCCGCCGTCACCCTCTCCGCCCGCTACCTGCCCCAGCGCCGCCTGCCGGACAAAGCCATCGACCTGCTGGACGAGGCCGCGGCCCAGGCCCGCCTGCGGGCCCAGGCGCTCCCGCCCAATTTGGACGCCCTGGCCCACCGGGTCCAGTTGGTCGTCCGGGAGCGGGATGAGGCCATTGCCGCCCAAGATTACGAGGCCGCCGCCCGCTGCCGGGACGCAGAAGCCGACTTCCGCCGGGAGCTGGACCAGGGCCGGGCCGATTGGCTGGCCGCCCAGGCTCCGCCCGTGGTCACGCCCCAGGACGTAGCCCGCACCATCTCCCAGTGGACCGGCATCCCCCTCACCCGCCTGACCCAGGGGGAGGCCAATCAGCTGCTCCGTCTGGAGCAGGATTTAGGCCGCCGGGTGGCGGGACAAACCGCTGCCGTCCGGGCCGTCGCCCGCGCCATCCGCCGCAGCCGGACCGGGCTGAAGGAACCCCACCGTCCTGTTGGTGCGTTTCTCTTTCTGGGGCCCACCGGCGTGGGCAAGACCGAGCTGGCCAAGGCCCTGGCCCAAGCCCTCTTTGGCTCGGAGGAGGCGCTCATCCGCTTCGATATGTCCGAGTTTGGCGAGCGCCACACCGCCAGCCGTCTCACCGGCTCGCCCCCCGGCTACGTCGGGCACGAAGAGGGCGGACAGCTCACCGAAGCCGTCCGCCGCCACCCGTACAGCGTGTTATTGTTCGACGAGCTGGAAAAGGCCCACCCGGACGTCTGGAATCTGCTCTTACAGATCATGGAAGACGGTATCCTCACCGACTCCCAGGGCCGTCGGGCCAGCTTCGGCAGCACCGTGCTCATTATGACTTCTAATGTGGGCGGCGAAGCCCTCTCCACCGGCGTCCCCCTGGGCTTCTCCGGCGGACAGGCGGGCAAAACCGTCCAGAGCGCCGCCCTCCAGCGGGAGCTGCGCCAGGTCTTCCGCCCGGAATTTCTCGGCCGCCTGGACGAGATCGTGACCTTCCACCCCCTGGACGAGGGCGAGCTGGAAACCGTCGCCCGCAAGCTCCTGACGGCCTTTGCCCACCGTCTCTCCGCCTCCGGCATCGACTTTCTCCCCTCCGACCAGGCCATTCGCTGCCTGGTCCGCCAGGGCAAGACGGAGCAGCGCTACGGTGCCCGCCCCCTCCGCCGCCTCATCCGCACCCAAGTGGAGGACCCCGCCGCCGACCTTCTCCTCCGCCAGGCCGTCACCGCCGGCGGCACGCTCTATCTGGAGGAGGACGAGGGGCAGTTAGTCCTCTCGCCGCTCGTCTGAGTCCTCTTATGCGAAAAAATCCAACCCATCTTAAATGATAGGTTGGATTTTTTCGATTCAGTTTCTTCCAGTTCAAGAAGCAGAGAGCAGAGATAAATTCTCTGCTTTATCCCGTTCGCTCCACCGGACGACCTTCGCATCATATCTTCCAAACGCATCCTCGATGCCTTTGGCGATCCCATTCTGGTCATTCAAGATCACGATGAGCTGACTGTCGACTCTTCTCGCCGGTTTTGTGTCGTTCCAGGCAAACAAGATATTTCCCATACTGGATTTATTGGGATTATTCACAGCCTGACAAAGACGCTCCGGCTGTGTTCGATTCCTCTGAAACAAAAAGTCATAATTATGGGAAAAGCCTGACATTCCAGTAAATTGAACGTTCTCTGCACAATAAATACCCTTTTCCGAAAAGAAATCCTGCACATCGTCCAAAAATAGAGAAGCCACCTTCGGTTTCGACAAAGCAAACATATCATCTACCCGTAGCATAGCCTGAATAAATAAGTGCTTTTTCTGCGCAAAATCTTTGCGCGGCGCTTTGGCCACCAGCTCACCCCGATGTTCGCTCACACCATATTGCATCAAAATCCGCTTGAGATACTTTGTCCGCATTGGCGTAAATTGGAAGCCATTCATTTCCAGATTACGAATGGTCATGCCATCATCAGAAAACAGGATCTCATCCCCCTCCTGACGGACATAGATTTGTAAATAATCATTTGCGCTATCCAGATAGGGTGCCGTGATCTCATAATACTCGCCGACCTGCTGAAACGTGATCTCACTTCTCAACCACGCAGCATACTCATCGATCAGCGTTTGAATATCCATCCGATCTACCTCCTCTCTGGTCAAAGTTCCATTTGACAACGTATCTTTGGTGGTTCCACAACATGAAATTTCTTTAAGAATCTCACTGTGTTTTCTTCAAACTTTTCACTATGGATATCCTCCGCAGGAAATGCAAGTTTTCTACCATATTCTTCCGTATAAACATGCCAGTGGTCTTTTGTGATTTTTTCTCCATCAGGATTAAAATGTACATTGGTCGCGTTGATATGTAACTCCAAAAGAGAGATGCCATTCTTTTTGATCCTGGCCCCTATGCTATATTTCTTAGACTGAATTTTTCCTCGAAATATGCTGACAGTAAACAAGTCTTTCTTGGTATCTCCAACCACGTCAAACTCCGCTTTCTTTCCTCTGTCCGGAAAGTCTATCGCTTCGATCAACGCACGCTTCAACATAGCAATGAGCCGCCGGGCTTCTGCATCGGTCAATTTTTCGCCGCTCACTGAACCACCTCCGTCTGTAATAGTCTACCATTGTTTGTCAAATTTTGCAACGCCGGGCACAACTTTGCAGTTGTTTTTCCACACATCGTGCGCTATAATAGAGCGAAATACTTATTTTTAGGTTGTCCCCTTTGGGATACTTTACGATACTATATTAGAAAGATTTGTTCAAACGTTTGAAACGTTTTTGAGGTGAGATCATGTCACTGCGCATCGGAATCGACATCGGCTCCACCACCGTGAAGGTCGTGGTGCTGGATGAACAGAATAAACTGCTCTTCCGCTCCTATGAGCGGCACTATTCCAAGACCCGCGAGCGCACCTGCCAGACCCTGCAAGGGCTGCGCGGGATGCTCGGCGGGCAGGAGATCAAGCTCTCCATCACCGGCTCGGCCGGCCTGGGCGTGGCCAAGGCTGCAAACCTGGACTTCGTGCAGGAGGTCTACGCCACCGCCGCTGCCGTGCGTCAGTTCATCCCCCAGACCGATGCCGTCATCGAGCTGGGCGGCGAGGACGCCAAGATCATCTTCTTCGGCAACACCCTGGAAGAGCGCATGAACGGCTCCTGCGCCGGCGGCACCGGGGCCTTCATCGACCAGATGGCCACCCTGCTCAACGTCTCGGTGAACGAGCTGGACGAGCTGTCGCTCAAGCACGAGAAGATCTACCCCATCGCCTCCCGCTGCGGCGTCTTTGCCAAGAGCGACATCCAGCCCATTCTGAACCAGGGCGGACGAAAGGAAGACGTGGCTGCCTCCATCTTCCAGGCCGTGGTCGATCAGACCGTCGCCGGCCTGACCCAGGGCCGGGAGCTGACGGGCACCATCGTGTTCTTGGGCGGCCCGCTCCACTTCCTGGCCGGTCTGCGCCAGCGGTTCGTGGAGACGTTACACTTAGATGAAGAACATGCCATCTTCCCGGAGGACGGCGATTGCTTCGCCGCCATCGGCGCGGCCCTGTGCACCGAGGAGTGCCAGCCCCGGAAGTTTGACGACGTGCTGGACCTTCTCGAACACACCACCACCGTCTCCGCCCCCGTGGACACCATGCCTCCCCTCTTCACCTCAAAGGAGGAGTACGAGGCGTTCTCCCGGCGGCACCAGTCCATGACGGTCCCCACGGTGGACCTCCATACTTACACCGGCCCCGCTTACTTAGGCATCGACGCCGGTTCTACGACCACGAAGCTCGTCCTCATCGACAAGGACGACAACATTCTGTACTCGTTTTACCACTCCAACCAGGGAAACCCCGTCCGCATCGTCCTGCCCCAATTAAAAGAGATCTACGCCCAGTGCGGCGACCGCATTTCTATCTGCGGGGCCGCCGTCACCGGCTACGGCGAGGACCTCATCAAGAACGCCTTCTCCTGTGACCTGGGCCTGGTCGAAACGGTGGCCCATCTCAACGCCGCCCGCCACTTCACCCCCGACGTGGACTTCATCATCGACATCGGCGGGCAGGACATGAAGTGCTTCAAGATCCGCAACGGGGCAGTCGATTCGATTTTGCTCAACGAGGCCTGCTCCTCCGGCTGCGGCTCCTTCATCGAGACCTTTGCCAAGGCCCTGGGCTATTCCATCGCGGACTTTTCCAAGATGGGCCTCTTTGCCAAGCACCCGGTGAACCTCGGCTCCCGGTGTACCGTTTTTATGAACTCCTCCGTGAAGCAGGCCCAGAAGGACGGCGCTTCGGTCGAAGACATCTCCGCTGGCCTCTCCATTTCGGTGGTGAAAAACGCCATCTACAAGGTCATTCGCGCCGCCAGCGCCGACGACCTGGGCAAGCACATCGTCGTGCAGGGCGGCACCTTCCTCAACGACGCCGTTCTTCGCTCCTTCGAGCTGGAGATCGGCCGGGAAGTCACCCGCCCGACGATTTCCGGCATCATGGGCGCTTACGGCGCGGCCCTGGCCGCAAAGGAGCTTGGCCTGCCCAAGTCCGCCCTGCTCTCTGCGAAGGACTTAGAGGAGTTCACCCATGAGGCCCGGCCCGCCACCTGTAAGCTCTGCACGAACCACTGCTCTCTGACCATCAACCGCTTCAACGGCGGCCGCCGCTTCATCTCCGGCAACCGCTGTTCCCGTCCCCTGGGCCAGGAGAAGATCGACATCCCGGACCTGATGAAGTTCAAGTATCAGTATCTCCGCTCCCTCCAGGGCAAGGGCGGCGGCGACGGTTCCCGCGGCAAGATCGGCATCCCCTTCGGGCTGAACATGTACGAGAACCTGCCCTTCTGGTACACCCTCTTTACCAACCTGAACTTCGAGGTGGTCCTCTCCCCCGAATCCACCCGGAGCCTGTACATCAAGGGGCAGCAGACCATCCCCTCGGACACCGTCTGCTACCCTGCCAAGCTTCTGCACGGCCACGTCATGGCCCTGCTGGACGAGGGCGTGGACACCATCTTCTACCCCTGTATGTCCTACAACTTCGACGAGCACCTGGCAGACAACCATTATAACTGCCCCGTCGTCGCCTACTACCCCGACCTGCTGGCAGTGAACATCCCCGCCCTGTCCAAGGTCAAGTACCTCCACCCCAACCTGGGCATCCACCGCCCGAAAGATTTTGAGAAAAAGGGCGCCAAGCTCCTGGCCGACGAGTTCGGCGTGCCCAAGCGGGAGGCCGTCAAGGCCATCCGCAAGGCCTACGAAGCCTACCACGGCTTCCGGGGCCTGGTCCAGCAGAAGGGCGCGGAGTACATCGACTTTGCCCGGAAGAGCGGACGTAAGATCCTGGTGGTCGCCGGCCGTCCCTACCACATGGACCCGGAGATCAACCACGGCATCAACGACCTCATCACGTCCTTCGGCTTCGTGCTGGTGACGGAGGACGCCGTCTTCCAGCACATGGGCAAGGAGCCTCGCCACGTTCTGAACCAGTGGACCTATCACGCCCGCATGTACAACGCCGCCCGCTACGTCTGCACCCAGCCGGACATGGCCTTCATCCAGCTGGTGTCCTTCGGCTGCGGCGTGGACGCCATCACGACGGACGAGCTGCGCTCCATTCTAGAGGAACACGGCGAGCTGTACACCCAGCTCAAGATCGACGACATCTCCAACCTGGGCGCGGTCAAGATCCGCATCCGAAGCCTCATCGCCGCCCTGGACGCCAGAGACGCCCAGGCCAAGAAACACGCACCGGAAGGAGGGGACGCAAATGGCTAAGCTAGAATACGACGAGACCGGCCGCCTGCTCTTTACCCAGGAGATGCGGAAGGAGTACACCATCCTCATCCCGCAGATGCTGCCCATCCACTTTGGTTTCTTCGCCAAGCTTCTGGCCCGCTCTGGGTACAACGTGGCCATCCTGAACAACGACGGGAAAGCCGTCGTGGACAGCGGCCTGAAATACGTCCACAACGACGCCTGCTACCCCGCCCTGCTGGTCATCGGGCAGATGATCGACGCCATTCAGAACGGCGGCTATGACCCCCATAAAGTCGCCCTGCTCATCACCCAGACCGGCGGCGGCTGCCGGGCCTCCAACTACATCCACATGCTCCGCAAGGCCTTGGAAAAGGCCGGGTTAGACTATATCCCCGTCATCTCCCTCTCCTTCGGCCTGGAGAAAAACCCCGGCTTCCACTGGACCGTGGGCCTCATCCGCCGCCTCATCTACGGCATGATGTACGGCGACCTCATCATGAACGTGGCCAACCAGGTCCGCCCCTATGAAGTAAACCCCGGCGACACCGCCGCCCACGTGGACCACTGGACCACGGAGCTGCTGGACCGCTTCGACAAGGGCGACGGCATGTCCCGCAAGAAGATGCGCGGCATCTTTGACGAGATTTGCGCCGACTTCAAGTCCATCCCCGTCTCCGGCGAGGAGAAGATCCGGGTCGGCGTGGTGGGCGAGATCTACATCAAGTTCTCGTCCCTGGGCAACAACCAGCTCGAACAGTTTCTCCTGGACGAGGGGGCCGAGCCGGTGGTGCCGGGCCTGACGGACTTCATGATCTTCAAGATCTACAACCGCGTCTCCGACGTGGACATGTTCGGCGGCAGCAAGCTCAAGCAGCTGCTCTGCCAGTTCTTCATGGGCTACATCGAAAAATGCCAGCTGGACATGATCGCCGCCCTGAACAAGGCCGGCTTCCGCGCCCCCGGCACCTTTGCCGAGCTGCACAAGCTCATCCACGGCTACTTAAACGACGGCTGCAAGATGGGCGAGGGCTGGCTGCTCACCGCCGAGATGCTGGAGCTGATCCACTCCGGCACACCCAACATCGTCTGCGCCCAGCCCTTCGGCTGCCTGCCCAACCACATCGTCGGCAAGGGCATGATCCGCGCCCTGAAGGACGATTACCCCAACTCCAACATCGTCGCCGTGGACTACGACCCCGGCGCGACGAAGATCAACCAGGAAAACCGCATCAAGCTCATGCTGGCCAACGCCAAGCGCATCGCCAAAGAGGAACAGAAACAGCAGGAATCCCCCGCTCCCGCTGCCCATTAAAAAAGGAGCGCCGGTCTTGACAAGACAGGCGCTCCTGGACTATACAGCGTTCCCACATTTTGTTCTTTGTTCATTTCACAAAATGCCCTTGAATCCGCAAAATCTCTTTGATATAATTAGCGTATCAAAGGGGTGGTGTTCGCGTGTTGACTGAAGAGTTTGTTGAATTAGCAAACAAAATTTGCAAACAGAAAGCGGAAGAGCAAACGATTGAGCTAAAATCCGCCCAAACAGGCTGTCCGAAGAGACTGTATGATACGCTGTCGAGTTTTTCTAACCAAGACAGTGGCGGTGTTCTTGTGTTCGGTATTGATGAGAAGGCTGCCTTTCAGGTGGTCGGAGTCTATGATCCACAGGATCTGCAAAAGAAAATAACGGAACAATGCTTACAAATGGAGCCGCCGGTTCGCGCTGTCTTTACCCTGGCAGAATATCACGGAAAAATGATTTGTGCAGCGGAAATACCAGCCATTGACATCGCAGAGCGTCCCTGTTACTACCGTGGGGCTGGGCGTACCAAAGGCTCCTACATTCGTGTTGGTGATGCTGACTTGCCGATGACAGACTATGAACTATACAGCTACGAAGCATTCCGTAAGCATTTACATGATGATGAACGCCCCGTTGAACGGGCGACATTGCAGCTGCTGGACATGGGAAAAATCCAAGACTACATGGAAAAGATGCGTGTGGATCGCCCCGGATTTTCCAGGCTGACACAGGAGCAGACCATGGAAATGCTCAATGTTACAAGAAACGGTATCCCTACCTTGGCAGCCGTTCTGAATTTTTGTCTTTATCCGCAAGGATTCTTCCCGCAGCTTGGCATCACAGCAATTGTTGTACCCGGCACGGAGATCGGCGATGTAGACCAGGATTCTGCGCGATTTATTGACAACAAGCGAATCGGTGGAACCATCCCAGAAATGGTGGAAGAAGCGTTAAATTTCTGTCGTCGGAACATGAAAGTCAAAACCATCATCAGCAAAGAAACCGGTCTTCGCACAGATAAGACAGAGTATCCTATGGATGCCCTCCGCGAAGCGATCCTCAACGCCGTGATCCACCGTGATTACAGTATTCACACCGAAGGGACTCCGATTCAAATTGACTTTTTTACAGACCGCGTCGAGATCCACAGCCCCGGAAGTCTGTACGGACGGATGAGCATCGAGCAGTTAGGGATCGCGAAACCGGATCTCCGGAATCCTGCGCTGGCTGTCATGGCAGAAACTCTGACCACCGCGGAGCATCGCTACTCTGGTATTCCCACAATGCGCAATGCGATGAAAGAATCTGGCTTACCAGAACCAAAATTTGAGAACCGCAGAAATGAGTTCGTGGTAACGTTTTACAACAAAGAGGACCCAGAGAAAGACGCACTCACCGCGGAACCCGCTCAAGATCTACTGGCATTCTGCCATGAACCAAAAACCCGGCAGGAAATCGCAGCATTCTTGGGCGTAAAAACTGTGTTTTATGCAATGCAACATTATGTACAACCGCTGATCACGACTGGAAAATTAGCCATGACGATACCAGAAAAGCCAAAGAGCAGAAATCAAAAGTATTATACCGTTTGACCGATCCCAAAAAGGCAAGTGCAAGCCCCTCCCACTGCACGACTTACTGCTGGCTTCTTCCCCCTAAATCCGACCAAGACCGTCTTTGTTCTGCGTACAAAGACGGTCTTTTGGGTCCTCTCCGGGAAAAATTAAGGAAAGTCTCTTAGTTTTTATGAATTTTATCACGCTTTGTTGTTGATTATTTCCAAAATCCGTTTATAATAACAAGTAGATTACGAAAAGGAGGTTTTTTCCCATGGCGAGAAAACCGAAGGGACTTACCAAACCCATTGCAAAAACGGCTGCCCGGATGTCCCGGAAAGCTGCCCTGACGCCGACCCAACTGGAAAAGATAGACGCCTACTGGCGGGCCTCGAACTATCTGGCCGCCTGCCAGCTGTATCTTCTGGACAACCCCCTGCTGAAAAAACCGCTTGAACCGGCCCAGATCAAGAAAAAGATCGTTGGTCACTGGGGCACTGTCCCTGGTCAGAACTTCATCTATACACACCTCAACCGGATCATCAACAAGTACGACCTGAATATGATCTACCTCTCCGGCCCTGGCCACGGCGGCAACGCCATGGTCTCCCAGACCTACCTGGAGGGGACATACAGTGAGGTCTACCCCAACATCAGCCAGGATGAAGAGGGCCTGCAAAAGCTCTTCAAGCAGTTCTCCTTCCCCGGCGGCATCCCCAGCCACGTGGCCCCGGAGACCCCCGGCTCCATCCATGAGGGCGGCGAGCTGGGCTACTCCCTGGCCCACGCCTTTGGCGCGGTGCTGGATAACCCCGACCTGATCGCCGCCTGCGTCGTCGGCGACGGCGAGGCCGAGACCGGCCCCCTGGCCACCGCCTGGCACGGCAACAAGTTCCTCAACCCCATCGGGGACGGTGCCGTCCTGCCCATCCTGCACCTGAACGGCTTCAAGATCCATAACCCGACCATCCTCTCCCGCATCCCCAAGAACGAGCTGACCGAGCTCTTCCACGGCTACGGCTGGGACGTGCGCTTCGTTGAGGGCGACGAGCCGAAGAAGATGCACCAGGCCATGGCCGGTGCCCTGGACTGGGCCATCCGCGAGATCCGCCGCATCCAGGCCAACGCCCGCCAGACCGGCGACGACAGCCGCCCCACCTGGCCCATGATCATCCTCCGCACCCCCAAGGGCTGGACCGGCCCCAAGGAAGTGGACGGCCAGACCATCGAGGGCAACTTCCGCGCCCACCAGGTCCCCATCGACATGACCCAGCCCCACCATCTCCAGCTCTTGGAGTCCTGGCTGCGCAGCTATAAGCCCGAAGAGCTCTTCACCGAGGAGGGCAAGCTCCGCCCCGACCTCCAGGCCCTGGCCCCTGTGGGCGACCGCCGCATGGGCGCCAACCCCCACGCCAACGGCGGCAAGCTCCTGCGGGACCTGAAGCTGCCGGACTTCCGCAAGTACGGCGTGGACCTGCCCGCTCCCGGTGCCGTCGAGGCCCAGGACATGCTGGTGCTGGGCGCATACGTCCGGGACGTCATCAAGGAAAACGAGCCTGCCAAGAACTTCCGCGTCTTCGGCCCTGACGAGAGCAAATCCAACCGCCTGACCCCCATGTTCGAGGCCACCACCCGCGTGTGGGACGCCGACATCGAGCCGGGCGACGAGTATCTGGCCCACTCCGGCCGGGTCATGGACTCCATGCTCTCCGAGCACATGTGCGAGGGCTGGCTGGAGGGCTACCTGCTCACCGGCCGCCACGGCTTCTTCAACAGCTACGAGGCCTTCATCCGCATCGTGGACTCCATGTTCTCCCAGCACGCCAAGTGGCTCAAGACCTGCAACGAGCTGCCCTGGCGGCAGGACATCGCCTCCCTGAACTATATCCTCTCCTCCAACGTCTGGCAGCAGGACCACAACGGCTTCACCCACCAGGACCCCGGTTTCCTGGATCACGTGGCCAACAAGAAGGCAGACGTGGTGCGGATGTATCTGCCCCCCGATGCCAACTGCCTGCTCTCCTGCTTTGCCCACTGCATCAGCAGCCGGAACTATGTGAACGTGCTCGTCACCTCCAAGCACCCCCGCCCCCAGTGGCTGACCATGGAGCAGGCCGTGAAACACTGCACCCAGGGCATCGGCATCTGGCAGTGGGCCTCCAACGACCAGGGTGAGGAGCCGGACATCGTCCTGGCCTGCTGCGGCGACACGCCCACCCTGGAGACGCTGGCAACGGTGACCATCCTGCGCCACTACTTCCCCGACCTGAAGATCCGGGTCGTGAACGTGGTGGACCTGATGCGCCTCCAGTCCAACACCCAGCACCCCCACGGCCTGACCGACCAGAAGTACGACCTGCTCTTCACCCAGGACAAGCCCGTCCTCTTCGCCTTCCACGGCTACCCGTCCCTCATCCACGAGCTGACCTACCGCCGGAAGAACAAGAACCTGCACGTCCGGGGCTATATCGAAGAGGGCACCATCACCACGCCCTTCGACATGCGCGTGCTGAACAACCTGGACCGCTTCCACCTGACCATGGACGTCATCCAGCTCCTGCCCGAAAAGCTGGGCACCCGCGGGGCCTTCCTCACCCAGATGCTCCAGGATAAGCTCGTCGAGCACAAGCAGTATATCGCCGAACACGGCCTGGACCTGCCTGAGATCCGCGACTGGAAGTGGAACGACGGCAAGGGAAATTACGTCGATTGACGCACAACTCCCGCTTATCTTCTAAAAATTCTCAAAAAACACCCGTCAGCATCGTCTGGCGGGTGTTTTTTGGGTATTTTCTCTCTTTTATCTAGTTTTTATTCGGAAAGCAGGGTGTAATCTATCGTTTCCGCTCTTGCGATCGTTTGGGAGTTATGCTATGATAATTCCATCAGCTGTACAACTTCATAGCGTTACCCCGATGAAACCTTTAGGATCGAAAGAAACTGAAGGCGGAGGGATCTCTGGAGAATCTCCCATGTGAGTACCGAAGGTGCAAGACTTCCAGCCAGGAAGTCGAATCTCTCAGGTTAAAGGACAGAGCCGTGTTAAGCGACCCCGTTCACCGAAGAGAGAGAAACAGGGAAGTGACCACGGACGACTGTTCTTCAGAGCCATTTGGGCAGGATGCCCAAGAGGCTCTTTATTTTTGTGTAATTTTAGGAGGCAGTCCCATGGACACACTGCTGCACATCGTGCAAACCATCAACTTTTATCTCTCGGATTATATCCTGGTCTTTCTGCTGGTGGGTACCGGCTTGTTCTTCTCCATCCGCACTCGCTTCGTGCAGGTCCGCTGCTTCGGAGAAGGGATGCGGCGGGTCTTCGGCAACTTCTCCATGCGCGGCGGCGCACAAAAAGGCGGCCTGAGCTCCTTCCAGGCTCTCACCACTGCCATCGCGGCCCAGGTCGGTACCGGCAACATCGTCGGCTCCTGCGGCGCGATCCTGGTCGGCGGCCCCGGTGCCATCTTCTGGATGTGGATCATCGCCTTCTTCGGCATGGCCACCATCTATGCAGAGGCCGTGTTGGCCCAGGAGACCCGCGTCGTCCACGAGGACGGTTCCGTCTCCGGCGGCCCGGTCTATTACATCAAGCGGGCGTTTAACAACGGCTTCGGGACGTTCCTGGCTGTGTTCTTCGCCATCGCCATCACCCTGGCGCTGGGCTTCATCGGCTGTATGGTCCAGTCCAACTCCATCGGCCAGACGTGCAGCACGGCCTTTGGCATCCCCGCCTGGGTCATCGGCATCGTGGTTGCGATCCTGGCTGCGATCATCTTCCTCGGCGGCGTGAACCGCGTGGCCGCTGTCACGGAAAAGCTCGTGCCCATCATGGCCGTTCTGTATCTGGTCGGCGGGCTGATCCTGCTCATCCTGCGCCTGCCCTATCTGCCGGAGACCATCGGCATGATCTTTAAGTATGCCTTCTTCCCCAACGCCATCATCGGCGGCGGCCTGGGCTACGCCCTGAAGACCGCCATCAGCCAGGGCGTCAAGCGCGGCCTGTTCTCCAATGAGGCCGGTATGGGTTCTACCCCTCACGCCCACGCCATGGCAAAGGTCAAGCATCCCCATGACCAGGGTGTGGTCGCCATGGTCGGCGTCTTCATCGACACCTTCGTGGTCCTGACCATGACTGCCCTCGTCGTCATCTCCACCCTCTACGCCGGCAACGGCCCCCTGGCCCACGGCGCTGTGGAGGGGATCAACAAGGCTGACATGGCCCAGCTGGCCTTCTCCAGCGTGTTCGGGTCCACCGGCGGCAGCGTGTTCGTCGCCATCTGCCTGTTCTTCTTCGCCTTCTCCACCATCCTCAGCTGGAACTTCTTCGGCAAGCTGAACGTGCAGTACCTCTTTGGCAAAAAGGCCACCGTGGTCTATTCCGTCCTCGGCGTGGTCTTCATCTTCCTCGGCTCCTGCCTGTCCAACGATCTGGTCTGGGAGCTGTCCGACCTGTTCAACCAGCTCATGGTCATCCCCAACGCGCTGGCATTGCTCGCCCTTTCCGCCCTGGTGGTTCGCGCCGCCAAGGGCTCGAAATAAGGGAATGAGAGAGAGGTCTCTTTGACCTCGATCGTTCTCCTCTCTTTTGCATCGCCCCTGGTTCAGAGCCCCTCTCTCTTGAACCAGGGGTGATCCATTCCCCGGCCCGAAGGAAATCTTTCGTCATTATGGCGCAAGGTGCCCGTCATTTTGTCCAAATCGTCTGGTTTCTTCGCTGATATGCCCAATTTTGCAGCAAGTATTTCAGTAATTTTTTTATACAACCGTCTCTTGCAATTTTTCTTGCGTTGTGCTATTCTATACTCACAGCGGGGCACAAGAGATTCCGGCTAGGCCCGGTATGCCGCGTTTTCGCCCCGCTGGTCCTTTTGGACCGGCAGGCTCCCTTCTTTTTCTTGTTCTTCCCTAGAACCGACCACCGCCGGTCCCTATCTTAACTTTGATCCATATTCTTTTCCTTTCTTTTCCGCCGCCCTTCGCGCCAGGTTCCTGGCCAAGGGGCGGTGGGCCTTTTTTTGCCCAAATTTCGCCCCAGATCACAGCCACACGGTTCCGCTGCCCTCCAGCGCGAAAAGCCGCCCCGCCAGGTCCTCTGCGCAGGCGGTGAGGTAGGCCGCCGTGTTCTCCTCTTTCCCAGCCACGCTCCGGGCCGCCGCTGCCAGCTGGGCGAAGACGGTTTCTTTCGTTTGGTTCCGGAAACACTGGGCCAAGGCCTCCCGCTCCCCCTCTGTCATGGTCAGGGGCACCGGTGCGGCCCCCATCAGGGCCTTGCCCAGGGCATTGACCGCCACCGGCAGAAAGAGGTTGCAGACCTCTTCCTGATACCAGGGATGGTACCGCTCCAACACCGCCACCAAGTCCGCCCAGGTGTAGCGCCGCAGAAAGTGGTTTTCTATGCTCAAGCGGCGGAGGTACTCTTTGACGTAACGCACCCCCTGCATCCGCTCCGGCACCGGCAGCGCCAGCTGATAGTCGATGTCGCAGGGGATCTCCTGGGCCAGGTATACGAAGTCGTAGCGCCGCCAGAAGCCGCCGATGCTCCGCAGGGTATCCCACATGGCCCGGTTCTTCACCGGCGGCAGGGCGCGGCACAGGGAGACCCAGAGGATATTTCCCCGGACCATCTCTCCCCGCAGGCGCTCCCGCCTGCTCGTCAGCTCCTTGGCCAGGTCACGGGTCAGCAGCTCCCTTCCCCGTTCTCCTGGGTCTTCTAAGTCCAGCCCCAGAGTAAAACAGATCGAGTCCAAGAGTGCCTGGGCCGTCTCCACGGGCACCGAGTCACTCTCCCCCTTTGTGTAGTTCCTGACCTGCCGGGCCAGCAGCGCAAAGAGCTTGGCCTGCAATGCCTGCTGCTCTGCTTGGGTCAGGCGTGTCTTAATCTCCGTCATCGGATGCCCCCTCTCCCGGTTTCTGACCGGTCTGAATATAGCGTAAAATTTCTGCCCCGGTCAGCCCGTCCAGATAGTCTGCGCTCCCCTGGGCGGGGTCGTCAAAGAGGGCAGCCAGAGCGTCGATCACCTCCCGGTCGGATGCCTGCTCCCGGCAAAGGCCCTTCCAGTGGTAAAATAAGTCCTGCAAGTGGTCCATCGTCTCAGCGTAGTTGTCCTGCCGCAGATAGGGGGATGCACGGACGGCCTTGGCCAGGTCCGTCACGATCCCCAGGCCGAACTCCACCCGGCCCGTGTCCGCCAGCGCCGCCCGGCGGCCGGCCTGCAATTCCTCCCAGTCCTGAATGGTCAGGGAGAGACCCTGCTCCGCCGTGGCTTCGTTGCAGCGCAGCAGCTCCCCCTTCACCGCCACCGGGCAGACGGGGCACCATGTTTGATCCATGCAAGATCACCTCCTGTTCCCCTGTTATACCCCAGGGCGGCAGGCAGAACAAGACTTGAAAAAATCCCGATTTTGTGGTAATATAACAGTAGAAAAACAGCCCGAAGACCTGAATTTTTTTCCAGTCTTCGGGCTGTTTGCTGTTTTGTGTTTGAAAAGTTATCGGCGGAACCAGGCTTTCATCGTGTCAAAGATCTTCACCAGCTCGTCCTCCTGGATGATGTATGGAACCATGGAATACATGTAGCTCAGGAAGGGTCGGCTGAACACACCCCGCTGGTAGGCAAACTCCTGGAAGCCCGCCAGGTCCTTGGGGTCATAAACTTCTACGCAGGTACAGCCACCCATGACGCGCACCTCTTTGATGCGGGGATCGGCAAAGCCCAGCATCTCCCGCTTGGAGATGGCCTCGATCTTCTGGATCTTGGACATATAGTCCTCCCGCTCGAAGATCTCAATGCCCTTGAGGGCCGCGGCGCAGGCCAGGGCGTTGCCCATGAAGGTCGGGCCGTGCATGAGGGCGTGGTTCGGATCATCGCTGTAAAAGGCATCGTAGACCTTATGGTTGGCCACGGTGGCGGCGTGGCCGATGTAGCCGCCGGTGAGGGCCTTGCCCAGGACGAGAATATCCGGCAGCACCAAATCGGCAACAAATCGGTTCCCCGTCCGGCCAAAGCCGGTGGCCACCTCATCGAAGATGAGCAGGACGCCGTACTGGTCACACAGCTCTCTGGCCCGTTTCAGGAAGGAGATGTCATACATCCGCATCCCCCCGGCCCCCTGGAGCAGCGGCTCGACCAGGACGCAGTTGAGCTGGTCGTGGTATTGGGCAAAGGCCTCCTCCAGGGCGGAAATTTCCGTGGGGATATGCACCACGTCCCGCTTGTTGGGGAAGGCCAGGTGATAGTCCTCGTCGTCACCGACCTCCATGGCGCGGAAGGTGTCGCCGTGGTAGGCGTGCTCCAGGGCCAGGACCATGGGGCGGGGCGTGCCCAGGTTGACGTAATACTGCACCGCCATTTTCAGGGCCACTTCCACGCCCACGCTGCCGGAGTCGGAGAAGAAGCAGTAGTCCAGATCGCCGGGCAGAAACTCCGCCAGCTTGTTTGACAGGTCCTCCACCGGCTGGTGGGTCAAGCCGCCCAGCATGACGTGGCAGAACTTCCCCGCCTGCGCCTGGATGGCGGCGGTCAGCTCCGGATGCTTGTACCCGTGGATCATACACCACCAGGAGGAGACGGAGTCGATGAGGGTCTGGTCCTCGGTATGGAGATAGACCCCCTGGGCGTCCACGATCTTGTAGGGCGGGTCCATTTTCTTCATCTGCTGATAGGGATACCAGATCATAGTTTGACCTCCTCATACAGGGCCGCCAGGGCCTCTGGGTCCATCCGCAGGGTGGTGTCCCCCTCCTGGACGGTGGCTAAGATCGGCAGGCCGGTGAGGGCCTGGCACATGGTGAGATTGTCTTCCTCCATGGTGTCACCGGGGTGATAGTGGTTGAAGATGATGCCCTTGAGGGGCAGGCCCTTGGCCTTCATATACTCGGCGGTGAGGACCACACTGTTGATGGTCCCCAGCCCCGCCTCGGCCACCAAAATGCTGGCCAGGCCCAGGGACTTCACCACATCCTCCAGCTGGATGTGCTGTGCGTCCCAGCGCAGGGGGCAGAGGATGCCGCCGCTGCCCTCCATGGTCACATAGTCATAGCGTTCACAGACGGAACGCCAGCCGGCCTTCACCACCTCCAGGTCGATCTGCGGCCCCTCAAAACGGGCGGCCAGATGGGGGGACCAGGCGTGCTCATAGACGTAAGGGCACATGCTCTCCAGGCTCTGGCCGATGCCGGAGAAGGTTTTCACAAAGGCCCCGTCTCCGGGGATCAGGGAACCGTCCGGGCGGCGGTCGTTGCCGCTCATGGCGGCCTTATAATAAGCGGGGCGCTTGCCCGCTTCCGCCAGAGTCTTGACCAGCAGCCCGGCGATGTAGGTCTTGCCGATGTCCGTGCCGGTGCCGGTGAGGAAGATGCCTTTTGCCATGGCTCAGGCCTCCTTCCAGTAGTCGGGGGTCACGTCCCGGCCCAGCCCCTCCAGCATGGCCCGGTCGCTGCGGATGGTGGCGCAGGCCACGGTGGTGAGCATGTTGCCGGTGATGGTGGCGGAAGCCCCGGCCTGGAACGCCGTCTCTCCGTCCTTCGTCAGCAGGGCGCGGCCGGCGGCCAGGCGGATGTTGGCTTCGGGGTTGAGATAGCGGAAGAAGGCGATGGTCCGCAAGATATCCGCCTCGCTCAGCTGGGGCAGGCCCTCCAGCGGCGTGCCGGGGATGGGCATGAGGGCGTTGATGGGGATGGAGTCGATCTCCAGCTCCGCCAGGCTCACGGCCATGTCCAGCCGGTCCTCCCAGGTCTCCCCCATGCCGATGATGCCGCCGGAGCAGGCGCACATGCCCTCGGCCTTCACGAGCTTGAGCGTCTCGATCTTTTTCTCATAGGTGTGGGTGGTGCAGATGTTGGGGAAGTTCCGGCGGGAGGTCTCGATGTTGTGGTGGTAGCTGGTCACGCCCGCCTCGTGGAGGCGGTGGAACTGCTCGGCAGTGAGGAAGCCCATGGAGGCGCACAAGTCGATCTTACATTCCCGCTTCATGGTCTCAAAGGCGTGGATGGCCTTGTCAAACTCCGCCCCTGTGAGGCTCCGCCCGGCGGTGACGATGGAGAAGCGGTCCACGCCCTCCCGCTCGTTGAGCTTGCAGGCCTCTAAGATCTGCTCCTCCGGCAGGAAGTCGTAGACTTCGCAGTCGGTATGGTGGTGGGCGGACTGGGCGCAGTATTTGCAGTCCTCCGGACAGCGCCCGCTGCGGCCGTTGATGATGGAGCATAGATCCACTTTGTCCCCCACCAGCGCCGCACGGATGGCGTCGGCGCCCCGGCACAGCTCGTCTAAGTCGCAGGTCAGGAAGAAGGACAGGTCGTCCTGCCGCCCCAGGCGGCGGCCATGAATGATCTCCTGGGCTAATGTCGTGACATTCATCGAATGATCTCTCCTTTTCTGGGCCGCTCAGACCCGTCCCAAGGCGGTGTGGCTCAGGGCGGGCTTCACCCGCTTGACCAGCACCGCACCCAGCACGCTCAAACACAGGTCCCCCGGCACCGCCAGAAGGAAGCAGTACAGGAAGAGGGGCCACAGGGCGATGGGGGTATTGATAACATAGTTACAAATGATATAGTAGTAGACCATGCCCATGGCATAGACCACCGCCAGCCCCGCCAGGTTTGCCAGCAGGTAGCGGCCTACGGTGTTCTTTCCGGCCTGCTCCAGCCGCTGGGCCAGCCAGCCGGTGACAAACGTCCCGACGCAGAAGCCGAGCAGATACCCAAAGCTGGGCTGGAACACATACCAGAACCCGCCGCCCTGCGTGAAGATGGGCAGCCCCACCAGCCCCAGCAGCACATAGGTCCCCACGGCGATGGTCCCCAGCCGAGGACCCAGCAGCAGCCCGGCCAGCATGGTAAACAGATATTGCAGCGTAAACGGCACCACCGGCACCGGGACCCGGATAAAGGCCCCCACGGCGATGAGCGCCGTAAACAGCGCACAGTACGCCAGATTCTTGGTCTTGTTGGTCTTGTCCATTTGTGAACCTCCATTCTCTTTCTAGTTCACGATTATACGGTACCCGCCCCAAATTGTCAACCAAATCACATTGGGCAGTTTACAAGAAACTTTCGGCATCCCGCCGGATTTTTCCGGCACCTCACACACGCAAATGCAGGGGACCTTTCAGAAAATGGAGTAGAAAAAACCCCGTCATCCAGTGGATGACGGGGTTTTGGCAGCGGGAGAAGGATTCGAACCCTCACAAACAGAGTCAGAGTCTGTCGTGCTACCCTTACACAATCCCGCTAAGTTTTGTTTTTTTGCGACCCACAACTCACGAGTGCAGGATTTATTATAGCAAAGAAGCGGAAATTGTCAAGGGGTTTTCTAAAATTTTTTGAAAAAATTTTTCAGGTGGCTGTTTCGCCCGATTCCGGGGTCTGGGCGGGCTTGGCGTAGGTCTGGTGGAAGCGCTGTAAGATGGCCGCGACCTGGGCGCGGGAGGCCAGGCCTCTGGGGTCCAAAATGTCCTTGCCCTTGCCCTGGATAAGGCCCGTGGCGTTGGCCCAGGAGAGGGCTTCCAGGGCATAGCTGTGGCACTTGCTCCGGTCGCTGAACTGGTACAGATCGCCCCGCTGGGACACGTCCCATTGTTTATACCGGGCGTAACGATAGAGGATGGAGGCCATCTGCTCCCTGGTGATCCACTGCTTGGGCGCAAACTTGGTGGCGCTGACGCCGTTGACGATGCCGTTCCAGGCGGCCCAGGCCACCGGGGCGGCGTAGTAGGCGTCGGCGGTCACGTCGGCAAAGGGCGACCAGGCGGCGGAGGCCGGGCTGCCCTCCATGCGGTAGAGGATCGTCACCAGCATCCCACGGGTCGTGGGGGTGGCCGGCGCAAAGGTCGTGGCCCCGGTGCCGTTCATGAGGCCCTGGGCGTAGACGTAGGCCACGCTAATACCAGGAGGACTTGCTCACGTCCGTAAAGGGAAAGGCCACCGGCTGGGCGACCTGTGCAAAGGTCGCGAAGACCGTCACCGCCCCGGCGGGCATCGTGAAGGCATACGTTCCGCTGCCCGTCTCCCGGCAGGTCAGGGTCTTGCTGCCGCTCGTTGCCGTGAGCTTCTCCAGCTTAAAATTCTGGTTGGGTTTGACCGTGAGGGTCACGCTCGTGCCCTCTGTGGCGCTCTGCTTGTCCGCCGTGACCGTCCCGTTCAGCGCCGAGCGCACGGTAATGGGATAGACCGGCTGGGGCGTAATGGTCAGGGTGCCAAACTGATAGGTGATGTCCGCGCGATAATTCCCGCCCACCGGGACCACCGCCCCGCTGGCCTGGATGGTCACGCTGCCCTCTCGGCTCATATCCGGCGCAGAGGCATAGGAGAGGGTGGGCGTTTTGGCCAGCTTGTCCCCATTCACCAGGCCGGAGACGGTGTAGTCAGCGCTGCTCAGGCTGGGGGCCCACTCCCCGACCGCCGCCGTTTTGTCCTGGACGCAGATGGTCAGCTGGGCGGGCTGGATCGTCACTTCGATGGGGTTTGCTTTCGCCGCGGCATAGGTCGCGTCCCCGGCCTTTTCTGCGTAAACCAGGACCTTGCCCGCCTGGGTGGCGGTGAGGCGGCCGCTCTGGTCGATGGTGGCGCTGCCCCGGCTGCCCCGCGGCTCCACCCAATAGCGGACGGCGCCGCTCCCGGCCCCGCCGGAGAGGGTGAATTGCAGGCGCTTGCCGTAGGTCACTTGACTTCCGCCCTTGAGCGTGAGGGACTGCTGGCCGTTCTCGCTCTCCCCGCTTTCCGAGGGTTGGGTCTTGCGGGCCACGACGGTGAGAGAGAAGGTCTCCGTGCCGCCGGTGTAATCGAGGATGCCGTCACCGTTCACGTCCTTGCCCTGGGCAATGTGGGCGATCAGCGACACGCTCCCCAACGTCTCCCCGGCGGTCAGTTGAGACCCGGAGAGGACACAGTCCTTGCTGTCACCGGAGAATTGATAGGTCACGTCCCCCGCCCCCGCGCCGCGGACCAGGGTGTCCAGGTCGATGCGCTCGCCCTGGATGAGCTGGATGTTCTGCTTGACGTTCGGGATGCCGGGGGCGATCTCCCCCCGGTCCCAGGTCATGCTGCTCTCCTGCATGGTATAATTCGCGTTGGAGGGACGCATCCCGGAGAGGGTGACCGTCTTCCCCGTCCCGGCGTAAGGGGTGTCATAGGATGCTTTGGAGCAGGTCACGGTGAGGGGGCCGTCCAGACTGGACGCAGTGATCTCCGGCTGGGCGTCTGTCGTTCCGTCGAAGCTCTTATAGCATTTCCGGACCGTAACCTCCTGGGGCAGGACCAGCCGAGGGTCGATGGTAAAATGGACCGTTTTGCTGCCGAAATAAGCCCCTGTTCCCGTAACGGTCACAGCGGCCTGCCCGGCGTTGGTGTTGTTGGCATAAGAGACGGTGTAATCCGTGCTGGGGACCACGGCACCGTCCAGTCTCACCGTCGGCACCGGCTCCTTGGGCGACTTGTCATAGCGGTAAAACCACTCGTCCAGGTCGATCTCCGCCTGAGACAGATCCCTCTCCTCTGCCGCCGTCGCCCTGGGTGACAACGGCAGCAGGCCCAGCAGCAGCACCGCCGCCAGACACCAGGCCAGCCCCTTTCTCATCCGTTCTCTCATGCCGCTCCTCCTCTCACTTTGTCGTTTTTTATCGTTTTTTGTCGATTTTTATTCCAGTATACCAACTCCGGCGGAAAGAAGCAACTAGAATATAAATTCTTTATTTGACGTGAAACTTGCAAAAACACCGCTTCTCGCTTGACAAGTTGGCGCAGACTACTATAATAGGTAAGGATCGCAATTCAAGGAATCGAACGGAGTGGTTTTTTCATGGATCAATGCAGCTTACAGGCGCTCCCCCTCCCCGCCAATGAACACGTCGATTTCGTGGCCATCGACTTTGAGACGGCCAGTGGAAACCCCAACAGCGCTTGCTCGGTGGGCTTGGCGTTCGTGGTGGGGTTAGAGGTGGTAGCCACGACCCATCGGCTCATCAAGCCCCCCGGAAACAAATACGAGTGGGGCAATGTCCGGGTCCACGGCATCCGCCCCAAAGACACGGTGAACGCCCCAGACTTTCTCACCGTCTGGCAGGAGCTGCACCCCATGCTGGTGGGCAAGGCCCTCATCGCCCACAACGCCCGGTTTGACATGTCCGTCATCAAGGCCTCTCTGGCCGCGTATGGGGATTCCTATGTCCAGCAGTACGCCGACTTTAAGTACGTGGACAGCATCGCCATGGCTCGCGACCTGGTCCCCGGCCGGAAAAACCTGGCCGCCTGCTCCGAGTGCCTGGGGATCGACCTGGAACACCACCACAACGCCGAGTGCGACGCCGTCGCCTGCGCGGAGATCGCCATTGCCTGCATCAAGGCCAACCACTGCCTGAACCTGGGCGAGTTCTGCTTCTCCCAGCCCCACGTCCGCATCCAGGAGGTGGCCGACCTGGTCCCGCCCACGCCCCGGCCCAAGGTCCCCAAAACCACCCAGCCCCGCCGGACCCACGCCGTCGGCCCCGGCCCGGCCCTGGCCCAGAACCGCCACATCAAGCCCCGCGACATCCAGCCCCAGGTCTCGACCTTCGACACCAACCACCCCCTCTATCAAAAGTCCCTGGTCTTCACCGGGGAGCTGTCCATCGACCGGAAAGAGGCCATGCAGCGGGCGGTGAACGTCGGCGCGGTCTTACGATCCTCCGTCTCCCGCCGCACGGACTTTCTCGTCGTCGGCCACCAGTACGACGGCCCCGACGGACAGGCCACCATCAGCAACAAGGAGGAAAAGGCCCGCGCCATTTTGGCCGAAGGAAAAAGCAAGCTCCGCCTGCTGGATGAAACCGAGTTCTTCCATCTTCTCCAATCCGCCGCCCCCAGCCGCGCCGCTCGCCCCATGGCCATGGCGAAGGTCAGCGGAAAATAACTTACGACCGATAACAACGTAGGGACGATGCCTCTCGCATCGCCCCTACTATTTTTTCTCTTTGATTTTTTATGCCAGACGCAACAAACGCCCTACGCGAAAAGGCGTAAGGCGTTTGGTACGGCAGGAGGGACTCGAACCCCCGACCTACTGGTTCGTAGCCAGTCACTCTATCCAGCTGAGCTACAAGCGCATATTAAACAGTATTTCAATTCAGCCTATATATAATATCACAGTTTCCGTTGAAATGCAAGAGGTAAATTGCAAATTTTTTGTTACTGTAAACCGTTTCTCCTCCCCGCCGCAGAGCATTCGCAGAGCGGAGGGAGGACAGACAATATCAGATATTGAATTCTTCTTTCTGACTTCGGGAGAACAGTTGCGAAATTGCGCTGTGAACATCCGCTCCGCCGTAAATAACGTCATATACCGCCTCGCATATAGGCATATCGACATTATATTTCTCGGCAAGTTTTTTGACGGCAACAACCGTATAGTACCCTTCCGCAAGCCCGTGCGTTTCAGCACCCGTGACAAGCGATTCTCCGAACTGTCTGTTATGTGAATATTCGGAAAAGACGGTGGCTTCAAAATCGCCGAGATGACAGAGACCGAATGACGAAAACGGATTTGCGCCCATCGCCTTCATCAGCCGCGCGACCTCAAAGGTACTGCGAGACATGAGCGCGCCCTTCAGGGAGGAACGGTTCAACCCGTCAAGTATTCCCGCGGCGATACCGATAACATTTTTTACGGCGGAGCCGATCTCCGTTCCGATCAGGTCCGTTCCGTAATAAAACCGTATCAGGTCGCTCGAAAATTCGGAAATGAGCCTATCCGTGACCGAACGGTCGAAACTGTCGATAACCATGCAGTTCGGATGTCCCGCGACAAATTCCTGAACGTGCCCCGGACCGACCCACACGGCAAGCGACGCGGACTCGGGCAAATACTCTTCGACGACCTCGTGAAGGAGTTTTCCCGTTTCGACTTCTATACCCTTCATGCAGAGAACAAAGGTTTTGTCGGAAAGATTGTGTCCGCTCGCAGTCTGCATAAATGAGCGGAGATTTTGCGACGGAATGGATATGACGACCGTTTCCGCGCCGTTCAACGCTTCATCGAGATTCGCGGTCAGTTGTATACTTTCCGGAAACGAAACAACGCCGTTTGTCCGTTTTTCCCTGAATTCTATAAAAGACGGCGCGTCTTCTTCTCCGAAAACGCTCACATCATGTCCGTTTTTATCAAGATACCATGCAATACAGGAACCCCATCTGCCGCAGCCGACAACGGTTATTTTCACTTCAAAAAGCACCTCCGGTGAGAAACATTTGCTTGTCGGGCAAACCTTGCCCGTATTTTATATATTTTATCATATTCGGAATAAATTGTCAACCGTGCATTTATTTATCCATTGTCACTATCCGAAATTTTTTATATAATGATAATATGAACGGTGACGGAGGGCGACATCATGTATATAGAGCAGATAAGCGAATCGAAGATCAAGGTTACTGTCGATGCCGAAGATCAGGAAAAATACGGAATAACATACGAAACCATGGATTATGAAGACGCAAATACCCGGCGCTTATGCGAAAAGATCATCAGCGAGGCGCAGAGCGAGATCGGCTTTGATTCAAGAAATTCACGGATACTTGTCGAAGCCAGAAACGGCTCAAAAGGAAACATAACCATATTTATTTCAAAGATACCGAAAAGCCTTGACGACGGATACGAGTGCATGTTCCAGATCATGCGCTTTGAAACGATCGACGATCTTCTCGACAGCAGAAAAGTTTTCGCGTCTTTTTCGGAAAGCATAATCCGAAAAGAAATATATGAAGACGGCGGCGAATTTTTTCTCTACATCGAAGTCGAAGGATTGCCGAGTACGGCTAAAAAACTCATACTTGCGCTGAATGAGTTCGGAGAACCCTGCCACATACGGAGAGAATACCTTCGCGAACACGGAAAACTTCTCGCAAAAGATCCCCCGATATTCGGTTAACCGATATTTATTCTTTTTCCATATCGAATTTTCTCAGACCTGCGACCTCGGAAATAGGAAGCGAAAAACAGAACGCGCCTGCGTCGGTTTCGGTCCCTGTCGCACCGCTGACGGCGTTCATTATCTTTGCTTTTTTCGATGCCGGAGAAACTATATATATCATCTCCTTTTCCTCGGCGAGAGAGACGCCGAAAAAACGAACGGCATCTTTGTTTCCGGTTCCTTTTGCGTGCAGAACGGTACCTCCGCTCGCACCTGCGGCACGAGCCGCATCCATGACAACGTCGGCATAGCCTTCGTTTAATACAACAACGATCAGTTCATGTTCGAATTTCATATCGGGAACGCCTCCTTCCGAGTCCTTTCCTGCCGTCAGAAACGCAAGCGTTTTCGCGCCTCCGACGCTTTTGATGGGAATAGCCATCATTATCCCGTTTCCGGGAATATCCATGAACATTACGGCTTTTGCGAGATGAATAAGTCTCTTCATCTCCGCCGCGCCGGCAAAAACGCTCACGACCGCTTTTTCGCTGTGTTCGAGATTGTTGAGAGTTAAATGTTCGCTCGTCGCGGTTCCCCGTCCGAGATTTGTCAGCGTGAACGAAAGCCCCAGATCGCGGCATATTCCCAAAACATCGGCGGCTGCGTTCCTGTCGGTTATGCTGATAATACAGTAAAGTTCCATATCACGCAACCTCCCAAAGTTCGATAACACCCTCGCCTGCCGCGACCGGAGAATATGTCTCGGGTTTGCTTCTGCGGCTTCTGACAACCGAGATCGCGCCCATGATCTGAACGGTTATGAGAGGCATCATCGCAACAAGAGCGACGAGCCCGAACGCATCCGTCATGACATTCCCTCCGAGAGCGGCGCAAGCGCCCATCGCAAACGGGAACATAAATGTCGCGGTCATCGGTCCGGATGCCACACCGCCCGAGTCGAAAGCGATTGCCGTAAATGTCTGAGGAACAAAAAATGAAAGGGTCAGCGCGATCGCATATCCCGGGATCAAAAACCACATGACCGACATACCTGTCAGAACGCGGACCATCGAAAGCCCCATCGCGGCGGCGACGGCGATCGAAAGACTTAACCCCATCGCCTTTGCGGAAACAGCACCTGCGCTGAGTTCTTCGACCTGCTTGTTCAGAACATGAACAGCGGGCTCGGCGCGGATTATAAACCAACCCATCAATACGGCAAGAGGGATAAGAAGATACTTCAGCCCCGAGTTCACGATCTCCGAACCGAGCACATATCCGAGCGGTAAAAATCCGACATTTACACCTGTCATAAAAAGTATAAGCCCCGAATATGTGAACAAAAGACCGATCATTATACCGAGAAAAGGTCTCTTTTTGATCCGAAGAGAAACGACCTGAAATATAAGGAAAAATACGACTATCGGGAGCAGCGCGGCAGCAACTTCTTTCATATACGTCGGCACTTCACGCAGATATTTCCAACCGAGTTCAACCGTATTTCCGTATGTATTGACCGTAAAGGATGAATCCGCCGCTTCTCCCCTGTATATAAAGCCCAATATCAAGACGGCAAGTATAGGTCCGATCGAGCACAGCGCAACGAGGCCGAAACTGTCGTCTTTTGCCTTTTTGTCGCTTCGTGTCGCGGCGATACCGACACCGAGGGATATGATGAAAGGAACGGTCATCGGTCCCGTCGTAACTCCGCCCGAATCAAACGCGACGGAAAGAAAATTTCTGTCCGCAAATGCTGCCAAGACAAAAAGCACGGCGTAAAAAACGATAAAAAGCCATTTAAGAGATATACTGAAAAAGATCCTGAGCATGCTTATGACAAGAAATATTCCGACTCCCGCGGCAACCGTGACGATGAGAACCGTTCCGTCTATACTCGGGACATTTTTTGCAAGAACCTGCAGGTCGGGTTCGGAGACCGTGATCATCATTCCGAGGAGAAAACTCAGAAGCATGATCAGCCGCAAGCGACGCGAGCGGGTCAGCGCGCCGCCTATGTGCGCCCCTATTTGTGTCGTTGATACATCCGCGCCGATCGTGAACATCGCCATTCCGACGATGACCATGAACGCTCCGATCAAAAATGAAAGCATGAGCCCGCTTTCGATCGGGACAAAGAAAAAACAAAGGACAGCGACGATCAGTGTTATCGGAACGACGGACGCAACCGATTCGCGCAGTTTTTCCTTAAAGACATTTCGTTTGCTCAATGAAAATCCTCCAAACACCTCTATACATATATTATATAATGTAAGGGAGTAATGTTGCAACAAAAAAATGTTGAACTTTTTCCGAGATGAAAAAAAACGGAAAAAGAGGAAATTTCTTTTGTCGCTTAAGAAAAGTCTATTGACATCCGGAACGAACAAACGTATAATTATTGTAAGATTATAAAAAAAGAGGTATAATTATGTTCGGACCCCAGGGAGGGCCTCCGCCGATCCATTCGAATGCGGAAGGACCGAAGATGCCGAAAGGCTTCAAAAACAAGGTTTCATTTATCGGAAAATCGGTCAAAGACACTTTTCGCAGACTTTTCTACATCTTTACTCTTGTATACAAGTCTCAGCCTATCATCATAATCCTCTTGGCATTTACCGCCGTTTTCAACGGCGTCCAGTCTATAATCGGAGCATATATAACAAAATGGCTCATGGACGGGCTTCAGCGTGCCGTTGAGGGTACTCTCGGAGAGTTCTGGCAACTCGGCGGGTTGCTGATACTTCAAATAGTTTTTCAGCTTTTTGTGCTTGTCATCAGTTCTGTCAACAGAATGATAACAAGGCTGTCAAACGAACTGTTCGTTTACAGTATCAAGATCAAAATCATGAAGAAGGCAAAGACGATCGATCTTGCAAAGTTCGATCTGCCCGAATTCTATTCCCAGCTTGAAAACGCGACGCAGGAAGCAGGAAGCAGACCGTTGCAGGTCATCGAAGCGGCGTTCAGCATTGTCAGCACACTGATAACGCTTATAAGTTTTATCACCGTTCTTTCGGGGACGATGTTCTGGGCGCCGATCGCGGTTATCATAATGACGATCCCGTCAGCGATAATCACATACAAATATAGAAAAAAGATGTTCCGTTATATGCGTTTTCATTCAAAAGAGCGCAGACAGTTGAATTATTATTCACAGTTGCTGACGGACAAGGATCTTGTCAAGGAGGTCAAACTGTTTGACCTCGGAGACACGTTTATCGATAAATACTCCGGCACATTCAAAACATATTTCAAAGGCATGAAAAAACTGATCGTTCAGGAGGGCGTTTGGGGCATCTCGATAGCGGCGGCGCAATCGGCGCTGAACGGATTTATCTTTTTAAGGATAGCGTACCTCGTTTATTCGGGATTGCTGACGATCGGCGACTATTCGCTTTATACAAACGCTCTGTTTTCGATCTCCAACAGCGTCTCTTCGCTCATCACGACAACGGGAAGCATTTATGAAGGAACTCTTTATATCGACAATCTGATAACCTTCATGAACGTTGAACCGACTATCGTTCCGTCGCTTCCGTCTCCGAGGAAGATCAGACACCATGAACCGCATACGATCGAGTTCAAAAACGTTTCATTCTCCTACCCCGCCACTAACAAAAGGGTTCTGCAAAACATAAATCTGACCGTTTCAACAGGCGAAACCGTCGTTCTCGTAGGCTTGAACGGCGCGGGGAAAACAACTCTCCTGAAACTTTTGACAAGGCTGTACGATCCGACCGAAGGAGTGATATATCTCGACGGACACGACATCAGAGAATATGATGTCAAGGATCTGTATTCAATGTACGGAATGATATTCCAGGACTTCGGGAAATATGCCTTTTCGGTCAAAGAAAACATCGGATTCGGCGATCTGAACAGAAGATCGGATGACGAACTGATACACGACGCGGCGGAAAAAAGCAACGCGGACGAGTTTATCAACAGGCTCCCGAACGGTTACGATACGCCCCTCATGAGAGTATTCGAGCAGTCGGGTCTTGAACTTTCTGTCGGTCAATGGCAAAAAATAGCCGTGGCAAGAGCATTTTTGAGAGATTCTGACTTTGTCATTCTCGACGAGCCCACCGCATCGCTTGACCCGATGGCGGAACAGGAAATATTCTCCCAGTTCGACGGTCTCAGACAGGGAAAAGGAACGATATTCGTTTCTCACAGACTGTCGAGCGCGACTATCGCATCAAAAATTATTGTTCTCGAAAACGGACGCATCGTCGAGGAAGGTAATCACGAACAGTTGATGCGGCTCGGAGGAAAATATGCGGAACTGTTCACAACACAGGCAAAACATTACATTGAAAGCACGCCTGCGGACACAAACGAGCCGCCTTTCCCGATGAAACCGGAAACATTATAAAAAAGTCATCGCCCGACGGGAAATCCGTCGGGCGAATAAATATTTTCGATGGTTTACATAAGAGATTCAAGTTCGTCAATAAGCGATCCGAAAAGATTAAGCGCCTCGTTGATCGGTTCGGGACTGCTCATATCGACGCCTGCGATCTTTAACAAAGAAATGGGATCCGTACTGCATCCGCCGGAAAGAAAACGCTTATACTCCGCAACCGCGGGCGCGCCCTTTTCAAGTATTCTGTTGGCGATCGCAACCGCCGCGGAAAAACCGGTGGCATACTGGAAAACATAATAATTGTAGAAGAAGTGCGGTATACGCGCCCATTCAAGCGCGATCTCCCCGTCGGAAACCATATCGGGACCGAAATAGAGTTTGTTCAACTCATAATATTTCTGACATAGCGCATCAGCCGTAAGAGTTTCGCCGTTTTCGGACATTCTGCCCATTTCGAGTTCAAACTCGGCGAACATTGTCTGTCTGTATATCGTTCCTTTGAACTGATCGAGGAAATGATTTATCAGATAGGCTTTTTCCTTTTTGTCCGAAGTGTTTTTCAGAAGATAATTCATCAAAAGCACTTCATTGCAGGTGGAAGCGACTTCGGCGACAAAAATAACATAATCCGCGGTGTTGACGGGCTGATTTTTCGTGCTGAGATAGCTGTGGAGCGCATGACCCATCTCGTGAGCGAGTGTGAACTGGCTGTCGAGATTGTTTTTGTGGTTCAGCAGAACATAAGGATGCGGTCTTCCGAACCCGCTCGAATACGCCCCGCTGCGTTTCCCGACATTTTCATATACATCGATCCAGCGATTGGCAAAGCCCTCTTTTAACATCGCGATATAATCCTCGCCGAGGACGGAAAGCGCTTCGAGGACTGTCTTTTTCGCCTGCTCGAAATCGATCTCGACCGCCGCGTCGGAAACGATCGGCGTATATACGTCGTACATATGAAGTTCATCAACACCGAGCAACTTTTTGCGGAGAGAAACATACTTATACATCTTGTCAAGATTTGCGTGAACGGCGTCGATGAGATTCATATATACGCTTACGGGAACTTCCGTCACGTCAAGAGACGCTTCGATCGTAGACGGATATTTTCGCGCGGAAGCGAAAAAGCGAAGTTGTTTGAACTGCGCGTCAAGCGTTGCCGCAACCGTGTTCTTGAACTCTCCCAGACGCTTATAGTATGTTTTGAACGTGTTTTCTCTGAGTTTTACATCCGTGCTTTCAAGCAGAGGAACGAGCGTTCCGTCTGTCAGCGGATGCGATACGCCGTTACCGTCCGTAACATCGTCAAAAGTAAGATCGGCGTCGCTGAACGTACTGCGTATCCTGTCGGGGGCATCTGCCATTTCTCCTGCGGACGCAAGAAGTTTTTCGCCCTCGTCGGAGAGAATATGGGCGGAGCGTCTTCTGATCTGATATATGCTTCTTCTGTAAGTCTCAAGTTTCGGTTCGGCTTTATAGAACCCGTCAAGAACGCTCTCATCGATAGCCATGATCTCGGGAGTCGCAAACGAAAGCGCTCCGGCGATCGCGACATAAACGCCCATCGCTTTGCCGCGCATATCCTGATAAAAACTGTTACCGGTGTCCTCGTCTCCTTTACAGGACGCATATCCGTAAAGCGCAGTGAGACGAACGGTGATCTCATCCTCAAAACGTAGGAAAGCAAGCAGTTCTTCTGCGCCCTTTCCGAGCGTTCCGCGATATTCCGAGATCTTTCCGGGATATGCCTTCAAAGCCTCATATTCGGCAAACCAAGCGTCATCGTTCGCAAAAACAGGAGTCAGATCCCAGGTAAATTCCTGCGGAACATCAGCGCGTTTCAAAATTTCCATAACGTATTCCTCCATAATACTATTTACTTATATCAAAAAAACAGTAACCGACCGTTACTTCTCATCCTCAGTTTCTTCGTCGCCCTCCAACTCGTTTTTCACGGTTCTTCCGAACGTTATCGAGCCTTGTCCGAAGCGGCCGCGAAGCTCGTCCATTGTCTTTGCAAGTTTTCTCTTCTTTTTTTCAATAGGCTCGTCTTCGCTCTCAAAGAGACAGCTTTGCTCCGGTTCGTCGGCGGGGACAAGATTCGTCGCGGTCACGGTTATCATCCTGATAGGATTTGTCAGGATCCAATTGCGTTTTATCAGCTCCATTGCAACGGGAATGATGTCCGCCGCAATATTCGACGCTTTCTCCAACGGCTGCTGACGGACGAACGAGCGGAAATCGGGCGCGCGCAGCGTCACCTGAACGGTTCGGCACTTGACGCCGTGACGCCGCATTCTGGAACAAACCGAATCGGTCAGTTTCGTAACTCCGAAAAGTATATCGTCAAGTCCGACAAGATCTCGGCTGAAAGTCATTCCGTTTCCGACAGACTTAACGGGTTCTTTTTCGCCTCCGTCACGGACGGGAGAAGTGTCGAGACCGTTCGCAAAATCATAAAGCTGTCCGCCGTTTTTGCCGAGTTTTTCGCACAGATAATGTCTGTCGGAAGCCGCAAGATCGCCGATAGTCGATACTCCCATATCGTGGAGAACGCGAAGCGACGCCCTCCCGACATACAAAAGATCCCCGACCGGAAGAGGAAAAACGATCTTTTTATAGTTTTCCCGGGAAATAACGGTCGTCGCGTCCGGCTTTTTATAGTCGCTTCCGAGTTTTGCGAATATTTTGTTGAAAGAGACCCCGACGGAAACGGTTATGCCTATCTCCTCGCGGACCGTTTGCCTTATTTCATCGGCAACGGCATTGCCTCCGCCCCAAAGATGTGCGGAATGGGTCACATCCAGCCATGATTCGTCAATTCCGAACGGCTCAACGGCGTCGGTGTAACGGTAATATATCTCATTGACGCGTTTTGAAAATTCCGAATAAACTTCGTGCCTCGGCGGAACTATTATCAGTTCGGGACATTTTCTGCGCGCCTGCCAGAGAGTTTCGCCCGTTTTTATATTGAATTTTTTCGCGAGTTCGTTTTTTGCGAGGATTATACCGTGGCGCTTTGTTTCATCTCCGCCGACCGCCATCGGAACATTTTTCAAACGCGGATCGAATGTCATTTCGACAGACGCGAAAAAACAGTTGCAGTCGCAATGCAGGATTATCCGATCATTTTCGTCTTTCATCGCTTTCCGACCTTTTTACGCAAAAATCCGACAGCGGAAAAAACAAGGAACACCGCAAGGTCTGCAATAACAATGCTTGCACCCGTCGGCAGATCGAAGCACGCGAGGACAAACCCTGCAAGGAAACAGAGAACGGATATTACGGCGGCGCTGACAACCACGCCTTTATAACTCTTGAAAACGCGCATCGACGAGACGGCGGGAAATACTATCAACCCGGAAATAAGCAAAGTTCCCATAAGTCTCATCCCGACAACTATCGTGACTGCCGACAAAAGCGCGATGAGTATATTGTAAGCACCGGAATTCACACCGTTTGCGCGTGCGGAACTCTCGTCAAATGTAACTGCGAATATTCTGTTAAAAAATATCAGATAAATAACGAGAACCACAACGCTGAGCGCGATGCTGACATACATGTCGTTTTTTCCGACCGCAACGATCGAGCCGAAAAGATAACTGTCAACATCTCTGTTTGTTCCCGAAACGTGCGCGGCGATAAGCCCGACCGCAACCGCGCTCGAAGATATGAGAGCGATCACGCTGTCCCCTTTCAGTTTGCTGTTCTCGCTCAACCGAAGAAGTAAAAACGCGGTCAGTATCATAACGGGAACGGCGACCCACAGCGGCGCGAGATTAAGTACGGCGGCAACGCTCATAGCGCCGAAACCGACGTGAGAAAGTCCGTCTCCTATCATCGAATATCTTTTGAGCACAAGACTTACACCGAGAAGCGCGGAACAAAGGGACACAAGACAGCCGACGACTATCGCCGGGATAAAAACGGGATTTGTGAATACGGAAAATACATAATCAAGCATCGCTCCCGCCTCCCGTGAACAGTTTTCCGACGGAGCTTTTCAGATAATCCTCGGTTTTTCCGTAGAACTCAACTCCGTGTTTGAGATGCAATATTTTCGACGCCTGTTTGACCGCTTCCCCTATCTCATGAGACACCATAATGATCGTGACGCCTTCGCCGTTTATAAGGCGAAGAATGGAATACATATCGGCGGTCACAAGAGGATCGAGCCCCGTCACGGGTTCGTCGAGAACGAGTATCTTTCTCGCACAGCAAAGAGCTTTTGCCAAAAGAACGCGCTGACGCTGTCCTCCCGACAGTTCGCGGAAAGATGTTTTTTTCAGATCGGAGATCCCGAGCAGATCCATGTTTTTGTCTGCGATTCTGCGTTCTTCCGCACCGAAAAACGGACGCTTTCCGAGAAGCCCGAGACAGCCGGAAAGAACGATCTCGCCGACCGATGCGGGAAAATCGTCGCGGACGACCGTCTGCTGAGGCAGATAGCCGATATCTCCGTTTCTTATGTCGCAATCGAAAAGAATATGTCCGCTTTTCGGTTGGTGTATGCCGACGATGGTCTTCAAAAGTGTGCTTTTCCCCGTTCCGTTTTCGCCGACTATGCAAACATAATCACCGAATTCAACGTCAAACGAAACATGTTCCGCAACCGTCAGATTGTCATAAGAAAGCGTAACGTCGCTGACAGAAACGGCACTCATCAGGAAAGCCCCTCCTTCAAAACTTTTGCATTTTCTTTCATAAGGTCAATGTACGAAACTCCGCGGTCGAACTCGTCCTTGCTGAGATTATGGCACGAATGGAACTGCCGTATCTCGCACCCTGTCGCCTCTGCGATCTTTTGCGCTATCCGCGGTTCGGTCAGTTCCTCATAATAAACAACAGGTATTTTTTCGGTCTTCACCTTTTCGATGATCGAATTCATGACGCTGACCGACGGCTCATCCTCGGATTCGCACGACGCGATCGCGGCGGTATACGAAAGTCCGTATTCCTCGGCGAAGTATTTAAGGGCAAAACGGCTTCCGAAAACGATCTCTTTGCGCTTTCCTTCCGCAACGATCGTGCGGAATTCAGCATCAAGTTCTTCCAATTGTTTCAGGTAATTATCCGCATTTGATCTGTAATATTCGGTATTTTCCGGATCGACGGCACAGACCGCATCGAGAATGTTTTTCACCATGATCCCGGCGTTGACGGGACTTGTCCACACATGAGGGTCGATCTCATGATCATGCTCATCGTCCGAACGCCTGAATTCTATTCCCTGCGTGCAGTCAAGCACGCGGACTTTTTCTGTATTGATGTTTTTCAGCATTTCAGCAGCCCATGTTTCCATGCTGTCTCCCGTGTAAATGAAAATATCAGCCTCGGAGATCTCAAGAACGGCGGCAGGCGTCGGATCGTAATCATGGCTCTCGGTCCCCGGTGAAAGAAGCATCTTCACATTCGCTTTATCGCCCGTGATCGCTCTTGCAAAATCATATTGAGGGAAAAGAGTTGCAATTATATTTAATTTATCTTTATCGGTTTTCGAGGCATTCTCCGTTCCGCAGGCGGAAAAGGAAAAAACCGCGGCGATTATCAAAAACAGCAGGGTGAGTTTTTTCATATATTGCTCCGTTAAGTCATTTTAAGATATTATATCATAAATGTTAAAAAAAGTAAAGACAATTGTCTTAAAGAATAATTTTTTTTAATTTTTCACATGTGTCAATGTTTTTTTCTTGCTATACTCTTCCATTTTCCGAGAAAATGTGCTATAATTGCGACAGCGATCCGACAAGGAGGGTTATTATGGATTTATCCGAAATAAAAGCCGTCGATGTTCACTCGCATTTTTCGGTTCACGGAAGCGGAATTGAGACGCCGTCAAGGAACAGAATCCTTGATCATCTTCTGAAAATGAATGCCGCGGCAAATATAGCGGTATCCTTTGTCACGACCTACGAGGTTGCGGAAAACGGTCAGAATTGCGATATTGCAAATGAGGAAACGCTCAAAGTCGCAAGAGAAAGAGATGATCTTTTTGCGTGGATAACGGTCGATCCGAGAAAAAGAATCGACTTTTGCGCGTTGGAAAGAACACTCAACGACCCGCGCGCGATCGGTCTGAAGATCCTGCCGATCTCGCACTCATACGATCCGAGGGATTACAAAAAAGAGATCTTCGGTTTTGCTTCCGAGATCGGAACAGTTGTCCAGATGCAACTTGAATGCGAGGCATTATTCGCGACGGACATTGCGGACGAATACCCGAACGCCAAAATAATCCTCGGAGCAAACAGGAGAAAGGGATACGCCGAAGCCTTGCGCGACTCAAAAAAAGGAAACCTTTACATCGATCTTGCGGGAGGAGCACAGGTTGACGACCTAATTCTTGAACGGCTCGTCAATATGTGCGGTGACGATCATATTCTTTTCGGAACGGACGGGATAACCGCTCCCGCGTTTATACGCGGACGCGTCGAATACGCTTTTATACCGGAGACATCGAAGATCAGGATACTGCGCGATAACGCGATCGTTCTGTTCGGAGAAAAGATCGGAGGCGTTGCAAAATGAATGTAAAAAACATTAAAGCCATAGATTTTCATTCGCATTTCAATCACGGTCACCCATCGGACAGCGGGGAAAACGAATTATACCGCTGTGATCTCGATTTCGTGCTGAAAATGAACGAGGCGGCGAATGTCGAAAAAACGATATGCTCGACCTTCGCATCCGTTCTCGATCCGAAAGCTGTCGTTGAAGAAAACGAGTACATGTACGATCTTTGCGAACAGATCCCTTCGCTTTATCAATGGGTCGTTATAGATCCCCGAACGGAAGAAACATTCAAGCAGGCGAAAAGAATGCTTCATACGCGCAAATGTCTGGGTATAAAACTTCATCCGCCGCTGCATGGATATTCAACGGAAGAATACGGAGAACAGTTGTTTTCTTTTGCGGATGAAATGAACGCGGTCGTACAGATACACCCTGAGTTCGCTCCGTACCTATATCTGAAATACACCGACAAATACGAGAATATGACGCTTGACATAGCACACATGGCGGATGACGATTTTCTCAGAGCGGTCAGAGAGTCAAAACGCGGAAACGTATATCTCGACACGTCGGGAAGCGCAAGTATGTTCAACTATATCGTTGAAGCCGCCTGCGAACAGGGACTTTCGGAACGCGTTCTTTACGGATCCGATACATATGCCGTCGGTTTTCAGCGAGGAAGGATCGAATATTCGCCGATAAGCGATGGCGACAAAGAAAAAATTCTGAGAGCGAACGCGCTGCGTTTGTTCCCGTCGCTCGCTGACTGACACGTCCGTTTCCGTGCAGAAAAATCTTCGGTTTTCATCTTTGAACCTCTTTTGTTACAAAATAGTCATTGACAAAAGACGAGCGAAATGGTATACTACACCAAGATAAAGTGTTAAAGCGATAAAGCATACGGAGAAAAACATGAACATAAACGAGAACGTTCTGAAAAATGACGAAAAAGCGGTTCTGAAACTCAGAGACCTGTACGGGCTTTACGGCTATTCGTGCTTCAAAATGAATAAATTCGAGGAATACGATCTCTACGGGCAGAACAAGGAATTTCTGATTTCCGACGGGGTCATCACATTCACGGACACGGACGGAAAACTTATGGCGCTGAAACCCGACGTTACCCTTTCGATCGTTAAAAATTCCGCGGACGTGCTCAACGGAGTCAAAAGATTATACTACAACGAAAACGTATACCGCATATCCGAACGGACACATCATTACAAAGAGATCATGCAAACGGGTCTGGAATGCTTCGGCGATCTCGGGGTTTACAATCTTTGCGAAGTCATCGGACTTGCTACGAAGAGTCTCGGCATAATTTCGGAAGAAAGCGTGCTCAGCGTCTCGCATCTCGGCGTTATAAGCGCGCTGCTCGAAGGAGAAGATCAACTCGGACATGCGCGCCGCGATATAATGAAAAGACTTGAAGAAAAGAACGAACACGAACTCCGATTCCTGTGTGAAAAATGCGGCATAAGCGAGGAAAAAACGCGCTTCATAACCTCTTTGACGAAAGCGTACGGCGAGCCGAAAAGCGTTGTTTCGGGACTCATGAGCATGACGTCCGACGGGCAGATAATCTCCGCTTTGAAAGAATTTGAAACTGTCGTCTCCGCGTGTGAAAAAACATCTCCCGTCAAAATACGGGCTGATTTTTCGCTTACGGGCGACATGGCATATTACAACGGGCTTATTTTCCGAGGTTACGTTCGCGGTATACCGACACCCGTTTTAAGCGGCGGGCAGTACGATATGCTCATGAAAAAGATGGGAAGATCGGAAAAAGCGATCGGATTCGCCGTTTATCCCGAAGCGCTCGAACGCCTCGAAAAAAACAGGGAATACGACTTCGACGTACTCGTTCTTTACGACGACGGAACAAAAACCGAAGACATTATCGCAAAAACCGAGGAACTGACAAAAGCGGGAAAAAGCGTGTCTGTCCGAAAGACCGTTCCCGAAATGCTTCGTTTCCGTGAAACGGTCGATCTTTCAAGGTAGGAGGAACGCGATATGAAGGAAAAAATACTGATCGCCCTTCCGAAAGGCAGACTCGGCGAAAAGGTGTACGGAATGTTTGATAAGGCGGGCTACTCCTGCCCCGAAGTTCTTGAAGACACTCGAAAACTCATTTTTGAAAACGAAGCAACGGGTGTATGCAATTTCTGGGTCAAACCTTCCGACGTTGCAATATATGTTGAACGGGGCGCGGCCGACATCGGCGTCGCGGGAAAAGACATTCTTGAAGAATACAAACCGGAGATATACGAACTTCTCGATCTCGAAGTCGGCAAATGCAGGCTTGCGGTCGCAGGTAAAAAAGGATTTCGTGATAACACGGAGAAAACACTGCGTGTGGCAACGAAATTTCCGAATACGGCGCGTGAGTTCTATCGAAAAAAGAGCCGAGACATCGACATTATCAAATTGAACGGCTCAATCGAACTTGCTCCCCTGCTCGATCTTTCGGATGTGATCGTAGATATTGTCGAAACGGGAAAAACGCTTCTCGAAAACGATCTCGAACCGTTTGAAACGGTAATGCCCGTGAGCGCGCGCCTGATCGCGAACAGATCGTCTTTTCAATTCAAAAACGAACAAATACTTAAAATCGCCGACAGTCTGAAAAAAATCGTTGACGAAAAATGACCGAAAGAGGCATTAAATGATAAAAATATTCAAATACGGAGAGGTCGATAACGGCAGTATATTTGACCGAACGACAAAAGCCGCTTCGACCGAAAAAACCGTTTCCGAGATCATTGCGGACGTAAGAAAGCGCGGAGACACGGCGCTTTATGAGTACTCCGAAAAATTCGACAATGCCAAACTGACTTCTCTTGAAGTGTCCGATGAAGAATTTGACGAAGCACAGCGAAGTGTTGACGCGGAATTTCTCAAGATCCTTCGCGATGCCGCGGAGAACATAAAAAGATTTCACGGCGAACAGGTAAGAAACGGTTTTACGATCAAAGGAGAACGCGGAGAAATTCTCGGGCAGAGGATCATTCCGATAGAAAAAGTGGGGCTTTACGTTCCGGGAGGAACTGCGGCATATCCTTCGACCGTGCTTATGGACGCTATCCCCGCGAAACTCGCCGGATGTTCGGAAATCGTCATGGTGACGCCGCCGAACAAAGAAGGAAAAGTTTCCGCGCCGATCCTCGCGGCGGCAAAGATCGCCGGGATCACAAAAGTTTTCAAGATCGGCGGAGCGCAGGCGATCGCGGCACTCGCATACGGAACCGACAGCGTCCCGCGCGTTTATAAGATAGTCGGACCCGGCAACGCGTATGTCGCCGAGGCAAAAAAGCAGGTCTTCGGTCAGGTCTCGATAGATATGATCGCGGGACCGAGCGAGATCCTTGTCATTGCCGACGGAAAATCAAACGCCGGAAATGTCGCCGCGGATATGCTTTCGCAGGCTGAACACGACAGGTTTGCAAGCGCGGTTCTCGTGACCGACAGCACTGAACTTGCCGAAAAAGTGCGCGACGAGATCGAGCGTCAACTGCCACTTCTTGAACGCGAAGAGATCGCGAGAGCATCGATAGAAAACAACGGCAAGATAATCGTTGCCGAAGATTTTGACAAGGTAATCGAAATCTCAAACGAAATTGCACCCGAGCATCTCGAACTGTGCGTGGATGAACCGTTTGACATGCTTGAGAAAGTCAAAAACGCGGGCTCCGTCTTTTTGGGAAGATTTTGTCCCGAAGCGCTCGGAGATTATTTCGCGGGTCCCAACCATACGCTTCCGACAAGCGGAACAGCCAAGTTTTCAAGTCCGCTTTCCGTCGATGATTTTGTCAAACGATCGCAATTTATCTATTACCCGAAGGAAGCGTTCGAAAATGTCGCGCTTTCGGTTGACAGATTTGCGAGAGAAGAAGGACTTACGGGCCACGGAAGAAGCGCAACGATCAGATTGGAGGAAACGGAATGAGCCGTTTTTTCAGCAAACGCTTTTCCGAGCTTGAAGCCTATACGCCGGGCGAACAGCCGAAAGACGCCCAATATATAAAACTTAACACAAACGAGTCGCCGTATCCCCCGTCCGACGGTGTTCTGAAAGCGGTCGAAGAGGAAGCAAAGAGATTGCAACTCTATTCCGATCCGGAATGCAGAGATCTCGTTTCGACAGCCGCCGAATTTTTCGGAGTCGGAACAAAAAACATACTGATGACGAACGGATCGGACGAGATACTCAATTTTGCTTTTACCGCTTTCGGTGACAAAGATCATCCGTTTGCATTCCCTTCGCTTACCTACGGCTTTTACCCCGTTTTCGCGCAGTTGAACGGTATTCCGTTCAGACAGATAAAGATTAAAAGCGATTTTTCCGTCGATCCGTCCGATTATGAGAACATCGGGATGAATATCGTTATCGCAAATCCGAACGCACCCACGGGGCTTTTGCTTTCAACGGATGATATCGAAAGAATCGCGGCATCCAATCCCGACAATGTCGTGGTCATAGACGAGGCGTACATCGATTTCGGAGGAACGACAGCGCTTCCGCTGACGGTTAAATACAAAAATCTGCTGATAACACGGACATTTTCAAAGTCTTATTCGCTTGCGGGAGCAAGGCTCGGATTCGGTATCGGGTCGGAAGAACTGATCGCGGACATGAATACGATCAAATATTCCACAAATCCGTATAACGTCAACCGAATGACTGCGGCGGCGGGTCGTGCGGCGCTGAAAGACGACGCGTATTATAAAGAAAACTGCCGTAAGATAATCAAAAACAGAGAAGAGACCGCATCAAGACTTCGCGATCTCGGATTCACCGTCACGGATTCAAAGGCAAATTTCCTGTTTGCATCAAGCCCGAAGATCGGCGGAAAAGATCTGTATTTAAGGCTTAAAGAAAAAGGAATACTTATCAGACACTTTTCACTTCCCGAGATCGAAGATTACAACAGGATCACTGTCGGAACGGAAGAACAGAACGGCGCGCTTATCAACGCGATCGAAGAAATACTGAAAGGAACGGAAATATGAGAATCGGAAAAATTACGAGAAAAACAGCGGAAACCGATATTTCGCTGATTCTTGACCTTGACGGAAACGGAAAATCCGAAATCTCGACGGGATGCGGATTCCTCGACCACATGCTCACGCTTTTCGCGGCACATTCGGGATACGACCTTAACATCAGGTGCGTCGGCGATACACAGGTCGATTATCACCACACCGTCGAAGACATAGGTATATGTCTCGGACAGGCTTTTTGCGAAGCGATCGCAGACAAGAAAGGGATAGCCAGATACGGAGACAGGATCGTGCCGATGGACGAGGCGCTCATTCTTTCCGCCGTTGATATTTCAGGTCGCGGAATGCTCGTTTTCGGACTTGATATACCGACGGAAAAAGTCGGAGATTTTGACACGGAACTCGTTAAAGAGTTTTTCATCGCATTCGCTTCAAACGCGCGTTTGACGCTTCATATCAGACAACTCGGCGGCGAAAATTCACACCACATCATTGAGGGCGCATTCAAATCGGTTGCGCGGAGCCTCTCGGACGCGACGGAGATCGACGAGAAGAATAAAAATACCGTTCCGTCAACAAAAGGAGTCCTGTAAATGACCGTTATTGTTGATTACGGCGTCGGCAATCTTTTTTCTCTTCAAAGTTCTTTTTCCACGATCGGAGAAAGCGTGACGGTCAGCGGAGACGCGGAAACGGTCAAAAAAGCGGACAAACTGATACTTCCCGGCGTCGGGGCTTTTGCCGACGCCGCGAAAAAACTCCGCAGCGGAGGGCTGGACGCGCTCGTGTGCGAAAAAGCGAAAAGCGGAACTCCCCTGCTCGGGATCTGCCTCGGGATGCAGCTTTTGTTTGAAAAGAGTTTTGAATACGGAGAACACAAAGGTCTCGGACTGATCAAAGGCTGTGTGAAGCCTCTTGAAGGATATGTGCCGAAAGACCTGAAAATCCCGCAGATAGGTTGGAATTCGCTCGAATTCAAGCACGGCAAACATCCGATTTTCAAATATATCAATAACGGCGATTTTGTATATTTCGTACATTCGTTTTTCGCTTCCGACTGCGAAAACGATCTTATCGCGACGACGGAATACGGAAAGCAGGTAACGGCTGCGGTTGCAAACTCAAATGTCTGCGGATGTCAGTTCCACCCCGAAAAGAGCGGAAAAGTCGGGCTTGCGATATTAAAAGGTTTTTGTGAATGGGACGGTGCCGAATGATAATTTTTCCTGCAATAGACCTTTACGACGGGTCAGCCGTAAGATTGCTTAAAGGCGATTACGATAAGATGACCGTTTATTCAAACGACCCGCTCTCCGTTGCGGAGGATTTTATTTCCTGCGGGGCAACGCATCTTCACCTTGTCGATCTCGAAGGTGCGAAAAGCGGAACGACGCCGAATTTGACAACTGTCGAAAAAATCGCGAAAGAAACGCCGCTTTTCACTGAAATAGGCGGCGGAATACGAAGCATGGAAACTGCAAAAAGATATTTTTCGGCGGGTGTCAACCGTATAATTCTCGGTACGGCTGCCGTCACTGACGAAAGATTTCTCGGTGACGCGTTGGACGCTTTCGGCGAAAAAGTCGCGGTCGGAGTAGATATCAAAGACGGGAAAGTCGCCATAAAAGGCTGGACGGAAACTTCCGAACGCACTCTTGACGAGTTTTGCGAAAAAATGGCGGAAAAAGGTGTTAAAACGCTTATCTGCACGGATATTTCACGAGACGGAGCAATGAAAGGGACGAACAGAGAACTGTACGCGAAACTGTCAAAAAGCAGCAGTTTACAGATAGTTGCGTCGGGTGGAGTTTCGGGCATGGACGATATCCGCGCGCTTGCAAAACTCGGACTTTACGGAGCCATAATCGGAAAAGCATATTATACGGGAGCGATCGACTTGAAAGAAGCCGTTGCCGTGTCACGGGAAACGGAGAACGCAGAATGATAACAAAAAGGATTATTCCGTGCCTCGACGTGCGGAACGGGCGCGTCGTTAAAGGGACGAATTTTGAAGGACTCAGAGACGTTTCCTCCCCTGTCGAACTCGCCGCGTTTTACAGCGACTGCGGCGCGGATGAACTTGTGTTTTACGATATTACGGCGTCAGCGGAAGGACGAAGACTGTTTACGGATGTGCTTCGCGAAGTAGCGTCCACGGTCTTTATCCCATTGACGGTCGGGGGCGGGATCAACACACTTGAAGATTTTGACCGCGTCCTGAAATGCGGAGCGGATAAAGTCAGCGTCAACTCAGGCGCGATAAAAGACCCGTCGCTCGTTTCCCGCGCGGCGAAAAAATACGGTGATCAGTGCGTCGTTCTTTCCGCCGACATAAAAAGAGTTGACGGGGTTTTCCGTGTGTTCGCAAAAGGCGGGCGTGAAAACACGGGAATGGAAGCGATCGAATGGATACGCCGATGCGTCGGTGAGGGCGCGGGAGAGATTGTTGTCAACTCGATCGACACGGACGGAGTGAAAAACGGATTTGATCTTGAAATGCTGGAAGCGGTTTCAAACGCCGTCAGCGTTCCGATAATCGCGTCGGGCGGAGCGGGCAAAATCGAGGATTTTGTAACGCTTTTCAAAAGCATTCCGGGTGTTGACGCTGGACTTGCGGCGTCCGTATTCCACTTCGGGGAGATCGGAATACCCGAACTGAAAAAAGAATTAAAAAACAGAAATATCAGCGTGAGGTTGTAAGAATGGAAATAAAAGATCTGAAATTCGACGAAAACGGGCTCATTCCCGCAATAGTTAAAGACGCGATAACAAAAAAAGTTCTGACGCTTGCTTACATGAACGAAGAAAGTCTGAAAAGATCGATTGAAACGGGGCTTACCTGTTTTTGGAGCAGATCAAGGAACGAACTTTGGCTCAAAGGCGAAACAAGCGGAAATTATCAGCATATCGTTTCGATAACCGCCGATTGCGACGCAGACGCTCTGGTCGTTCTTGTCGAAAAAGACGGTCCCGCATGCCACACGGGAACAGATTCATGCTTTACGAATACCGTCTGGGAAAGCCCCGAACTTTCGGAATTTTCGTACGAAGGACTTATGGAACTCATAAGAGGCAGAAAAACAGACAAAAAAGAAGGATCTTATACGACATATCTTTTTGAAAAGGGACTTGACAAGATCCTGAAAAAAGTCGGCGAGGAATCAACGGAAGTTATAATAGCGGCGAAAGCGGAAGACAAAAAAGAAACCGTATACGAGATCGCCGATCTTGCATATCACGTTATGGTTCTCATGGTCGAAGCGGGAATTTCTCTTGAAGATATTCAAAGAGAACTTGCTTCCCGTCATGTTATCGACAAGAAAGTTAAACAGGAAAAAATGACGCACTGATGCGCCCGAAAGACGAAAGCCCTCCGATAAACGGAGGGCTTTCGGTTTGTCCGTGCCTTTTTCCTATTTCTTTCCGAAACTGAATTTCGATTCGGTTCCTCTGATAAGCCTGATTATATTTTCTCTGTGACGGATGACCACGAACAGAACGCAGACCGCATACATAAGGCTGACCGCCCAACCTGCGCCGAAAACGGCAACGAAGACCGCTCCGACGATGAGAGCTGACATCGAAGACAGCGACATATATTTGACCGTTAAAAGCAGAACAGTCAGAACAACTGCGGCAATCGCACCGGCACGCCAATCGATAAACCATAAGGTGGAAAGGCAGACAAGGAATCCTTTTCCGCCCTTGAAACCGTAGAATACGGGAAATGCGTGTCCGAGTAATGCAAAAATTCCGGCGTAAGCCACACCGAGCTGCCACGATCCGACATATTGACGGAACAGAAGCCCCGCAGAGACGGAAATAACGGCGCCTTTCAGAATGTCGAGAGCGAAAACGAACCATGCGTATTTGTTTCCGAATACGCGTTTGAAATTCGTAAATCCGGGGTTTCCGCTCCCGTATTCGCGAATATCCTTTTTATATATGGCTTTCGACATTATGATTGCGGGATTCAGCCCCGAAACGCAATATGCGAAGACCGCGGAGACAATGAAGCAGAAAATTTTCATTTTCGATCCTTCTTTTCATTCGACGATAAATATGTAATGATAGATCTCCTGACCGCCGTCAACGACATACACCTCGCACATCGGATGCTTTGAACAAACATAGCGTCTTATCTCTTCCGTTGTCTCGGCGTCCGCGTCATTGCCGCATATAATTATGCATATCTCACGGTCGGCAAAATCTATACCGTCAACAAGACGTTTTGCAGTATCGGAACGGTCGTTGTCTGCGGAAAGGATACGGTCTCCGATAAATCCGATATATTCGCCCTTGTAAAGAGCAAGATCGTCGCTTGTCGTATCACGGGAACAGGTTGAAACAGCCGCGGTCGTTACATTTTTCATGGCGTCTTTCAGTTCGCTCACGATCTCGTCCGGATCGTCAATTTCGGTGTTCAGCATTGTCAGAGCGGCGTGCCCCTCTCCGAGAGTTTTACTCTCAAGGACCCGTATATCCGCGCCCGAATACATCTTCGCCGCCTGTTTAGCCGCGAGGACAACATTCCCGTTGTTCGGAAAAACGAATATCGTGTCGGCGTTCACTCTCCCGAATGCGTCAAGGAAGTCTTTCGCGGACGGATTCATACTCTGCCCGCCGTCAATGACCTCATCCGCGCCGAGATCGAGCATCATCTGCTTTATCCCGTTACCGCAGGCAACCGTCACAACGCCGTATTTTTTTTGTTCTTTCGGCTTTTCCGTTTTACCGTAGATATCCGAGTTGTTGTGCTGCAACGACATATTTTCGATCTTGACGGTCAAAAACTCTCCGAAGTTACGGCAAAAGCCGAGAACCTTGTCGGGAGTCTCGGTATGCACATGGATCTTCACGATACTTCCCGTTTTGAATGCAACCACGGAGTTTCCGACGCTTTGGAGATAATCGGTTATGACCGACACCTGAAAACCGTTGACGTCGGTCTTCGCGTTCTGCAAACGGAGCAGGAGCTCGGTGCAGTAACCGTATTCAAGAACGCTGTTTTCATCGAACTTGCTGAGATCGAGTTTTTCCGCACCCGTCTTTACAACCTCACCGAGATCATACTCGGTCTCGCCGTCAAGCGCCTTTCGCATTCCTTCCACGATGCAAACAAGACCCGCGCCGCCGGAATCGACGACGCCCGCTTTTTTCAGCACTTCCAGTTTTTCCGGGGTGCGCAACAAAGATGATTTTGCCTCACTCAAAAAATCGTCGAGATATTTCTCCACCGTCTCGGCGTTTCCCTCGCCCGCGAATTCGGCAGCCTCCCGCGCAACGGTAAGTATAGTTCCTTCCGTCGGCTCGGTAACTGCGGCGTAGGCGTGTCTGACGCCCTCGCTTATCGCTTCGGAAAAGCGGAGGATGTCGGCACAGTCAAGTCCGTCAAGACCTTCGGCTATGCCGTCAAAAAACTGAGACAGAATAACACCGGAATTACCTCTTGCGGACAAAAGCATTCCGTCGGCGATCCTCCTTGAAGTCTGACCGAGCGTCTGCTCTTCTTCCGTTTCGGCTCCTCCGAGAACCGTCATAAGCATATTGTCTCCGGTATCCCCGTCGGGGATCGGAAACACATTCAGGTCATTTATTTCCGAAACATGGTTTTTCAGATTTGCCGCGCCCGCGACGATCATTTTTTTATAAAGAAGCGCGTCAATCGTCCTCGTTTCCATATTCAGTCTCCCAACTTATATGTAACTTCTTTTCCGAAACCGAAGATCGCAATCGCGTCGGGTCCTATTGAAGCACCGATAATGGGACCGATATACCCGATACAGATATCTTTGCAGGGGATCTCCGAAGCGACGAGATTTCTGATCTGCTCGACTTCCTCGGCGGAACAGTCTGCGTGCGCGATATAAACCGTCTGTGTCTCAGGATCAACGACAGCGTCTTTAAGAAGTGCCACGATCTCTTTAATGGAATTTTGTCTGCCCTTAACCTTTTTGAACGCAGACTGAGCGCCGATCGCGTCCGCGACGATGATGGGTTTAACGCCCATAAGATTTCCGAAAAACGCCGCCGAAGCCTTTACTCTTCCCGCACGGCGAAGCGCGTCAAGAGAATGAACCGTGCAGAATTCATTGACGGTTTTTCTCATTCCGTTTATCTTCTCCGCGATCTCCTCCGCCGTCATTTCCTGTGCGGCGAGTTTTGCGGCTTCGATCGCGAGAACGCCTTCTCCCATTGAAGCGTTAAGCGAATCTATGCAAAATATTTTTCTTTCGGGATAAGTTTTAATAAGTTTTTCGGCAACAACGCGAGCGGTATTGACGGAGCCCGACTGTTTTGACGAACAGGCAATATAGACAATGTCCGATCCTTCATCAAGATATTTCGTAAAAATTCGGTTGAATTCTTCAACCGGCACCTGCGTTGTGGTTATGCGCTTTCCCGCGCGCATGATCTCATAAAAAGAATGAACATCTTCGGGCGTCCATGTGAGAGAAGCGGGAGTCTCGTTCCCGTCGAGAACGGTGTTCATCTTCGCGTAATCGATCCCGTGTTTTTCCAACAACTCTCCGGTCAGATCCGAGCATGAGTCTGTAATGATCTTTACTTTTTTCATTTTAACCTCCGATCGAATTCGACATTATTCGACATTTACATTGGTATATTATCACAGAAATCTAAACTAAAACGAAACAGAAAAAACACCGCCCCGCTTTGATATGCACCCCAAAAGTTAGACACTTTTGGGGGTGCATATTTTTATGGCAAAA
>OLPF01000409.1_pt1 | contig 47407 bp, 51 predicted proteins | sample 1673121 | NCBI WGS metagenome assembly OLPF01 (sample SAMEA3136756, study PRJEB25190) | human gut metagenome
TACTATGTTTTATAATAGTTTTAATGTGTATTGATTTTATTGCCCTATCATTTAATGGTAGTCCCATAATTAAAGTTAGAAAATACTATAATAGTGGATATACTATTTATATAGATAAAGGATTATTTACAAACACTTATAAATGCTATGATGGCAAAACTAAAACTGTTGTGAAAAAAGTTAAATATACATGTCCTAAAAAAGAAATTAAAAAGGAAATAAAAGAAAATATAATAGTAACATTTGATACTAAAGGTGGAAGTAAAATTGATAATATTATTATAAACAAAAATAGTAAATTAACTCTTCCAGAAGAACCAACCCTTGAGGGATACACTTTTAAAGGTTGGGTTGATAAAAATAATACCCATTTTTATAATAATTCAATAATAAAGGAAAACACTACACTTTATGCTACTTGGGAAAAAATTAATGATGAAATAATTGATACTGAAAATAATAATAACTCTAGTATTAATAATAATAACAATATAAATGATAAAATCAATACTAATAAACCTAGTAATAATGGTAAAATAAACACTAATAATAATGAAACAATAATTGTACCCGAAGAAAATAAACCTGTTATAGAAAAAACTTTGGCTGAAAAAAATGATGACTTAAGAAATCAAATACAAAATAAATATTCTATTAAAATAGCATATAAAGATGAACTAGGAAATTATACTATTAATGGATATGGCTCAGAAAAATTAAATGATGATAATATTATAAATGAGTATCTTAATGAAATAGATAAAACATTAAAAAAATATCCAGATAATTTTTTTAAAGAAATGAAAGATTATGGAATGCCATTAACTATTTATTTAGTAAAAAACATAAGTGGTAATGTATCTGGTCTTACTGATGCAAAAGATAGTAGTAACATTAAAATTATGATAGAACCCGCGCTTTTATTTGAAAATACTTTACATCATGAAATAATGCATTATATAGATATTTATATAAAGATTAAAGGTTATCCAATTGATATAAATAATACAATGAAAGAGGTTAATCCAATAGATTTTACATATGGAGATACAAGTAATAATTATGTTTATTATTATAGTAATTTAAATAATGCTTATTTTATATCTGCATATAGCAAAACAAATTACTTAGAGGATAGAGCTGTAATTTTTTCTGACTTAATGTCTAGAAGTATTACAAAAGATTATTATAATGATGGTACACCTATAAATAAAAAAGCTAAACTAATTAGTTCACAAATTAAAGAATATTTTAATATATTATCAAGTGAAGAAAAATATTACTGGGATAGATTCTTATAACCAATTTTTATATATTAAAAAAGATTTAACTAGCATTTATAGTTAAATCTATTTTTTTAATTGGCAGGGGCGGAGAGAATCGAACTCCCATCTAAAGTTTTGGAGACTCCTATGCTACCATTATACCACGCCCCTACGGCAAAAACATTATATCATAGTTAAACGCCGTAATCAAGAAAAAAATTGTGCATATAATTAAAGTGTACACCTACTAGACAAAATTTTGTAGGTTTGATATAATATTTATGTGGTGCATTATGCTAGTCACAATCACTATTTGAAGATGGGGCTAAAAATCCATTAATTGATACAATTGCACTTTATATATTTGCTGCTTCTGCCCAAGTTGGGGTGAATATGTAATTTAAAATTATAGGGAAATCATAACGGCATATGACTAACCCCCTGTAATTAAGCAAAAAAGGAAGAGTTATTCATGTCGTGCGTGGTTATTAGGGATTTAACGAATAATAATGTTGATGAAATCTTAACTGCAAAAGCGAATAAGAATAGTTTAGATGTGTCAGGGAAAACCTCTAGCGTGTTATTTATTATAAAGATTGAAGTGCGGACTATGTGGCAATCGAGTCATTAGTTAGGCAACTACTAATTATTTTCTTTAAAGAGAAATCGCCTAAGGGTAACCAAGGGAGAGAAAATAGAGAAATTCAACTCGACCAAAGCCGTAAGATTAATTTATAATAAACCATAACATTTTTAATAACTTTATAGGAGGGTTATATGAAAAAAAATAACTGGGTATATAAAGTTTTTTTATGGACTTTTATATTATCCACCATCTTCAGTTTCTCAACAAATTATTTATCAAGTCATGCTAGCATAGTGGTAATGATACTTATAATATTACTCGTTATAGCAATTGGTATAATCTTTGATATGATTGGAGCAAGCAGTCTTACAAGTAAAGAATCAACATTTCACTCAATGAATGCTAAAAAAATTAAAGGTGCTAAAGAAACAATTAAACTTATTAAAAACAATGTTAAAATATCTAGTATATGTAATGATATTGTTGGAGATATATGCGGTATTGTTTCTGGAGGACTTGGTGCTGTACTTGCTATATCAATAGCAAACATAACTAAAGTTAATATATCTTTAATAAGTGTAATAACTGCAGCTTTAATTTCTTCGCTTACTATTGGAGGAAAAGCAATATTTAAAACAGTTGCTATTAAAAATAGTGATAAAATAATTTTTAGTGTTGGAAAATTGTTAAGTTTTTTTAAGAAATAACAATTTTCTTTTTTTATGCATATATTATAGCGGTGATATAATGATTGTTTCATATAATTCAAAAGAACTTGATTTACTTGCAAGAATAATGCGTGCGGAAGCCTTAAACGAAGGAGAACTAGGAATGTTAATGGTTGGAAATGTTGTAGTAAATAGAGTGTTAGCAAATTGTTTAACTTTTAAAAATATTAATAGTGTTTATAATGCAATTTATCAAAAAAATCAATTTGTGGGAACTACAAGTTCTTTATTCGAAGCTGCTGCGACTACAATGGAAAAAAATTTAGCAAAAAGAATTTTAGATGGAGAATATTATTACCCCGCAACAAACGCATTATGGTTTTATGCTCCGAAAAAAGGTGATTCTTGTAAAAATACTTGGTATACTCAAAACCTATCTGGAAGATATAAAAACCATTGTTTCTATAAACCAGATCCAGGAGTATGTAAAGAAATACATTAAAAAAAAGGCTAGTTTAACTAACCTTTAATTCATTATTAATATAATCAACATTAACTATCGTATTTGGTTTGATTTCATTATTTATAAGTTTTTTAGCAATTAGCGTTTCTAGTTTATTATTAACAAGTCTTTTAAGTGGTCTTGCTCCATAATATTCATCATAACCATTATCAATAAAATAATTTTTGGCATTATCAGTAAGATTAATTTTTACATTAATATCAATTAATCTTTTTTCAATTTCTTCGATAATTTTATCAAGGATTTCTTTTAAATCGGTTTTTGATAATTTATTGAAAATTATTATTTCATCAAGTCTATTTAAAAATTCCGGTTTAAAATATTTTGGAAGTTCAGAGGTAACTTTATCCTCTTCACCATTAATAATATATTCACTTCCAACATTTGATGTCATTATAATAATAGTATTTTTAAAATCTACAGTACGACCATTAGAATCAGTAAGTCTTCCTTCATCAAGAATTTGTAATAATAAGTTAAGTACATCTGGATGTGCTTTTTCTATTTCATCAAAAAGTACAATTGAATATGGATTTCTTCTTACTTTTTCTGTAAGTTGTCCTCCTTCTTCATAACCAACATAACCTGGTGCTGCACCAATAAGTCTAGATACTGAATATTTTTCCATATATTCACTCATATCTATTCTTACCATATGATGCTCATCATCAAATAGTTCATAAGCAAGACTTCTTGCGACCTCTGTTTTACCTACTCCTGTTGGTCCTAAAAACATAAATGAACCAATTGGTCTGTTAGGATCTTTGATACCACTTCTTGAACGAATAATTGCATCGGATACAAGTTTTAAAGCCTTATCTTGTCCTTTAACTCTTTTTCTTAAATTATCCTCAAGATTAAGAATCTTTTCTTTTTCACTACTCATAAGTTTAGATATTGGAATATTTGTCCACTTACTTATAACATTTGCTATATCTTCATTTGTAACAGTATCTGAAAGTATTCCTTCATCACCTTTTTTAGAAAGTTCATCAAGCTTATTTCTAAGTTCTGGAAGTATTCCGTTTTTTATCCTTGCGGCAGTTTCTAAATCATAATTATTCTCTGCTTGTTCTAGTTCAAATGTATATTTAGATATATCAGATTTAACTTTTTTGATATCTTCATTAATAGATTTTTCTTCTTTCCATTTAGTACTTAACTCTTGTTCTTTACCTTTTAAATCATAAAGTTCTTCATCAATCTTTTCAAGTCTTTTTACAGAAAGTTCATCTTTTTCTTTTTTTAATGCTTCTTTCTCAACTTGTAATGTTAATATTTTTCTAGTTATTTCATCAAGAGCTGTTGGAACACTATCCATTTGAACTCTTATTGTAGCACATGCTTCATCAACAAGGTCTATGGCTTTATCAGGTAAAAATCTATCTGTAATATACCTATTTGATAAAGTTGCCGCACTAACTAAAGCTCTATCTTGAATTGTAACTCCGTGATATATTTCAAATCTTTCTTTTAAACCACGAAGAATTGTTATTGTATCCTCGACTGTTGGTTCGCAAACTGTTACTTTTTGAAATCTTCTTTCAAGTGCACCATCTTTTTCAATATACATACGATATTCGTTTAAGGTAGTAGCACCAATAACATGTATCTCTCCACGTGCAAGCATTGGTTTTAGAATATTTCCTGTATCCATTGCACCTTCAGTTGCACCTGTTCCAACAATTAAATGAATTTCATCAATAAACATTATTAAATTGCCTTCACTTTTCTTAACTTCATCTAAAACCTTTTTAAGTCTTTCCTCAAATTCACCACGATATTTTGCACCAGCGATAAGTGAGGCCATATTAAGTTCCCAAATTGTTTTATTTTTAAGACTTTCTGGAACATCACCTTTAACAATTCTTTGAGCAAGTCCTTCGACTATTGCAGTCTTACCTACACCAGGTTCACCAATTAAAACTGGATTATTTTTAGTTTTTCTAGAAAGTATTCTAGTTATACTTCTTATTTCTTCATCTCGTCCTATAATTGGATCAATTTTACGATTTTTTACATCGTCATTTATATTACGTCCATATTTTTCAAGAACATTTTCATTTTCTTCATTATTTTGATTAAACATAATTCATTCCTCCTTTTTACGTATATTATTATACTAAAATTATTAGCACTTGTCAATGTTTAGTGCTAATTATATTATATAAAAAATATAAAAAAATATGAATTATTTTAAACTCATATTTTTAACTTTTGACCTATTTGTAAAACATTTGTAGAAAGATTATTATTCCTTTTAATACTATCAACGGTAGTATCGTATTTTCTTGCTATAGACCACAGTGAATCACCTTTTTGAACTATATATATTTTATTTTTCGAAGGAACAATTAACTTTTGACCAATACTTAGATTATTACTTTTTAAATTATTTAATGCTTTTAAATTATCTACAGTAGTTCCATACATATTAGCAATTTTATATAAGGTATCTCCCTTTTTAACTATATAAATATTTTGATTATCATTACTTTCTTTTATTTTTAGTCTTTGGCCAATTGATAATAAATTTGATTTTAAGTTATTAATTGATTTAAGTTCATCAACTGTCATGTTATATTTTTTAGCTATACTCCATAAAGAATCGCCTTTCTTAACTACATAATAATCACTTTCTTCATTTAATGAATAAGGAACACCAATATAATTTGCAAGAGCCTTAACAACTGCTTCAGCTAAATCCTCCCAATTATTTTTTATAAGATTTACATCATCACCAGTACTATCTAAAAATCCATACTCTACAATTAAAGTTTCATTATTTGGGGTATCTCTAAGTAAATAATAATAATCTTTTGACGGATTACTTGGAAGTCTTCTTTGGTAATATTTTCTAACATTTTGGCCTGAGGATTCTAGTTCTTTTGCAATTAATTTAGACAGTGCATCACTATTTCGAAGTGCATATATTATTTCGGCTCCATCGCCACCTGGTGATGGTTAAAGTGTAACTACTCTTTATTTTTTACGATTTTGGTGTTTACACCAAAATGGGATATATCATCTATTTTCAATAGTTTTAATAATTATTGATTACTTCCAATTTTTTGTAATTCATCTTTCTCTAATTCTTTTATAGATTTTTCTGGAGTTGGTAAAGTTTCTGGCATATTACCACCAAGTTCCTCAATTGCTTTTCTAACGGTTCTACCTACATTATAATGAGTTAAACAAGCATCATCTTCATTATCTATATTATCTTTTTTTAGTTTAGCTTCTGTTTGTGTAATACGGAACAAATTCGCACCTAATTCCTCACTCCCCATATAATCAAGAATATCTTCATTTTCTCTTATGTTCTTACGTTTTGCTATTTGTTTAGCTGTTTCTCCATTATAAAGTCCTTTATATCCATAATTATTAAATTTGCCAAAATTTTCTACACCTGCTTCTCTAGCAGTTTTAAATAAATATTTATTTTTATTATTAACAAGAATTCTAGTATATAATCTTTTTTCATCCTCAGTTAACTTTGAATATTCTAATTCAGTAATTTCCTGTTTTCTAGTTTGTACTGCAAAATAAGTTTGCCCAAGAGCGACTGATTTTTTTCTAGGATTTGCATTTTGAACTATTAAATAACAAGCATATCTAGATAAACGATAATCAATAGTTTCCCTTTTTGTCTTTGATCCTATGTCAACCATTTTCCTGAACTCGGGAAAATGGTCACTTACTTTATTATTACTAGTTTCACAAGCAATCATTGCACGTTTTATAACTTTATGAAAATTTTCCCATTTGCTATATTCTAGTAAAGGCATTAATTCTCTTGCTTCCCAAAATTCATTTCCATATTCATCAATATGTTTTATACTTTCAAAAGTTTTTTCAGTATATTCTTCTATATTACTCATTTTAACTAACCTCCCTTGCTATATATTATATCAAATGTTTGTTCTTATATCAATTATTTTTTGTCCTGTATAAGTAGTTTATCAAATTTTTATGTACACCTTGTCGCAACTTGCGACAAAGTTCTAAGCATTTAACATACTAAATTTATAGATAATTTCTATGTTTCTATCCTTATCTATAATAATTTTATCTATTAAAGCTCCAATTAATTCTCTTGATGGATTATCAATATCAATCAATTCTCTTATTTTATCTTCGTAATTTTTTAAATCGTTCTTATTAATCTTTTTATCATTTTTTGCATCTCGTAAACTTTGAATTTTCTCTCTTATTTTAATTAGAGAATTTTCTGTTTCTCTAGAAATTCTTAAATACATTTCTTCAGATACTATGCCATTAAATTTATCTTGATACAACATATCTAATTTACTAATTAAGGCTTTTTCTTGCTTTCTTAAATCATTTATACTGTTATTAACATCACTATCATCTTTTTTATTAATACTTTTAGATATTTCTGATAAATCTAATTTATTTAAATACTTTTTACAAGTATTTTTAATAACTTCTAGTAATGCTTTCTCTAATTTATCATACGGACTAAAATGAGGTTCACACATTCTTCTTTTAGGATCTCTTGAATATCTATTGCAATTAATAGTCCAATAATCATGATTTTTTCTATAAGAAATTGTTAAAGTATTACCACATTCTTTACAATATAATAAATTTTCAAATAACCTTTTTTCTCTCTTAGTAATAGTAGTTTTAGTAGTTCTTTTAATATTATTTTGAACACTTTCAAATATAAACCTATCTACTAATGGCTCATGGGTGTTTTTAACAATATCCCAATTACTTTTTGGTAATGATTTTTTCTTTTTGGATTTATATGATACTTTAGTTTGTACACTTTGTACCATATCACCAACATACATTTGATTTTTTAAAATCTTTTTAACAGAAGAAATAGTCCACATAGGATTATATTTAGCTTTTGAATTAGGATTCTTTCTCTTCAAACTACTAGGTGTTTTAATATTATTATCATTCAAATAAGTAGTTATTTCAGAAAGTCCTACTCCGTTATAAGCCATATCAAATATCTTTTTTACCACCCATGCATACTCCGGATCTGGTATTAAGTGTCCTTTATCATTTGGATCTCTTAAATATCCATAACTTGGAGCACTTCCAATAAATTTACCATTTCTCCTTTTGTCATTTAAAACATTACGAATTTTAATAGAATTTTGTTTACTATAATAATCATTACAAGCAAATAACCACGTTGCTGAGTCATTACTTGCTTGATTAATCGCATTGTCGTATCCTTCCAACATAGAAATAAATCTTATTCCATTTTCTGGAAAGAAAGTTTCAACATAATATCCTGTTAAAATATGATCTCTACCTAATCTTGATAAGTCTTTTACTACTACAAGATTAATTCTTTTGGCTTTGATATCTTCAATTAATCTCTGAAATCCTGGTCTATCAAAAGTAGTACCAGAATATCCATCATCTACATATTCATCTACAAAAATAAATCCTTTTTCTTTGATAAAATTCATTAGTATATTTCTTTGATTAAGGACGCTCTCACTTTCAGATTCGTAAGATTTACCCTCATCAGCTTCTGATAATCTTATATAAATTCCTGCTTTGTAGTAATCTGGCATCACATTTAAAGTGTTATACAAGCTTACTCTCCTTTCCTTGTTGTATAACAACTAAAGCCAATTAAATTATACCATACAAATTTAATTTGGCACATCGTGTCAGTCACTATTTACCTTACTTTTAATAAATTTAATTACCAGTTCATTAAAATTAGGAGAATCATCTTTGAAAGTTTCTATTATATTAAACATAAGCCACCTCATTTAAGTTTATGAGTGTCTTTATCAATTTATATCTTCCTCCATTTCTTTAAAACTTTCTAGCATTTTCTCCATCTCTTCTTGTTCTTCCTTAGTTGCTTTTTTAAATTCAATATGTTCACCATGCCAGTATTCAATACCAAATTCATCAACATAATAAATTTTATCTAATATATCTTTTTTATTTCTATTATATTTATTATAATGGTTAAAATTATTTTGAATACTAGTATTAGCATTTCTTTGAATACTTGTTATTCTTTTCTTTAATACCTCGGATAATTTAATTATCCTCTTTGAATTATTTGTTTCACTATTATTAATTTCTATATCAATATATCCATTTTTTGATAAACTACTTATACTTTTTGATACAGTTGGTTTGGTACAATCAAACTTCTTCATAAAATACCTATTAGTAGGCCAACAATAGCCATTTTTCTTACATAGTGACACAATGTCTATCAATAATATTCTCTCAAAGTAAGTTAATCTATTATCTCCTAATACTGATTCTGGTAATACTAAACTTATAAATGGTTCTTTTTCCATTATTTCTCCAATATAAGATTATCAAGTTTAGTAGTTCCATGTTATTCTCCTTTCTTTACCAGTCTTTTTAGGAACACATAAAAAGAACTGAACACATTAGTCCACAACAAAGATAAGGGAATATTTCCAATCTTTTTTGTTGGATTAATATGTATTCAGTTCTTCACTGATTAATTATCATACATTATTCTTTAATGTACAATAAAGCTTTCTAATTTCTTTTTAATATTTACTATTTTATATTTATATATGTTTAAATGTACTTGCCACATTCCCGTATGGCTAATATAATTATAACACCAATTACTTCTATTGCAATAAGTAATCGTTCGACAATATTCGACAATAGTTAATTAAATATTTCTATCTTATAGAAAAGGGCATACTTTTGTATATCCATAAATATTATATTATATAACGCTCCGAGTTATATAGTGAATTAATGATTCTGTAGTAACAGCATATTTTTCCATTGAAGTCATTATTTCATTTTGAAATGAAATAATATTTCTATTATTCTTTGATAATCCACTTTCACCATTTTTTATTTGTTTTCTAAGTCCCTCTAAAAACCATATAACAAATTGCAATTCCCATTTTCCTCTTAATTTTGTTTCATCTATCATTTTTAAACATTCATCATACTCTTGACTAGTTATTGAATTTTCACTTACTATCATTGATTTAATAATGTTATAATCAATATTTTTTAATTCAAAATTTTCAAAATCATCATTAATTAGTATATCCCTTAGTTTAATGTAATTAAAATCTGCCCTTAAACTTGAAAGTTCTTTTTCTTTCACTCTTAATCCATAACAATATGCATTTAATTTCATAATTTGTTCATTAAATCTTTTATACTTTTCTCTATACATGTCTATGCATATGTCATATTCAGGATTATGTTTATTAATATTAAATACATTTTTTATAATATTTTTTACAAATAATTCTGTTGAATAATAATTTTCTACTGAATAGAAATCAGTATAAAAAATACCATCTAACTTACTGTCTATCCCATAATCATTATCACAAAAATATAAAGTCTTTACATCTTTTTTCAAATGTAAATTAGAATCAATCATTCTTTTCACTAATTCTACTTCTGATTTTCCATTACATGAATAAAATAACACCTCATTATTCATATCAACATTATTTTCTACCCTTGATCTATAATATGAACTATCTTTTCCTTCGACAAAGCAAGCCACTACTTTATCAAAATCATGATATTGAAGAACAAATTCTAACATTGCTGATACACCTGACTTCTGAGAATCAATTAATAACTGTTTATAATTCATAAACTACTCAACACTACTAATATATTCTTTTATATCTATAGCCCTTTCTCTAAAATCATTATCAAAAATAAATGGTGAATGAGTTATTATTGCCATAAAACTACATCTATTTGAATTAATAATGTCAGGTACTAACTTTTTTTGCCACAAAATAGATAAAGATAATTCAGGCTCATCAAACAATATAATATTTTTCTCTTCTAAATTTAAATATAACTTAGAAAATAATGAAATTATTTGTTTTTCTCCAGATGATAGATTTTTGAGCATTATAGGTTGTTTAGTATTATCTTGTTCAACTTTACATTCAATTTTAAATTTATCATAATTGATACTTTTATTTACTAAATATGTATTACATACATTTTTAAAATTCTCCAAATTATCATCAATTTGTTTATTTTTTTCATAAATACTTGTCAGTTCACTAATAATAGATATTAAATATTGATGGTACTTATCTTCTAACACTGTATTTTCATCTAGCATATCTGTTATTTTATTTTTTACACTGGGATCAATTTTATCTGCTAATCTTGAAAAAACAATATCCAATGTAGAGGCATCAAAATTTTTATAGTTAAAATCTAATTTTTCATTTTTTTCATTTATATTAACATAATTTGTTAATAAATTTGATGTCATTGCCTTAAATCCTTCGTTAGTATTATTTTTTAATGTGCTACAAGCCATGTCAATAGATTCTTGAACATCATCCATTCCAAACTGCAAATACGAAAAATTTCGTTTCTTTTTATCCTTTCTATAATAATCTTTATCTGGACTATTCTCAATATAACTGTTAAAATCCTCTTCTATTCTACGATATGTTGGCAAATAAATAATTCTATCCCATTTTTTCATATAATCGTAAATCTTGTACTCCCAACTATCTTTTAATTCTTTTTCAAAATTCTTATCTTTTAAAACCGAATTATATATTTTTTCTAAAATAGAAGGTGGTAAATCATATCGATATTTTCTTACAATTCTATCATAAATTTTTTCTCTAGTCATTTTATCATCTAGCATATTGGGCGCTTTTTCTTTAAGTATCTCTAACATTATTCTTCGTGCAATAAAATTATAATCATCATCAGGTAAATAATGATATAATCTATTTCTATCCCGTATAGAGATATTATTATTCATAAGTTCATCATGGGTTATTACTATTTTTGTATCATCACCTAATGTCAGAATAATTTTTTTAAATTCAATGACTGCCAAACTTTCTGAATCTCCCTGTATAATATAATTTAATGCATTAAGAATTGTAGTTTTTCCTAACCCATTTTCTCCTACAAATATGTTTATATTATCTTTAAATGGAATATTAACATTATAAATACCAAATAACTCTTCAATTTCAAATCTTTTTATAAATAAATCTTGCGTCATAAATTATTCTCCTTTATTTTTTAATTTATCATAAATGAATTTAAACATACTTGTCATAAAGTCTTCCATATATCCTGGTTCTGACATCATCTTTTCAAACATATCAGTATTTTGTTGGTATCTTCTAAATGCTTTTCTTTGAAATTCATCATTATACACTTTTCTAAATGATTCAGGATCGTTATGCTTGGCAAGATTTACCATTTCTTCATCATCTAAGAAATCTTGCGTAATTTGTTCCATAACTTTATCCATATTAGTAAAATTAGTTTTGTATCTTTGATTTATTTTATCAACAAGAACACTTAATGGTTCTTTTTCCTCTTCCTTTTTGCCTATCATACCCTTTGGTGGATTAAGTTCTCCCTCTTCAGAAGTCAATTCAATAGATCCTTCAAATTTCTTTTCTAATCTATAATATTCAAGTTCAATTTTATCATCTAAGTCAATTACTGTTTCGTATTCTTTAGGCAAAGTTTTATTTAAATATTTGCAGAAAATATACTTACTTTGAATATCTTTATCCATCATTCTAGCCACTTGAACTACAAACCCATAGCTTCTAATAAATGCTTGAAGAATAGATTTAAATTCTCTTTGATCTTCTTTCTTCATATCCATATATTTCTTTCTAGCTGGATATAAATAGAAGTTTAATTTAGACATATCTTCTTTTCCGCTATAATATACTTTTGCAAACTCAAGGGCTTCATCCTCAGAAAATAATCTATACGCTTCTACTCTTTTATAAATTGCATAAACATTATTTGGATCTACACCTTCTGTTAAATTAGTAGCTTGATAATATGGTTGGAATGAATCTCTAATCTCATCTGCTGTATTAACAAAATCAAGCACAAATGTATCAGGCTTACCTGGACATGTTCTATTTAATCTTGAAAGAGTTTGAACTGCTTTTACACCATATAAAGGCTTATCAACAAACATTGTATGTAATAATGGTTCATCAAAACCTGTTTGATATTTTTCCGCAACAATTAATACATTATATGATTCGTTAAATCTCTTTGGCAATTGATTTTCTTTAATATGTTCATTGTTGCCTTTATAATCAATATTTAGTTTTTCTTCGCTTACTATTTCTCCATCATCATTTAAATCACCTGAGAAAGCTACTAAAACATCAACGTCTGTTATGTTATGATCTTTAATATATTTTCTAAATTCTTTTAAATATCTTACTGCATGTAATCTAGATGATGTAACCACCATTGCTTTAGCTTTTCCACCAATTTTATATCTTGTTGTATTCAAGAAATGTTCTATCATTATTGCAGCTTTTTGGCTTAAATTATGTGGATGTAATGATTCATATCTTGCTATTGCTTTCATACCTTTTGAAGTTTTAACTTCTGGATCTTCTGCCGCACTTTTAACAATTTTATAATACATATCATATGTCATATAATTTTTTAATACGTCAAGAATAAATCCTTCTTCAATTGCTTGTTGCATTGAATATACATGATATGGTCTATAACTGCCATCTGGATATTTAGTTCCAAATATTTGTAGTGTCTTATCTTTTGGTGTTGCAGTAAAAGCAAAGAATGACATATTAGAATGATCTCCATGAGAAGCTAATTCATTCATTAAAAGATCATCATCTTCTACTCTATTGTTTTCTTCAGCCAATTCGTTTCTAACATATTCTTCTAATACTTCTTCAATATTTCCTAATCCTTCTTTTAATTTAGAAGCGCTTGCTCCAGTTTGAGAGGAATGAGCTTCATCAACTATAACTGCAAATTTCTTATCAACACTATTTATTTCTGTATATATTCTTGGAAACTTTTGTAATGTAGTAATTATTATTTTTTTACCATCATTAATTGCCTCTAATAAATCTTTTGATGTCTTTCCTTTATCTATTTTAACTACTGTTCCTGGCACATGGTCAAATTGATAGATTGTGTTTTGTAATTGACTATCTAACACTTTTCTATCTGTAACAACTATAACTGAATCAAACACTTTATTATCATTATTATCATGTAATGAAGATAGTCTATATGCAAGCCATGCTATTGAATTTGATTTTCCTGATCCTGCACTATGCTGTATTAAATAATTTTTACCACTACCATTTGATTTAGCATCTGCCACAAGTTTTGTTACTGCATCTAATTGATGATATCTTGGAAATATCATTTTTCCTGTTCGCCATGATTTTGTTGGTTCATAATCTAAGTGCATATATTTTTGTAAAATTTCCAATAAAGAATCTTTACATAAAACATTCTCCCATAAATATGCAGTTCCAAATCCATCTTGATTATTTGGATTGCCTGCACCGCCAACATTTCCAGCACCATTAGATCCTTGATTAAATGGTAAGAAATATGTACCACCTTTTGCAAGTTTAGTAGTCATTACGCATTCAAACAAATCAACGCCAAAATATACTAAACTTCTTTCATTAAATCTAAATATTGGTTCTTCTGGATCTCTATCAAATTTAAACTGATGCATTGAATTGTTTATATCTTGTCCTGTATATTGATTCTTTAATTCCATTATCACAATTGGAAATCCATTAACAAATAATGTTATATCAACACTATTTTCATTTTCCATAGAATAATGTAATTGTCTTACACATTCTAATATATTGCCATCATATAATTCTTCTAATTCTGGATTCATTGATGTTTCAGGTTTAAAAAACACCAATCTAAATTCCATACCATCAAGTTTAATTTTATCTCTTAAAGTAGCAAGTAAACCATGTTCCTTTATTTGTTCCTCAACCTTTTTTAAAAAATAATCATTTGTATATTCACCGTGGATAGACATTAATTTCATCCATTTTTTATTTTGAGTAGATGCAATAAAATCAATTAATACTTTAGGATTATATCCTTTTAATCTATCATATCCTAATCCATCACTAATATGATATCCACCTTTAGTAACTAAATATTTTTCAATTGATTCTTCAAAATTCTTTTCTTGAGTTTCCATACTACACCTCTCTTTTTCCTGTTACACATTCATAAATAAGTGATCTTTTATATTCTTCTAATTTTTCTATTATTTGTTTTCTATATTCTATAATTTCTTCTAATCCAGCACATTGCTTATCTAAATAATTAACTATTTGTTCTTGAACATTATATGGTGGTATTAAAATAGATGTACTTTTTAATATTTTTTGAGTGATACTATATAGCTTTACCCCATATACTGATTTTCTAATTTGCGATCTCCATTCATCTGTTTGAAACAAATAACCGAAATATCTACTATGCTTATCTTCTTTATCATGAAGTATTATGGTATGATATCCTGCAAAAAATGGTTCTTTTAAATCTACATAAACATTATTCCCACAGCCTTCTAAGTCCTCAGATGTATCAGCAAATATATGATCACCTAATTCAACTGCCGAATTGGTTTGATTAATACAAGTATTAGGGATATATCTAACTAATTTGTCAACTATTCTTGTTCCATTATTATCTTTAGAATGAATTTGCCCATAACTAATTACTTTGCAGCCATCTTCCTGTAAATCATCTTTAGTTATTGATAACCCTTTTCTAAAACTATATTTTGCTTTAATATTGTTCATTTTCCAATCAGAAGGGATGTATTTAATCCACTCGCTATCCACTTCATTAAAGTCTGTTGAATCAATTCCTTTTAAAGTCGCTTTTGATATTAAAGACTTTTTGTATTCTTCAATCAATTCTATTTCATGATTATTATCATTAATTATTTCATCAATTTTAGTACATTGTTCATCTAAATAATCAGCAATTCTTTTTTGCTCTTTGAGTGAAGGGATTGGTACATAAGAATGTAATACATCATACATAGATATTTTTTCTCTGATTTCTAATATTCCCTTCCCATATTTACTTAAGTACTTTTGAAAATTACTTTGAAAAATATAATTAATAAAACGAATATCAGATTTTTTATTATTTTTAAGTACGTAGTAAACCGGACTTACGCAACCATCATAATTTGAGTATCCAACTGAACCTATTTTTAAATTCATACTATTAATTATTACTGTATCTTTATAAGCAATTTTATATTGAGATACATCTTCCTTACTAATATTTCCTTGATTGCCTTTTTCTTCATATGGAACAACACCCAACTTGTTTGTTAAAGACAAAACATTAGTAAATTTTATTGGATTATTTTTTTCATTAATATTTTCTACAACAGCCCGTAGAGGGAATAAATTCCATTCATCTGGATATTTGCCAATCCATTTAATACCACTATCAACTAAAACTCTACTCATTTTCCTGTAACTCCCTTAGAACTCCGTCAAGTTTTCTATCAAGTTCAAGAATTTCGTTCATAATATCTTCAGTTTTACGTGGCTCTTGATATTTATAAAAATATTTAGTAAAAGATATTTCATATCCTATCTTGGTTTTAGATTCATCAATGTAAGCATATTTAGCAAATGGAATTACTTCTCTATTCATGTATTCTTCAATTGTTTCTTGAAGTGGAATATTTTCGGTATCTGTTAATTCTTTATTAGGAATATATTCTCCTTTTTTATTTTTATTTGGTGTTCCATCTTCATTTAATTCTGGTTGTAAAACAGTTACTTTTCTGTATCCAAAATATTCATTTTCAAATATCTTTGAATATTCATTTTCAACAAAGTCACCATATATTTTTGTTATGTTATCAATATGTTCTTTTGACAATTCATTCCTTTTACTTCCTAAATTCTTTCTCATTTTGTTATAAAATTCTGATGCATTTATCAATTGTACTTTGCCAACTCTATGACCTGGTTTTTTATTTGATAGGATCCAAATATAAGTTGCTATTCCTGTATTATAAAACATATCATTTGGTAATTGAATAATACAATCTAACAAATCGTTTTCTATAACATATCTTCTTATTTCAGATTCTCCTGATCCAGCATCTCCTTTAAATAGTGCTGATCCATTATGAACTATTGCAATTTTGGATCCCTCTGGTTTCATTTTAGATACCGCATTCTGTAAAAACAATAATTGACTATCAGATATTGCCGGTGTTCCTGCTGGGAATCTTCCATCACTACCCTTTTCTACTTCTTTTAATACTGCAGCTTTTTCATTTTTCCATTCAATTCCAAATGGTGGATTCATTATAATATAATCAAAAGTTTCACCTGGAAATAAATCTCCAGATAAGGTATTTCCATGTCTTATATTATTAGAATCCTCTCCTTTAATTAACATATCAGCTTTACAAATAGCATATGTTTGAGCGTTTAACTCTTGTCCATAACATAACATTCTTGATGATGAATTTAATTTTTTTGCATATTCCATACTAGCAGTTAGCATCCCACCCGTACCACAGGCTCCATCATATACTGTTTTTATCTTCGAAGAATCAGCTAAATCTTCTTCATCTTCAAATATTAAATTAACCATTAATTCAATAACTTCTCTTGGCGTATAGTGTTGTCCTGCCTCTTCATTAGAAAGTTCATTAAATCTTCTTATTATTTCTTCAAATATATATCCCATTTCAATGTTTGAAACATAACTTGGATGTAAATTTGCTTTTTCAGAATTAAATGTATCTATTACTTGATATAGAATCCCGTTGCCTGACATTTTTTCAATTTGTTTATTTAAATCAAAATTTTTTATAATGTCTTTAACTTCATCAGAATAACCATTTATATAATTATAGAAGTTTTCTTCAATATTATCCGGATCATCTAACAATTTTTTAAAATCATATTTCGAAGTATTATAAAATTTTTGACCCGCGGTTTCTTTAAGAATAAAATCTCTTTTTGCAAATGTTTCGGGATATTTTTTTGACATTTCTAAAACTTTATCTTTTGTATCAGATAATACAGAATCAAATCTTTTTAATACGGTCAAAGGAAGAATAACATCTCCATATTCATGTGGTTTATATACACCTACTAATTTATCTGCTATACTCCATATCAACGAAGCTTTTTCACTTACTATTTTTGTTATATTACTCATTATTAACTACCTCTATCTAAATATTTTTTCCCAATCTTCATTCTTTTTGTTATTTTTCATACCTCTTACAATTGAATTATATATTTCTTCATTTGCAAAAAAGTAATCTTCAATATCAGAAGGAAGTATCTTCCTCTGTTTTGATGCAAGCAAATATAATTTACTTATTATATTTTTATCATCTAAAGATAAACTGTCAATCATATTTTTTAATAATTCTCCACTAGGAGGTTCATTCTTATTATTTTCAATCAAACTTATAGTCATTTTTTTTCTATTCACAAAATTTGCAACTTCAGACTGTGTTATATTTTTTGACTTCCTAATCGATTGAAAATAATTTCCAAATTTTTCTTCTTTCAGATAAACCACCTCTTTATTATAGTAAGTAAATAAATTTATTTACTTACTATAAGTATAATCTATATTTAAAAATTTTTCAAGGGTTTGGGATATTTCCCACATACGAATTTCGTACGGGAGTACAAATTCATTGCTTGCTAGACAATAAAATTACTCCCAAATCAATTAATACACATTTAAAAACTCTATCAGTTTTATCTGACAGAGTTCTACTTTTTAATAATATTTCTTTAATATCATCGGATTATCTTTTACTATTATTAAATTATATTTTATTTTTAATATTTCTTTTATCTTAGGTATAAGTCTACTAATATCACACCTTCAATTAAATATATCTACAGCAGAGTTAATATGATTTATTAAATTACATTCTGATAAACAATGTCTACTATATGCATTTTCTAAATAGAATGCTACTAAATCAGGTATAACATATTTATTTAAATAATTATTAACATTGTTATAGAAAGGTAAATATAGTTTTTCAAATTCTTTATCAGTTATATCAGACATAGATATACTCCTTTAAAATTATTTCTTCTGCTATATTTTTAATATTATTCATTTTACCTATCCACAACATTTGATTACTACTTTTTAATTCTTCAGTAATATTTTCTTTTTCAGTGAGTTCTTTGATTAACTTCTGCACCTTCTCCATAACAGTAGTATCAATATTATGGAGATATTCATTTAATTTATCATTAACAAGTAAATCAAAATATAATCCTAACTTTTCTTTCTTAATATAATTTAATCTTAATAATCCATATTTTCCTATATTATATTGCTTTTTATTTTCTAATATTAAATCTGGCAATAAATAATCACCGTTCTTAGTGTAACTAATATTCATAACAGTTCTCCATTTCTTTCTATATTTATTTAGCTTTAATTGTTATACATTCGTTACACTTTGACTATCGCCACCTCCTGCATTTAAGTGATTAGATAAAACAATAACATCATTACCTTTACCAAAGAAACTTTGTGCCTTTTTAGGTCTTGTACTTTGATCTAATAGTTCATCTGAAGTTCTCGTCATTGCATTTTCTATTCCTAATTCATCTAAACGTTTTTTAATATAATTACTTATTTTTAATGTATATTCTTTTTCTAAAATTCCATTTCCTGAAGAACCACCATCAACACCACCATGTCCACTGTCAATTACCACCTTTTTAGCCATATTTATCACATCCTATAGTAATTTATGCAAAATAAAAAAAAAGGACTATCAGAGTGTTGTTAAATTATTTATAAATTTAAACAAAAAAATGATGCAATGCACCATTATTTTCTTTGTGAAACCAATATTTGTCCTGGTAATAAATAAATTGTTTCGTTTTCCTTAACTACTTCCTGAATATTCTTTTTAAAAATATCACTTACACTATTTAGTGTATCTCCCTCAGCTGTAACATAATAACTATAACCAGATACTGGAAGCATAATTACTTGATTTGGATAAATATAATCATCTAAATTTAAACCATTAATTGCCGCTAAAAGATTTGGATTTATATTATACTTTCTACTTATACCATAAAGTGAATCCCCTTTATTAATCGTATAAGTATCAAAGTATTTTTCTTTATTTTTAGGAACTATTAAATCCATACCCTCACGTAGAGTTTCATCATAACTTAAATTATTTAAATCTACTAAAAACTCTTTATTTGTACGAAACATTTTAGCAATATCTTCAATACTATCATTTGATTTAACACGATATTTTTCAAACATTTTATCAACCCCTATAGTAAAATATGTTTTATTTTAAAAAGTGTTATTTAAAAATATAAATATAGCCGTTATTAAATTTCCATTCACTATAGGTCATTAATTTAATAATTTTATCTTTATTTACATAATAAAGTGTATCATCACTTATAAAGTAACATTCGTTATCATTTGAAAAAATTATATTTGATACCTTTAAAGAAGTAACATTTATCTTATTAATTGGTGTAACGTAGATAAGTTTATTATCATTTAATTCATAATAAAAATCTATTTCTTTTTTAAATGAAACATTACCTTTATTAAGTTTATTAACACTTATTTTTTCAAATTTATTATTACTTAAAATTTCATATCTATTTTTATAAATAGTATTTTTTAAAGGATTAATTTTATATTCTATTTTAGTTTGCATATCATATAGGTAAATATATTTTTTATATGTACCTAAAAAATAACTATTAAAATAAACTTCTTTATCTAATTGTGTCTCTTTTACTTTATTATTCTTTGTATTTATTAGATAAAACTTATTAAATTTATACTTACTATTATAATCCGCTATTAAAAGATAATCTTTAAAATTAGTACATAAATCTATATTATAAATATCATTATCAAATAGTTTAATTTTCTTTTTAGTTTTTGTATTAATGTTGATAAATTGTGAATAATTCCATATATAAAAGTTAGCATTTATATTATATACATCAATATTATCAAATGTATATTTCTTTTTATCCTCAGGAATAGTAATATAATATGATGTATAATAGTTATCATTCTCTTTATTAATATAAAAGTTTTGTAAATTATTATTTGTTACATTAATTATATTATCTTTTTGTTCAATATTTTTAATCTGTTTATGATTTTGATAATATTTACCACTAACAGAATATAAATACTCTACATTATCTTTTTTAATTTTAAATATATATAGTTTTTTCTTATTATTAAATGTTTGAATAATATTATAACCTTTTACAGTATATTTAAGTTCATAACTTTTTGGAATAAAATAAAAAATTGTAAAAGAAAGAAAAATTAATAAAAAAGAAAAAATTAGTAATCTTAACTTTTTCATACAATTCTATCTTTATATTTTAGTTTTTCTTTCATCATAAACTGAGATATATTTGTTTCAATATCATCTAAAGAACTTTTAGATAAATTAGATATTGTTACAACCTCTTTTACTGTATCAATAGTTATTTTTCCAAAAAGTAAACCTTTATATATTCGCATGTCATTATATAAATCTGGAGTAATTTGTGTATATATGCTTCCAAAAACCACTCTTTTTTGCCCTATTAAAAGTCTTTTGTTAGTTAAAACTATTACGCATGAAGTGAATAAATCATACCATTTTTCATTTTTTTGACCGCAAAAAGCGTATAAAACATATTCATCAGGATTAATATATCCTTCGATTACTTCACAATGCTTTTTTAATCTCCAGGCAACTGTACCGGGAAACTTATTTTTAAATTCTAATACTTTTTCATAAACATTATTCATTTTAAACTCCTTTTATTAATTCAACTTTAGTGTGAGATAATTTTTCGTGAATTGAAACATCCTTATTAATCATAAATAATATATCAATATACGAATAGATTGTTGCAATTATAGAAATAATTAAATTACTATAAAAATAAATTTTTCCCTTAAATAATATAACACAAAGTAATGTTAATATATTTGATAATGTTGTATATAAAATTATATTTGTAAATATAGGATAGAATAATACTCTTATAAGAAGTGACCCAAAAGTTAGTTTTCCTTTATCACTAGAAATTTTAATTTTACATATTTTTTTACCAATTGTTTGTCCATCAAATAGTAAAGGAAATAAAGTAAAATACAAAATTGTAACAACTATTTCAATTATAGAATAACTTATTGAATAATAAGATAAATCATGCATAATATCTAAATATTCTGGTGATTTTAATGTATCATAATCTATTGTTGTGTTTTCAGAAAAATTTTCTTCATAAAACTCAGTATATTTTTCATATGCTTTATCATATTTCTTTTTATATGGATTTAATACATTTATTTGACTTAATAATGTAACAAGTATTAATACAATAAATATATCAATTACATAAGCACATATTCTTTTTATTTTAATATCTTTCATTCTACCTCCATAAATAAGAAAAGAAACTATTACTAGTTTCTAATAAGTTTTTGAATTAGATCCTAAAGTAACAGTGGTTTTAAGAGTTTTACCTTTTCTAATATAAGTGATTTCAACTTTATCACCTACACCATAATTATACAAATAATATCTTAAATATGCAACACTTGTTACTTCATCATCATTAATCTTTATTATAATATCATCACTTGCTAGTCCTGCTTTAGCCGCTGGAGACCCTTTTTCTGTAGAAACAATAATTACACCCTTTGTGATTTTATATTCTTTTAAAAGTGATGAATATTCAGGGTAATAATAAGCATCCATAACATTAACCATTGACACACCTAAATAAGGTTGTGTTATCTTTTCTTTATTTTCAAGTTTTTCAGCGTAACTTAATGCTACCTCGATTGGAATAGCAAAGCCCATACCTTCAACAGATTCAGCAACTAATTTTAATGAAGTAATTCCAACAACTTGCCCATTTGCATTACAAAGTGGTCCACCACTATTACCTGAGTTAATCGCAGCATCTGTTTGTAATACTTTCATAACATAATCTCCATTATTATTAAGTTTTACTTCAACCATTCTATCTTTTCCTGAAATAATGCCTCTTGTAACAGTCCAAGAATAAATACTATCAAGTGGAGCACCTACAGCAAAAGATGTATCACCAACTCTTAGGTTATCGCTTTTACCAATTTCAGCTACAGAAATAATATCTGATTTTTTTACTTTTAAAACAGCAATATCAGATAAAGCATCTGCACCAATTATTTCTGTATTAATTACATTACCATTAGTAAAAGTTACATTAACAGAGTTACCACCTTCGATAACATGATTATTTGTTAAAATATAGGCATCATTATTATTTACTTTATAAACAAATCCAGTTCCACTTGAAATCATTTTTTCATCTGCATAGGTTGCCACAACAACAACTGCATCATACACTTTTTCTACTGCCTCCGCAATTCCATTATCGGTTATTGTTACATTTTTTTCAACTTTAGTTAAATTTGTATGAAGTATGGCAGGATATTTATAAATAACCCCATACATAAGTAAACAACCTAGGAAAAACACTACTATATATACTATTTTATTATCTTTTTCTTTTCTTATCATAATTAATCCATCCTCTCAATCTCTCTATAATTTATTGGAAAACCCATTGCATCTAAAACCTTATCAATATCAATTGAATGAAGTTTTCCAGATAATATATCTAGTTCATAATCAATTTCTTTTATAAATAAATTAAAATCATCAGCATTTAAAATTCTTTTTAAAATAATAATTAAGGCAAATAAATCGTTTTTACCATATATATATTCCCCATCCATTTTAGGAATATTTAAAAGCTTATGATATATTGTATTATTAATAACAATTTGTGTTTTATTATTATAACAAATATCTTCATGTGCGCATAAATTTCTATAATTAGCAAGTATTGGTAAATAACTTTGGAAACTATCTATATCTATGTTAAATATATCCGCAATTTCTCTTTTATCTTCATTTTGAAGCACAGTATAAAGTTCTCCGACTATTCCAAATGATAATACTTTTACAACAACCCAAAGAGGTATATAGCCATAATTATCAATGAAATGACTAGTTGCGGAATGCTGTTTACCATTTATACTAATTTGTCTTTTCATTTTATGTATTAAATCGTTTATTTGTCTAGTTTTAGTATAATCATGAACAAAGTTATTTTTATTCAAATAATTTTTTTCTTTATAACCATGGTTTTTACTCATAACATAAGCCATTATACTTTTTAAGTTATTTTCAAAAACTAGAATATTCTTAAATAATATATTTCTAAGTTGTCTATCAAAAATAAACATTGCATATAGCTCCTCAAAAGTGGTACCCTTATTAAATTTACGATCAGTATAAGACTTAACAAATAAAAATCTATACCCTGTTACAAAAAAATAATTTTCTCTAAGAAGTATTGATTTAGCCTTCTCAATATCATTTATAGTAAGACCTTTATCAATTAAAATATTTATCTGTTCATCTAATGTTTTAAATGTTTTCTCCACTATATCACCTTTTTACTATATAATTAATTATATCACATAATAGTATTTTTACCATCTATTTTAGAAAAATAAATTATGAAAAATATTTAATTACTCCATTAGAAATTAAATTTGCTACTTTTTTTTGATATTCATTTGTAATAAGTTTTTGTCTATCTTCATAATTTGATAAAAATCCACATTCAATTAATAAACCATTTACTTTTAATCTTGAATACATATATGTGTCTTTTGGAATAGTTTTAATTTTACGATTACTATTTAAACCCTTATTTAAAACATCTTGCATAATGTTTGCAAAATAAATATTTTTTCCATTATAAAACACCTGTGGCCCATAGTATTTAAAGTCACTTAAATAATTTAAATGAATACTTAAATAAATATCTGCATTAGAATTATTTATTAAATTAATTCTATTATCAAAATCACTTTTCTTACGATATATAGCATTTGGAGTTGATAAGTCATAATCACCATCCCTTGTCATATAAACAATAGCACCATTACTTTCAAGTTTTTCTTTTAAATAAAGGCTTATATTTAAATTAATATCTTTTTCATATATATTTTCGTATGAAGTACCAGGATCTAAATAGCCATGACCAGGGTCAATTACGATAATTCTTCCCACTAAAAAAAGGTTATCTTTACCAAAAACCGAAGATAAAAGAAAAATAGATATTATAAAAATCATTAATGAGTAATGAATATATTTTTTCATATAAAATTATATGTTTTATTCATTATTTTAAACTAGAAAATTTAAAATTTTCAAAAAAAGTATAATATTATATTAATTCCACAAAAAATGCCTAAGGTGCAACGTACTTACTATACGCTTAGCATTGAGCTGCGTGCCCTAGGTCTTAAAGATATATTACCATAACATTATTTTTTATGTCAATCATCAATTTTCTTAATTCTTCCAAATACTTTTCTTCCTGGGAATAAACTTACTCTATATTTACTTTTATTTAAACCTTTAATAACCTTAGAAACTCTTTTAAAGTTTGCATAATAATTATAAAAAGTATTAACTATTAAATCAGCAAGTTGAATACCAAAGTTAGTTTTAGAGTCATAATAAGAAACATTAAAAATATAATTGTTTAAGCAAAATTCTGTATTTAAATAATTCTCTAAATTTTTTAAGTCACCTACTCTTACATTACGATTATCACAAAGAAGTTTAATTTCAATTTGCTCATCAGTATAGTTTTTAAGAAGTGGAAAAATAATATCTGAAAATATTAATTTTACAGCATAATTATAAAATATATTTGAATCTACAATACCTTTTTGCATTTTTTCTTTATCAAATACCTTAGAAAATCCATAAAAACCTGGAATATTTTCCATACTTGAAAAAATAAGTTGTTTTTCTTTTGTTAAATAGTCATAAGATTTTATTTCTTTATCTATTTTAATCTTTCTTTCGTCTTTTACAAGTTTATTAATTTTTTTATATAATGATGTTATTTTAAGCCTATATTTTTCAAAAGTAAAATATCCACCAACAGCAAAATACTTTGTATTACTATTTTTATGAATTGAACCACTTTCATCTAAATATACGTATAATCTCATGATGTCACCTCTACACAAGATAATACTAAATAAATTAAATGTTGTCTATATGAAAACATAAAAAAACCCCCATATGGGGTAAGAAAATATTTTAACGTTTACTAAATTGTGGAGCTCTACGAGCTTTTTTAAGACCATATTTCTTTCTTTCTTTAACACGAGGGTCTCTTGTGATAAATCCAGCATTTTTTAAAATATGTCTATAACTATCTTCTCTAGTTTGGTCAGTATTTTCATCAAATTTAAGAAGTGCTCTTGTAATTCCTAAACGAATTGCACCAGTTTGTCCTGAAAATCCACCACCAGATACTTTAACATCGATATCGAATCTATTTAAATTATCAGTTAAAACTAGTGGTTGAGTTAAGTCCATAACAAGTGTTTCATAAGGCATATAGTCATGAACATCTACACCATTAACTGTAATATTACCAGTTCCACCAACTAAAGTTACTTTTGCTACACTACTTTTTCTTCTTCCTGTAGCATTCCAAGTTTGTTTTTTTGCCATGTTTTCCTCCTATTATATTTCCATTTCGATTGGTTTTTGAGCACTATGTTTATGATCAGCATCAGCATAAACAAATAGTTTTTTACCCATTTTTCTACCAAGTCTATTATGAGGAAGCATACCTTTTACAGCTTTTTCCATCATTTCTTCTGGATAGTTTTCAATCATAACTTTTGCAGTTCTTTCTCTTAATCCTCCTGGATATCCAGAATGATTATAATATTTCTTATCAGTTAATTTATTACCAGTTAAATTTACTTTACTAGCATTAACGATAATAACATAATCTCCACAGTCAACATAAGGAGTATATGTAACTTTATGCTTACCTCTTAAGATATGAGCAGCTTTTGTAGCAACTCTACCTAAATTTTTACCTTCAGCATCAATTACATACCATTTTCTTTCAATATTTTCTTTTGTTTGTAAAAATGATTTCATAATTATTTCTTTCCCTTCATTTTAATTAACCAATTTAATCTTCCCACAATTAAAAAGGCCTCTTAAATAAATGTACCGATTATGATTATATGGTAAAAGTAGTAAATTGTCAAGTAAAACAATAAGGTAACAAGCGTTTTTATTATATTTTTATTAAAAAAAACTAGCAATCGCTAGTTTATAAAACACACATTGCTATTGTAAGAATTACCATTGCAGCAAGACCTATACAAGCAACTATTTTAAATGCCCATTTGAACCATGTTGAATACTCAACTCTAGCAAGAGCAAGACCACCCATTATCGCTCCACATGTAGGTGAAATTAAATTTACAAGTCCATTAGAAGCAACAAGTATCATAACATTTGTTTCAACTGAGAATCCTAATTGATGAGTTAAGCCACCCATAATTGGAGTTGAAAGTGTTGCAATAGCTGATGAAGATGGTACAAGTATTGATAAGAATATATGTAAAATAAAGTTCATTGGTGCGTAGATAACTGCAGGCATATTTTTAAGGGCATTTGCCGCATTATAAATAATATAATTATCTAAATATGTAACTTGCATTAATACTGAAGCACCCCTTGCAACTGCTATAATTAATATAACACTTAGTATATCAGAGGCACCATCAACAAATGTATCTACAAATTCTTTTTCACTTAATTTACCAATTATTCCTATTACAATAGCCATTACAAAGAATAGTACGGCTGCATCTTCGAAATACCAATAACCAAAACAATTTCCAGTTAAGAAAGCTGTAAAATGTGTTCCAGCATCAGCAATATCCGCAGGTATAATACCAAAATCTACCCATGGGATAAATCCTGCTATCATAATAACAAATGTTAAGCCAAATATAATTAATATAAGTTTTTGTCTTGTAGTAAGTTTTACATCTGGATTAATAAAGTCATCTTTTGCATAATGTTTTTCCATTTGTTTTTGCTCTTGTAATGAAAGGAATGTACTTCCTTTTTCGGCTTTCACTTTTGCAGCATATTTTAATACAAATGCTACTGCTATAATGTAAGAAACTAACCATAAGATACATCCAAGTAAAATTATAGTTCCTTGATTAACTTTTATACCATCTGGTAATGCGCTAACTGCAGCACCTACTGCAAACGGATTTATTGTTGAACCAAGTACACCTACACCAGCACCAAGTAAGACTGTGGCTGATGCAACAATAGTATCCATTCCCGCTGCTACCATAGTAAATGATAACAAACCATAAAATGCAACTGTTTCTTCTAACATTCCATAAGTTGTTCCACCAACTGAGAATATAAACATTAGTATTGGTATTAATACTAATTCCTTACCTTTTAATTTGTTTACTAAAACTTTTATTCCTGTTTCAAGAGCACCAGTTTTAGTAACGACATTTAAAAATCCTCCTAAAATAAGAATAAATACACCTACATCAGCAGCATTTTCAAATCCTTTGATTGGAGCCATTAAAAAGTCAGAAAATTTAGCACGAACTACACCACTACCATTGACAATATTTTCACCATCAAATGTAGCAAGTGGAAGTAAATATGAAATTATAGCAATTGCAACAATAATTAACATTATAATTGTAAATGAAGATAATGTAAATTTTTTCTTTTTAGCTTTTTTTGCCATTTTTATTTCCTCCTATAAAATATTCTTGTGCCTTTATCACCATTAATTGCTTCAAGTCCTTCATTTAATGAAGCAATAATAGCAATGCCTTCTGAGTTTTCATTTAGAAAATTCATACAAGCATTTATTTTTGGAAGCATACTTCCTTTTGCAAAATGGCCTTCATCAATGTATTTTTGTAATTCTAATGTATCAGTTGAATCAAGTGCTATTTGATTATCTTTATTATAATTAATATACACTTTATCTACTGCTGTTAAAATTAACAAAATATCAGCGTTAATATTTGCTGCTAACTTACTACTTGCAAAATCTTTATCAATTACTGCATCAACACCTTTATATCCTAGTCCATCCTTTACTACAGGAATACCACCACCACCGACGGTAATAACAATATTTCCGTCATCCGCAAGATTACTTACTATCTCTTGCTCTAAGATTCTTTCAGGTTTTGGTGAGGGCACTACTCTCCTATAACCTCTTCCAGAATCTTCAACATATTTATAGCCATTCGAAGAAGCAAGTTTATCAGCTTCCTCTTTGGTATAAAACATTCCTACAGGTTTAGTTGGATCCGTGAAAGCCTCATCATTTTCATCCACTTCAACCTGAGTAATGATAGTTGCACATTTCTTTTCAATATTATTTTCTCTCAATTTTTCATTAATAGCATTTTGTAAATGATAACCAATATATCCCTGACTCATAGCTCCACATTCTGCAAAAGGCATAAAAGGAGCAACATTAAATTTACTAGCATACTCAAATGCATTAGCAATCATCCCCACCTGAGGACCATTTCCATGTGTCACAATAACATCATTATCTTTAGCAATGCTTACAATTATATCGGCAGCTTTTTTAACAAGAAGTTTTTGTTCATCTGGTGTTTTACCTAAAGCATTTCCACCTAAAGCAATAACAATTCTACTCATATTAATTCCTTAAGGTTGCATAAATAACTGCTTTAATTGTATGCATTCTATTTTCTGCTTCCTCAAAAACTCTTGAATGTGAACCATTAAATACTTCGTCTGTAACTTCCATTTCAGGAACACCAAATTTTTCATAAATCTCTTTACCAATTGTCGTATTTTGATCATGAAAAGATGGCAAACAATGAAGAAAGATACAATCATCTTTAGCATTATCTATAACGGACTGATTAACTTGATATTTTCTTAAATAATTAATTCTTTCAGCCCACTTTTCCATAGGTTCTCCCATTGATACCCAAACATCAGTATATATTGCATCGGCATCTTTAGTACCTTCCATAATATCTTCAGTTCTTTGAATAGTACATCCGTTTTCTCTAGCTATTTCTTCACATTTTTTAGTAAGTTCTTCATCAGGCCACAAATCTTTTGGCGCACAACAAGTAAAATTAACACCTAACTTTGCACTAGCAACCATTAATGAATTACCAACATTATTTCTAGCATCCCCACAAAAAACTAATTTTCTTCCTTTTAATGAACCAAATTCTTCTTCAATAGTCATAAAATCAGCTAACATTTGAGTTGGATGAAATTCATTAGTAAGTCCATTATAAACAGGAACACTTGAATATTTTGCTAATGTTTCAACAATAGTTTGATCAAATCCACGATACTCTATAGCATCATATATTCTACAAAGTACTCTTGCAGTATCTTCAATACTTTCCTTTTTTCCCATTTGTGAACCTGTTGGTCCTAGATAAGTAACATGCATACCTAAGTCGTAAGCAGCAACTTCAAAAGAACACCTGGTTCTCGTAGAATCTTTTTCAAATATTATAGCAATGTTTTGTCCTTCAAGAAATTTATGAGGTTCTCTATGTTCTTTTTTTGTTTTAAAATCTTTTGCTAAGTCTAATAAATATCGTATTTCATCACTTGAATAATCAAGTAACTTTAGAAAATCTCTTCCTCTTAAATCCATTTAATCCTCTCTTTCAAGTGGCATACTCATACATCTAGGGCCGCCTCTACCCCTAGAAAGTTCTGCACTATTCATTTCTATAACTTTAATACCTTTTTCTCTTAATACTTCATTAGTAATATTATTTCTATTGTATACAACTACTACTCCAGGAGCTATACATAATGTATTTGTTCCATCATTCCATTGTTCTCTTTCTGAGGCAATTTTATCTCCTCCAGCACAAGGAATAAGTGTAATATCAATACCCAAATATTCCTCTAAAATATTTTCAAGGCTTCCTTCTTTTTTAATTACACTTACTTCATCAAGATTATCTTCATTTTTAGTAATTTCAAAAACCTCTAATGTATCCATAATTCCAGGATGATATGTAAACTTGTCAATATCAATTTGAGTAAATACTGTATCTAAGTGCATAAATGCTCTACATTCAGGTATCTTAAATGCAAGTATTGTATCAATATTGCATTTTTCATCATTAAACATGTTTTTAGCAACTAAATCAATTGCTTCAGCACTAGTTCTTTGAGAAATACCAATTGCAAGAGTATGTTCATTTAAATTTAATACATCTCCACCCTCAATACTGAATGGATTTTCTCTATCATAATATTTTGGAACTTTATCCATATAATCTGGATGATAGTTAAAAATGTAATAAGCATAAATTGTTTCTCTACTTCTTGTAACAGAGTGCATCTTATTAAGAATTATACCATCACCAACTGATGCAAACGGATCTCTTGTAAAATAAAGGTTTGGCATTGGTTCTGCTAAAAACTTAGTTTCTTCACTTATTTGATCAACAAGAGAATATTCACTATCTTGTTTATTTCTATGAACTTCAGAAACTTTAATACCTTCCATAGTTTTTAAAACTAGTTCTTTATTATTTGTATAACTCATTAAATAATCAAATAATAAATCTTTATATTTTGGAGTTCTTACTCCTGCTTCATAAATAAATTGTCTTATAAATGAAGGTTTAACCTGTGGGTTTTCATCTAATGTTTCAGCCATTAGATCCTCTAAATAAACAACCTCTACATCGTTATCTCTTAGTATTTGGCAAAATTCATCATGCTCCAAAATTGCATCTTTTAAATATGGAATATCATCAAAAAGAAGCCTTCCTAATGTATCTGGTGTTAAATTTAATAGTTCCTTTCCTGGTCTATGAACTAAGACCTTTTTTAATTTTTTAATTTCACTAGTAACGTGCATCTATATCATCTCCTTATTATAATAATAATATCATTTTAATTTTTAAAAGTCCATATTTCTAATTTATATCTTTTAAAAAATTTTTAATAATTTCATTTTCACTACTAAAAGTTCCCTTTACAGTATCATCAGAAATAATAGTTTTATTATCTAAAAAAATAATTCTTGAAGAAAAGTCTTTAACAAAATTAAGTTCATGACTTACAACTATTATTGTCATATTATAATCTTTTAATTTACTAATCAGCTCTAATACTTCTTTTTTCATTTGTGGATCTAAAGAACTTGTTGGTTCATCTAATAATAAAATTTTTGGTTTTTCCATAAGTGCCCTTATTATAGCAACTCTTTGTTTTTCACCACCACTTAAATTTTTAGGATATTCATTAATTTTATTTTCTAAATTTATTTCTTTTAAATATCCTTTAGCAAGTTTAATAGCCTCATCTTTTGTTTGTATTTTCAGTTTAACTGGGGCAATAATTAAATTTTCAAGTACAGTCATGTTTTCAAATAAATTAAATGATTGAAAAACCATACCAACTTTATTATAAAATTTTTTTATATTATTAACATTTTCATTATCTATTAATATTTGACCTTTATCTATTTTTTCAAGTCTTGCTATACATCTAAGTAATGTTGATTTACCACATCCACTTTTACCAATTATTGATACTTGTTCATTATCATTAATTTTTAAATTAATGTTTTTTAAGATACATTTTTTATCATAATTTTTTGTTAAATTTTTAATATCTATCATTTTGAAAGTCTCCTTTCGAAAAAGTTTAATAGTTTCGTTAATCCTAATGTTAATATTAAATAAATTATTGCCACAATTAAAAGTGGAAAGAAATAATCATATGTAGAGGAAGCCACTATATCAGAGGCTTTTGTAAGTTCAAGTATACCAATATAACCTGCTACTGAAGTTTCTTTTAAAAGTGTTATAAATTCATTACCTAAAGCTGGCAAAACATTTCTTAATGCCTGAGGCATTATAACATATTTCATAGTTTGAAAATAGTTAAATCCTAGCATTGTTGATGCTTCTTCCTGTCCTTTTGGAATTGATATTAATCCAGACTTAATTATTTGGGATACATAAGCTCCAGAATTTAATCCAAAAGATATAATTCCAACTACTACTATATTAATATTAACACTTTTAAAAATTATATAATATAAAATCATTAATTGAAGTAGTGCGGGAGTTCCTCTTATAATTCCAATATACATTCTTGCAAAAGCACTTAATAAATAAAGCTTACCTGTTTTTTCATTATAATCTATAACAAGTGATAAAATAAGTCCTAAAATAACTCCAATTAAACAAGCAAAAAATGCCATAATAATTGTATTACCAAGACCAGTTAAATAATATTTATATCTATCTTGATAAATAAATGAATTATATATATTTTCTCTTATTAATTCCATAAACACCTATTTTGAATACTCTAAAATGTATTCATCGATTTTACCACTATTTTTTAAATTATCAATAACTTCATTAATTTTATTTAAAAGCTGTGTATTACCTTTTTTAACAGCAATTGCATAATTATCTTCGAATACAAAACCATCTAAAATAATTAAATTTTCATTATTTTCAACTATTTTTTTACCAGGTAATTCATCCATTATTATTAAATCAACTTTACCAGCTTTTAAATCTTCAGCCATTGATAAGTATTTTTTTTGTCTAACAATATCTTTTGTTATATTATTATCAGTAACATAACTATCTGCAATAGTGCCAAGTTGAACAGCAATTTTTTTATTGTTAATTTGTGAAATATTTTTAATATCACTATCATTTCTAACAATTACTATTTGTTTTGAAATAATATATGTATTAGAAAAATCAACTTGTTTTTTTCTTTCTTCATTTACACTCATTCCCGCTAAAGCAAAATCAGCTTTTCCTGATTTTATCTCATTAATAATTGCATCAAAATATACATCCTTAATAACTAGTTTTTTTCCAAGTGCCGAAGCAATTTCTTTAGCAATTTCTACATCAACTCCAACAATTTTGTTATTGTCATAATATTCATATGGAGCAAATCCTGCTTCCGTTACCATTACTATTTCATTTTTATTTTTTTTGCAACCACATAGGGCAATTAAACATATACTTAAAAGTATTAATATTTTTTTCATCGATTAATCAATATCCTTTCTTTTTTCTTTCCCCCATTAACTTCATAACAATCATTTATTACAAAAAATGCATTGGGATCAAGTTCTAATATTCTATTTCGTAATCTATAACAATCTAAATTAGAAACGGCTACCATAAGTATTTCTCCTTTTTTATGTAAAAATTCTTGTTTGCTTTGTAAAATTGTAACACCACTATCGTATTCCTCAGTTATAACCTTCTTAACTTCACTTAGTTTATTTGTATAAATGAAGAAAACCTTACTTAAAGAAACCCCAAGAGTAATTTTATCAATAAAATGATTACTTATTAATAAAATAATTATAGAATATATAAAACTTTCAAAACCAAATACAAATGCACCCATCAAAAGGATTATAAAACTATAGGAAAAATTTGCAACTGAAGTAGATACTTTAGCGTACTTTTTAATAAGTTCCATTATAACGTCCCCACCACCAGTTGTAAAACCACTTTTATATATAAGTGCAGAGGATGCTCCATATAAGAAACCAGTAATTACAACACTAATTAGCACTTGACTTGTATTAATATATTTTAAAAGTGCTAAAGCAATAGGTTCAGTAATGGTTACCATAATTGGGTATAACAATGAACCTAATACTGTTGGTAATGTTTTCTTGTATCCTAAACAAATAAAGCTTATAATTAAAAGTACTATTCTTGATATGTACAAAAACACCGTTGGATCAATATTAAATAATTTATTAAATATTATCGCAAGACCATTTGTACCACCAGTTATAAATTCATTGGGTAGTAAAAATAAATGGTAGCACATTGCAAGTAAAAAGATACCAAAAACAAATGTAACACCAGTAACTAAAGTTTTTATATCTTCCTTACTCATTTTACTACCCTTCTTACTATAACCATTTTACTAAAATTTAGTTTTTTTGTCTATAAAGTGTCATAAATTTAGTAAAAAAAAATAAGTTTTAATGAGGTGAAAGCAAATGAATGGTAATTATTATCAAAATCCAACATTTCCAACAAATCAAAATAATATGCAAAATATGACTGTACCACCAGGAAATGTAAGTTCAATGGAAGACTATAACGAACAAAGTTATATTGAAAATATTTTAAGGCTTAACAAAGGAAGAAAAGTTAATGCTTATGTTTCTTTTCCAGATAGTACAGAATGGAAAAATAAGATATTTTCTGGATTAATCGAAGAGGCAGGTAAAGACCATCTAATAATCAAAGAGGTTACAACTGGAAAATGGTTCTTAATTAGAATTTTATATCTTGATTATGTTGAATTTATGGAACCAATTAATTATTCTCACGCTTATTCTGAAAAAACATTTTAATATAAATCAAAATATTTAATTTCTTCGTTTAAACTTGTTTTCTCTCCATGACCAGGGAAAATAGTTGTATCAAGGGATAGTTTACTTATCTTTTCCAAAGATTTAATTAAATCATTATAATTTGAATTTGGAAAATCATATCTTCCGATACTATGATAAAAAATTAAGTCACCAGAAAATAATAAGTTTTGTCCACTGAAAAATATTGAAATAGAATCGTCAGTATGACCTGGCGTTTTTATTATGTCATAAGAAAATGTCTTCCCTAAAAATGTATTATGCTTAATATTATAGTATTTTTCTAACTTTTCAAGTGCACCAATATGATCAAAATGATGATGAGTAACAATTATTTCTTCGACTTCATATTTTGAGCAAAATGAAACAATTTTTTCTGTATCATCTGCTGGGTCTATAATAATGCATTTCCCATCTTTACTTAAAATATATGTATTTGTATCAAGGGGACCTAATACTAAAATTTCAACTTTCATAATACCTCATTTCTATTTAAATATAATAGATATTTGCTAGTTTGTAAATGATTTTGATAAATTTCTTGTTTTATATTTCATTTTTATCTATAATAATAATAGGAGTTGAAATTAAGTATGAAGAAAAACGGATTTATGGAAGGTGCTATAATAGCCACTATTGCGATAATAATTTCAAAAGTTTTAGGCGTATTATATGTAATTCCATTTTATAAAATAATTGGTGAACAAGGTGGAGCATTGTATGGTTATGCTTATAATATTTATAATATATTTTTAATAATTTCCTCAGCAGGTATACCACTTGCAATAAGTAAAATTACTAGTGAATATGAGACTTTAAAGGAATATGATAAAAAAAATGAAATGTATCGAATAAGTAAGAAAATAGTGTATATTTTCTCACTTGTTGCATTTTTATTATGTTTCTTATTTGCAAAACCACTTGCTAAAGTAATTCTTGGCAATCTTACCGGAGGAAATACCATCGAAGATGTAAGTTTTGTAATTAGATGTATATCATTTGCTCTTTTAGTTGTACCACTTCTTTCAATTTATCGTGGATATCTTCAAGGGCATAAGTATATTGAGGCTTCTTCAAAATCACAAGTTATAGAGCAAATTGTTAGAATATTTTTTATTCTTGTAGGAAGTTATTTATGTATTAAAGTATTTCATTTAAAAATTACATATGCAGTAGGAATTTCAGTATTTTCTTGTGCAATTGGTGCTATCGTTGCTTACATTTACTTAATTATTAAAACTAAAAAATCTAATGTTGTAAAAAATAATAAAAAGTCCCTTTCTGAAGAAGAAAGAAAAGAAGTAATTAAAAAGATTATCGGTTATTGCATACCTTTTATAATAATAAACATTTCAAATTCAATTTATAATACAACTGATATGATTTTAATTATACGAGGACTTACTAATTTAGGGTATAGTGCAAAAGATGTTGAAACAATTTCCTCAATATTTACAACTTGGGGAAGTAAACTAATAACAATCGTTAAGGCATTTGCCACTGGTCTTACTATAAGTTTAATTCCTTCAATAGTTAGTGCTTATGTTAAAAAAGATATGGATAAAGCTAATTACTATTTCAACAATTCATTAAAAGTATTACTCTTTATAATAACTCCACTTACAATATTCTTAAGTATTTTTGCAAAGGAAATTTGGTATATATTTTACGGTCAAAGTTACTATGGACCAATAATATTTAAATACATCATTTTAGTGGCAATACTTGATAGTGCTTACATTATTTTCTTTTCTGCTTTACAAGGCTTATATAAAACAAAACTTGTATATATTTGCGCATTAAGTGGAATAACAGTTAACGCTCTTCTTGACCTTCCTTTAATGTATTTATTTAATAGACTTGGAATATACCCATATTATGGAGCAATTACCGCCACTGTAATAGGTTATATAATATCATTAAGTATACCAATTGTTTCATTATATAAAAATGATGGATTTAGATATAATGATACAATAAAGTCTCTTCCTAAACTAATTTTTTCAATTTTAATTGCAATTTTTATGTGTGTTATATATAAAAATATAATGCCAACATTTAATGGTTTTATTGGAAATATGTTATATTTAGGAATAATCGGTTTACTTACACTAACAGTTTATTTCTTAATAAATAAAGATACTATAATAAAATTGTTAAAAGAAAAAAAATAATGTGATATAATGTTATAAGATAGGAAGTGTAAATTTGAAATTGGAAATAATATTACTTATTGTAATTAGTATTGGATTTGGTATATCACTAGTATACTTTATTGGATATAATAAAATTTCTATCATAAAAGCTAAAATGGATGCAGCAAATGATATTATCAGTAAAGCTTTAAAAGATAAAAAAGATATAATGAATGAAATATATGATAAATATAAAAAAGTATTAAAAAAGAAAGATTATTTAAAAGATTTTGCAAATTTAAATACTAAGAAAATTAGTAATTATAATCTTGATATTGAACTTAATAATTATTTAAAAACTATGACTGATTTAAAAGAGGATAATAAAGAACTTAATACAGATGAAATAAATGAGTTATTTAACAAAATAGATAGTATTAACGAAATATTAATTGCTAATAAAAAATACTATAATAAAAACAATAACTTACTTATGAAAACTATTAAAGGTTACATAAAAGTTATTGCTAAAATAAATAATATAAAAGTTCAGACTTCATATGAAACAAAGTAGCGATGCTACTTTTTATTTTGACCAATCAATTGGTTTTATGTTATTCTTTATTAAAAAGTCATTAGTTTTTGAAAATGGTTTTGAACCAAAAAATCCGTTGTATGCTGAAAATGGACTTGGATGTGGTGACTCTAATATTAAATGTTTAGGGTTTGTTATCAAAACTTTTTTACTTCGAGCAAAGTTCCCCCATAAAATAAAAACAATTGGCTTTTCACTTAAATTCAACACTTTTATAACATAATCTGTAAAATATTGCCAACCTAACCCTTGATGAGAATTAGCCTTATCTTTTTCAACAGTTAATGTGCTATTTAACAAAAGAACGCCTTCCTTTGCCCATCCGGTTAAGTTTCCAGTATTTTTAGGTGGAATACCTAAATCACTATATAATTCTTTATAAATATTTTGAAGTGAAGGAGGAATTTTTACATTATCCTGAACAGAAAAAGAAAGTCCGTGTGCTTCACCTTCTCCGTGATAAGGATCTTGTCCCACAATAACAACTTTAACATTTTCGAAACTAGTCAATTTAAATGCATTAAAAATATTTTCTTTAAGAGGATAAATAGTTTTTTCATCATATAGTTTCATAATCATATTATAAAAATTATGAAATCCAGGACTATTCCATATAACGCTTAATTTTTCATCCCAACTATTACCTATCACATTATCACCTACATATTTATTTTACTAAACCCCACAAAAAAATAAAAGAATAAATCTTTTATTTATGATAACTTTCGTTATTTAATATTTTAAAACTACGATAAATTTGTTCAAGCAATACTGCTCTAAATAAACCATGAGGCATAGTTATTTTACCAAAACTAATCTTTTGATTCATAAAATTTTTTATATTTTCACTTACACCATTACTACTTCCAATTATAAAAGTAATACTACTAAAATGAGTTAATTTATCATTTATTAAAGTTGAAAATTCTATGCTTGAAACTTCCTCACCCTTAATATCCAAAAGAATTTTATATGATTTATCATTTTGAATAGTTTTTAAAAGTTCTTTTTCTTCATCAATAATATTATCTGAATCTTTTAACTCTATTATAGATAATTTATGATACTTATTAACCCTTTCAAAATAATCATTAACAGCATTTATTAGATAATTTTCCTTTAATTTACCAAAACAAATAATTTTTATCATATTGTTATTACACTTCCTATATCATTTTTATTAGCACACTGTATTTTTACTTTTGTAGGATCAATGTATTCCTCAACTGTTTCAAGAGCAAGTTCTTCAGTATTGTTTTTTTCACTTAAATGTAGTAGTACAATATTTTTTGTGTTTTCTGTAATTAATTTTGATAAATAAATACCAGTAAATTTATTAGATAAATGTCCAACATCAGATAGTACCCTGTCTTGAAGCCATCTTGGATAAGAACCATGTCTAAGCATTTCTATATCATGATTGCTTTCAATATAATATGCCGTTTTTCCTTTAAAAGATTTAAAATATTTTGAATTTATATAACCTGTATCAGTAATATAAACAAGGGATGACCCTTCATCAGTTATTACAAAACTACGAATATCTGCAACATCATGGCTCATTACAAATGATTTAATGTCTAAATCTACAATATTTGGATTATCTTCATATATGATTATGTTTTCAATATCAGATATATCGTTTAATTCAAGTAACATTTTATTTGTAATAACAAGTGTTGCTTTTGTTCCTTTGAAAAATGTATGTAAACTTTTTGTATGGTCATCGTGAGTATGAGTTAAGAATACATAATCAATATCTTTATAATCCACTCCAATTTCAGAAAGTTTTTCGCTCAAATATTTTTTTGTTCTTCCTAAATCTATTAAAATTTTATAATGACTTGTTTCAACATAAGTTGAATTTCCAGCTGAAGAACTTGCTAAAGTACAAACTTTAATCATCTGTACACACTTAATGGGTTAATTGAATATCCACCTGAATATGGTTGACCATAAAATATTCCTAAATGGCAATGGCATCCATAAGATACACCGGTATTTCCCATTTGCCCTATAACTTGTCCTCGAGTAACTTTGTCACCAACTTTAACAGTCATACTATTTGCAATCATGTGAGCATAAACTGAATAGTAACCATTACTATGACGAATAACAACATTATAACCTGACGCAGGACCAACCATACCACCAAACTGAGAAGAAACAACTTCACCCTCTAAAGCGGCATATATTGGTGAACCACAACCTGTACCAGAAATATCTATTCCATCGTGGAACGCTCCCCATCGCCACTCATAACCACTTGTTATAACTGATGGTTGATTTGTAGGCCAGCCCCAAGTAGTACCAGTATCGATATAAGAACCAGAGGTCCATCCACCAGAATATCTATAACCACCTTTAGTGGTAACTTGATCAACTTTTTCTTTAATTTTAACACTGCTTACAATTTCAACACCACCTTGTGTTTGACCATTTTTAACAGTATAATTTTCATCAATTCTAGTTATTCCAGTTACACCTGCTGTAGTAATTTCATTAAAATCCGAAGCTTTACTAGAATCATATTCTACTTTTTTTTCATATGGTATTTCAGTATCCAAAATTTCATTAACATCATAGACAAATGTTAACATTGGATTGATTAGAGTAATATTAACATTATCTCCAATAGTAAGGAGGCTATCTCTTGAACTATATTTAGGATTAGCAACCAAAAATTCTTTATAGTTAAGTTTATTTGCTTCCGAAATAGAATCAATTGTATCTCCTTCTTTTACGACGTATTTTTCTATCTTATTATTCGGCCCAAATAATAAATATTGGGTTAATGATGATTCATCTTCAAAAATAGTATCATTTACTGAAATGTAACCTTTTTTTATATTTATAATTTCGTCAAAATACATATTTTTAATTACTTTTCCTGTAGTTTCAATTTCTTTTTGAGTATTATTCATGTAATTTGTATATTCTTCTTCAGCAATAAACGCAAGCACAAAATTATGGATAGCACTATCAAATACTTTTTTATCAAGAACATTGATAGTAATTTGCTTTTCATCTTTTTTATAAGTTGCAATATACCCTTCGATTGTAAATGAACCAATATCTGCCATTTTATTATATATTTGTTCTGGAGTAGACAAGACTATATCATAAGACGATGTTTTAATAATTTTAAAATTTTCTGGAGGATAAACAGTAGTAACATTATATTTCTTTTTAATTTCTTGTTGTTTACTATTGATTATATCATATAACTTTTCATCATTTTTTAAATATCCAACACTTTTACCATCAATAAATACTTCATAGATTTTCTCAGCATCTAAAGAATCCTTTTTATCAAAGAAAAAGCCAACAAAACATAAAATACTTATAATTAATGTAAAAAAAGCAGACTTTATTATATCATTTATTTTCATTATTCACCTTGTTCCTTTAAAACACTTTTAAATAAACCATAATTTAATTCAAATTGTAAATCAATAGTTCCTAAACTACCTTTACGATGTTTGGCAATAATAAGTTCTGCTGGAACGATTGTATTATTTTGATCTTTAGATTTATCATAATAATCTTTTCTATTAATAAATAGAACCATATCTGCATCTTGTTCAAGTGAACCTGACTCACGAAGATCTGCTAGCATTGGTACATTACTTTCTCTTTTTTCAGCAGTTCTTGATAACTGTGATAAAGCAATTACTGGAACATCTAACTCTAATGCCATTGTTTTTAAGGATCTTGAAATATCTGATACTTCAACCTGTCTTGATTCAACTTTTTTAGAACCACTATTAATTAACTGAAGATAATCTATTATTACAAGTCCAAGTCCTTGTTCACTACTTGCTAGTCTTCTACATTTTGCTCTAATTTCAGATATTGTAGTACCAGCATCAGCCTCAATATAAATACTAGTTTGTCCGAGTTGACTCATAGCCTCATTATACCTTTGCCAATCCTTATCATGCATATTTCCTGTTTGTAATTTATATGAATCTATTCTTCCAACTGAGGAAATCATTCTGTTTACAAGCATTTCCGCAGGCATTTCCAAATTGAATATTGCTACGGCTTTTTTAGTTGTTCTTCCTGCATAAGATGCCATATTAAGGGCTAGCGCTGTTTTTCCCATACCTGGTCTAGCTGCTAAAATTATCATTTCGCCGCCTTGAAATCCAGTTGTAAGTCTATCAAAATCATAAAATCCTGTTTCCAAACCAGTTATTAATTTTTTATTTTTAGCAAGCTCCTCAAGTTTATCATGAGCACTTCTTAAAACTTCAGTAATTGGTAAAAGTTCTGAAACGCTACGATTTCTTACTGCTAATAAAATTGTTTTTTCAGCATTATCCTGAAGTCTAGAAATATCTTCTTCATTATAGGCATTCTCTACAATTTGAGTTGCAGAGGTAATAAGTCCTCTTCTTACATTATAATCTTGTAAAATTTGAATATAATAATCAAGATTTGCACTTGTTACAACACTATCTATTACATCCATTATATAATTGATATTAACAATTGATGATTTTTTCGTTTTATCAAGTTCAGTACTTATTGTAGTAATATCTATAGGTATCTTTTTATCGTGTAAACTTTTTATAGCACAAAAAAGAGTTTTGTTTCTTTCATCAAAAAACATATCTTCATTAACACTTTCACAAATTTTATCAACTTGATCTTTTGAAATAAATGAAATTCCAAGAACGGACATTTCCGCTTCGGAATTAAATGGTAATGATTGTGCCATAACTCTCCTTTCTTATTTAATTAACTTAATATTTATATTAAATTCAACTTTTTTATGTAATTTTATTTTAACTTTATATGTTCCTAAGCTAGATAAAGGTGTATCTATTAATATACATTTTTTATCAATATCATAGCCAAGTTCATTTATTTTATCACTTATTTGTTTTGAGGAAACTGTACCAAAGACTCTATCATCTTTTCCGGTTTTTACTTTAAACTCAATAATTTTGTCATTTAGTTTATTTTTAATTTCAGTTAAATTAGCAATTACTTTTTCTTCTTCATCATTTCTAATTTGAATTTGCTTATCTAAAATCTTTTTACTAGTATCAGTGTATGCAACAGCGAGCTTATTTTTTATCAAATAGTTATTAGCATATCCATCTGATACATTTATAATATCATCTTTTCTTCCTTGAGATTTTACATCTTTTAAAAGTATAACTTTCATTTAAAATCCTCCTTAAATACTATAACTTATTATAACATAAAAACTTCATTAAAAAAACCATTTGTTATTATTTAACAAATGGTATTAATGCCATTAAACGAGCATATTTAACTTGTTCAGCAATATGTCTTTGATGTTTTGCACATGCGCCAGTCATTCTACGAGGTAATATTTTACCTTTTTCATTGATATATTTATTAATAATCATTACATCTTTATAGTCAACTGATTTACCAGCACACATTTGGCATATTCTTTTTTTCTTATGATAAAATTCTGCCATACCTTATTCCTCCTTCTTAAAATGGAAATTCATCACTACTTATATTAGTTTCATCACTAAATTCTTTATAAGGATCCTCAGATATATCGGTAGTTTGCATATTTGTATTAAATGATGGTGCAGAGTAATTATTTGCTGGAGCACTATTATAACTAGGTGCATGGTTAGCATTTGGACTTGTATTTCTATTTGAACCACTTACAAATTCAAAATTGTCAATAACTACATCAGTAGTATATCTTTTAGTTCCATCTTGTGCATCATAACTACTGTTTCTTATACGACCCTGTGCTAAAATCATACTTCCTTTTGTGCAATATTTATTTAATGTTTGTGCTGTTCTTCCAAAAGCAACACAATTTATAAATTCAGTCTCTCTTTGACCCTCTTTGTTTACAAAATCACTAGGGCAAGCTAATGAAAATCTTGATACTTCCATTGAAGCAGATGTCATTCTTGACTCAGGATCTCTTGTAAATCTACCGCATAATATAACTTTATTCATCTTATTCTCCTTTGTTAATAATTAAATGTCTTAAAACATTTTCATTAATACGAACTTTACGTTCAAATTCTTTAATAGTATCGTGTTTTGCTTCAACAGTCATAACATAATATGTTCCTGTTAACTCTTTTTTAATTGGATAAGCAAGTTTTCTTTTGCCCATTTCCTTAAACTCGATGATACTACCTTTATCGTTAGTTATTAAACCTTTTAAACTGTCTGCAACTTTTTTTACTTTGTCATCTTCAATAGTGTTTTTAACGATAAACATTATTTCGTACTTATTCATCTTTTTACACCTCCTTATGGTCTACTCGGCTTTTTAATGACATAAAAAGCAAGGAGTAATTTCTTTACTCGCAAGTAGTATAGCAAATTTATTTTGGTTTGTCCATATATTTGACAAATAAAATTTTCAAAATGAAGAATTAAAAATTGCAAATCATAAAAAAACCCGTAAATACGGGCAATAATTTACTATTTGGTGGAGTAGAGGAGAATTGAACTCCTGTCCAATATGTCATATTATACAATATCTACAAGTTTAGTTCTATTTAAATTTCCTATCTATATGGCTAAAACGAACCTCATAAATAGTAATTTTGATTAATATTCATTTACTATACTCAAAAAATATAATAAATATAGCTTATTAATATGAACCCATTTTACTTTCAATAAGCAAGAAGGTAAGTGAGTACTCCCAAACCTCTAATTAGGCAAATGCAGGAGTGAAACTATAAGAAGTTTCGTCATTTATTTTTTTTGTGCATTTATAGTTTGCCAACTACTTGCAATCATATCTATTAACATATGTCGAAACCAATCTACCCCAAGTAAATTAATTTTACCATATTATTGGTAAATAGTAAATCAATAATAATGATATTTTGTAAATTTATGATATTAAATCAGCACTACTATTAGCATCCAAAGTTAAATCTTTAAAATCTTTTTTTAAAAAAAGCGGATAAGCTGCGGCGCCAATCATTGCAGCGTTATCAGTACAATAAATCATTCTAGGATTATATAGTTTGACATTATATTTATCACATATTTTTTGAAGTTCGTTATGTAAATATTTATTCGCAGATACTCCACCCGCTAAAGCAAGTCTTTTTATATCTGTATTTTTTAAAGCAAGTTCTACCTTACGAGCAATCTCATCAACAGCTATAGTTTGAAAAGAACAAGACAAATCATTTTTATTTATCTCAATATTTTTCATTTTTGCATTATTAATTATGTTTAAAACCTGACTTTTTAACCCACTGTAACTAAAATTATATGTCTCATCATTTACAGGCTTTGTTAAATTATAAGTATTTTTCCCAAGTAAGGAAGCTTTTTCAATACTTGGGCCACCAGGGTAAGGAAAACCCAAAACTCTTGCAACTTTATCAAAACTTTCACCTATTGCATCATCAAGCGTTGTTCCAAGAAGTTCAAACTCATAATTATTATGCATTATAGAAAGTTCAGTATGTCCACCACTTACAACAAGCGCAAGTAAAGGAAATTCTAAATTATCTTCGATATTATTTGCATAAATATGACCAATTAAATGGTTAACACCTATAAGAGGTTTATTATATACAGCAGCAACAGTCTTTGCAAATTCTAATCCCACGAGTAATGAACCAAGTAATCCTGGTTTATATGTTACTGCTATAGCATCCATATCCTCAATTTTTAAATTTGTTTGAGATAAACAATCCTCTAAAACATATAAAATGTTCTCACAATGCATTCTCGAAGCTATTTCAGGTACAACACCTCCAAATTTATTATGAACGTCTATTTGTGAAGATATACTCATTGCAATACATTCTTTACCATTTTTTACAATTGCAATACTTGTATCATCACAACTTGACTCAACTGCTAAAATGTAGACATCTTTCATATTAATTCCTTTCCATAACATAAGCATCAATATCATTATAATATTTTTTTCTTATATTAATTATTTTAAAATTCATATTTTCATATAGTTTAATTGCTATATAATTATTAATTGACACCTCCAATAAAAATCTAAAATTAGAGTATTTATTAATTATATAATCCATTAATTTTGTACCAAATTTTTGATTTCTAAATAAATTATCAACATACAATAAATGAATTTCCACTAAAGTATCAATAACTGTTATTAAGACATAACCAACAATTTTATCATTAATTACATAAACGTACTGACTATATATATCATTAGATAAATAATAACTAAAGTTAAAGTGATTTTCAATGTTTTTATCATAATTTATTAGTAATTTAGTTAACTGTTCGATATCAGTATTTTTTAATTCTCTAATCATATTCAACACTTATTTTTTTTACATAAATTGGATTAACGTGTTTAGGATCAATTTTTGGAAGCTTAGAAATTAAATTATAAATTTTAGAGTAATCAATAATAACATCTGTTTTTAAATTAGAAAACTCATTTGAATTTAACTCCCTTTTTTTAATGTATTCATATTTTCCAGTTAACCTATGATTTAAATATTTTCCAACAAAAATACCACTATTATCGTAAAAACCTACTAGATTTTCGGTACTATCTAAAGAAAAATCCATAATATCAAGATAAGAAACTTGTTTAATAGAAATATTTAATAAATAACTTAATGTTTTTGCAACCGTTACACCTGTCCTTACACCGGTAAAAGATCCTGGCCCATTTACAACAATAATTTCATTAAGTTTGATGTTAGTAATACATTTCATAATAGTCGACACTAATAATGAATTATTATTCATGCTTTTATCAATGCTCTTATGCAAATAAACAATTCCATCCTTATACAAAACAACATCAATATCATAAAGGTGTGTATCTATAAATAAAGTATACATAATCTACCTATAAAACAAAGTTACATAACTCTTCATATTTTTCACCATAAGGAATTAATTCAAATACTCTACCGTTCTCAGAAATAACTTTAATATTTATTTGTAATCTTTCATCTGGTAATATATCAGTAATTATATCTGACCATTCAATTAATGTAACTCCACCTTTACTAAAATAATCCTCAATTCCAATATCATTAGAATCTTTATCTAATCTATATACATCCATATGATAAAGTGGTAACTCTCCAGAGTTATATTCCTTTATAATATTAAATGTTGGACTAGTAATATTATCCTCAATTCCTAATGCATGTGCAAAGCCTTTAACAAAAACAGTTTTTCCACTACCAAGTTCTCCATCTAAGCAAATAACCATATTAGGAAATTTTTCAGATTCAATATTTTGAGCTAATGCAACAGTATCATTCTCATTACGAGAAGTATATTTATAAATATTCATATTTTTCACCTTCCATATCAATTATAAATAAAAAAAACAATATAAACAAGATATAATATATATAAAATTAATAATTTAAAGCAAAAAAAAATTATTGGCAACTCCATATCTTAGC
>OLPF01000410.1_pt1 | contig 47373 bp, 36 predicted proteins | sample 1673121 | NCBI WGS metagenome assembly OLPF01 (sample SAMEA3136756, study PRJEB25190) | human gut metagenome
GCAAGGCGGGCGCGCACATGGCGGATGCGGCGGTTTCCAGCGGCGCGGCAAATGTCGCAAGTTCGGCGGACGCGGAGGGCCCAAGTAGCCCGACGGGCGTTTCTGTCCCAGGCAATATCGCGCGCGCCTACGAGGCGCTCGATAGTTTTTGGCGTGAGCAGAACCAGCTCTATCGCGACGTTGCGGCATCGTTTGAAATCTCCGAAAGCGCATTTAACATTCTGTACGCCATCTTCCTTGCGGGCGAAAAGGGCATCTCTCAGCGTGACATTTGCGTGCAGATGTGTATCGGCAAGCAAACGGTGAACAGCTCCATCCGCAAGCTTGAACGCGAGGGGGCGGTCGTGCTTGAAAGCGGTCCGGGCCGTCGCGGTCTGCTCGCCCATCTGACGCCGGCGGGCCGCAAGTTCGCCGAGCGTACCATCGTCCCTATGATCGAGGCAGAGCTTGCGGCGCTGAGGGAATTCGACGACAAGGAGCTCGAACTGGCGCTTCTTCTCGGACGGCGCTACACCGATGCTCTGCGCTCGCATTTCGCGGATATCCCTGGGGTGCACCTGACCTTGCAAAACAACAAGGCCGCGCTTCTGGATGGCGAAGCTGCGCTCCGAGGAGTCGAGGCTGCAGCGCAAGGTGACGCTTCCACACCTCGAAACGACGGGGCTGCCAAGCGCGGCGGGGAGGGCAAGGGTGCGCCCTCGGGCGAGTGTCTTTCCTCTCCGAATAAGAAGGTACGATAAGCCATGGCGATCCAGATTTCCGACCATTTCACGCTCGGGCGGCTCGCGCGATTCACCGCCCCCACCTGCGCCATGATGCTTTTCACCTCGATCTACGGCGTGATCGACGGTCTGTTCGTGTCGAATTTCGTCGGCAAGGAATCCTTCTCTGCCTTAAACCTTGTCTATCCGCTGTTCATGATGCTCGGTGCGCTCGGGTACATGTTTGGTACAGGAGGCACGGCGCTCGTTGCCAAAACGATGGGGGAGGGCGATGACAAGCGCGCTCGCGGGCTGTTCTCGCTCATCGTGTATGCGACGCTCATCGTGGGCATCGCATGCGGGGTCGTGGTATTCGTGGCCGTAGGGCCTGTCGCCGGCGCGTTAGGGGCCGAAGGGTCGCTGCTTGAGGAATGCGTCGTGTACGGCAGCATCCTGGCGTTCTCGCTTCCATTCTTCATGTTGCAGGAAACCTTCCAGAGCCTGTTGACCGCTGCAGGCAAGCCCAAGGTGGGGCTTTGCGTCATGGTGGTTGCCGGCGTTGCCAACATCGCGCTCGACGCCCTGTTCATCATCGTGTTCCAGTGGGGCCTGGCGGGCGCTGCCCTGGCGACAGCGATAAGCGAGGTCCTTGGCGGTGCGATCCCGTTCCTCTATTTCGCGCGGCCGAACTCGAGCACGCTGCGCCTGGGTCGCCCGCTTATCGACGTGCGGGCTTTGGGGCGCGTCTGCGTGAACGGCTCGTCGGAGCTTGTCTCGAACCTTTCCATGTCGCTTGTGTCGATGGTCTATAACTTCCAGCTGATGGCCTATATCGGTCCTGATGGCGTCGCAATTTACGGCGTTATCCAGTACGTCGCTTGGATTGCGGTGTCGCTTCTCATGGGATTTACAGTCGGATCCTCGCCCATCATCAGCTACCACTACGGTGCGAAGAACTCCTCCGAGCTCAAAGGCTTGTTCCGCACCTGTCTTGGCGTGATGGTGGCGGGGGGCGTGCTGATCACCGTGCTGACGCATCTCTTTGCGCACCCGCTCGCGGCGGTGTTCGTGGGATACGACCCCGCCCTGTGCGAGATGACCGTCGCCGCCCTCGGCGAGTATTCGCTCGCGTTCATCTTCGTGGGCGTGAGCATTTTCGGCTCGGCGTTCTTCACGGCGCTCAACAACGGCCTCGTCTCGGCGCTCATATCGTTTTTGCGCACGCTCGTGTTCGAGTGCGCGGCGGTGATGTTTTTGCCTGCAATCATTGGCGTCGACGGCATCTGGCTTTCCATCGTGGTCGCCGAGATCGCGTCGATGTTTCTTACCGGCGGCTTTCTTGTCGGTCTGCGCAAGCATTACGACTACGCCTAGCGCCTGCCGCGTCGCGGAAGGGTCGTCCCGCTTTCGCTCGCCGCGGCCTGCCCGTGCGCTTTGTGAGGATAATGCGGTGATGGGAGTGCTGTTGTATCATGGGGGCGAACAATGAGCGCCTCTTCTCGGGCGCCGCAAAAGGAGAACCTGTGGAACAAAAACCCTCATTTGACAAGCGCTTTGCGCTGCTTATCGACGCGGACAACGTCTCATCGAAGTACATCAAGCCCATTCTCGACGAGCTTTCGAAATACGGCACCATCACCTACAAGCGCATTTACGGCGACTGGACGAGCACCCTGCATGCCAAGTGGAAAGACGCGCTGCTCGACAATTCCATCACGCCGATTCAGCAGTTCAGCTACACCGTCGGCAAGAACGCCACCGACTCGGCCATGATCATCGATGCGATGGACATCCTCTATACGAACTCGGTCGAGGGCTTCTGCCTCGTGTCGAGCGACAGCGATTTTACGCGCCTGGCGAGCCGTATCCGCGAGAGCGGCCTCACGGTGATCGGGATGGGCGAGAAGAAAACGCCCACGCCGTTTCGCAAGGCGTGCGACATTTTCACCACGCTTGAGCTGCTCATCGGCGAGGCGCGCCGCGACAAGGCGAACGGCTCCTCATCGAGTCTGACCATCGAGGAAGTCGAGCGCGCAGTCGTCGGCATCATCACCGACAACCAGAACAACGGGAAGTCGACGGGTTTGGGCGAGGTGGGAAGCCGCCTGCTCAAGCGTTACCCCGACTTCGACGTGCGCTCGTTCGGGACAAACCTGCTCTCGAAGCTTCTCGGCGAGTTCAAGAGCGTCACCATTCGCAAGGACGGCTCGAACGTGCGGGTCGAGCTTGCGGAAGGCGCCGAGCATGAGCGTGCGGCGGCTGAGAGGCCTTCTGATTCCGAGGGCGTTGGCGAGCAAGCGGGCGAGCAAGCTGAAACTGCGAGCGCTTCCGAGGATTCGGAGAGCGAGGGTGGTGAGGATGCGTCCTCGCACAGCTCGAAGTCGCGCCGCCGCAGCCGCCGTCGCCGTAAATCCTCCAAGGTTTCTGGCGTTGAACAGGGTGAATCTGCCGACAAGAAGACTGATGAGACAATCGACGGGCAGCGGGAGGCAACCTCTGGGACTGCTGAGTCGCAGACAGTATCGGCCGATCAGCGGGGTGAGTCTAGCGATTCGCCCGCAGGGGAGCAGGAGGTTGATTCCGATGAGACTGGCGCCTCGCAGGCCGAAGAGGCTGAGCCTCAAGATGCGGCAGCCGGTGAGGCTAAGCCGGCCGAGGGCGATGGGGCGAGCAAGAAAAAGGCGCCCACCGCGCGAAAGAACAAGGCGGCTGCTGGGACTGACCAGGCTGGCAAGGCGCAGGTAGCCGACGAGGCGAACCGTGCCGGCAAGGACCAGGAGCAGGCGGCAAGCGATTCCAGCGAAGACAGCAAGTCCCAGGCGCCCGCGAAACGCCGCCGCAGCCGTTCGCGTAAGGCTCCTGCGGCTCCTACGGCCCCTGATGACTTCATCCGCGCGGAAGTGGCGGCGTCGGGCAAGAGCGGCATCGCCGTCGCCGAGCTCGCAAAGCGCGTGCGCACGCGCTTCAAGTCCTTCAAAGTTCGCGAACTCGGGTATCCGCATCTTGCAGGTTACCTCGCCGACGTCGAGGGCGTGCGCGTGTACAAGCAAGGCCGTGAGAACTGGGTCGCGAAGGAGTAGCGGAGCCCCCGACGTCAATGATCTACGGCGCGGGGCCGGGCGAACTACCTATTCCTCGCCGCCTGCTGCCGTCAGATCATGGCGCGCGACGAAGGCGGCCAGGTCGTCTTCCCAGGTGGGCATCTCGAACACGCCCGTCAGGCGCGCCATCATGTTGTCGAGTTCGATGCGGTAGCCGTGCTCGGGCTTGCTCGCTCCGCGCAGGTTGCCGATCGGCTCTCCCACAAGCTCGAAGGCGCGTTCGAAGAACTCGAAGCGGCTCGTCACGCCCGTGCAGGCGGCATGGAAGGTGCCGAACTCATTGGACTCCATGACTGCCACGACGGCCTTCGCGAACGTGTCGGCAGAGGTGGGGCACGCGAACTGGTTCGCGGGCACGTACACGGTGCGACCTTCGCGGCTCGCCTTCAAAGCGCGAGGGAGGATGTCGTCGGGTTCGGCGGTGTAGACCCACGACGAGCGCACGATGATGTGGCGGCGGTTGAGCTCGCACACGAACCGTTCGCCAGCAAGTTTTGACTTGCCGTAAACATGCGGCGGGTCGGTTGGATCGAACTCGTTGAAGGGGTGCTCGGACGTGACGGGGAACAGGTCGTCGGTCGAAAGATGCACAAGCGTTGCCCCCACGGAGGCGCTCGCTATGGCGAGGTTACGCGCGCCGAGCGCGTTCACTTGGTAGGCGCGGTCCGGGTTGGCCTCGGCCTCGGTGCGGCTTGCGAGCGCGGCGCAGTTGATCACGAAAGAAGGTCTCTCCGACTCGGCGAAGGCGAGGCTTCGTTGCAAATCGACGATATCGAGTTCCCTGTCGGTCGTCACGACGCGATATCGGTTGTGGTCGAGCCGCGCGCTGATCGTGCGGCCCATGCGCCCAGCGGCGCCGGTGATCCATACGGTTGCCTGAGACTCAACGCTCATGGACGGATGCTCCTTCGTTGTACGGTTCGTTTTCGTTTCGCCTTCCGAAACCGCACTATCTTAACGCAAGTTTCGTGCTTGCGGTTGCGCAAGCGTTTTCATCGCTTATCATGTTTGTTTGGCTTGTGTATCGAATTGCGCAAGCGAGGAAATCAACGGTTCAGGCGGGATGGCCGCCTGACATGGGGAAGGACTCTCATGAATATTGCACTACCCGATGGCTCGGTAAAAGAGCTCGCTGCCGGCGCGACCGTCGCCGACGTTGCGGCTTCCATCGGCGCGGGCCTTGCGAAGGCTGCGCTGGCTGGCAAGGTTGACGGCACACTGGTCGACCTCACAGCAACCGTGACGGATGGGGCAACCGTTGAGATCATCACCGCGAAAAACCCTGAGGCGCTCCACATCATGCGCCACTCCTGTGCCCACATCATGGCGGAAGCCGTGCAGGAGCTCTATCCTGGCACGCAGATCGCCTTCGGCCCTGCGACCGACGACGGCTACTTCTACGATTTCGAGCTTCCTAACAATATCTCCTCCGACGACTTCGGCGCCATCGAGAAGAAGATGGCCGAAATCGTCAAGGCAGACGAGCCTTTCGTGCGCGAGGTCGTGAGCATCGACGAAGCAAAGAAAATCTTCGCTGACCAGCGCTTCAAGTTGGAGCACATCGACGATTTGACCGACCAGGAAATCTCGATTTACCGCCACGGGTCCTTCGTCGATTTGTGCGCCGGCCCGCATGTTCCCTCCGCTGGTAAGATCGGCGCTTTCAAGATGATGAAGCTCGCCGGTGCCTATTGGCGCGGCGACGCGACGCGCGAGCAGTTGCAGCGTCTCTACGGCACGGCCTTCTTCAAGAAGTCAGAGCTCGAGGAATACCTGCACAACCTCGAGGAGGCCGAGAAGCGCGACCATCGCCGCATTGGCCGCGAGATGGACATCTTCATGATGCGCGACGAGGCGCCGGGCTTCCCGTTCTTCCTGCCCAACGGCATGATTTTGAAGAACACGCTGCTCGACTACTGGCGCGAGATCCACAAAAAGGCCGGCTACGTGGAAATCTCCACGCCGATGATCATGAACAAGCAGCTGTGGCAGACGTCGGGCCATTGGGATCACTACAAGGACAACATGTACTCGACGGTCATCGACGAAGAAGAGTACTGCGTGAAGCCGATGAACTGCCCGGGCGGCGTGCTCGTGTACGCGTCCAAGCCGCATAGCTATCGCGACCTGCCCATTCGCGCGGGCGAGATCGGCCTGGTGCACCGCCACGAGATGAAGGGCGCGCTGCATGGCCTGTTCCGCGTGCGCTGCTTCAACCAGGACGATGCGCACCTGTTCGTGCGCCCCGACCAGCTGACCGAGGAAATCGTGGGCGTCGTCAAGCTTATCGACTCGGTGTACCAGCAGTTCGGGTTCACCTACCATGTCGAGCTCTCCACGCGCCCCGAGGATTCGATGGGCTCGGACGAGGATTGGGAAGCAGCCGAGGCGGGCCTCAAGACCGCGCTCGAGGAGCTCGGTATGGAATACGAGGTCAACGAAGGCGACGGCGCCTTCTACGGCCCCAAGATCGACTTCCATCTGACCGACTCGCTTGGACGCACCTGGCAGTGCGGCACCGTGCAGCTCGACTTCCAGATGCCGCAGAACTTCGATCTGGAATACACCGATGCGGATGGCTCGAAGAAGCGCCCGGTCATGCTCCATCGCGTGTGCTACGGCTCGGTCGAGCGCTTCATCGGCATCCTGATCGAGCATTACGCGGGCAAGTTCCCCGTGTGGCTCGCGCCGATGCAGGTGAAGGTGCTTCCCGTTTCCGAGAAGAGCCGCGATTATGCGCACAAGGTCGCCGACGCGATCGAGGCCGCTGGCATCCGCGTCGTGGTGGACAACCGCGACGAGAAGATCGGCTACAAGATCCGCGAGGCGCGCTCCATCGACCGCGTGCCCTATATGGTGATCGTGGGCGAGAAGGAGGCCGAGGAGGGCACCATCTCCGTGCGCGATCGCACGAACGAGACGCATCCCTCCACGATTGAGGACTTTTGCGCGAAGGTGCGCGAGGAGATTCGCACGCGCGCGTAACTTCGTGTGACCTGGTGTGATTGGCTGTTGCGGCGGGCTGTCCTGCGATGGGCGCCCGCCGTTTTTATTGATTTGGTTGGAGGCTTGGAAGATGCGCACGGCGGCATGTCGCTTGCACAAGGGTTTTTCGCTCGAGAAGCGGATGGAAGGCGCGAAGGCGGCGCTCGAGTTCGATCCGTCCGCTCGCCGAGGGGCGTGGCGTCGCTGGGCGCCCGAAGGGGGTGTGCGCCCCGATGGCGAGGCGTTTTCCCGCGTCGTGCTCGATCTGGGGTGCGGCAAGGGCGAGTACACGGTGGCGCGTGCCGAGGCCGATCCCGAGACGCTTTTCGTGGGCATCGATGTTGACCCTATCTGTGTGATGCGCTCGGCCGAGGCGGCATGCGAGGTGGGCGTGGGGAACGTCGTCTTCGTGCACGATGAGGACCCTGATGTCCTTGAGCTGTTCGGCGAGGGGGAGCTTGCAAGCATCCTCATCAACTTCCCGACGCCGTTTCCCAAGAAAAAGCGCGCGCCCCGTCGCTTGACCTACCTCGATCGCCTGATGAAGTACCGCCTCGTGCTTGAAGATGGCGGCACCGTGCGCATGCGCACCGACTCCACACCGTTTCGCGACTTCTCCTTAACGCAGCTCAATCTGGCAGGCTACCAGCTCGAATGGGAAACCGACGACGTGCGCGAGATGTTTCCCGACGAGCCCTGGAGCGGCTATGAGCGTAAGCTCGTGGCGAAAGGCGCGCCCGTTGTCGGGTTTTGCGCGGTGCCGGGACCTGCTCCCGAGCATGTGGAGCAAACCGCTCCGCTCTCGCTTGTGAGCTATCTTCCCGAGGATTTGGAAAGCCTCGATTACATCCCCTTCGGCATGCAGGGCTCGATCGACAACATCGTCGGGTACAATGCGAACCGCCGCAAAAAAGGGCTGCCCGATTGGCGTCCGCCCATCGTTTAGCCAAGTTGGTAGAATCGCCCGACCCGTCTTGAGCGCTAGATGATAGCATGGGCCAAACGACACTGGTTGGGAAGGGGCGTTTCGTGGGCGATCCATCAATCCGCAGCTATTGCGGCAAAATGCGGCAGGCGAACAAGGAGGCGCGGGCGACGGTTATCGCGCTGGCCTGCATCATCGTCGTGTGGCTCGTCGGTGGCTTTGGGCTTGCCGGGTCGGACATCCAAGTGTTCCACACGCCCCTTTGGATTATTGGTGGATGCGTGGCGCCGTGGATTGCCGCGATTGTCGCTGCGGTCGTGCTGAGCCGTCGCGTCTTCATCGATTTCGACTTGGACGACGATGCCGCCATCTCTGGTGCGGCGTGCGAGGAGGTTGCGCGCCATGAGTAACCTTGTCGCGCTCGTCCCCCTTGTCATATTCCTCGTCCTCGCGCTTGCGGTAAGCCTCGTCGTGCGCCATCGCGCGCATGCGGCGGGCGGCGGCTTCGTGAAGGAGTACTTCATCGGCAACCGCGCTCTCGGCGGGTTCGTGCTCGCCATGACGACGATTGCCACTTACGGCTCGGTGAGCTCGTTTGTGGGCGGGCCCGGGCAGGCGTGGCTCGTCGGCTGGGGCTGGGTTTACATGGCAGTCGTGCAGGTCACGGCCCTCGTTTTGCTCTACGGTATCCTGGGGAAGAAGATGGCGCTCGTTTCGCGCAAGCTCGACGCCGTCACCGTGATTGACGTCATCCGCGCGCGCTACTCCTCGAATGCGCTCGCCAACGTGAGTGCTGTCGTGGTTGTGCTCTTCTTCGCGGCGACCATGGTCGCGCAGTTTGTGGGCGGCGCGAAACTTTTCGAGGCCGTTACCGGGTATTCGTATCTGGTGGGGCTCGTGCTCTTCGGCGTGGCGGTCGTGTCGTTCACGACTATCGGCGGTTTTCGCGGGGTCGCGGTGACTGACGCGATATGCGGCGTCGCCATGCTCATCGGCATTTTCGTGCTTGCAGCGGGCATCCTCGCTGCCGGCGGCGGCTACGAGAACATAATGGACACTATCCGCACAAACCGCCCCGAGATGCTCGAACCCTTCGGCGGTGGCTCCATGCCCGCGTCGCTGTACTTCACGCAGTGGCTGCTCGTCGGCATCTTCACGTTCGTCCTGCCCCAATCGGCTGTGCGCTGCATGGGCTTCAAGAACACCAAGGCGCTCCATGGTGCGATGATTATGGGCACGGTCATCATCGGCCTTATGATGATCGGCGTGACTTCTTTGGGCGTGCTGTCCGCGGGCGTGCTCACGGGGGACCTTGCCAGCTACGGCGGCAGCGTCGACAACATCATTCCGCAGGCCATTGCGCAAACGCTTCCGCCCTGGCTTGCCGGTGTGGCCATCATAGGCCCGATCGCGGCGTCGATTTCCACGGTGTCGTCCCTGCTCATCGCCTCGTCTTCGGCGATTATCAAGGATGTCTACCTGCATCATTGCGAATCGTCTGGCAAAAAGCCCACCGAGCGCAAGATTGCGCGTTCGAGCCAAGCCGTCACGCTGTGCGTCGGCGCGATCGTGTTCGTGCTGGCAATCGTTCCGCCCGATGTCATCTGGAAGATCAACATGTTCGCGTTCGGCGGCCTTGAGACGGCGTTTTTCTGGGTGCTCGTGTGCGGTCTGTTCTGGAAGCGGGCGGGGAAATGGGGCGCGCTGCTGTCGATGATCGGCGGCAGCGCCTCGTACTGCCTGTGCATGGCGCTCGGATTCAAGGTAATGGGCCTGCACCAAATCGTGATCGGCATCACGGTCGCGGGCGCGCTCATGATGGTGGGAAGCCTCCTCGAGCGGCGCGATGCGGCGGAGGAGCAGCGCATGTGCGAGGTGTTCTTTCCCGAATAGAGGGTTGCGAAGGGAACTGGCTGTTGCATAAGGAAGCCGGGCCGCGTGGGCGCAACCCGGCTTCTTTTGTTAGCGCTCCTTCTTGTCGCGATTCATCATGCGGCCGATTTCGTTTTGCCGGCGTTGGTGCTCGCGCACCGCCGCCCGAGCGAGCCTTTTGCGCCGCTCTTCGCGTTGCTGCGTCGCTTTCTTGACGATATCGCCGCGGGGTCCCTCTTCGATGAAGTGCTCGATCTCGTCTTTATGTGCAGCGAGGTCTTGTGCCGCGGCATCGAGCAGCGTGTCGAGCGCTCGCTTTCGCTCGCTTTTGCGTTGCAGAGCGAAAGCAGCTTCCTGCCAGGGGATATCCTCGTCCTTCGACTCGCTTGAGCGCATGGCGAGGCGGGCGGCGGCCTCCTGGCGCACCATCATGCGCTCCATGTCCAAGTGCTCGTGCAAGATCGTGCGGATGTCGCTCGGGTGTGCGGCGATTTCCTGCACCGCGACGATCGGCTTCGCATCGACCACGCGGTAGGTGAGCGATGCCAGAAACGGCATGAGGAAAACGGTCACCGCGCCTGCTGCGACGAGCGTGCCCGCGACGTCTTGGGCCATCGCCCCCGCCTTCACGGCCACCGATGTTACCGCCACGATGAGCGGCAGCGCTGTGGTGCAGTAGAGCGCCACGGTGATCCGGTTGTGCATGGAAAGCTTGTTCTCGCCCTTGCCGAGCGAGAGTGCCACGACGATGGGCACGGCGCGCACCAATAACAGCGCGCAGATGAACAGGACGAGCAGAAGCGGGTTCTCGCCCACGCCGGCAAGGTCGATCTTCGCACCGGAGACGACGAAGAACACGGGGATAAGGAACCCGTAGCCGATCGCGTCGAGCTTCGATTCGAGCTCGTGGTCGCCTTCGGGAATAACGTAGCGAAGAATGAATCCCGCGGCGAAGGCGCCGAGCACGATATCGAGCTGGAACACCGCCGATACGGTGACGAGCCCGATCAAAAGCACCACCGTCACGCGCACGAACGCCTGCGAGGTGGTGTTGCGCTTGCTCGCGAGAAACCGGTAGATGCGATGCCCGCCGCGGCGCGCTTTGGCAGGAACGATCGCCATGATCACGCAAACGAGGACAAACACCGCGAGGATGAGCAGCGTCTTCCACTCGCTGCGCGACGAGAGCAGAAGCGCCATGGCGAGCACGGGACACAACTCGCCCCAGGTGCCGAACGAGAGGATTCCCCCGCCGACGGGGGTTCCCTCGAGGTCGCGCTCCTTGATAATCGGCATAAGCGTGCCGAGTGCCGTTGTGGTCAGCGCGATGGCGACGGCGAGCCCGTCGATGTGGCTTACGGAGAGGCTTGGTGACAACAGTACCAGGACAAGTGCGATCGCCATGCTGACGATCCAGGTGGCAAGCCCTTTCTTTCCCTGCGTTCCCGAAAGGCTCTTCGGGTCGATCTCATAGCCCGCAAGAAGGAACAAAAACGCGAGGCCAAGCTCGGAGAGCATGTCGATCGAGTCGGTCAGCTCGATGACCCCTGCCGTATAGGGGCCCAAAAGCGCGCCCGCCAAAAGTAGGATCACGGTTTCGGGAACGAGCCCGCGTGGAACAAGCTTGGCGATGATGGGGGCTGCCGCGGCGACAAGTGCGGCGGTGAACAGCGATATGAAATCGGTGGGCATGGGAATCTTTTCTGCTGAGGGGGTCGAGGGCGCTCGCGTGCTGAGCGCTGGTGGGGCACAGGCGAGCTGCGATTAGGCGAAACGTGCGAGCGGTGGGCTGGTGGGACGCTCGCTCACAACGGGCTTGCGGGTTGTGAGCCCGACGTATTGCTAGCCCGCAAGATACTCCTGCAGCTTCGGCCACGCTTGTGCCGCAGCTGCCAGCCCCTGCTCATACAGTGCGAGCAGCTTATCGGTGTCGTGCTCCATGGAGGAGACCGTGACGGGCTCAGGAGGGCGGATCACGAAGATGCGCCCGGCTGCCTGCTCACGCTCGATCCAGCGGTAGAGGCGGTTGTACTCGTAGTGACGATACTGCAATCGATCGAGATAGTACGGGTAGTCGGCGTAGCGCTGGCGCATGAGCGCCATGAGCTTGTTCGGCTTCTTCTTGTAGCCAGCGGCCTGGGTGAGCACGACGATGTGCTTGCTTGCGCCGGTGAGCATCGAGTGGAGAAGCGGTACGCTGTCGGAGGTACCGCCATCGAGGAGAAGCTTGCCGTCCGCCTCGACGATCTGACTTACGAGCGGCATCGACGACGATGCGATGAGATAGGGCAGGTCATCGTGGTAATCGTGCATCTCGTGGTAGTCGGCTTCGCCGGTTTCAAGGTTGGTTGACACGGCTTCGAATCGAATAGGCGAGCGTCGAAACGCCTCATAGTCGAACGGGTCGAGCACGTCGGGAATCTCGTGGAAGGCGAATTCGCGGCCGTAGGCGTTTCCCGTGCGGACGAAGCTTTGCATCGACAAGTAGCGGTTGTCGGCAGCGTACTTCACGTTGATCAGGCTCGACCTGCCGGGCGCGCCCGCCACGTAGTTCCCGCCGCAAAGCGCACCCGCCGACACGCCGACGACGTATTCGCAGAAGAACTTCTGGTCCATGAAGAAATCGAGTACGCCTGCGGTGAACTGCCCGCGCATTGCCCCGCCTTCGAGCACGAGGTTCGCGTGGGCAAGCGTCGCGCCCTCCCATGCAGGTGCGCCGTGCATAGGAGCGCCCTCGCTGCCGCTTTCGCTCGGTTCTCTGTTCTCATCTGCGGTTTTGGCTGCAAAAACCGAAAGCTGATCTTCTGTAGGTTCGCTCATGGGTCACCCTTTCTCTTGTCGGGTGCCATTATAGTTCAGTTTCATGCCGTTCCAGTAACGCCTCGTTTACGTTTCGCGGGTAAGCGATACAATACGTTGGTACAAGCGTTGGGCTTGGTGCCTGACGCGAATCCTGGTTTCAAATCACTTGTTCAGGAGGAAGGGAACATGAGCGAAATGGTAACTTCTTCGGATTTCGAAGAGAAGGTTCTGAAGTCCGACGTCCCCGTTCTTGTGGATTTCTTCGCGACATGGTGCGGCCCGTGCCGCATGCTCGGCCCTGTGGTCGAGGAAGTCGCCGCTGAGAAGGCCGGCGAGGCCAAGGTGTACAAGCTCGATATCGACCAAAGCCCCGACATTGCGCAGCGCTACGGCGTGATGAGCGTGCCGACGCTGATCTTGTTCGAGGGCGGTGCGCCGAAGCGCCAGATGGTGGGCGCGCAGCCGAAGCAGAACGTGCTCGCGCTGTTCGCGTAAAGCGTATTTTCCGAGCGCAATGGGAAGGCGCTGCGGGGCGACGTTCGCCTTGCAGCGCCTTTTTGCGTTTCGAGGGTATACTCTGCGGGAACGGGACCCAATCGGGTGAAAGGCGGAAATGCTATGAATGAAAACGATGTGCTTGACGTGGCGGTGATCGGCGCGGGGCCCGCTGGGCTTACGGCTGGGCTCTATGCGGCGCGTGCAGGGCTTTCAGTCGCTATCTACGAGAGGATTTCCCCTGGTGGACAGCTTGCGCAAACCGAGCGGGTGGAAAACTACCCGGGCTTTGCCGAGGGGGCCGACGGCTTCGAGCTCGCTTGGGCGATGAAGGAGCAGGCGGAGCACTTCGGCGCGATTATCGTGAGCGAGGAAGTGACGGCGGCCGACTTTTCAGGCGAGGTGAAGACGCTCACGACGCCTTTCGGCCAACATAAGGCGAGAAGCGTCATCGTGGCGACGGGCGCGCGGCCGCGCAAGATGGGCCTTGCGGGGGAGGAGCGGCTCGCGGGCCGCGGCGTGTCGTATTGCGCGACCTGCGACGGGAACTTCTTCCGTGGGAAAAGCGTATGCGTGCTCGGCGGCGGGAACACGGCGGCGGCGGACGCGAAGTACCTTGCGCGCATCTGCGAGCGCGTCTATCTCGTCCATCGTCGCGATACCCTGCGCGCCTCGGCGATCGATCGGGAGCGCCTCTCCTCGCTTCCCAACGTCGAGTTCGTGTGGAACTCGCGCATTGCCGACCTTCACTCGGAGGAGGGTCGTCTTACCGCTGTGGAAGTCGAGGATGTGGCGACGGGTGCGCGGAGGACGCTTCCTGTCGGAGGGCTGTTCGTTGCTATCGGAACGATTCCCAACGCCGATTTCCTCGAGGGCGTCCTTCCTGTTGACAAGGGTGGCTACATCGTGGCCGACGAGTCGGGCGCTACGAGCGTGCCCGGCGTGTTCGCGGCGGGCGATGTGCGCGCGAAAGGCCTGCGCCAGGTGGTGACGGCCGTCTCCGACGGGGCGATAGCCGCCGAGAGTGCCGCCGCATACGTTGCCTCGCGATAGCGGGCGAGCAGGAACGCGGGCGAGGCCGGCGGGTGGGCGCGCGGTGTGCGCTCGGCGGGTCCGCTGGCGGACGCGTGGCGGAGCAATCTCGGCGGGTGAGGCTGAAAGCAAAAGCGAAGGTAAATACGTTTTAATGCAAGTGAGGGACCGTTTCAATAGGGCCCGTATTGAGGTATAGTGTCGGAGGCGTATAAGCTTGCGATAACGAGGAGAGAGATGATAAGTTCGCTTCGAAAGGGCATCGTCGCATTTGCGATGTTCGCACTACTCAGTACGATTCCTGCTGTAGCCTGGGCTGATGGCACTATCAACGCGGAACCCGCCGCGAATGGGGCGCTTCAGGCGGACCAGGTTGCCACATGGGACTGCTCCGATGGGGGCATTGCTCCCGAGAGCGTTTACGGCCGCGTGGACAAGCCGACGGTCACCTTCGTCACGGAGGGCACGTTCTATCAGGACACTGCCCGCAACATGCTCGATTATATCAACGAGGCCCGCAGCGCAGTGGGCGCGGCCCCGCTGACGTGGAGCTACGAGCTCGAGGTCTGCGCGATGCAGCGTGCCGCCGAGATTTCTATAGGTGGCGATTTTTTCAGCCATACGCGCCCGAGCGGCGACACTTGCTACACTGTGGTTGATGACGTCATGCTGAGCAATCCCTACTACGCGCTCGGCGAGAACATCCTTGGGACAACGTACGACGTAGCGACGGCTAACTCTTGGTGGACAAACTCCCCCGGTCACTACGCGAACATGATCAACGAGAACTTCAACATGGTCGGCGTTGCATGCTTCAATGGCTATTGGGTCGAGTTCTTCGGCTATCAACCGTTCGAGACAACCGAGCGGGATGCCGTAAACGGAACCTACAATGTTAATCTCGAAATGGGCCAGTGCAACCTGGGCCTGTTCTTCCCCGATTTCGAGGCGGGCGAGTGGTATGCCGATACCATGGTGTACATGCTCAACAATGGCCTCATCACGGGCTACAACGACGGCACTCACCGACTGGGCGTCTACGACTCGATCAAGCGCGGCGACGTTGCGATGATCTTGTGGCGTATGGCGGGCAAGCCGGACGTTTCGGTGGAGCAGTTCTATGACGTGCCCAGCGACTCGTACTATTCGGCTGCAATCAACTGGGCTCGTGCGGCGGGGATCATCGGCGGCTACACAGACCCCGTTTACGACACTCCGCTCAACTTGTTCGGGCCCGAAGATTATGTCACGCGCGAGCAGTTCGCGGTGATGATCGCCAAGTACGCGAATATTCTCTGGGGAGTCGATGTGTCGAGCGACGGCACGAAGCTTGCCTCCATGCCCGACGCTTCGACGGTGAGCCCCTGGGCGCGCGCCAGCTTGGCTTGGGCGCTCGACGCGGGCGTTATGGACGGTCGGGAGATCGATGGTACGCGTTACCTCGACCCGCAAGGTTCGGCCTGGCGCTCTGCCGTCGGCAAGATGACCGCAACGCTTGAGCGTGACGTGTTGCAGTAAAACGAAGCTTCTAACCTGCAAGGTTTCGCTTTCGCCGACGATTTCGCCTCCATGAGCGTATTTCCTGCGAAAGTCCAAGGGCGTCTCTCACACGAGGGGCGCCCTTTTGGTATCATTGTTCAGCTACGGATAACGCAATTCGCATAAAGGAACGCACGCAATGCAAGATAACGACATGCGCGAGAAGCTTGAGAAGATCATTTCCGCCTACGAGGAGCTCCAGGCGAAGATGAGCGACCCTGCAGTTCTCGCCGATCAAAAGGCATACAACCACCTCGCCAAGGAATACGCGAACCAAGGCCCGCTCACCGCGAAGGCGCGCGAGTACCTCGCATGCTGCAGCGACATCGACGACGCCAAAGAGATGCTCGCCGATCCCGACATGAAGGAGTTCGCACAGGAGACCATTGCCGAGGCCGAATCGAAGATGCCTGCCCTCGAAGAGGACATCAAGTTCATGCTCATTCCCTCGGACCCTGCCGACGAGAAGGACATCATCGTGGAGATCCGCGCTGCTGCCGGCGGCGACGAGGCGGCGATCTTCGCGGGCGACCTGTTCAAGATGTATGAGCGCTTCTGCTCTTCCCAGAAGTGGAAGATCGAGCTTATGGACGTTTCCCCGTCCGAGGCAGGCGGGTACAAGGAAATCCAGTTCAAGGTGAAGGGCGACAAGGTGTACTCCGTTATGAAGTACGAGTCTGGCGTGCACCGCGTGCAACGCGTGCCCAAGACAGAAAGCCAGGGTCGTATCCACACGTCCACGGCGACTGTTGCCGTGCTTCCCGAGGCCGACGAGGTTGAGGTCGACATCAATGAGAATGACCTGCGCATCGACGTGTTCCGTGCTGGCGGCCCCGGCGGACAGTGCGTCAACACGACCGACTCCGCCGTGCGCATCACGCACCTGCCGACCGGCCTTGTCGTGCAGTCTCAGGACCAGAAGTCGCAGCTGCAGAACAAGATTGCGGCGATGGCCGTTCTTCGCGCGCGCCTCTACGAGAAGATGCTTGCTGAGCAGCAGGCTGCCGAAGGTGCCGAGCGCCTCGCGCAGATCGGTTCGGGCGATCGCTCCGAGAAGATTCGCACCTACAACCTTCCTCAGGACCGCGTGACCGATCACCGCATTGGCTTCAACTCCACGTACAGCTCGGTTCTCGATGGCGACGGGCTGGGCGATGTTATCACCGCACTTCAGGCGGCAGACCGCGCCCGCAAGCTCGCCGAAGCTGTTTAGTTTCGCTGTTCTGACGTGCGACGAGAAATGTGACGCTGCGAAGGGTCCTTGCCTTGCGCTTGCACGATGATGCGGGCTCGCGTACCAAAAGAGTGCGCGTTGCCCCTGCATCCTGCGAGTTCAAGGGAGGGGCCCTTCTTGTTGGTTTTATTGCAAGCTAGTGCGATGCGAGAAGGGGATGTTACCCGATGGCGGATGACGTGTGGACGATCAAAGCTGCGCTCGAATGGACGCAGGGGTATCTTGCGCGCAAGGGCGACGAGAATCCGCGTCTGTCGGCGGAATGGCTTCTTGCCGAGGCTACGGGCCTGCGTCGTGTTGAGCTCTACGTCAATTTCGAGAGGCCCCTCTCGATGGAGGAGCGCGACATCCTTCGCGGTTACGTGTCGCGCCGCGGGGCTGGTGAGCCGCTGCAATACATCACCGGCGAGGTCGCGTTCCGCCATATTGCGGTGAAGGTGCGCCCGGGCGTGCTCATTCCGCGCCCCGAGACTGAGGTGCTTGTGAGCGAGGCGCTCTCGCTTTTGCCTCCCGCAGGCCGCCGCGTGGCGCGCGACTCGCAAATCGATGCCTGGGAAGGCGACCTTCTGCGCGCAGCGGAGGCCGCTGTCGGGGAATCAGGCGATGGCTCTGATGCGTTTTCCCAGGTAGCAAGTGCGCTTGAGGAGGCGGGTGGCTTCTCTTCGGAGAGCGCGGAAGCCTCGGGTGATTCTGGCGCCGAGACGCTTTTCGTGGCCGATTTGTGCACGGGGAGTGGTTGTATCGCTTGCTCGATAGCCTACGAGCGTCCCGACGCGCGCGTCATCGCTACCGACATCTCGCCTGACGCCGTTGCGCTCGCGGGCGAGAACGCGGGCACGCTTGGGCTTGCCGACCGCGTGCGCGTTGTCGAATGCGACCTTGCGGCGGGCGTTCCCGAGGCGGCAATCGGCAAGCTTCACCTGGTTGTTTCCAACCCGCCTTACGTTCCCACCGCCGTTATGGCGGAAATTCCCGAGGAGGTTGCGGCCTTCGAGCCCGCGCTTGCCCTTGAAGGGGGCGCTGATGGGCTCGATGTGTTCCGCCGCGAGATCGAATGGTGCCGGCAGGCGTTGCGTCCCGGCGGCGGCTGCGCGTTCGAGCTGCACGAGACCTGCCTTGACGAAGCGGCATCGCTTGCGCGCGCGGCGGGCTTCGTCGATGTGCGCATCGTCGCCGACCTCGCTGGTAGGCCGCGCGTTCTCACGGCGCGAAAGCCGGAGTGCTAGCACCTCGCGCAACACGAGCTTCGGCGGTCGCTGTCTTTGCGGTAGAATAGCGCTATTCGACTATGTCTACTATGGTGAGGAGCGTACATGTCTGCTGATAACGTGCTCAAAGCGAACCTCGAAGAAGCGGCTGGCGTCCTGCGGGAGCGCCTCGGTAATCGCAAGCCCGCGGTCGGCATTGTGCTCGGATCGGGGCTCGGCCCCCTGGCCGAGCAGATTGAGGATGCCATCATCGTCCCGTTCGGCGAGATTCCCCATATGAAGCGCAGCACGGCGACGGGTCACAAGGGTCGTTTCGTGTGCGGCGAGCTCGGCAGGAAAACGGTGCTCGCCATGCAGGGCCGCCTGCACGGATACGAGGGGAATTCGCCGCAGGAGGTCGCGTTCCCCATTTGGCTTATGCATCTTCTGGGCGTGCGCGCGCTTATCACGACAAACGCGGCAGGCGCCATCAACGAGTCCTATGCCCCCGGTGAGTTTTGCATCATGAGCGACCACATCAACTTCACCGGGCGAAACCCGATCGTCGGTACCGAGCCCGATGGCATCGCATTTCGTTTCTTCTCGATGAAGGATGCCTACGACCCTGAGTTGCGCGCTGTGGCCCACAAGGTTGCGCTCGAGCGTGGTGTCGCGGTCCAAGAGGGCGTTTACCTGGGGCTTTTGGGTCCGAGCTTCGAGACTCCCGCCGAAATCCGCGCGTTTCGTGCCTGGGGCGCCGACACGGTTGCTATGAGCGTGTGCGAGGAGGTCATCGCAGCTCGCCATGTGGGCATGCGCGTGCTCGGCATCTCGCTCGTGTCGAACATGGCGTGCGGGGTCGAGGGCGCTTCCCCGAGCGATGTGGAGGTGTTCGAGGTCGCCAAAGAAGCAGAGCCGAAGTTCTGCCGGCTTATCGAGGGCATCGTCGAGGAGGCGGTGCTCTAAGGCGCGTTCGGACATGCGTTCCCAATCAAGATAACCGAGCGGCGGCGTGAAGAGAATCGCGTCGCCGTTTTCATTTGGGAGTATGATTGACCGCGTCAATTGCGAGGGAAGGCGTGTGCTGGTGAAAGAGGAAGCGAAGCGAAGGATCAAGCTGGGATGTGCTGCGGCGGGTGCGCTTGTGGCGGCGCTCCTTATCACGACCTGCCCGATTCCGGGACTGTCCTATCAGGCAACGGCGGTGCTCGGTATCCTCATCATGGCTATCGTGTGGTGGATTACCGGCGTTCTGCCCGAGTTTGTTACCGCGGTGGTGATGGCGGTGCTCTTCGTTGTGGTCGCCGGTATCTCCGTTGGCGCGACGTTCTCGACGTTCGCGTCGTCTACCTGGTGGCTTTTGCTCTCGGCCTTCACGCTGGGAGTCGGCATGAAGACGAGCGGTCTTATGAGGCGCATCGCGCTGGCGATTGTGCGCAAGTTCCCGCGTACGTTCCGATGCCAGGTCATCGCTCAACTTGTCACGGGCACGGTTCTCGGCCCCTTGATCCCAAGCCTTGCCGTCAAAGGCGCTATGCTCGCCCCGCTTGCCATGAGCATCGGGGACGAGCTGGGATATGAGCGTCAGGGGAAGCGTGCGACTGGGCTGTTTGCGGCGATGCTCGTGGGCATCCGCACGGTTGCGCCGACGATTGTTTCCGCCTCCGTTACCGGTTATGCGCTCATGGCGACGCTGCCTGCCGATGTGCAGGAGCAATTCAACATGGCGTCGTGGTTTGTGGCGGCGCTGCCGTGGCTGGTGGTCGTGCTTGCGCTGAACTACTTCTTGATTATGGGGATGTACGGGCGAGGGGAAGCATCTGCTTGCGATGCTGTGGAAGATTCTCCTTCTGACACCGTCGACGCACCCGGCAACGCCCAGTCGCTCGAACAGTCCTCGCTGCGCTGCGGAACTCGCTTTGTGGGCGCCGCCGAATGCGCCGACTCCAAGCAGGTGTCTGCGCGACTGAAGGCTGGCGAGCCCTCGCGCGGAGGGACGGACTTGAACGACAACCAGTCGATTCCCGATGGCCTGGGGCCGTTTTCGGCGGTGGAGAAGCGCATGCTCGCCATCATCTTGGTGACGGTCGTTTTGTGGGCAACCGAGCCGTTCCACCACATCTCCGCCATGGCGGTCGGTCTTGCGGCACTCGTTTTCATGTTCGTGCTGAAGGTAATCGACGTCCCCGCGTTCAAGTCGGGTGTGAACTGGACGTCGCTTCTCTTCATCGGCATCGCGCTCGGGTTGGGTTCGGTGTTCGCCGAGGCGGGACTCAACGATTGGGTCATGCAGACATGCGGCCCTGCTTTCCAGGCGCTTGCGGGCAATCCGTACCTTCTCGTGCTCGGAATTGGCGTGATCACGGTGGTGCTTCGGTTCCTCATCGTTTCCGAGGTAGCGTACCTCAATCTGCTCATGGCGTTCCTCGTGCCGATGGCGGCGAGCGTGGGCGTGAACCCGTGGGTGCTCGGTTTTTCGGCATATGCGCTCGTCATCGCTTGGTTCGCGAAATATCAAAGCCCGATTTACCTCGCTGCGTTCTACGCGGTCGATGGTAAGATGGCGAAGCATTCCGAACTTGCCAAGTACTGCGGTGTCTATCTCGCGACCTGTCTTGCGGGGCTTGTGGTCTGCGTGCCGTATTGGCAGTGGATGGGCTTGCTGTAGCGGCTTGCCGTGATGGATGAAAGGGGATTTACATGTTGGTTCTGACCGTTGGGAGCGAGGCGCGCACGCGCAAGTATCTGCCTGACCTGCCGATTACGCGCGAGGTGGATCTCGTGTGCGCCGAGCGGGGCGTCGCGAACGACGATTTGCTCGCTGCTGCGCCCGATGCCGATGTCATCGTCGCCGATGCCATAAGCCCTGTTGATATGCGGCTTATCGAAGCTATGTCGAATCTTAAGCTCATCCATTCGGAGGGGGTTGCCTTCAACGCGATCGACGTGGAGGCGGCGCGCGCTCGGGGCATTGCCGTGTGCAATTGTGCGGGCGTGAACGCGGGGACCGTCGCCGAGCAGGCTGTCATGCTCATGCTCATGTGCTTGAGGCGCGCGCTCGAAGGCGACAGGGCGGTTCGCGAGGGTCGTCAAATCGCTCTTAAGGAGCGCATGATGGTGGAGGGCTTTCGCGAGCTGGGGGATTGCACGGTCGGGTTTGTGGGCTTCGGCGCGATCGGCCAGGCGACTGCACGCTACCTTCGTCCCTGGGGTTGCAAGATGCTCTACAACAAGCGCCATCCGCTCGACGAGGGTCTCGAGAACGAGCTGGGCGTTCGCTTCGCAAGCCTTGACGACCTGCTTGCCACCTGCGATATCGTAAGCCTGCACGTTCCCGTGACCGACGAGACGCGCGGCATGGTCGATGGGGCGTTCCTTGCGAAGATGCGCTCCGATGGTGTGCTTATCAACACAGCGCGCGGCGACATTGTGGATCAGGAGGCGCTTGTTGCGGCGCTCGAAGAGGGAAGCATCACGGCCGCGGGGCTCGATACGCTCACGCCCGAGCCGGTGACGCTCGACAACCCCCTCGTGAACCTTTCGACCGAGGCGGCGGCGCGCGTCATCTTCTCGCCCCATGTGGGTGGCGTCGCGGAGGGCATGTTCTATCGGGCGCACCGAACGATTTGGGAAAACATCGCCCGGCTTGCAGCGGGGGAAGAACTCGTCAATCGCGTGTGCTAGCGGCACTCGCGATTCCCCGCTCGTTTCTATTGAAAAGCTGCGGAGCGCGGCAGGGGGCTGTACGCGCTTCCGGGCAAAAGAAGCCCTTGGCGCTCCATATCGGTGCCGATTTCGCAGTATTCCTTCCACGCGCTTTCGAGCTCGGCGAGCTCCTTCTCGGTGAGGGGGCGCACGGCGCGCGCGGGCGAACCTATCGCAAGCCAACCGTCGGGAATATCGGCCGTGCCGGTCACGAGTGCGCCCGCTCCCACAAGGCAATGCGAGCCGATTTTGGCGCGGTCGATCACGGTTGCTCCCATGCCGATCAGCGTGCCCTCGCCGACGTCGCAGCCGTGGACGATCGCACCATGCCCGATGGTCACCTTGTCGCCGATGCGCGTGACCTCGTCGTGGTTCACATGGATGCAGCAGTTTTCTTGAATGTTGGTCTGCTTTCCGATTTCGATGCGGCCGCCGAAATCGCCGCGAATGGTGGCTCCTTGCAAAACGGTGCACTCGGCGCCGACCTTCACATCGCCGATCACCGTGGCGGAAGGTGCGATGTGCGCAGTGGGGTCGATTTCGAGATTTTCCAGATAGTCCATGGCTGCTCCTGTTCCAATTTCGCTCCTATGGTGGCACGAGAGGCTGGCCCCCGCAACTGTCAAACGGCCGATTGCGCGCGAAAACGAGAAAGTGCGGCTTCGTTGATTCTTTCTCGGGTGGTTGAGAAACCTAAAAATGGGTGTAAACTCCTTTTTATATCGGGGGATGTTTTACTCAGGAAAACAAATCGTGATTGCATAGTTTTCTTGACATCAAGGGGGGATCGAATGCAATTGGACGATATTGAGGTACTGGTCACGGTCGCCGAGACGAAGAGCCTCTCGCAAGCTGCCGAGAGGCTCTACATGTCAAGGCCTGGTCTCTCGCAGAAAATCGCGAACATAGAAACGCGTTTCGGGATGAAGCTCTACGAGCGCACTTCGACTGGCGTGGTGCCGACTCCTGCGGGCGTTATCGTCACGAAGTTCGCGCGGAAGATGACGTCGCTCGAAAATTCGCTGGCTGCGGAGCTTGCAGCGGTCGACGAGAATTTCGACTCGACGATCGAGGTAGGCATGAGCTTGGCCGATGGCGTGACGCTTCTCCCTGCGCTCGTGAAGAAGTTCCACGACCTTCATCCCGATGCTCTTGTCCATCTCGACGCCGGTTACGAGCCGGGGCTTGTGAAGAAACTCAAGGACGGCGACCTCGATTTCGCTATTCTAGAAAACGAGTCGATTGAAGACGGCATATCGAGTGAGACCCTAGGGTTCTCGCAGCTTGTTTTCTGCGCACCCGACAAGCCACCTTATAATTCGATACCTCAGCCGGTGAAGGTGAAGACGCTGCTCGAATGGCCCATGGTTATTTACGAGTGGAACTCTGGCCGCCATATGGTGGGCAACCGCCATTTCCGAGATCGCTATGGCATTTCCCTTCGCGATCACAATATGGTTGCGCGTTTCGATACCCATGAGTCCATGATGAACGGCGTGCGCGCCGGCTTGGGCTGGGCCAGCGTTCCCCGTTGCATCGCTCGGCGGTATCGCCATGAGCCAGGTGTCATCTGGTTCGACGTCGACACCGACCCTATGCGCTATCCTGTCGACCTTGCGTGGCATTCGGGGCGAGCTATCTCTCCTTTAGCGCTCGAGTTCATGGACTTCATTCGGGAGAACATCCCGGACGGTTATTTCCAGTCGGACGAGTAGCGTCGCGCGCGTTGCCCCGTAATCTTTAAATGCCTCCAATTGGGGGCATTTTCTTTATAGCTCCTCACTCAAGTAAACGAAGCTAACTCTTCTCTGCTGTCAACTGCGGTAATCAGCGGCTGTATAGCACTCTTTCCATACAAAAAATCCTTTACGGCAGCGGAAAGGAATCGCTTCCACGATTCCGCTCGCCTCTCTTTCGCAAGCCCCAAACGGTGGCTATCCTGCCAGTCATCGCCAAATAAATACCGCTGACAGGCTCCTTTCTGGAGCAATTGCGGCAATAAGACGAGGGCGAATCGAACAGCTGCGCAACCGGGGGGAAGCGCGATCCTGCATCTTCCATCCTGGCAAAACGCGGCGCCAAAGCATGAGGAGGAATCGGTGGACAAGCAAGCAATCATCGATGCAAGCCGAAAGCGACGCGAAGGGGAGCGGATCTTCTACACTTCGTGTCCCGCAAACGGGTGCTGGGACTCGGCGTGCATCCTGAAATGCCACGTGAAGGACAACAAGCTCATCGCCGTCGAGCCTGACGACTCGGTGAACGCCAACGACAGCCGTGAAGACTGCGGCTGGGAGAACATCTGGAAGGGTAATGTCCAGATGCGCCCGTGCGCGATGGGCCACTCGTGGAAGAAGGAGATCGAGGCCGAAACGCGCCTCCTCCACCCGATGAAACGCGTGGGTGAAAAGGGCCCCGGCAAGGGCTACTTCGTGCAGATTTCCTGGGAAGAGGCGCTCGACACGATTGCCGACAAGCTGAAGGAAATCAAGGAGAAGTACGGCCCCTACGGAATCTTCCATTCGCAGTACCCCAGCTTCGAGAAGAACGGCTTCCCGCTTGCACCCTGGTGGGAGGCGGGTTTCGGCGCTTGGGGCGAGCACTCCACGTCGGGTCACGCCGCAGGTGAGATGCTGCATCTGGGCGTTGACCTCTCCAAGACCGCGAAGGGGCTCTCTGAGGCGCTTCCTGGTTTCGAGGCGTCCGACATCTTCAATTCCAAACTCTTCATCATGTGGGGAATGGACCCGGTCGTGGCGTGGTTCGGTCCGACTTCCTACTACATGCAGCTCGCCCATGAGTACGGCTGCAAGACGATCGTCATCGATCCGCGCTATACGCAGTCGGCCGAAATCCTTGCCGACCAGTGGATTCCCATCCGCCCCGGCACCGACCTCGCGATGATGCTCGCGGTCGCCCAGGTGCTCTACGAGGAGGATCTGATCGACCATGAGTTTGTGAACGAATGGGTCGACAAGGCCGGCTTCGAGGAGTGGCGCGCCTACTGCATGGGCGAGGGCGCCGACGGCATCAAGAAGACGCCTGAGTGGGCCGCTCCCATCTGCGCCGTTCCCGCTGAGACCATTCGCGAGTTCGCCCGCCTGTACGGTACTACCAAGCCGGTTCATCTGCAGTACTTCTACTCCTGCGCAAAGCGTCACATGGGCGACTATTCCGCTGCGGCTTCCATGCTGCTCCAGGCCATGACGGGTAACATCGCGTGCGCTGGTGGCTGCCAGACGGGCGCATGCCTGCCCACGCCGGGCCGCGTTCCCGCCCCGCGCGCCGATTGGCATCGCGATCCGGGCGATTACAAGGTGCCGGTGCTCTTCAACAACAACTGCCTCACCGAGATTCTCGCCTGTCAGAAGGACTACTGGGAAGGCCGCATGAGCGAGTCCGAGTTCCGTCATCGCATCGGCTCGCCCACCAACGACTCGCCTCTACCAAACATCCAGATGATCATTTTCGAGAACAACTACGGCAACAACCATTCCAACGTGAACAAGCGCTTCGCGGGCATGGCTGCAACCGAGTTCAACTGGGGCTTCCAGTGGCATTTGAACCAGCCTACCGCCGAGCTGTGTGACATCATCTTGCCTGCTCCCATCTGGCAGCTCGAGGGCATGGACGAGTACATGTACGGCCATCAGCGCTTCGTGTCGGGCCCGAACGGCATGCGCAACTACTTCACGTTCTGCGCACGCGGTCTGGAGTTCCCGGGCGAAGTCCGCTCGAAGGAATGGGTCTGGACGGAGATTGCCAAGCGCTTGGGCGTGGCCGACAAATACAATCCCCGCATGCTCGACGTCGACGCCGAGCACTGGGTCGACGCGCAGGAAGCGGTCTATAAGGAGGCCTTCGAGAACTGGGCGAACAACGAGACCGTTATGGCGTATCTCGGTTACGAAAAGCGCCCGACCTGGGAAGAGTTCAATGCGAACCCGGTTGTGCGCACTGAAATCGATGTGCCGTACTACCCGTTCAAGTCGATGATAGAGCGCGGCGAAAGCCCGTTTGGCACCCCGACCGGCAAGATAGAGTTCGTGTCGAACTACGTGAAGACTCATGACATGACCGAATCCCGCTGGCGTGGCAAGATCGACCCGATGCCGGTGTGGAGCCCGAGCTACGTGGAAGGCGACATCGGATCGGCCTCCAACGACGGCTTCTACAACCCGAAGGTGAAGGATTACCCGCTTTCGATGGTGTCGCCCGTCTCGATTTACCGCCAGCATTCCTCCAACGACAACAACCCGCTCATGCGCGAGGATTGCTATCGCCATGCCGTGTGGATTTCAGGCGTCGATGCCCAGGCGCGCGGCATTAAAGACGGCGATATCTGCCGCGTGTATTCCGATCGCGGCGAAGTCGAGCTTACCGCCTATGTCACGAACCGTATGATGCCGGGCACGGCAGCCGTGCACCATGGCGCCTGGTTCCAGACCGATGGCACGCCAGCCGAGCGCAACAAGTTCGGCGAGGACCTTCGCGGTACCCCGAACATCCTGCTCGACGACGGGCATCTACCGCACATCCTGGGCGCGCTCATTATTGCCGGCCTCGTCGAGGTCGAGAAAGTCCGCGATGGCGATGCGGAGGGCTTCGGCAACGAGGCCGAACGCGGCGGCATGCGCGGCGCGAAGGCGGCGTTGGACTTCCGCCGCACGCTCGGTGAGGGGAAGGAATAAGACGATGACCCAGTATGGATTCATGTTCGATATGAACCGCTGCTACGCCTGCCAGGCATGCAGCATCGCTTGCAAGGATTGGCACGGCATCGAGCCAGGTGCCGAGAAGTTCATGACGGTGTACGAGTGGGAAGAGGGAACGTTCCCGAACATCCGCCTGCACTCGCTCGCATTCCCCTGCGCTCACTGCGAGGACCCGGCGTGCCTGAAAGTGTGCGAGTCAGGAGCGATCTATAAGGAGGACGAGTTCGGTGCTGTCTTGGTTGACCAGGATAAATGCACTGGTTGCCGCAAGTGCTACAGCGCGTGTCCCTATGGTGCGCCCCGTTTCGCGACCGACGAGCCCACGTGCAAGATGAGCAAGTGCGACATGTGCATCGACCGTCTCGCCGAGGGAAAGCAGCCCGCGTGCACCCAAAGCTGCCCGCTTCGCGCCTTCGATTTCGGTCCGATTGACGAGCTTGTCGAGAAGTACGGCGATGTGCGCTATTGCGCGGGCATGCCCGCTCCTGAGGCCACGAAGCCTTCCTATATCATCTGGAACCCGCGCGAGAAGACGCCGCTTCTGCCTTACGACGCCGATGAGGCGATCCGCCTCAACCAGCAGCGCGGCGATTTGGGCACGATGTTCGAGAGCGCCGAGGACCTGAAAACCTTCGACGAGGGCACCATCCGCCGCAACGAGCTGCAGATGAAGCACGATTCGGTCATCGATCTCATGCGTGCAACGCGCAACGACATGGCCTAGGCGAGAAGGGGATTCCGCGGGCTTCGAAAGTCTCCCGCGGAATAGGCCGCCAGTTTTGAATGCACGTCGCTGCGTTTGAGCCTTGCCGCCGCCATCGGTCGGGCTTGACTGCAGCGGCATTGCAGATAATCAACCTGCTTTACGAAAGGGGAAAGCAACATGGAGTGGATTGGAGTTATCGGCATCATCGTCGGTCTCGTCTTCTTCGTCATTGCAGCCATGAAAGGCTGGAATGTTCTTATCACCTCCGTCGTGACTGCCGTCATTATCGCGGTCACGAACGGCATGGGCATCGCCGATGCGATGCTCGGCGCGAAGTCGTCGTATGTGACGGGCCTCGCAAGCTTCGTTCAGAAGAACCTGCTCATCTTCGTGGGCGCGGCCATTCTGGGCGAGTACATCGACAAGTCGGGTGCTGCGAAGTCCATCGCGCAGGCAATCGTGGGCAAGGTCGGCACGAAGAGCCCGTACCTGGTTCTTCTGGCGATTGCCGCTGTCGGCGCGATTCTCACCTATGCCGGCATCTCGATGTTCGTGGCGATGTTCGCCCTCATCCCGCTTGCTCGCCCGATCTTCAAGGAATGCAACATCCCCTGGCATCTGTTCTGCGCTGCGTGGTCCCTGGCTGCCTGCTCGTTCACGATGGCCATGATCCCGGGCGTTCCCGCCATCGCATGGATCAACGCTGCTAACGGCTGTGGCGTCTCCATGACCGCAGCTCCCGTGCTCGGCATCGTCGGCTCCGTCATTGCGATCGTTGTTTCCTGCATCTACATTAAGTTCGCTTTGAAGCGCGCTCAGGCCAAGGGCGAGACCTACGAGATCACCGCTGCCGACTCCGAGGCTGCCGAGCAGAAGGAGACTCCGAGCCTGTTCATGTCCTTGCTGCCGCTCATCCTGCTGATCGTCATCATCATCGTGGGCTCGCAGCTCGGCGTGGCGAACGTGGTCTACATCGGCATGATCGTTGCCGTCGTGGTCTCCATGATCGTGTTCAACAAGTACATCCCGAGCCAACGCGACACCATGGGCAACGGCGCGAAGAACGCTCTCGGCCCCGCGCTGTTCACCTCTGCCGCCGTCGGCGTCGGCACGGTTGCCGCGGCATCCGTCGGCTTCACCGTCATCTACGAAGCCATCTTCAACATGCCTGGCGGCACCTACGTGTCCGCCGCCACCATGGCTGCCGTTCTTGGCGGCGTTATGGGCTCCGGCTCGGGTGCTGTGGGCATCATCGCTCAGAACTTCCTCGAGCCTTACCTGGCCACCGGCTGCGATCCGGCTGTGCTCGCGAAGATTATCGCGACGGCTGCGACCATCGGCGGCGCACTTCCGAACTCCGGCGCGATGTTCGGCATGCTGGCTGCCATGGGCTTGAACCACGGCAACTCCTACAAGCACATCGCCGCCATCTCCATCGGCGCCGGCCTGTGCGCGCTGATCGTCATGATCGTGCTCGCGAACCTGGGCGTCGCGTAGCGCGAAGTTGCTCTTAGCGGTCGCTGCCACGCGCACGCGACCGCTTTCCATCCTTCTATTCGCGGGCGGGCGGATGGTGGGATCTCGTTCGACGATGGGTGCCCGTCTTGGGCGCCCATCTCTCAGGGAAGAGGGCTGTTCCCTCCACAAAACAGCTCTTCTATCCCCCCGCAAACGGCTGTCCTCCCAAATCAGATTCCTTTTCCCTCGCTCGACAAGGGACCGCTCGGCAGCCCTCTTCCCTGAGATGTTCGGCTCATCTTCGCATCGCTTGATGATTAAGACTGCAAGGAAAAGGGGAAATGTGAACAAAGGGGAATGCGCAGCTTCGGCTGCGAAGGGAAAAACACCTGTCAAAGTGGCAGCTCCGGCTAAGGGCAGGTCGCCGAGCAGCGCGTCTGCCAGCGGGGCAGGCTCGTCGGGTGCGAAGGAATCCCTGTTCGAGCGCGTGCCCGATTCGGCGCGCCTGGCTTGGCCCGACATCGCGGCTATCCTCTCAGGGGTCGTTTCCTCGCTCTCCAAGCTCATGGGCGGCGGCATCGTCGCCTTCTACGCGGGCTGCCAGCTCGGCGGTGTGGCGATGGCTATCACGTTTGCCCTGTCGTTTGTCCTCACCTACCTCGTGGGCAAGATTACCTTTCGCGAGGGACTGCCCAACAACGTGGCCTCCCGTCTCTACATCTTCGGCACCAAAGGTTCCGCGGTCGGCTCGTTCATCTGGATCTTCTTGCTCGTCGGCGTGCTTGCAGTTGGTACGGTGCAGCTCGGCAACGCCATTCTCTATGCTTTCGGATGGGATGCGACCTGGGAGCGCTGGGCGCTCTTCGTCGGCATCTCGTGCGTATGGATCTTCATGGCGCTCTTCGGTACGAAGGTGATCGCGCGCATGAACGCGGCGTTTGTGGTGGCACTGTTCTGCGTGATGGGGTACGTCGTGTACCTGATCGCCGCGAACGGTCAGATGGGGGACGCCCTCACTCATGGTGTGATGATTCCCGGTGTTGAAGTGGGGCAGGGCTTCGCCTACGGTGTGAACTACGCCATCATGACGAGCGGCCTGCTTGCGCTGTTCGCCGCCGACTTCACGCGCTATGCGCGCAAGGAGAGCGACCTTGTGCCCATCGCCGGTGTGGGGAGCCTGTTCGCCGTGATTACCTACCTCTTCGGTGCGCTCATCACGTACTTCGGATTCTCGCAAGCCGTCGATTACTTCAGCGCGCAGGGCTACGATGCGACGGGCGCTGCGCACGCGGCGATTACCAATCCCGGTATCTCGCTTGTGCTCGCGGCGGGAGGCGTCGGGCTTGCCATCATCTGCCTCTCGCAGATGAAAGTCGAGACTTCCAACTCCATCGGCGGCGCGAACGCGGTGACGAACCTGTTCGATTCGCTTTTCGGTGTGAAGCTGTCTTGGCCGGTCGCCGTCGTCATCGCGAACGCCATCGGTCTCGCCTTCATCCTGGGAAACATCCTAGACCAGGTGAATGCCTTCATGAGCTTCGGCAGTATCCTCACTATCTCTTGGTGCATGCTTCTCATCACGGACTACTACATCGTGCGCGGCCCTTTGAAGATTGGCAGCCGCGGGGTACCGCTTGCTTCGGTCGAGATCGTCAACTGGCGCGGCGTGGTCACTCTTGCCGTGACGAGCGTCGTGAACATGGTCCTGTACTCGGCAGGCATCGTGTCCGTTCCCTTCCTCACCACCGCTCCCATGACTGTTGCTCTCTACCTGGTCTTGAGCCTCGTTTTCAAGACCCGCGTGCGCGAAAACGAGAAAGCGCGGCTTGAAAAGTTTGCTTAGCAAAGGGGCGTACGGGGGTATCATAGGGTCATAGATTGCGGGGCGCATCCGTACGCGCCCTGCTGGACCCGCGAGAAAGAAGGATGCTATGGCGGTTATGCCCAAAGAGGTACAGGACGCGTTCAATCAGATGAAGAACATCGTGCTTGCAACGGCAACCCCCGATGGCGTGCCGAACGCCGACCCGATGGGAATGAAGAAAGTCATCGATGCCGAGACGGTCTACATCTCCGACCAGTTCTTCAACAAGACGCTTGCGAACCTGAAGGAGAATCAGAAGGTCGCCATCACCTTCTGGGGAGACGAAGGCGCCTACCAGATTCACGGCACGGCTACCTACATCAACGAGGGTGAGCAGTTCGAGGAATTGAAGGCGTGGGTGGACAGCTGTTTTGCGGCGATGGGTGCGCCTATCACGGCAAAGGGCGGCGTGCTCGTGCATGTTGACGAGCTCTTCACCTGCTCGCCCGGCCCCAATGCCGGCGCGAAGCTCGCGTAGCGCGGCTTTCTCGACATAGTTGCGCCTCCTTTTGCTGGGGCGCGCCTTTTCGGCCCCAAGGTGGAAAACCTTGGGGCCGAGTCGTCTTTTGGGTGGGAAAAAGCCTGCTCCGAGCTGTTGGTCTATTCGAGGCTTCATTCTTCTGGTATGAGCATATCTTCTCGCCGGTAGGCGCTTTTCAGCACGTGACGGGGATGTTTCGCGCCTTTGCTCCGCTAGTATCACGTCATGTTCATCGGAGTGTTGGCGGCGCTTGTGTTCGCGCCAGATCGCAGCATCCCTCGCGACGGCGGTGATGGTCTTTCTCATCGGGTGCTTCCCACTATCGGGCGAGTTTATGGGCTTCCACGCCGCGCTCGGGTTCTCGGCGCTCCTTGCGCTCGGCTGCCTTCTCGTCGTCATTGCGAAGATCCCTCGCAGCGGCAGGGGTGCGAACTCGTAAAGCGCCCCCCTGTTTGGGCAAGCCCCCGCGCACCTTCCCGCAAATCAAGGAGCACTTTGGCGCTATCCGTCCGAACTCGCTTATGATGCGGCGGTTCATTCGCGCCGGATTGCGCCTGGCATATACGACGACACGGCAAATAATACGGAGTCGGGGGCTTCTTGTCAGTCTGCGTAGCACATTGCTGCTCTTCCTTTCCTAGAATGCCCGCGGCACCTCGTGGGCGTTCGTTTTGTATAGGGGTGCTTTCCCTCGGCGCGCACGCTCGTTCTCGGGTATCATAAATAGGTTGTACTTTTGGCATTTAAGAAAGACGAACGATACCTATGATCTTGCAGCTTGAGCATATCTCCAAGTCATTCGGCGGCCGCGTGCTGTTCCACGACGTCACCTTCAAACTTGAGGAATACGACCGTTTGGCGCTCGTCGGCCCGAACGGTGCTGGCAAAACGACCATGCTCAATATCATCTCCGGTGAGGAAGATGCTGATGAGGGACGCGTTCTGTTCGCGAAGGGCGCGCGTGTGGGTTACCTTGAGCAGGAGGCGATCGAGATGGACGAGCAGCCCATCTTCGATGAGGTCATGGCCTCCCAAGTGGAGGTGCTTGCCGCCGAGAAGCGCCTGCGCATGCTCGAGGAGTCGCTCGGGGAAAACCCCACCGAGCGCGACCTTGCCGCTGCGGGCCGTGCGCGCGACGAGTTCGAGCGGCTGGGCGGTTACGTCATCGAGGCGAAGGTGCGCGGCGTGCTGTTCGGACTGGGCTTTAAGGAAGACGACATGCGTCGCATGACGAGCGAGTTCTCGGGTGGCTGGCAGATGCGCATCGCGCTTGCGAAGCTGCTGATTAGAAATCCCGAGGTGCTGCTGCTCGACGAGCCGACGAACCATCTGGACCTGGAGAGCGTGAAGTGGCTCGAAAGCTTCCTTCGCAGCAACTCGGGCACCGTCATCGTTGTCAGCCACGACCGCGCGTTCATGGACAACATGGTCGATCGCGTGGCCGAAGTCGACAACCAGCAGGTCAACCTCTACAAGGGAAACTACACCGCTTACTTGCGTCAACGAGCCGAGCGCATCGAGCGGCTGAAGCAGGAGCGCACCAAGCAGATCGAGGAGATGAAGCGCCTCGAGGCGTTCGTCGAGAAGTTCCGCTACAAGGCGACGAAGGCTCGCCAGGCGCAGGAGCGTGCGGCGAAGCTCGAGAAGCTGAAGGCAGAGCTCGTGGAGATTCCCGAGGAAAAGAAGACGGTGCACTTCAACTTCAAGCAGCCGCCGCGCACGGGCGACATGGTGGTCGAGGCGCGCGGTCTGCGGAAGTCCTTCGGCGACCACCACGTCTACGATGGCTTGGATTTCACGATGTACCGCGGCGAGAAGGTGGCGCTTGTCGGCCCGAACGGCGCTGGCAAGTCGACGCTCCTGAAGATGATCGCCGGCGTGCTCGAGCCCGATGCGGGCACGATCAAGTACGGCACGCATGTGTCGAAAACCTACTACGCACAGCATCAACTTGAGGAGCTGACTTCGGGAAACACCGTGTTCGAAGAAATCGACCACGTGGCGCCGGGCTGGACGATCAGCCAGGTGCGCACACTTTTGGGTGCGTTCCTCTTCAATGGCGACGACGTCGACAAGCGCGTGAGCGTGCTCTCCGGCGGCGAGAAGAGCCGTCTTGCGCTGGCGAAGATGCTCGTGGCGCCGCGCCCTCTATTGTGTCTCGACGAGCCGACCAACCACTTGGACATCGCGAGCGCCGACATCTTGGAGCAGGCGCTGAACGCGTTCGAGGGCACGGTGCTGTTCATCACGCACGACAGGCACCTCATCAGGGGCGTTGCGAACCGTATCGTGGAAGTGAAGGACGGGCGTGTCACCAACTACGCGGGTGACTACGATTACTACCTATATAAGAGCGGCCAGCTCGATAATGAGGTTCCGAAGGAATCCTCGCTTGTCGACGAGGTCATGGGAGGCTCGGGGGGCAAGGCCGCGAGCGCGATGAAGGCGGCGGGAAAGGCTCCGGCGTCGGGTAAGACCGGATCGGGCAACACGGCTGGCGCCAGCACTTCGTCGGGTGCGAAGACGCAGCTCACGGCCCCGCGCGGAAGTGCCCCGAAGACCAAGGAGCAGAAGCGTCGCGAAGCCGAGGCGCGCAATCGGGCCTATGCAGCGCTTAAGGGCCACCGCAAGCGTATTGCCGAGCTCGACAAGCAGATGGAGCGCGACAACGCGCGCATGGCGGAACTGCTCGAACTTATGGCCGACCCCGACTTCTACATTAACGAGGATGCCTCGTCGGACGCCATCGCCGAGCATGCCCAGCTTAAAAAGCGAATCGCTGCGGCGGAGGAGGAGTGGTTCGTGCTTAACGAGGAGCTTGAGGCCGAGATGGAGAAGCAAAAAGCGCAAGCGTGATTCGGGCTTGATGCATCGCGGGCCAACGCGCTTTCCTTCATGCTCAAGCAGTCCTGAGCTCGCACGAACAGCCCACTGGGCTGTTCGGCTCGTGCGGAACTGCGCTTGAAGGAAAGCGCCCGCCGGCCCGCTTTTTCTTATACGACGAATCAAGTTGCGCGGAATAAGAGGCAGAAGTGAAACCCCTGAACATTGTGCTTGTCGAACCTGAGATCCCCCAGAATACGGGCAATGTCGCCCGCACGTGCGCCTGCACGGGCTCGGTGCTGCATCTGGTGGAGCCGATGGGCTTCCGTCTGACGCAGCGCAATCTGCAGCGTGCGGGCTGTGACTATTGGGATGACGTCGAAATCGTGCAGTGGCCATGTGCCGACGCGTTCTTTGAGGCGCACGGGGAAGACGAGCTGCACCTGTTCACGGGACACGTGTCGCGCAACTTCACCGATGTGGCTTACGGTGAGGGCGCGTTTCTCCTGTTCGGACGCGAGAGCCGCGGGCTCGATGAGGCGTTCATCCAGCGCTATCTCGATGCGTGCGTCCGCATCCCCATGCGCGAGAACGAGCGCAGTTTGAACCTCTCGAATGCCGTGGCTATCGCAACCTACGAGGCCCTCCGCCAACAATCCTGGCCGAACATGAGCTAAGCCCTACTTAATTGACGGCCTTCGCTGCGGAGCGAAGTGCAGCAGCGTGTGCCATTTTGCGAAATCGCCTCGATTCTCCTCGTCGAAACATGGCAGTCCGAACGAATTCGCGCTCTTAGCAGCGATGCTCTCATTGCTTCAACGCCTGCATCCTAAGGTTGCTTGCTGTTTGGTACAATGCACCAAACAGCCCGATTGCATCCTTGATACGCGGAGGTACGGCATGGCGAATCCATGGCGCAAAGCGCTCTCATCATTCTTGTCCATCGTGCTCGTGGCAGGGCTTTTGCCCTGCGCGTCGTTCTATGGTTCGGCATGGGCAAACGATGCCGAAGGCGAGGGCTCTGCTGTCGAAGCCGCCCAGGTTGAGGAAGGTGCCTCAACCGCGGATTCGGCCCTAGCTGCCGATGCCGCCCAAACCTCCGAGTCAACGCGGCTCGCAGCTGTGCCTCAACCTACGGACTCAATGCAGCTCGCAACCGCCGCGCAGCCAACCACCGACGCCGCCGTGCAATCTTCAACCGAGACCCTGCCGTTCGGAAACACCATCTCTGCGGCAGGCGAGGATCATTCAGCTGCTATCACCCCGAATGGGGAGCTTTGGATCTGGGGCCGCAACTCGGAATTTCAACTCGGATATTCGTCGGGCGATGAAAAAAACTATGATCCGAACAAGCTCATGGACAATGTTGCGAGTGTTGCTCTCGGTACGAATTTTTCGGCTGCGGTCAAAAATAACGGGGAGCTTTGGATGTGGGGTTGGAATTATAAGGGCGTGGTCGGCAACGAGAATACGGCCGCTGCTCATGGATTCGCTCCCGCAAAGCTCATGGACGACGTTGTCAGCGTTTCGCTCGGCTATTGTCATGCCGCCGCCATCAAGCGCGACGGGTCGCTTTGGACGTGGGGCGACAATTCGCATGGCGAGCTGGGCAACGGGACGACTAACGACAACGCCAACCATGAGCCAAAAAAGATAATGGACGATGTCGTTGCCGTTTCTTTGGGCACTGGTTATTCCGCCGCGATTAAGCGCGATGGGTCGCTCATGATGTGGGGCGACAATTCGTATGGGCAGTTCGGAAACGGTACGACTGAGAGTAGCACTACCCCCGTCAAGGTTATGGACGGTGTTTCTGCTGTGTCGCTCGGCGGGTCTCATACTGGGGTCATCATGACAGATAGGTCACTTTTGACCTGGGGATGGAATCATGCTGGGCAGTTGGGGAATGGAACGACCGAGGACAGCAGCGTCCCCATCAAGGTGATGGATGACGTAGCTTCGATATCATTCGGCGGGCCTAACTCCTCGGCTGTCAAGAAAGACGGCACGCTGTGGGTGTGGGGCGATGGCAGATACAACCAAGTTGGAGCGTCTTATTGGGACCAGCATAAGCCCGTTCGCGTACAATACCTCGAAGGGGTTGTCTGCGCTTCGGTAGGCATGAACCATACTGCCGCCCTTAAGCAGGATGGCACGCTTTGGACGTGGGGCTGCAACAATTATGGACAGCTCGGTTACGTGACCGTAGAACAACAGTGGCCACCTTACCAAGTCCAAGACATGGAAAAAGTTGCCCTTCCTGCGGGTTCGTCGGACGCAGTCCCGTCTGAAACGATTCCCTCCGACCCCTTCACGGCAAGCGCTTGGTTTAAGGCTTCGGGGGGCGATGGTGAAGCTGCGACTGTAGTGAACTGGGACGATGCCTGGTTCAACACCTCTTCGTATACGTACAACCACGATCTTGCCACCACTGCCGCCGTGCTTGCTGCTGCGGCTTACGACGAGTCGTTCGTGAAAAAGACGTTGCGAGAACAGCTCGGCTTCAACGCGTTCGATTCGGTGGAATATCATCCCGAAGGGAAAGACTACAACGGCGACTACGACCAGGTTGGCTACTCCATCGAGACGCGCATGACCTCAAACGGCGTGCCGATCATCGCCGTCATTGTGCGCGGCACGCCTGGCAACGGCGAGTGGCTCAGCAACCTCAACGTCGCCGACACGCTGCAGAATTCCGACCAGGAAACGCACGAGGGTTTCAAGGCGGGGACGCTGCAGGTGCTTCGGGCCCTACGCAGTTACGTGTACGATAACGGCATCGACCTCGATAAAGCGCGCGTGCTCATCGCGGGCCACAGCCGGGGCGCTGCGGTGTCGAACATCCTCGGTGCCCGCCTCGACGATGGGCTGACGACCGACGCGGGGACGCTCTCGCCCGACAACGTCTACACCTTCACGTTCGAATCGCCTAACGCCACGCGCGCAAGCAACCGCAGCGACGCCAAGTACGGCAACATCTTCAACATCGTGAACCCCGAGGACGTCGTCATCAAGGTGCCGCTTGGCGAATGGGGCTACGGCCGCTACGGCAATGATTTGGCGCTGCCTTCCAGGTCGAACACGCTTAGGGGCGACTACAAGGCGCAGCTGGCAAAGATGAACACGTATTTCGAGCGCTTCAGCGACGGGGAAAAGTACCGGGGCTACCTGACCGGCTCCGTTACCGCTTCATCGATTTCGACGGAGATGGCGATGCTCGCCCGATCGACCTGGTGGTACTACCACAATCGTCTGGCTGGCGTGACACCGCATGAGGTGTTCACGAGTCTCGTGAAGGCGGCCATCATGGATTCCGCCGACAACGGCGACTATGCCATTTTGTACGCAGCGATGGTGATTCCGCAGTACAAGCTCCTGTTCACGGCCATTTTCGGCACGGGAGCGCTCAACGGGGCGTTCATCACGGGCAAGGGCGTGGTGCACGGGCATACGCAGGAAACTTACGTGGCGTGGATGAAAAGCGACGAGGCTGCGCTCGGCAAGTTCCCTGAGATATTCGCCCGCAAGAACTATCGCTCGCTGCTCGTTGCCTGCCCGGTTGATGTCAAGGCTTACGACGCCGAGGGCAATCTTGTCGCATCGATTTCCAACGATGAGGTTGACGAGAGCTTGCTTGAAGAGGGTCTTCCCGCGGCGGTAACGTCCGACGGCGTGAAGATGATCGACATTCCCGCTGGTGGCGACTATCGCGTCGAGGTCACTGCGACTGATGGTGGCGAGATGGACGTGACTGTCGAGGAGCGAGATGTCCTAAGCAGCGATCCTGTCAGCGTGAAGAGTTATCAGGGGGTCGCTATCGAGGAAGGTGATGTGTTCTCGCTCGATGCGTCCGCCCAGGATGCCCCCACTGATTGCGTGCTTGTGGACGACTCGACTGGCGACGAGGCGAAGGCTTCCTCCGTCGCGTCGGGCTCGGACTTGGAAGAAGCGACGGTGTCCGTTTCCGCGGAAGGTGAAGGCGACGTTTGGGGCGGCGGTCCGGTGGTCGCTGGAGGCAAAATCGCAATCCACGCACGTGCATCGGAAGGCAACGTGTTCATCGGGTGGCAGCGCGAGGGCGCGTCGGGCGAGCGGGAAGCGGTCGCCGGCGGTGCCGATATCGAGGTGCGCGCATCCGAGGATGTGACGTACGTCGCGCAATTCGCGAGCATTCCGTCTGAGTTCCCCGACGTCGACTATGCCGAGTGGTATGCCGAGGGCGTGTCGTTCTGCTCCGCGAAGGGCCTTATCACCGGCTATGCGGAAGGCCCCGATGCCGGTCTGTTCGGCGTGGGCAGGCCCCTTACGCGTGCGCAGTTCGCCATGATTCTCTGGCGCGCAGCCGACCCCGAAGCTGCCGCAGCGTACAAGTCTGCTGACGCGTCCAACACGACGGGTATGGACGATGTCGAGTCCTTCGTGTGGTACACCGGTGCTGCCAACTGGGCCGTTGCCAACCAGGTGATCAACGGTTCTGACAATCACGACGGCACGTTCAGCTTTATGCCCAATGAGCCGGTGACCGCTGAGCAGGTGGCCAAGATCTTCTGCAACTACGCGAATGGTGGCCAGGCCGGCGATCCGGCGGCTCTCGGCGACTTGACCGATAGCGACGCCATATCCGATTGGGCAGTGGGCTCGGTGGCCTGGGCTAAGGAGTCTGGCCTTGTCAGCGGCTACGATAACCACGACGGGACCTACACGTTCGCGCCCGCCGAGAGTACTTCTCGCGAGCGCGCCGCGACCCTGATCATGAAGGCGTATCGGCAGGGGATTTTGAAGTAGCGTGAAGCCGACGCTTGCGCTGGTGACATGATCGGCGCGGGCGCCTCGCCGCGATCGCTGCTCGGTGTCGGTGCCTGTTTTAGGGCGGGCGCCGCTGCTGGCGCTCTGGCTTCTTGCGCCCGCAAGCGCAAGGTCTCCTCGCTTTCCATCTGCGCACTTTTCGCGCAGGGGAGTGAGGTGCGCGCTTCGCGGGCTTTCCCTTGCGCTACACTTATGACCCATGTCATCACAATATCTTGCCTACATAGTCTGCTCGGTCCTAAGCTTCGTGCCCGCCATCGTGTTTCACGAGGTGGCGCACGGGTTTGCGGCGTACAAGCTCGGTGATCCCACGGCCAAGCGCGCGGGGCGCCTGTCGCTTAATCCGCTCAAGCACGTCGACCCGTTCGGCACGGTCATCCTGCCTTTGTGCATGCTCGCGATGAGCGGCCCTGTGTTCGGCTATGCGAAGCCGGTACCTTACAACCCGTCCTATTTCAAAAATCCCAAGACGGGCGACGTCATCGTCGGCCTTGCCGGACCTGCGGCGAACCTCGTGATGGCCGTCCTCGCCGGCGCCATCGCCTGGGCTCTCTACGGCCAAGCGCCCGCGCTTGTCGCGCAAAGCGGGGCGTTCGCATACTTCTACCTCATGTTCCTGCCCATGTTCGCCCTCATCAATCTCTACTTGCTCTTTTTCAACCTGCTGCCGATCCCGCCGCTCGACGGCTCGTCGGTGCTCGCGCTTTTCATCCCGAAAAAGCGCATGAGCACGTACTACCGCGTGCAGCAGTACGCCATGCCCGTCTTCATGATCGTCCTCGTCGTTCTGCCGTATGTCCTGCATGTGAATCCCGTCGGCGTCTATCTCGACGTCACGGCGGGCAATGTGGCCAACCTGCTGTTCCCGTTCAGGGTTTCCTAGGGGGCGAAGCTGTGTCCTACAAAGTCCGCACTGCAAGCTTCGAGGGCCCGTTCGATCTTCTGCTGTACCTGGTGAGCAGGCAGAAAGTCGATATTGGTGCCATCTCGATCACCGAGATTGCCGACCAATACCTCGCTGAGGTCACGCGCATGAAGAACCTCGACCTCGATGTGGCGAGCGATTTTCTGCTCGTGGCCTCGACGCTGCTCGAGATTAAGGCGCAAAGCCTCATTCCGCAGGATACGCCCGAAATCGACGACGATATCGCGGAGCTCACCCCGAGCGAGGCACGAGATATCCTGGTCGAGCGGCTGCTTGCCTACAAGCAGTACAAGAACGCGAGCGCCGCCCTTCATGCTCGCTTCGTGTCGGAAGGCCGCATGCACACGCGTCCGTTCGGACCCGACGCGTGCTTCTTGAACCTCATGCCCGACTATCTGAAAGACGTCACGCTCGACGGTCTCGCGCTCACGTGCGCCCGTGCGCTGGCCCGACGCGATGTGTTCCTTCTGGAAAGCGAGCATATCGCCGCAAAGCCCATTCCCGTCGAGACGCACGTGCGGGCCATCCACCAGCGCATCGTCAACCGCGGGCACCTGCGGTTTTCCGACTTGGTCGATGGACGCACGCCGACGCCGGTCGTTGTCGTGACATTCCTCGCGGTGCTCGAGCTTTACAAGCGCTCCATGGTGAAGATCAACCAAGACGAGCTGTTCGGCGATATCTTGATCGACTACATCGAAGGATCGGGCGAGCTTGACCTGACGGGCGAAGATGCGCTCACGTCGGTGGGCGAGGAGGAGTAACCATGTTCGAAGGTTTGCAGAAAGACCAGCTCGCAGGCGCAATTGAGGCAATGTTGTTCGTGACCGACGAGCCGGTGGGCACCATCGCGCTCGCCGACATGCTCGAGGTTGACCCCGCCGATGTCGAGAGCGCCCTTGTGGGGCTTCGCGACAAGCTCGAGGCCGAAAACCGCGGCATCCAGCTGCGTGAAGTGGCGGGCGGCTGGCGGCTGTACACGCATCCCGCTTACCACGAGCTCATCGAGAAGTACGTCCTTTCCTGGGACACGCGCAAGCTCTCCCAAGCCGCCATGGAAACGCTCGCGATCGTTGCGTATACCCAGCCCACGACGCGCGCCCAGGTGGCGAGCGTGCGCGGCGTGAACTCCGACAGCTCCATCAACTCCCTGGTGGAAAAGGGCCTCGTGCGCGAGGCGGGGACCGCGGACACGCCGGGCAACCCCACGCTTTACGCCACGACGCGCGCGTTTTTGGAGAAGTTCGGCCTGCGCTCCACTGCCGATTTGCCCGACCTTTCCGAGTTCGCCCCCGACGATTCCACGCGCACGCTCATTCGCGAGCGTCTTTCCGCAGCTCACGAAGCAAGCGGTACCGCGCTCGAGCGCGACGAGGGCGACGTGCTCGAGCGCGTTGTGTACGACGACGAGGAGGGCGACATGAGCGGGGCTGTCGTGGGCGAGGCGCTTGTGGGGCATACAGCGCCCGAGTCGCTGTTCTCGCAGGATGCGGGTTTTCGTGCGGCTGCGTCGCGCAACGAGGCAGGGGAAGACGGCGATGACGAGGACTTTTCCGGCATGGATGACGGTTCGGCGCAGGAGATGCTTCGCCATGCCATGGCTCAGGGCTTCGGCGTGGTCGACAAGATCGACTTCGACGAGCTCACGTTCGAAACGGAAGACGAGTAGCCATGATGCGTCTGCAGAAGTTTCTTGCGCGCGCGGGTGTTGCGTCGCGCCGCCATGCCGAAGAACTCATCGTCGCCGGTCGCGTTATGGTGAACGGACAGCCTGCTGAGCTGGGGCGCTCGGTCGATCCTGGCAGCGACGAGGTGCGCGTTGACGGCGGAGCACCGGTGCGTCTTGCCGAGGGCGACGTTACGATTATGCTTCACAAGCCCGCTGGCTACGTCACCACGATGGACGACCCCCAGGGGCGTGCTACGGTGGCCGACCTCGTCCCCGCCGATCGGTTCCCGGGGCTGTTCCCCGTGGGGCGCCTCGATCGCGACACGACGGGCCTTCTTCTCTTCACGACCGACGGCGAGCTTGGAAACGCGCTTCTGCATCCGCGCCGCCATGTAGAGAAACGCTATCTTGCCCTGGTCGAAGGGACGCCCGATGCTAAGGCGCTTGAGCGGTTGCGCCGTGGTGTTGCGCTCTCCGACGGCATGACGCTTCCCGCTCATGCCGAGCTTTTGCGGGGCGGTGATGAGCAAAAGGCCGCGCGCGCAATTGGGACGGGCAAGGGCGCGGGCGGCATCAACGCCTCGCATACTGGCAAGCGCAGCCGTGCGGTCCGTGAGAAGACGGGGAGCTATGTGCTCGTCGGTTTGCGCGAGGGCCGTAAGCGGGAGGTTCGCCGCATGCTCGAGGCGGTGGGTTATCCGGTCATCGCACTGCATCGCTCTTCCTTTGGTCCGCTTGAGCTGGGGGATTTACCCCGCGGCTCATGGCGCGAGCTCGCAGATGTGGAAGTAGGCAAACTTAAAGCCGCAATCCAGTCGTAACTGCTAAACTAACGGATTGCTGCCCAGGCGATAAGAATCCGGGCACGCGAGGAAAAGGTATGCGCATGTCTGAAGATATAACAAGCAAGGCTCCTCACGGGTTCGACCATATCGTAGTGGTTGGCCTGGGGCTTATCGGTGCATCGCTTGCGGCCGCCATCTCGAAGTCCGACCCCGATGTCGAGGTGTTCGGGGTTGACGTCGATTCGCGGACTTGCGGCGAGGCAATCTCGCGTGGGTGGGTGGCGAACGCTTGTGCCCCCGAAAGCGAGGCGTTCTCCGATTTCGTGAAGGACCGTGCAGATCTCGTCGTCTTGGCGACGCCGGTTGCTGCGGTCGACGATTACCTGCGCCTTCTGCGCGATTGGGATTACCGCGGCGTTATAACCGACACGCTTTCCACGAAGGCGCATATCCTTGCGGCGACGGCTGAGATTCTGCCTTACCGCCGCAATTACGTGCCGGGCCACCCCATGGCAGGTTCGGAGAAGAACGGCATCGACGGCGCCCGCCCCGATCTTTTCGAGGGCGCTAACTGGATTCTGTGCCCCGACGCGGACACGCCGCCCGAGCATTTCCAGCGTCTGCATGAGCTCATCACGAGCTTGAACGCGCGCGTGGTTGCCATAGCGCCTGATGAGCATGATGATTCCATTGCCGTTGTAAGCCATGTTCCGCATATCATCGCGGCTTCGCTCGTCCAGCTGGCGCATCGCCACGCCGACGAGCAGCAGTCGCTCATGCGCCTTGCGGCAGGCGGCTTCAAGGATTCCACGCGCATCGCGGCGGGCTCTTCGAAGCTATGGTGCGGCATCGCGTTCGACAACGCCTGCGCGCTCACGAGCGGATTGCGCGAGATGCAGGGCATCATCGGCGATTTCGCCGACGCCATCGACGCGCACGATCGCGAGGCGACGACCCGTCTTCTCGAGGAGGCGGCACAGGCCCGCCGCGCTCTGCCCGCCGCTTGGGTTCCCTCGACCGACAAGCTCCTCGAGGTTCGCATTCCCATGTCCGATCGAAAGGGCGTGGTCGCGGAAGTCACGACGATCGCGAGCTCCGCTGGCTGCAATATCCAATCGATCGAAATCGATCACATCACCGAGGATCGCGCCGTGCTCTCGCTCGTTCTAACCGACGAGGGCGATGTTGGGAAGCTGTCTGCCCAGCTCATCGGCGCGGGCTTCTCGGTGTCGTTCAATCCGCTCTCTCCGAAGGAGCATATCCATGTCGACTAACGATCAATTGGCATCCGCTGTGCGCAACGACGCCGCAACGTCTGCTGATCCTGCAGTTGCGGCAGAGCAGGCGACCCTTATCGAGCCGCTTGCCCGCCCGCTGTCCGGTGCGGTGCGCGTCCCCGGCGACAAGTCGATCTCGCATCGTTCGGTGCTCTTCTCCGCGATGGCCGAAGGCACTTCGCACGTGTCCGGCGTGCTCGACTCCGCCGATGTGCGATCTTCCATCGGCGCCGTGCGCGCTCTGGGCGCCGAGGTCAACCTCGAGAAGCAGCCCGACGGAAGCCTTGCAGGCGACATCCGCGGCTGGGGTGGCTTAGGTCCTTCACAGCCGGAGGGCGCCATCGACTGCGGCAATTCCGGTACGACGGTTCGCCTGCTCATGGGTGTGCTCGCGCCATGGGACATCACTGTTGAGCTTACAGGCGACGACTCCCTTCGCCGCCGCCCGATGCGCCGCATCGTGGCCCCGCTTGAGCTGATGGGGGCTCGATTCGCGCCGGAAGGTGCGACGACGCTCCCGCTTTCCATTACGGGAACGCGCGGTCTCGCTGCGATTTCTTATGATTCGCCGGTCGCCTCCGCCCAGCTGAAAACAGCGATTCTGCTCGCTGGCATCTTCGCGGCGGGCACGACGAGCGTTCGCGAGCCGGCGCCCTCTCGCAATCACACCGAGCTCATGCTCCCCGGCTTCGGCGTCGACGTCGAAGCGGCGCCAGGGGAGGCTTCCGTTGCTGGTGGGCAGAGCCTTCACGCCTGCGACGTCGATGTCCCGGGCGACCCCTCGTCTGCGGCGTTCATGGCGTGCGCGGCGGCTCTTCGTCCCGACAGCGCGATCGACATTGAGAACGTGAGCTTGAACGAGGCGCGCATCGGCTTCGCACGGGTGCTCGAGCGCATGGGCGCCGACATCACCCTGAAGCCGACGGGCAGCGCGGGGGAGGAACCTTGCGGCACCATCTCGGTTTCCTACGTCGAGCATCTGCGCTCGTGCGAGGTCGTGGGGCACGAGATCGCCTCGCTCGTCGATGAGATTCCCGTGCTCGCCCTTGTAGCTGCCCACGCGGAAGGCACGACGGTCTTTCACGAGGTGGGGGAGCTGCGCGTGAAGGAGACCGACCGTCTCGCGGCCATCTTGGAGGGGCTTTTCAAGCTCGGCGTGCGCGCGTGGGCCGAAGGCGATGACCTGTATATCGAGGGCAAGCCGGGTCTCGTCGTGCCCGAGGGGCTCGTGTTCGATTCCCTGGGCGACCATCGTCTTGCGATGACCTGGTCGCTTGTTGGCTTCGCGGGAGCCCATCCCGTGTCTATCCGTGATTTTGAGGCAGTTCGCGTAAGCTATCCGGGCTTTCGCGCCGATATTGAAAGGCTGGCGAAATGATCGTCGCAATCGATGGCCCCTCGGGGGCAGGCAAGTCAACCGTCGCTAAGGCAGCGGCAAAGCGGCTCGGGTTCTCGTGCCTTGACACGGGGGCAATGTACCGCGCCATCGCGTGGAAGGCGCTCGCCGACGGCGTTTCCTTCGACGACGCCGAGGCGCTCGGCGCGATCGCGCGCGACAACGAAATCGAGTTCGGACATGTCGAGGGCGACCCCGTTCCCCGTCGTGTCTTCATCTCGGGCACGGAAGTGACCGATGCCATCCGCACGTCCGAAATCGACCGCGCCGTGGGGCCAGTTGCCGCCGTTCCCGCAGTTCGCGAGGCGCTTGTCGCCCAACAGCAGCGCATCGGTCGCGCGGGCGACTACGTGGTCGAGGGCCGCGACATCGGCACGGTCGTTTTCCCCGAGGCACCCGTGAAGGTGTTCCTCACGGCAAGCGCGGAGGAGCGTGCAACCCGTCGTGTCAAGCAGAACGAGGAGCGTCACGTGGGTTCGACGAACTACGAGGAGGTTCTCGCCGACATCAGGAAACGCGACGAGATCGATTCCTCGCGCGCCGCGTCGCCCCTCAAGCCGGCGGAAGACGCCGTGCATCTTGACTCGACCGGCAAAACCATCGAGGAAATCATCTCCTTCATCTGCTCGCGTGCCGAGCAGGCTCAGGGGTAATCGCGAAATGGCGTCATGCCTCTCGAGGCGGGGCGTCCAACTTGCGGGGTTCGCGCGCATATTCAAGAGAAAGGGCTGCGCATGAGCGTCTTTTTGCCATACGAGAAGATGTGGGACATGCCGCTCGGGGGCACATCGACCGAAAAGCAGATTCCTCATTGGTTTGGGAACATCGTTTGGGTGGTCGTCGCCTTCGTGTTCAAAATCTGTTTCCGCTATCGCGTTGATGGGCGCGAGAACCTGCGGGCGTTCAACAAGAAATCGGGCGTGCTCCTTGTGGCGAACCACACGTCGTTTCTCGACGTGGCCTGCATGTATATCGCATGCCGTCCCAGCCAGTGGGTGCGCCTGCTCGGCCGCGAGACGCTCTTCGACAACGCCCGCGGTCTTGTGGGCCAGATTCTCTCGCGCGTCGGCGCATTTCCCATCAAACGCGATGCGGCCGACCGCGTGGCCATCAAGCGCGCGACGCGCAACCTGAAGAACAACGAGCTCGTCGGCATCCTCCCCGAGGGAACGCGCCGTGGCAAGGGAACCAAGAAGCCCGAAATCCATTCCGGCGCCGCGTTCATTGCGAAGATGGGGCGTGCACCTATCCTCCCTATGACCGTGCGCAATGCCGAGTACGTGAAGCAGAAGGGCAAGTTCTTCCGCTTTCCCAAGATCACGATGGAGTTTGGGTCGCCCCTGCTTGTCAGCGATTTCGACTTCCTTCCCAAGGAGGATCGCCTGGAGGGATGCACGTGGTATGCGATGCGCGAGTGCTTCGCCCTCTCCCAGCGCGTGCCGCGCGATGAGGTCGACATGGTGGCCCTGTTCCCTGACGGGCGCGACTTTACGGACGTGTTCGCGAATCATGCGATTCCCGAGCACACTCCCGAGGAGATCATCGCGGCGAAGGAGTCGAAATGAAGGTGACGCGTGCGAAATGCGCGGGAGCATGCTACGGGGTTCAGCGCGCGCTCAACATGGCGCTTGATACCGCGTCGGAAGGGTCGCGCGCCGTCACCCTTGGCCCGCTGATTCACAATCCCCAGGTCGTGGCGCAGCTTGCCGAGCGGGGCATCCGTGCTGTCGAGAATCCCAATCAAGCCGTCGAGGGTAGCGTCATCATTCGCAGCCATGGTGTGACGCCGCAAGTCAGACGCGAGATAGAGGCGCGCGGGCTTCCCGTGGTCGATGCGACGTGCCCCCATGTCGCTCGCGCGCAAAAGGCGGCAGCGAAGCTCGCTCGCGAGTGCGGGCGCGTCGTCGTCGTGGGAGAGGCAGGCCATCCCGAGGTTGAGGGGCTTGTCGCCTACGCGCGAGAGGCTGGCGGGGAAGTGCTCGTTGCCGGGCGGGAGGCGGACGTGCCGGCAGGCCTTTCGGGCAAGGTGGGGGTGGTGGTGCAAACCACCCAGACGCGCGAGGCGTTCGAGGAGGTGCTTGCGGCGCTTCGCGATTGTGGCGTCGAGTGCGTGGTGAAGGATACGGTGTGCCTCGCGACGCGCGAGCGGCAGGAATCCGCGGCGGATCTTGCTCGGGAAGTCGACGCGATGATCGTCATCGGTGGGCGCAACTCATCGAACACAACGCGTCTTGCCGAGATATGCTCGTCGGTGTGCGGAAACACGCATCACATCGAGCGTGCTTCTGAGCTCGATCCCGTCTGGTTCGACCAGTGCACTGAGGTGGGCATCACGGCGGGTGCGAGCACGCCAGAAGATCAGATCGCCGCCGTCGAAGCGCGCATCGCTAGCTTGAGGTAGAGCGGACCCTTCTATTCTTTGAAAGCGTGCGGGCTCGTTGAAGGCACCGCCTCCTGCGCAGCGCTTCTGCCCCACGAGATAGAAGCGCCGGAGGGTAGCCGCGCATATATAAGCAGCGTGCCGAAGTGAAATCTCCTCTGCGGGCCGAATGCCGGAAGCGATCGCCCTATCTATCTATCTATCTATTTGAGAGGCCGGGCGCAACGAGAGTCGCCCGGCCTCTTTGCATAGCAAGGGGCGTCGCCGTAGGGCGGAGGGAATCCGTCTGCGGCGGGGAGCCCCCTGCGGCGAAGCGCCCCTAAATGCAGGGTCGCATTCTCGCCTCCCAGCGCCCTTCCTGGGCTTATGGAGGGAATGTGTACGGGACACGAAGGGCAATCGAAGTGTATCGCCCCAGGTCGTACGGCGAAAACGGCCCTTAAGACGCCCCTTTTCGGGAAAAAGGCGGGAAAGCCCCTTGACCGCGGGAGGGGGTGCGCGTAATATATC
>OLPF01000411.1_pt1 | contig 47146 bp, 59 predicted proteins | sample 1673121 | NCBI WGS metagenome assembly OLPF01 (sample SAMEA3136756, study PRJEB25190) | human gut metagenome
TATATTCTTTCTTCATATAAATACCTATTCCTTTCCGTGAATAGCTATTTATGGTTTATAAATTCAGTTATATATAAATTATCAACCTATTGCTATTCAACATAAATTTCCTAAATTTTTGATAAATAAAATCATTTTATATCCCTCTTTCTAATTTTTGAGTAAAAAAATATACCTTGATAAATCAAAGCATACTAACTATACATATATTTTATTACTTTTAATCATATCTGGATTAACTATATCACTAACTCTTTTAGCCACATTATAACCCGCATTTATATTATCTTTTAATACTAAATCACTTGTATCTTCATCATAGTTGTATGCACTTCTGTTCCATTTTGCATATTTTATATCACTCACTTTCTTTTTAGTAGATAAGAACTTGTTATCATTATTTATTATTGTCAATAACTTTTGATAATCTTGTTTTTCTTGTCTTTCTTTTTCTCTTTTGTTTTGTGCATATATTCGTTTTTGCGTTTTCTGTTTTTCTTTGTTGTCTTGTTTTCGTGCTTCTTTCTCTTGAATATATCTTGAATCCTTTTGAATTATTTTTGTTATATAAGGCATTTTAACATCTAATTTCTTTGCTATATCTACTGGTTTTAAATGCTTTTCAAAGAATAATTCAATTATTTTGTCTTTTGTACCTTTGCTGTCTAATTTGTGTTTTATCTTTCTCACCTCCATCTTTTTAAAGATTTTCTATCTCTTGCAAACTACAATTTCACACCTTAAATATAAAACAAATCTATAAAAATAATTACTTTTCTGTGTTGTTAATAGTTCGCTTAAAATCTTAAACACATTGTTATTACAATACTTTAAATTAATTTAGTTAATTTTTTATCTACAGCTTTTAGCAATAAGTTTTGGAAAAAGTATTGTATTTATATTAGTATTATAGTATAATAATTATAGAATGTCAATAACAATTTATTATTTTTTTTGGATTGTTTGTCGTTTTTTATAAAATTTTATTTTTAGAAGGGAGATAAAAGACTATGGAATTGCCAGAAGTAACCTTTTTTGATGATTTCTACTTTTGGTTTAATACTGAAACTAAAAAAGAATATTATGCTACACCTTTATATTTTTATAAAGCTGATTACCATTTAGATACTGAAAATAAATTACGAGATGTTTATTATAAAGAAACAGAGAAAACAGATAATGGATTAAAACACCCAGCATCAATATATTTTCCATTTCACGAAAAATTTGGGCTATTATTATTAAGATTTCTGAATGCTGATTTATCTAATTATGAAACAGCAAATAAAACTTTCTTTTATGCTTATGGATTTGAAATATTAAAAGACTTAGATAAAGATTATAAATTTGAATTAAGTAATAACTATGGTAGTAATGAAAACTATTTAAAAGCTATAAATAAAATATTTGAAGATTTACAAGGGAACTTAATGGACCTACAACAAGAGTTAATAAAAGCAGTTACATATATTTATAATTTAGATAATAATAAAGCATTAGATAAGTATACATATTCTGAAAGATTTGCTGTTTACTTAATAAAGAGAATGGGAAAATTGTATTCATACTATAAAAATGACTATATTATGAGAGATAGCTACTCAAGAAAATATGATGAATTTTCAAATAATAGTGAATATGAAATACTTGAATCATTACATACTAAAAATATGCTACTTTCAATGAGTGATACACATAAAAGTAATGATTTATCTAGTATTTGTTATGCCATACTTGAAGAACTTTCAAAAACATCTAATTACCCAATTAAAAAATGTCAAAATTGTGGAATGTACTTTATACCTACTTCCAAAGTAGATGAAATTTATTGCGATTATCCTAAAGATAACTCAAAATCTTGTAGAGATTTAGGAGCTTTCCAATCTTATGCTGAAAGATTGAAAAATAATAAGGCTATGGGTGAATATAGAAGAACATATCAGCAAAAATTTATGCAAGTTAGAAAAGATAAAAATAACACTAAACTTACTAAAGATTTTGAAACTTGGAAGAAAAAAGCTAAAGAAAAAATTAATGATATGAAAAAAGGCAAACTTACTGAAAATCAAGTTTATGATTGGATAATGAAAAATAAGTAAATTATTTAAAGAGTGCCCTTGCACTCTTTTTTGTATTATACTTTAAAACTTCTTTCTTATATCTTCAAATAATTCATTAATATCCACTCCTAGAACATAAGCTATTCCAAATAGTTCATAGTCTTTTACTGTCCTTTTATTATTTTCAATATCATATAGACTTTGCTTATGAATACTAATTCCCATTAATTCTAATTTAGCAGATAACTTTTCATAAGACAAATTCTTTTCTATTCTATACTTCTTTAATACTTTTCCAATCACATTCATATTTCCTTCAAATCTTACAATCAATGACATATTTTCATCTCCTAATATTAATATGTATTGATTTTAATATTTTTTTATGTTATATTTATAAGTGTTAACACTTTATTCACAGTTATACACATCATAAAAATTAAAAAGGAGCAAAGTGAAATGGAACAAATAAATAAAGAATTTAATGTACCATATTATATATTTGAAGAAATTGCAGAATATATAGAATTAACTGCTAAAGGTTATTCAAAATGCATGAAATGGAAAAATATTAAGTCATTATTAAAACTAGCTGTTGTTAATAATCATTTAACAAATCAACAAGCTAAATTTTTAGAAAAAGAATTTTGTAGAGAAACAGAAACTATTGATAATTAAAATATAGTATGTTAATATATGTATAATTAAAATAAAAAGATAAGAATAAAAAAGGGGTTAATTATGGGTTTTTTTGATTTAAAAGTAAAATGCGCAATATGTGATAATGATGTTGGTCTTAATCGTTTTCAATTAACCAAAAATGTATGGATTTGTCCTAATTGTTTAAAAAAACTTGGTGGAACAGCAGTCTTTCCGATATTAAAAAAAATGAACATAAATGAAATTAAAGAGAAATTAAATAATACTAATGAAGCTTTATCTAACTTTGTAATTACTAAAAAAATTGGAGATTATATCTATTTTGATGAAGAAAATAAAAAATGGACAATTCCTCAAGGTATGTTTAAGAAAGCGATAGATGGAAATAGGATATTTTCTTATACTGATATTTTAAATTATGAATTAATCGAAGATGGAAATTCAATTTCAAAAGGCGGAGTTGGTAGAGCTATTGTTGGAGGAGTATTGTTTGGAGGTGCAGGAGCTATAGTTGGTGGCAGTACAGGTCATAAGCAAAAGCAAACTTGCACAAAATTACAAATAAAAATAACTTTGAATAATGTTAATCATCCTATTGAATATATAACTTTCATATCTACAGAAACAAAAAAGGATAGTTTTATTTATACAAGCTCTTTTAACTTTGCACAACAAATTTTATCTATGTTAAATATAATATGTCAATCAAACTCAACTGAAAACAGAAAAGAGATTCAAGAACAATTAACATCTAATTCAAATTTTTCTGTTACAGATGAAATAAAAAAATATAAAGAACTATTAGATATGGGAGCCATTACTCAAGAAGAATATGAAAGAAAGAAAAAAGAATTATTAAATTTGTAAAAATGATTTTTTGTAAAATATTGTAAAATAAGATTTAAAATGATAAAATCTTGTTAATATATATGAAAGGGGGATTTTTAGATGGCAGATACTGAAAAAACAAAAAAACCTATTTATAAGAAATGGTGGTTTTGGGTAATAGTTGTACTATTGGTAGCTATAATAGGAGCTGGAGGTTCTTCAAACAATACTAATACTTCAACATCAACTAATAGCTATCAAAAAAATACTGCTGTTGAAATAACTGTTGCAGATTTTAGTACTATGTCTAGAGATGAAGTGCAAGCTTGGTTTGATACTAATAAGATCAATGGGAAAATTTCTGATGAATATTCATCAAGTGTAGCTAAAGGAACTTTTATTAGTCAGAGTATTACAGCTAATACAGTAGTCCATGAAGGAGATAAGATTACAGTTACATATTCTTTAGGTAAAGAACCAACTACTGAAGAAAAAAATGCATTAAAAAAAGCAGAATCTTATTCTAAAACAATGCATATGTCTAAACAAGGAATTTATAATCAGCTAACTTCATCTGTAGAAGGATTTACCAAAGAAGCTGCACAATATGCTATTGATAATATTGATGCAGACTGGAATGCAAATGCTTTAGCAAAGGCAAAATCTTATCAACAAACAATGAGTATGTCTAAACAGGGTGTTTATAATCAATTAACTTCAACAGTTGAAGGATTTACCAAAGAACAAGCACAATATGCTATTGACCATTTAGATGATTAGTATTATTCAATATAGAATGTCCATATGACATTCTATATTTTTTATATTTCCAAATCATCCCTCTCCTTTTCTTTATCTTCTCGTTTGATTTGTTTTTCGACGTCTAAATAAGTTCTAGTTTCTTTTTCAAAATCTCTAACCAGATTATCTTCTGCACCCATATCAAACTTTTTACAAATCCATTCAATAAATTTATTAATAGTTTCGTGGAATTTATCTACAATCCTGTGAAGTTGGTTATTTTCTTCTTCTAATTTATGAATTTTGCCTTTGTATTTCCATTCTAAATTATCTTCTTTTTGTTGATATTCAGCCTTAATATTATCTACTTGTTTATGCAAATCTATATTATCAGCTATAATCTTGTTTCTCTCTTTTTGATACTTTTCTGCTTCTTCTACCATTTTAGCTTGCCTTAATAATTGTTGGTTCATTAATAAATTATTTTGATATAATTCGTTTATTAAATCATCTTTTGGTTTTATAATATCTTCTAAAATCTTTTCATCTCTTTTCTTTGATAATCTATTTATATTAATATCAGTAATATTTGGAACATCTGGTAATTCTAATTTCATATTTTGTAGTTTTTCTTTTGTCTTGTCAAAATTAGTTATTTCTTTATATTCTTTTATATCAATATGTTCTCTTTCTGTTTCTTCTTTTGGTACACCTCTTTCTAATTCAAAACTGTGTGAAGTCATATATTGATAAAAAGCATCTTGTAATCTCCTATAACTATCTTTTTCTTTCCAAAATTCGCTACAAGCTAGTTTATCAATGTTATTTCCTTTTTTATCTTGTGTATGAACTACAGGTAGAAAAATTAAGTGCATATGTGGAGTTTCCTCGTCCATATGCACTTTCGCAGACATTATATATTGTTCACCTAAATTTTTATATTCAGCCACAAAATTGTATGCTGTTTCGAAGTATCTTTTTGTTTCTTCTTCGCCTATTTCTTCAAAGAATTGTTTATCAGAAGTAATAATATATTCACAAGCTATATTGCTAACTGTTTTTATTTGACCTTTCAAATTATATTTTTCTCTCATCATATCAAATTCTTTGTCATATCTGTATTTAGGACTTTTCAATGAGTAATTCAAGTATGTTCTTTCCTTATCTATATTATCATTTGAATAATTTTTATTTCTTCTTTCGTTGTGTCTGTATATTCCTTTTAAATTTTCTCTTTTGTATTTTGTGTTTCTAATAATTGCAAAACTCATATTCTATAACCTCCTTCTAATTTTTAGCCGACTTTTTTGACTCTCATAATGGGCGATAGCTTGGCTATCGTAAGGGGTAATACAAGCAAAAACACAAGGTGCTTTTCTAGTAGCAATTCCACATATAGAAACTACCTCTGCACCTCGCATTTTTACTTTGTATTGTAACACACTACAACACTTTTTTTACGCTATTGCTAAAAAGTGTCAGTGTGGCAGGAGTTCCTGCACCCCAAAAAACTAAAAATAGCTTTACTGCATTTTTAGTTTTTCCATAAAAATATAACAAGTATATTTTTATGCTTAACCATAATTTGCTATCCGCAATTTATGGTTAAGAGAGCCAAGAAAAACATATTATATATTTTTTCTTGACTCTTTTTGAAACCTATTCGGTTTCAAAATTCCAAAATAAAAGCATAAGTTTTACTTTAAAAAAACCTACACTTTCATTTTGTTTTACAGCATAACTACGATGTAAAATTATTATTTGCATATAAGCTATTAAAATCAAAGCCTTCTTTTTCGTAATCTCTTTGTTCAAAATTGCAAAGCCTTTTATTATTAGTATTTTTATATTTATTTATATTATATTTATTATCCTTAAACTTTTCTTCAATAGGGTATTGAAGTTTTGTTGGGGAGGGTATTAAACTTTTGTTAAATAGGGTATTTAACTTTTCTTCAATAGGTATTAGTTTTCTAATATCTACTTCTTTACTATTTTCTTTATATACCATTTCAATATTTATATAACCTTTATCTTTTAATGAATTTACTAGCTTTGATACTTGTGTTACTGATATATTTAAAAGTTCGCCTATAGTTTTATTGGTACAAAAGCAATATTGTTTTTCTTGACTTAAAAATATTACAAGTGAATATATATGTTTTTCTTTATCACTTAAATTTTTGTCTGTTAATATTTCTATTGGAATCCATAATCCTTTTAAATTTAAATTTGACATTGCCATCCCCTCCTCTCTTTCAAATTCGTTCGCTTTATTTTGGCTTTATTTTCGCTTTTGATATATAAGCAATATAAGTTTATATCTTAAAATTGTAGATAAAAAATTTCCAAAAAAAATCGCCTTGAACTTATTTCTAAATTCAAAGCAATTTTTTATTTTGAATTTTCTCGACAGTGTCGAGAAAATTTAGATTACTCTTTATCTTCAATATTTTTTCTTTGTTCTAGTTGAACTTTAGCCTTTTCTATACTATCCATAAATTTTTGTTCTAATATTTCTTTTGGTACATATTCTGTCAAATATTGTGCAACATGTATTCCACTATTATCTAATTCTAGTAATTGTGCCATCATATCACTTTTTGTCGCACATAATATGATTGCAATTGGTGATTCTTCTCCTTCTGCTTTTTCATATTTGTCTAACCATTTCAAATATAATTCAACCTGACCTTTATATTCTGGTCTAAATTTATCTAGCTTTAATTCTATAACTACTAACCTTTTCATTTTTCTATGATAGAATAATAAATCTATATAATAATCTTCTCCATCTATTGTTATTCTTTTTTGCCTAGCTAGAAAAGCAAAATCATTTCCCATTTCTAAAATAAACTTTTCTAATTCACTTATAATTGCATTTTCTAAATCTTTTTCGCTATAAGTGTCTTTTAAATCCAAAAAGTCTAATATATATGGATCTCTAAAAAATAAATTAGTTGTCATCTTGTTTTCTTCGTTTAGCAATTTCAAATCATTTACAATAGTCTGTTCTGGCATTTTAGATATTGCTGTTCTTTCAAATAATGCTGAGCCAATTCTTTCTCTTAATGTTCTAACTCCCCAAAACTCATTTTCACACATTGTTGTGTAGAAATCTCTTTTTAAACTATCTTTAACTTGTAATAGTTCAACAAAATGTGACCAACTTAATTTTCTCGACAGTGTCGAGAATTTTTGAAAATCTGGATAATATTCATAGACTTTTAGCATTCTAAATAAATTTGCACTACTATATCCTCGTCCATATTCAACTGTTAACCTTTGACTTAACTTTTTTATTACAGCCTTTCCATATTCAGCTCTTTCATAATTTAAGACATTTTCAGTTATATCTTTTCCTATATTCCAATATAATATTGTCATTTCTTCATTTACTTTTAATGCTACATTTCTTTTTGCTTTTTCAATTTTATCAACTATTTTATTATATAAATCATCTATATTTATGTTATCTATGTTCTCTAATTCGTTCATTTTACCTTCTTTCTAATTTAGCAACGGCTGTTGCCAAATTACATTTTCTCTTTTATTAGTTCATACTATATCATAAAACTCAAAATTTTTCCATTAAATCTATAAATTTTCATACATATATTAATTCATTTAATATAATCTCCTCTGCTTGTTGCCTAATTGCATTCATAGTTCCCACCCAATAAAGCATATCTGTATTTTTCATATCTTCTGTTAAATTACTTTTTGCTTTCAAATCATCAATAATTTGATTAACTCTTTTAGTTGCTGTTTCCTGTATTTCTTCTAAATGGTCTATTATTGTATTTTCCATAAACATTATTGTATATTCTGCTTTTTTATGTTCTTTTAAATAGTTTAATCTCATTCTTCCGTATTTATTCAAATGTATTTTCTTTTGTTTTGGTAATACTAAATTTGGAATATAATAATCTCCTTGTCTTACATATTCTATTCCTGTTCTTTCATCAATAAATCTTTCTTTTAATTCTTTGTTCTCCATAATTTTTAAATCTCCTCTCAATTTTAAATTTTTATTATAAAATCAAAAAAAGATGAAATTGTTTTTATTTTTTACAATTCATCTTTTAAATATTTGAAAATTTATGATTTTTACTAAATTGTTTGTAGGAGGAAACCTTTGTTATTACTAGACTTTACATTTTCGTCATAAGAGAATATGGTTGTTATTACTAATGCTATTAGAGTTATTCCGTGTTTAGTTTTTAACATTTCTTTTGTTCCTCCTTTGTTTCTCTCTTCTAATTTATTTTGATTATATATGATTCTTTGTTTTTTTGCAATACATTTTTAGTATTTTATGTATTATTTTTAGTATTTTATGTATTATTACTACATAATGTATAATGTAAAAGTAAATGTATTATCAAGTGTAATCTGTTTAGCTACCCAAACGAAACCTTTTCAATGTAAAGTACAATTGAATCAACCTTTCTTTTTAAATTATAAGATTTCCTTAACTTAGGTATATTAAATATTCTTTTTATATAATACTTATATTATTTTTGTATGTTTATGTAATTATCTTATAACACTTTTCGGTTTTTATTTTAAAAAATTATTGACTTTCTTCCTTTTTTATTTTATGATAACTTTGAATTATCAATAAGGAGGTATTTATAATGGAATTAAAAGGTTCAAAAACAGAACAAAATTTAAAAGATGCTTTTTCTGGTGAATCAGAAGCTAGAAATAAGTATACCTATTTTGCTAGTGTTGCAAAAAAGGAAGGATATGAACAAATTGCCGCTTTATTCTTGGAAACAGCTGAAAATGAAAAAGAGCATGCTAAACTTCATTTTAAATATTTAAACGGTATTGGTGACACAAAAGCAAATTTAGCAGATGCTGCTGCTGGCGAAAACTATGAATGGACAGATATGTATGACAGATTTGCTAAAGAAGCTGAAGAAGAAGGTTTTAAAGAAATTGCTGCTACTTTTAGAGGAATTGCTGCTGTAGAAAAAGAACATGAAGAAAGATATAGAAAATTATTAGCCAATGTTCAGGATGGTACAGTTTTCAAAAAAGGAAGTATTGTTATTTGGAAATGCAGAAATTGTGGACATATTGTTGTTGGAACAGCTGCTCCAGAAATTTGCCCAGTATGTAAGCATCCTCAAAGCTATTTTGAAATAAAAGCTGAAAATTATTAAAAAATGGACTTTTTAGTCCATTTTTTTAATTTATTTCTCCTATTAAATCATATTCTGCTATATCTGTTATTTTGCAATTAACGAATTCTCCTAAATGTAGTTTTTTACTATTTTTTATTAATACAACTCCATCCATGTCTGGTACATCTGCATAGGTTCTCCCTATGTAATATTTTTTATTTTTTGTTAAACCTTCTATTAATGTCATATAAGTGTTTCCGATTTTATTTTTTAAATTTTGTTTAGAAATTTGTTGCTGTATTTCCATTATTTTCTTGTATCTAGCTTTTTTGGTATTTGTATGCACTTGATTTGGTAATTTTTCTGCTGGTGTTCCATCCTCTTTAGAGTACATAAATACCCCTAACTTATCAAATTTTGTTTTTTGTACAAATTGGGCTAGTTCTATAAAATCTTGATTAGTTTCTCCTGGAAATCCTACAATTAAACTTGTTCTTATTATAGCATCTGGAATTTCTTTTTTTATTTTTTTGATTAATTTGGTAATATCTTCTTGGCTTGTTTTTCTATTCATTCTTTTTAAGATAATATTTGAAATGTGTTGTATTGGTATATCAAAGTAGTGGCAAATTTTACTGCTTTTTTTAACTGTTTCAATTAGTTCATCTGTAATACTTTCTGGATAGGCATATAAAAATCTTACCCATTTGATTCCTTCTATTTGGCTAATAGAATCTAATAATTCTGCCAATCTACTTTTTCCATATAAATCGACTCCATATTTGGTAGTATCTTGTGCAATAATAATGAGCTCCTTTATTCCTTTAGATACTAATTCTTTTGCCTCTTCTATGATTTCTTCCCATGGCCTAGATATATAATTTCCTCGTATGTAAGGAATAGCACAATAGGTACAATAATTACTACATCCTTCTGCAATTTTTAAATAGGCAGTTGTCTTTCCTGTTGAAATTACTCTATTAAAGTATTGTAAATTTTCACAATTATGCTGTTTGCTTTGAAGTAGTGTATTGATTTTTTTCCAAATATTTTGGTAATCATCAATTTTTAGGAATAAATCTACTTCTGGTAGTTCTTTTTCTAATTTTTCCTTATATCTTTGTACTAAGCATCCCATTACAATTAAATATTGACAATTTTCTTTTTTATATTCTAGCATTTCTAATATTGTATTAATAGCTTCTTGTTTTGCACTTTCAATAAATCCACATGTATTAATAACAATAATATCCGCTTCTTTTGGTTTATTTACAATTGTAAAATTATTTTTTTTAAATAATCCTATACACATTTCTGTATCCACTAAATTTTTGGAACAACCCAAAGATATAAAACCTACGTTCATTCTTTTCCTCCTTCTTTTCATTTCTTTTACCATTTATTATACGAAATTATTCGTTTTATGTCAATTTATAAATTTGTTTTTTAGCACTTATAAGTTCTTTAGTATGTCCTTATAAAATGGAAAGTAATTTATGTCTACCAATTTTTACCATAATTTGTGTAAGAATTAAGTTTAACCAACATATTTTTTGAAATTACAATTTGTACTCTTTACCCTTGTAGAAACTATAAATAGTACCTATATATTAGATTATAACCAAATATTAACAAATTTATATTGATTATTCTTTCAAAAAAGTTTACAATAAGAATAAATAATAGTGGGAGGTTCTTATGAAAGAAAATTGTTTATATCAACCAGAAGAAGTTTTAGATTTTAAGCATTTGTTAAAACGTACTGTTAAACTATATGGAAATAAAGTTGCTTTTATCTATAAAAAAAATCCAGAAGCTAAAAATCCGGTATATATTCAAAAAACTTATTGTGATTTTCAATCAGATATTAATGGGTTAGGTACAAGATTGCTTGATTTAGGCTTAGAAAATAAACGTGTTGCAATTATTGCACCTAATCGTTATGAATGGTGTGTTAGTTATTTGGCAATTACAACTGCTAATATAGTTGTAGTTCCACTTGACAAGTCTCTTCCTGAAAACGAAATTGAGAGTTTAATTCTTCGTAGTGAAGTAGAAGCAATTATTTTTGATTCCAAATATTTAGATATATTAGAAAAAATCAGAGAAAAAAATATAAGTAATTTAAAACATTATATTTGTATGGATTTTTCCACTAGCACAGAAAATATTTTATCCTACTTCCAATTAGTCCAAGAGGGAAAAAATTTAATTTCCTCTGGTGATAAAAGGTTGAATAATATTATCATTGATAAAAATAAAATGACTTCTATGTTATTTACATCTGGTACTACTTCTATTTCTAAAGCTGTTATGTTGTCGCAAAGTAATATTTGTAGCAATATTAACCAGATTCGTAGTATTGTTAATATTAAGCCAGAAAATGTATTTTTATCTTTTTTGCCATTGCATCATACTTTTGAATGTTCTTGTACTTTTTTAACTGGAATTACTTGTGGAATTACCATTGCTTTTTGTGATGGGTTGAAGCATGTTACCCAAAATTTAAAAGAATATAAAATTACTGGTTTTGTTTGTGTCCCTCTTATGCTTGAAGCAATGTATAAAAAAATTATGAAAGGGATTGAAAAGTCTGGCAAAACCAAACTTATAAATTTTATGCTACCTATTACTAATTTTTTAGCAAAATGTGGTATTAACGTTAAAAGAAAAGTATATAAAGAAATTCTTGACCAATTAGGTGGACATTTAGATTTAATTATTTATGGAGCAGCACCTATGAGTAAAGAAGTAATTAAAGGTCTAACTTCCTTTGGATTAAGGTTAGATCAAGGGTATGGCTTGACCGAAACTTCTCCAGTTCTATGTGGTGAAACCGATCGTTTAAAAAAGCCTGGATCTTGTGGTGTTCCTTTAAAAGGTGTTGATTTAAAAATTATTAACCCAGACGAAAATGGTATTGGAGAAATTATTGCTAGTGGACCTAATATTATGCTTGGTTACTACAATAATGAAAAAGCTACCAAGGAGGCTTTGCAAGATGGTTATTTTCATACTGGTGATTTAGGTTATTTAGATAAAGATGGTTGTATTTTTGTTACTGGAAGGAAAAAAAGTGTTATTGTTTTAAAAAATGGTAAAAATATTTTTCCGGAAGAATTAGAAACTCTTATTAATAAACTACCTTTTGTGGAAGAATCTATTGTTTATGGTAAGCCAACAAAAGATGGAGACTTGGACTTATGTGCTAAAATTGTATATAATGAACAACTTTTAAAAGAATTCTTCCCTGAAGCAAAAAAAGAGAATTATTATGACATTATTTTAAAAGAAGTTAAACAAATTAATAAAACTATGCCTGCTTATAAATATATTCGTCAAATTATGGTAACAGAAGAACCTTTAATAAAAACTACCACACAGAAAGTAAAAAGACATGAAGAAATTAAAAAAATATTGGGATAAAGCATTATTTTTAAATGCTATCGAATAATAGTATAAATTTGATTGCTTGCATATTGCAAGCAATCAATATTTTTCTATACAATGAAAAATTGCATAATAGCTATAATAACTGCTCCGTGGTATTCCTAAAATTCCAACAATAATTGCTGTTAGCCAATTTAATGTAATTGCAAATCCAAAATTTGCACCAATTAAATTGATTACCCAAATAATTACCCCACCTATTAATCCATTAATTATTAATTTAATAATTAATTTAAATGGCAATGATAAGATTTTTAAAATAATAAATAATACAATGACAGCTCCTAAAAATGGTAATACAACTGATAAATCCATTTTTCCCCTCCTTTTTATCCTAATATATGTTTTCTCGTCATTTCTAATAAGTTTAATTTACTAAAGCCCATAATTTGTGTTTTTGACCTGTCTTTTTTTAGTTCTTCTTTTAATAGTTCTTGTATTTTTTCTTGATTTTCTTTTTCTTTCATATCAATATAATCAATAATAATAATTCCACCAATATCTCTTAACTTTAATTGTTTTGCAATTTCTATAGTTGCTTCTTTATTTACTGTGTATACAGTTTGTTCCAAATTTTTTGTTCCTATATATTTACCTGTATTAACATCAATGGCTGTTAATGCTTCGGTTTTGTCTATTGTAATAAATCCACCACATTTTAACCATACTTTCCTATTGCTTGCTTTTTCTGTTTGTTTTTGTAAATCATATTGCCCTTGTATTTGACTTTCATCTCTTAATAATAATTGTATGTTACCATCACTAATTTCTTGCAAAACTTTAGAAACTTCTTGTTTTAATTCTTGTGTATTTACAATAATATGCAATACCTCTTTATCTGTTAAGTCAATTAGCATCTTTTTTAGTATGTTATTATTTTGATATAGTAATTTGGGAATTTTGCTTGTATCTTGTGATTTTTTTCTAATTTCTTCCCAAGTTTGAAAAAGCTCTTTTATTTCCTTTTCTAATTCTTCTTTATCTTTCTTAAAGGCAGATGTTCGAATAATTGCACCACAATTATTTGGTAAAGATAATTTTACAATACCTAACAATCTTTTTCTTTCTTGTAAATCGTCTATTTTCTGTGATATAGTAATTACTCCGAGTTTCTGGTAATAGTACAACATACTTACCTGGTAAGCTAATATGTTTTGACACCCTTGCTCCTTTTTGGTTATATTCTGCTCTTTTTACTTGTACTAATATAGTGTCTCCCGGTTTAATTAGTTCTTTAATATTGTCTGTTTTTTGTATATTTTCTGGGTTTTTTGTATCCTTTTTGGGAAGAATATCATTTAAATGAATGAATGTATTTTTATTTTCTCCAATGTTAACAAATGCTGCTTGCATTCCTTGTAACACATTTTGTACTTTACCTAAATAAATATTTCCCTCTATACCTTCTTCTTTTAACTGATAACTTTCTACTAAATTACCATTTTCCATTAATAGAATTTGTTTTTCTGTTAGCTCTTGTTTTACTATAATATCGTACATTTACTTTCCTCACTTGCCATTATATTGATTCATACTAGAATCTATTCCTTTTTTTAGTATGGTAATCGTTGCCTCTTTTGCCTTTTCTATACCTTTTTCCAACGCTATTTGTTCTTTTTCTGGAATGGCTCCTATAACATACTCTATTAAATTGGTATTTTCTAGTGGCTTTCCAATTCCAACTCGTACTCGTGGAAATTCATCTGAAGTTAAATAATGTACAACTGATTTCATTCCATTATGAGTTCCGTGGACCTCCTTTTTTTCTCACTCTAATTTCTCCCACATCTAAATCCATATCGTCGTAAATAACAATAATTTGATTATTCTCTAATTTGTAAAAGTTTTTAAATTCAATAATACTTTCTCCACTTAAGTTCATAAATGTCTGTGGTTTTAATAAAATAACTTTTTCGTTTTCTATTGTTCCTGTACCATATAATCCTTTAAATTTATTTCTTGTTACGTCAATTTCGTATTGTTTAGCTAGTTTGTTAATTACATTAAAACCCATATTATGCCTTGTGTGTGCATAATCCGCTTCTGGATTTCCTAATCCAACTATTAAATACATTTTTATTTCCTCTCTTATTCCCATTCAATCGTTGCTGGTGGTTTACTTGTTATATCATACACTACTCTATTAACATGCTTTACTTCATTTACAATTCTACCAGATACTTTTTCTAGTACTTCATATGGAATTCTTGACCATGTTGCTGTCATAAAATCCGTTGTTTTTACACTTCTTAAAGCAATTGTATAGTCATATGTTCTTCCATCTCCCATAACCCCTACACTTCTTATATTAGTTAATACTGCAAAATATTGATTTAATTCTCTATCTAATTTGGCCCTTTTTACTTCTTCTCTAAAAATAAAATCTGCCTCTTGTAAAATATTTAATTTTTCTTTAGTAATATCTCCTATTACTCGAATGGCCAAACCTGGCCCTGGAAAAGGTTGTCTAAAAACTAAATTCTCTGGTATTCCTAATTCTAATCCTGTTTTTCTTACTTCATCTTTGAATAAATCTCTTAATGGTTCTATAATTTCCTTAAAGTCTACGTGTTCTGGCAATCCACCAACATTATGATGACTTTTAATGGTAGCAGCTTCTCCATGTCCACTTTCAATTACATCTGGATAAATAGTTCCTTGTACTAAATAGTCTACCACTCCGATTTTCTTTGCTTCTCTTTCAAATACTCTAATAAATTCTTCTCCGATAATTTTTCTTTTTGTTTCTGTGTCTGTTATATTTTTTAATTTATTTAAAAATTCTTCTTGCGCATTAACACGAATTAAATTAATGTCAAATTGTTTTTTAAAAATTGTTTCAACCTCATCTCCTTCATTTTTACGTAAAAGCCCATGATCAACAAATATACAAGTTAAATTTTTTCCAATTGCTTGGTGCAATAAAACTGCTGCTACAGAAGAATCCACTCCTCCTGATAATGCACATAAAGCTTTCTTATCTCCAATTTTATTGCGTAAATATTCTATTTGTTCTTTTGCAAATGAGTCCATTTTCCAGTCACCACTGCATTTACAAACATTGTATAAAAAGTTATGAATAATACCGCGTTCCATTTTCTGTATTGTTTACCTCTGGGTGAAATTGTATACCATAAAAATTTTTTTCTTTATTTTGCATTGCTGCTATTGGACAGTTTCCGTGTTTTCCCAATTATTTTAAATCCTTTTGGTGTTTCAGAAACAAAATCTGTATGACTCATTAAGCATACATTTTTATTTTTAAATTTTTGAAAAATTGGAGAAGTATTATCTATTTGCACTTCGGTTTCTCCATACTCTCTTTTATTAGCTCTTGCAACCTTTCCCCCTAAAACTTTTGTCATTAGTTGCATTCCATAGCATATTCCCAAAATAGGAATTCCTAATTTAAAAATTGCTTCGTCCACTTTAGGAGAACCATCTTCATATACACTTGCTGGACCACCAGTAAAAATAATTCCTTTTGGATTTTTTTCCTTTATTTTTTCTATACTCGTTGTATACGGTATAATTTCTGAATATACATTGCATTCTCTTACACGTCTTGCTATTAATTGATTGTATTGCCCATAAAAGTCAATAATTAAAATTAGTTCTTTTTCTTTCACTGTTTTACTCCTCCATTTATTTTTTTCAAAATTATTGTAACATATATTTCCTAAAATCACTAGTATATTTTTCAAAAAAACATTTAAATTTGTGTTTTATGTTTATTTATGGTATAATAAAGTTATAAAACTGAAAGGATGGATACTATGCGACAAAATTGTTTGGGGTATGCTCTTGGGATTATTAATACTGATAGTATTTCAGAGGTTCATGAACGGACGTTTGAATTGGAGAAACCAGATCCCGTAAAATGTTTCTTGAAAAAACTGCATGACTTAGGGTTTGTGGCAAAAGAAATTCCTTGTTCTGATTTTCCTCAGCAGAAAAATCAATCTATTATCGCATGTTGGGGGCTTTTTCCGTATCTTGATAAATGTTTTGGATTTACTTCTTATGTGTACGATTTTCATGTGGCTCGGCGAGAGCCTGATGGAAGTTGGACACACAAGCAAGGTTGGGATTGTCCTCCTGAGCCAATAACCATTGACTATTTAACTGAAACATATGGTTGTACTCCATATTTCTTTGCCATCCAAAAGAAAGTGCCATAATGGTGCTTTCTTTTTTTACCATTTTCTTACTCCTTCTATGTGAATTAATCGTATTTTCTTATACTGATATGAAGCTATACTTCTTCCGTAGGAATCAAACGTGTGAGTCGCTACCAGAATATTTTCTGGTATTTGCCCTAATATATCTACAATATACAAACTATGTCCAAATTTTTCCCCATCAAAACTAATTTGTGCAATATCTCCTTTAGTAATTTCTAAAATATTTACATCTTTTCCATATGGTCCAACACTTTTATTATGAATTAAAAACTGGTAAAAAAATTCAACTCCACTCCAAGATGAAGATTTATCATTTCCAGAACGATAATACCATCCATTTAGCTTATTATAATTCATTATTTCTGTTCCCGCATATAAACATTGTGACACAAAACTTGTGCAGTCTCCTCCTACGCTATCGAAATTATAATAAGTTGGATTTCTACTATATGCCCATTTTTTAGCATATTCAATCCCTCTTTCTCGGTTATATAGTTTTTCTTTCATAAAAACACCTCCATTGTAGTTTATTATTTTTCTACAATAAAGGTGTTTTCTCTTGAAATTAAATTATTATTGTTACAAAGTAATACCCTGTTATTTTTTAATATTCGTTATCATATTGTGATATTTTTTGATACATTATTGCATCAGGTCTTGACATGTTTTCTCTTACCTCTTTTGGTATATAGCTTCTAATATCTGCTATAATTTTACAGTAGTTAATGGCTTCTTTGTAATCTTGTTCTAAGATTTTTTCAATAATCATTTGTTGTGCTTTTTGTGCTGCTGGAACTTTTAAGGTAACACTTAATTCATAAAACCAATGCATTTTCTGTAATACTTCTTCTCTTTCTGCATCAGCCATTAAAGTAGAATCAATAAACTTATACAACATATAAGACATATTTTTAGCATACATATATCGATAAAATCGAATTTGATTATGTGCTTTAAAGTTTTCATAAATTGCTCTATATGCCTTATTAATTCTATTAAAATAGTCTGCTGAACAGTAAAATGATACTGATTTTTCTCCACTCATATTTCTTTGTCTGTAACAATACATAACATCTTTTATGTAATATACCTTTTTTGCTTCCATAAAACATGAAGTTACAAAATAAGCATCTTCTGCCGGCACTTTTTCTAAAAATTTAATATTGTGTTGTTGTACGAAACTTTTTTTGAAAATTTTATTACAAGCAGAGCCATTTAATACAAAAAATGATTTTGTGTAGTCTTTAATATCTAATTGAAAATCTGTATATTTTTCTATGTTAAAAATTGGATTTGGCCAAATAGTCCCATCTTCATCTGTATTAATATAATTTCCAATAATAAAATCTGCCTTTTTAGAAGTAATTGCATTATACATCGTTTGACAAGCTGTATTGGGTAAAAAGTCATCTGCATCTGCAAACATTAAGTATTCCCCATGTGCTAATTCCATTCCCTTATTTCTTGCTGTACCTGCAATTTTATTGTTTTGTGGTAATTTTACAGATATAAAATTATTGTATTTGGCAGTATATTCGTCCATAATTTCTCTGGAATTATCTGTTGATAAATCATCCACCATAATAACTTCTATTTCTTGAAAACTCATGGTTTGATGAATAATTGATTCTAATAAATCTCTTAAATATTTTCCAGCATTATATACTGGTATAATTAATGTTATTTTATACATAAATAGCCCCCATTTTTCTATACACTATCACTTATTATACTACTCATTTGAAATATTTGTCAAATTTAAATTTTCTATATTAAATACAAACAAGAGCTATAAGAAGTTTCATAACATTTTATTAATTAATTTTATAATTTTATTTTCTTGGTAAAATTCTCTTTTAGGGATTGTATCTGGAACATATTTTTCTTCTTGATATTGTTCTAAATAAATAACAAAATCCTCTTTTTTCCATTTTGCATTTCTTGTAATTAGAGCTTTTGGATAATTAAGTTTTTTTAATTTTATAAAACATTCTTCATCAAATCCATCTCTATCTGTACATATGATAAATAGCTTATTCCAAAGAATTCTCTTTTTTCTTTCTTCCCATTTTGTTTTTGCATCTTCTATAGTTTTATAATGTAAAAATATTATTTTTATATCATCTAAATATCCTATAATTTTATCTTCTATTTTTGTTACTTTAATTGGTAGGTTTATATAATATTTTAGTTTTTCTACAAATTTTATAAAATCCTTTGCTTCAAAGTACAAATTAATAGTAGGAGATAAAAACTGCATTTCCATATCGTGATAAATAACACCTCCTATGCATTGTTGAGATATTAAACTTATTGGTTTATTTTTAAATTCTTTTTTTGCTTTTTCTATTATTCTATTATTCTTTTCTTCTAAATCAGACATTTTTTTGCTCTCCTATGCCTTTTGTTTGCATAATATTATATCACACACCGTTGTTTTTGCCAATATTTTGTGTTATAATATGGATAAATTTATGGAATAAATAAGGAGAATATTATGGAAAATAAACCTTTAATATCTGTTGTTGTACCAATTTATCAAGTTGAAAAGTATTTACCTACTTGTATTAATAGTATTTTAAACCAAACTTATTCTAACTTAGAAATTATTTTAGTTGATGATGGCTCTCCTGATAATTGTCCTGCTATTTGTGATGAATTTGCTTTAAAAGACTCTAGAATTAAAGTTATTCATCAAAAAAATTGTGGCTTATCTAGTGCTAGAAATACTGGTATAGAAATAGCCCAAGGAGAATATATTGGTTTTATTGATTCAGATGACTTTATTGCACCCAATTTTTATGAATACTTGCTAAATAATGCGCTTACACATCACGCTGATATTTCGGAATGCGGTTTTATAAAAGTTGCAGAAGATAATATGAATTCTTTTACTTTCCCTCCTATTGATAATGCGATAGTTTCTGTAACAAACAACATTGGTGCTCTTGAAAGATTATTTTCAGAAGATTTTAATACTTATGTAAATACTGTTGTCGTTTGGAATAAGTTATATAAAAGATCTTTATTTCAATCAATTCGATATCCTCTTAATAAAATTAGTGAAGATGAGTTTACCACTTACAAACTTTTATATGGAGTTCATCAATTTGTAACCAGTTCTGCCTTATTACACGCTTATGTTCAAAGGGCTTCTAGTATTATGGGGAAAACTTTTTCTAGCAAGCGTTTTGATCTTTTTGATGCTTATGAAGAAGCAATTAGTTTCTTTGACAAGTTTTCCTTGTTTGATATTGAATTAAAGTGTATGGGAAGATATTTAGAAACAATTATAGAATTTATAGAAAAAGCTTACAAAGTATCATCAAGTGAAACTACTTATATGCTTAAAATATTGGAAACAAAATATAATCTTTTGTATCCTAGAATTAAAAACTTTATAAAATTGCATCCTGAATTTAATGATAAAAATTTATATTTTTCTAATCTCTCTTATCAGTATGAAAATTTAATGCATACAAGTTCTTACAATAAATAAGAATAATGATATTTCCTATATTCTTTTTCATTGCTAACATGCAAGTTATCTAATAAAAAAGTGTTTTTAATAAAAACACTTTTTTATTAGATTCCATATTTCATTTACTTTTAAATATTCTTCATAATGCTTTTCTACATTTGAACTATATTCTTTTAAGTCTTGTAATAAGCAATCAAAATTCAAATTTTCATATGCTTTATTCATTTTTGGAATACTAATCTGTAGTTTTTCTTGCATTTCTTCCATTTTTTCAGTATATTTATTTCTTTCTAAAATATAAATTAATAGTGGTTTATACTTTACCCAGCCTCTTGATGCTTCTAAAAATCTTTTTTCTATTTCATTATCAAAACTAACCTCTTGCAAACATTTTGGATAATTTTCTTCCATTATTTCTGTATATTGTAAAAATCCATCATGAAAATGATATATAGGAACATTGATAATTTTTGAATTTTTTAACCATGTTGAAAAGAATGCATCCTCTCCTCTTGCAAACGGAGGATTATAAAAAGCGGGTATTCTAGATAATTTAGTTAGGTTCAAGCATATTCCAGAACCTAAAAGCCAGTTTTCAGTACCTACATTTTTTATTGTTTTTGCTTCTTTTATTTGTTTTGCATATGTTATCCCTTTATCCGTATACATTTGCTTTTTTATGTATTCCCATGACACAGCTTCATTACTTACTGCTTCTATATAAGTTTTAAAATCTTCCTCTTTTATCTTTTTTCCTAATTCTACATATGGAATTGGAGACATATATCCACATCGATTTCCAACAGTAATATCACAATTATCAATGTATTTCAAATGCTCTAATAAATTGTTTTGTTCTATCCATTCTAATTCATCTTTTCTTTTCATACATGCAACAGGATACTCGTCATCATCCCAAAATAACAAATAATCAATTTTATCTTTTAACGAATAATATAAAATTGTATTTCTTGCTCTTCCATATCCATTTCCAATAAATAAATCCGTTTCCTCTGCATTTAAATGGTATTGCTGTTCTAACTCTTTTTTTGTATATTGAATGTCTTCCGTTGAAATATATTTTATACTAACATTTTCATTTTCTACATTTTTATCAATATGATAAAAATCTTCCTTTTTACAATTTTTGTATTTTAAGTCATATAATATATAAAATATAATTTTATCGTTTTGGCTTTTTAGCTGTCTCATTAGTTTTTTATAATAGTTATTAATAATATTACATACATTAGGTCTGCCAGTTATAAATCCTATTCCTATATTCATATTTTTTCTCCATTCTAAATTTTATTATTTATTAAATCGATTATTTGTTGAAAATTCTCTTTTATCAATTTATTGTCATATTTACATTTCCCTAGTTTTAATAATGTTTTTATCTCTTCATCAATTTTATTGATATTTTTTATATACTTTATATATTCTAAATTTTCTAACCATTTAGCAGTTTGTTCTACTTTATGATTGTAATTTCCTAACACAATACATGGTGTAGAAGTAATTGCTGCAAATATCATTCCATGCAATCTGTCTGTTATAACCAATTTTGCTTTTCTAAATTCGTCAAGTGTTTCTTCTAGAATTCGTTCTCGGTCTATTTGTAAAATTTTCATATTTCTTGTTGTATCTGTATATTTTATACTATTAGTATAAGATTTTGCAATATTCTCTATACAATTTTTTTCTTGTTCTATTATTTTTCTTTCAATATCATTTCTTAATACAATTAATATTCCCTCTCTTTTCGTCATATCCTCTTTTGTTTTATTTAAATACATTACAATATCTGGTGCTAATAAAACTCTATTATTTTTAAAAGCCTCTTTCATAATCTCATATGATTTTTCATCTCTTGCTATTATATTTAAGTCTTTATGAGCATTATATATTTTTTTTGTCATTTCAAATTCTTTTCTACCATTTTCATCATCTTTAAAATAAATTGTTTGAGGAAAGATAATAATTCTATTATTTGGAAATCTAGCTATTATCTTTCTTCTAGCATGTTCAATAATAGGATATTGACACCCAATATTTCCCCCACCATGAAACATTATAATATCTTGTTCTTTTATAATTCCTATTAACTTTTTGGAACATTTTTCCATTGTTTCTTCTGGTACATAATGAATCTGAAAATTCTTAATATTATCTTCTAAAAACTTTTTTTCACTATATGCAATGGCTGCATCTCCAATGTTATTGTGATGAGGTATTCCCATAAGTATTATTTTATTCATAACTTCCCCCTATATCTTACAATATTTGCACTAAAAATTTATTTCTGAATAAGATAAATTTCTCAACTATAAATAAAATTTATATAACATGGTACTCACAAGTTCTAATTAATCGATTCATAATTGCTAATCCCAAACCTTCTGCTTTTATTCCCTCAATTAAAATTAAATCTGCTTTTTGTTTATCTGCTTTTCTTAAACTTGTAAATAAGTTTTTCGAAATTTCTTCTAGGCTTGTCCTTTTTCCTAAAGAAATAAAGCATTCTGTATGAATGGCTCTTTGGTGTTCTTGAAAACCGATTACTACTGTGTTCTGTTTTGTAACTATTTTATTTATTTTTTGAATTTGTTCTTGTTCTTCACCGCAAAACTAAAATACATTTTGTTTCTGGTGCATAATGGCGGTATTTCATCCCTGGACATTCTACTTTTTGGCTATTTTTTACTTTTTCCATTACTCTAGAACTTATTTGTCCTATTCCTACTGCTCCTAGAATATCTTCTAATGTTACCTTACCTGGTCTTAAAATTGTAGGAATTCCATTTATGACTTTGACTACTGTAGATTCCAGTCCAACATCTGACTCTCCAGCATCAATGATGGCGGAGACTTTACCGCTAAATTCTCCATAAATATCTGCTATTTTTGTTCCGCTTGGCTTTCCAGATAAATTAGCACTTGGTGCTGCAATTGGAACATTTGCTAGTTGAATCAAATCATGTGCTACTTTATGTGCTGGCATTCTTATTCCTACCGTATCTAATCCAGCACTGACTATATTGGGTATTATTTCTTTTTTTCTTAAAATAAGCGTAAAAGGACCTGGCATAAAACTATAAATTAATTTTTCTTCTATTTCATTTTCAATATATGCAATTTCTTGTATTTGTTTAATTTGTGCAATATGTACAATAAGAGGATTGTCACCGTGCTCTTCCTTTAGCTATAAAAATATTTTTTACAGCATCTTTATTAAAAGCATCTGCCCCAATACCATAAACTGTTTCTGTTGGAAATATAATTAATTCTCCTTGTTTAATTTTACTGGCACATTGCTCTAATTCTTTTTGATTTATTCCTTCTTGAAAATTATAATATTTGGTCATTTTTATTTCCTCTTTACATAAAGCAAACAGTTTTTGTTGTTATGTAAATACTAATACATATTAAAAACTGTTTATAGTCTTTATTATACTATAAACAGTCCTATTTGTCAATTATTGTCGTAATTTAAAAATACATTTCTTATTTTCTCTTTTTTTCTTTGTTTTTCTTTATTTTTTTGTGCATTTTTCTTTTGTATAACTTTACATTTTGTATTTGCTAAAGCATGCTTTATTTATAGATTTTGTTTTAGAATTCTTGCCATTTGAATTCCTGAACAAGAAGCCATCATTAATCCTCTGGTCATTCCACCACCATCCCCAATAGAATATAGTCCTTTTATATTTGTTTCAAATTTATTATTAATATTAATTTGATTACTATAAAACTTAATTTCTGGTGCATATAGTAAATTATCTGGATTGGCAAATCCTTCTATTACTTTATCTAAAGTTGCAATAAATCCTAAAATGTCTGACATAGTTCTATATCCTATTGCAAAAGTAATATCTCCTCCGAACTGCTGATTTTAAAGTTGGCTCTACGGAATTTCTAGCCAACTCATGCTCCCAAGTTCTTTTCCCTCTTCTAATATCTCCTAGTCTTTGCACTAGCACATTTCCTGCTCCTAGTGCATTTAAATTTTCTGCTATGTTCCTACCATATTCAATTGGTTTGTTAAATGGATAATTAAAGTGATGTGATACTAATAATGCTAAATTCGTATTTTTACTTTTTCTTTCTTTATAAGAATGTCCATTTACTAGCGTTAATTTATTATCATACACTTCTGTTGAAACAAAACCACTTGGATTTTGGCAAAAAGTTCTTACTTTGTCCTTAAAAGGTCCTGGTCTTCCTATAAACTTTCCTTCATACATATATTGGTTAATATCTGCCATAACCTCATCTGGCAATTCGTAGCGAACACCAATGTCTACAATTCCAGCTTTTGTACTAATACCATGTTTTTCACACATATTTGATAACCAGTTAGCACCTTTTCTACCAACTGCCAATACAACATGATTTGCATATATTTTTTCGATTTGCTCATAATTATCGTCTTCTACATATTTAGCTGGTTTTATTTTAACTCCTGTAATTTCATTATTGTCTATCATTAAGTCACAAACTGCTGTTTCAAACAATATTGTAACTCCTTTGTCCTCTAAATATTTTTCAATTTTTTCATATAATTCATGACTTTTTTCAGTCCCTAGATGTCTAATTGGAATATCAATTAAATTAATTCCTTCTTTTTTTGCTCTATTATATATTTTCTTTACTTCTTCTTTATAACTAACTCCTTCTAATTTCTTTTCAGCTCCAAATTCTAAATAAATTTTGTCTGCATAATCAATTAATTTTTTTGTTTCTTCTACACCAATATATTCATGTAAAATTCCACCAACATGAATATCTTCGTCTTCTGGATTATATAAAGAAAGCTTGCCATCTGAAAAAGCTCCTGCTCCAGAAAAACCACAAGTAATATCACACAATGGCTTACACTTTGCACATTGTCCTAATCTTTCTATTGGACAATTTCTTTTTTCCACTCTTTTTCCTTGTTCAATTAATAATATATTCTCGTATTTATTTAGTTGCACTAATTCATAGGCAAGAAAAATAGAACTTGGACCTGCTCCTACTACAATTAAATCATAATTATTTTTCATTCTCGTCACGCTCCAACTCTTTTATTTTAAATATATTCTTATAGCCAATTGCAACAACTGCTATTACCATTAATGCAAAAGATAATGCCTTCCATATACCACTATCTAATAAAATAACAGCAAATATTCCAAAAGTAGCACTAATTCCATATAAAATAAAAACTGCTTGTTTTTGTGTATATCCTTTTGCCATTAATCTATGATGTAGATGTCCTTTATCTGCTTGCACAACAGCTTTTATTGATTTTCCCTTTACAGTTCTTCTAATAATTGCCCAAACCGTGTCAAATACCGGTAAAGCCAAAACAATAAGCGGTGCAACAATTACAATTGCTGTATATGTTTTTGCTACTCCTAAAATAGAAATAACTGCTAAACTATAACCTAAAAAGTTAGAACCTGTATCTCCTATAAAAGTTTTAGCTGGATTAAAGTTAAATGGTATAAAACCTACTAATGAACCTGCTAATGCTGTAATTAAAATAATCGCAATCATTGGTGAGTAATTAAGTGAAAATATAATAAGTAATGAAACACTTGATATAATGCAAATACCTGAAGATAGTCCATCTAGTCCATCAATTAAATTAATGGCATTTGTAATTCCTACAATCCATCCTAATGTTAAAATAATTGATGCAATATCATTTAATCCAATTTGATTGAAAAACGGCAAATTCAAATTTTCTATTCTTATGCCACTATAAACAACAATAATTGCAGCAATTAGTTGCCCTGCTAGCTTAGTAAGAGGTGGAATTCCTTTTGTATCATCAATAAAACATGTAATTGCTAAAATGATAATTCCTACAAAAAAACCTAATAGCTTAATTCCATATTGTTCGTTTCCACCCAAATTAATTGTATTCTCAATAGACATTACTATAACTAAATAAATAACAGACACAAGAAATCCTGCAATAACAGCTAGTCCTCCGTAATCTTGGCATTGTTTTTTTGTTGATTCTTCTTTCATCCTTTGGTGTATCAACCGCCCCTATTTTATTTGCTAATTTAATTGTATATGGTGTTATTACAAATGATGTAATAACTGCCAGTAAAAATGCTATCGCAATATCTCCCCACATAAGAAAACCATCCTTACTTCATATTTTCTTTCTCTATTTCTTCTACTAGTTCTAACCTGTGGCTATGGCGACCTCCTTCAAATTCAGTTGCTAACCACATTCTTAATATACAAATTGCTTCATTTGTTGTAATATAATCTGCTCCTAAAGCCAACACATTTGTATTATTATGTAATCTAGAAAATTTAGCAGACTGTTCATTGAAACAAGGTGCTGAACGAATTCCTCTAAATTTATTGGCTACCATTGCCATTCCATAGCCAGAACGACAAATTAGTATCCCTTTATTTTGTTTATCCTTTTGAACTTCTTTACATACTGATTTTGCAATATTCGGATAATCTACACTTAATTCCGAATTCGTTCCTAAGTCTTTATAAGAAATTTCCTTTTCATCTAAATATCTTTTTAATTCTTCTTTTAAACGATACCCTCCATGATCTGAACCAATTATAATCATATTTTTTCCTCCTATGATATTTTTTAATATTTGTTTTTATTCATTTCTACTATATCACATTCATTTTTTTTATGCAATAGAATAAATAGCCAGTTCCCTATAAACATTGTAGGTTAGTCAATCATATGTCACACTTTTTTGAAAAATATATAATTGAACTACCATTTATTGTTTAAACTGATGTCAATTTTTCTGATAATAATCATTTATAACTTTTTCTTTAAATTTCTGGCTTTGTTTTAGGCTTTCTTCAAATTGTAATACTTTCTTAATTATCTTCATTTTAAAACCATCCTTTCCTCTAAAATGATTTTATATTGTATTTAGGCAACAAAAAAATACCATCCATTTCTGAATGATATTTGTATCAATCTGTTCTATTAGTTCGAACAGATACGTCATTGGTGGGCAGGGTTGTATCGATGTATTTTCAATGCTTTCAAGTGATTTTATACATATCTAATTTACTACATTTTATACGTTTTTATAATATATTTAATTTAAAATTTATACAACATATTTTCAAAATTACTTGTATTGCATTACTTATTGCATACTTGTAAATGCTTGTTTAGAATGTAAAAGAAGCGAATATTATAATAAAAATATCGCTTCTATATAGTTTTCTATTATTTAAGGGCATCTTGATAGCCTGCATTAAATGCTGCATTATCAGCAGCCCCATTATAAGCAGAATACATTAAGTATAGACCAACTGCTAGTATTATTGTACAAACTAACCAACCTAAAATTGGATAGTTAGGAAATCTTTTATCTTTGTTTTTAAAAATTATAATAGAACATATAATCAATATGATAACAAGTATAATTTCCATAAAATTTTACCACCTTTCTAGCTATTGTAAAATTTCGCGATAATATTCTAATAATGCATCATTGAACTCCATTACAGCCGTTTGTTCTTCCTTGTATAATTCAAGCATAGTATTAACATTTTCGGCAGTTATCAGTTCTAAATCAATTGTTGCTACTTCTTTGAATAATAAGTCATCTGGTGCATTAGGATAGTAAGTCACAATTATTGCATTTCTTTTTAAAACATCTACATTATATGTAACTGCCGAGTCATTAAGTTCTTCTATAAATTCTTTTTTGCGATTAAATTCTGCATTTTGGCTTATTTTTGATATTATAAAAAATAGTGCTAAAATTATTATTGCTACAATAATGATAAATTTTATTACAGATATACCTTTTTCTTGCTTCATTTGTTTTTCCACCTCCTTGTTTATCTTTGGTAATATATATGTTTTAATAAAATTCACTCATTAACATATAATAATTAACAAACATCCATATAATATCAATAATTCCAATAATCAAAGAACTTCGTCCAAACCCTAATGCTTTATTTTCATATTGCCATACTGCTTTATTCCAAGATTCATTATTTTCATTTGTTCCAATTGCTATTGCTCCAAAAATTATTGATAAAATTCCTAGAATTGGAAAAATAAAAATTGAAATTATTCCAAGTGCATAACCAGCAATTGCTAACCCTTTATTATTTTCTTGTGTATAATTTCTTCCTGCATTGTTCGGAATATATTTATTTTGAGCTGTTATAGCTCCACAATGAGGACAATTTTTCGCTTGGTCAGAATATTCTTTTCCACATTCGCTACATATTATTAGCATATAACAACCTCCTTCTTTTGTAATATTTTACGGTTATTTTATTGTAATTCTATATCCTGTATGGTCTTCACTTTTAAAAGTATAATATACATAATTAGAACTATTATCAAAGGTAAAAGTTGCAGTATGCTCTCCATCAGACAACGTAGTAATTTCTGTGTTACCGTTATCAAGTATAGAAGCCTTAAAATTAACATTGCTATTTTTAAACCATTTGCCATTTGCTTTTTTAACATCTTTTCCTAATGTATTAAAACTTGATTCTGATAAAGTTCCACTACCATATAACTGACTGTCTAGTACTGCAACCCTTAACTCATAATATTCAGGAGAAGGCATATAGCCCCATTCAATTTTTGTAGAAGATTTACTGTTATTAGAAATAAGTATAATTCCTACAATAACTATTCCTATAATAATTATTAGTTTTGCTAAAGTAATTCCTTTTTCGTTTTTCATTTGAATTTTCACCCCTTTTTTCTTTTGCAATATTTTTATAACTTTCATTTGACTTTTGTACATACAATATCATCACCAATATATAATTTGTCATCTTTAATCTTGTATTCATTTTCAAATGTGCCTTGACCATTATTATATGTTATAGAAATTTTATTAGCTTTTATTTTATAAGTAAATTCTATTTTGTCATTAAAAATATTTGTACTTCCTGTTCCATCTTCATTAAATGTATAAGAAGTATCATATTGAAATTCCCAAGAACCAACTATTTTTGAATTGTTTTTATTAGCAATATTCATAAATAGCAATATACATAAAAATATGATTATTACTACAAGTAAAAGTGAAATTAAAGATATACCTTTTTCTTGCTTCATTTGTTTTTCACCCCCTTTTTATCTTTGGTAAAATGAATTATATAATATAAAAGCATTATTCTCTGTTGTATTTCTCGATGAGGAATTTAACTTGTTCACTTGACAATCTATTATTTAGTCTTGCTAACCCTAAAAGTGCTTTTATATTTTCCCATTGCATAGATTTTGAATAGCCTTTCGCTGTAAGTTCTATATAGTCAATTAGCTCTTCAAATATATAGTATGGTATGTCGAAATCTTCGTTTATTTTATTCATTTTTTTCACCATATTTGTCAAATTTTATACTATTTTATCAAATGAGAAAAGTAAAGTCAAACTATTTTTAGTTTAAATAAAGAACTATCTATAAACTATACATAATAAATTAAAAATTGTACAATGCTAGTATAAACTAAAAATAGTTCAAAGGTGGTGCTAAAATGGCTTTTAAAATTCCAAGTGGGGCAGACAAAATTCAGTTTTCAATAAGAGTAGATGAAAACGATTTTACCATAATAGAAAAACTATCAAAGAAAAGTAAAAAATCATATAACTATGTTATAAATGCAATGATAAAATATGCTATTGATAATATGGACTTAAATGATATAAAAAATGTAAAAATAGAAGATAGCAAATAATATGACTATCTTCATTGTTTTGGGTATTTATGTTTATTCAAAAATTCAGTAGTATGGTAGTAAGTTTTAAATTATGGTAGTATTATACTATTTTAAAATAGTACTACTTTTTTAAACCATTGATATTACTGTGTTTGGTTTATGTTAGTAGTACGGTAGTACTATTATTTTATATAAAATAGTATAAAAAATAATATGTGTTCATATAAAACATATCATATACTGAAAAAATATATAGAAATAGAAAAATATAGTACTACTATACTACAAGAACTTTAAAACACTTGAAGTTACTGCGTTATATGTGTAGTACTATAATTTTATATTGTTGTGCTACTTTTTAGAAAGTTATACTTCTTCGCCAAATACAACATATCTATAAGATTCCTTTTTACCATTTTTCTTTTTCATTTTTTTGTCTATAATTTGATAGCCCAAACTTATAATAGCTGGTCTGCAAAATATTCTAAATTGCCCTACTTTCATCTTGTCTATTCCTTCTGCTTCGCAATACGACTTATATATAGGATATAACTTGTTGAAATGAATATTTGCTTTTGATAAATCTTTGCTACTGTCTGTTCCGCACTTGCTAGCTACATACCATTTTATGAATTTTTCACATTCAATTTCAAAAATATTTTTAAAAGTATCACCACATAATTTTTTCATTTTGTCACATTTGCCTAACACAAATTTTTTTTCTTTTGCTTTAAAGTATTCATATCTAGCTTTATTTGCAAACCAAGCAAGACTGCCATTTTTTAAGCTATCTAGTACGCATTTTTGTTTAGTATATAACTTCATAACTTGAATACCATCTTCATTGAAGGCATCTTCGCTAATTTTATATTTATCTATTGTTGCTGAGTCAGTAGTATTTAAGACTAACTTATATTGTAGGTCTAAATCTTTGTCTTTATCATCTATATGAAATTCCGTAGGTAGTATTAGAATTCTACGTTTCATACCTTCGCTTTTATCATTTAATTTTAAATCATTGTTATTACAAATGATAATTTGAGGAATTTCGCTAGATAATCTTTTAGGTTTGTGTTTTTCATTTATTTCAAATGAATCACTTTTAGTTAGTGCACCTTTTAAATAAGAAAAAGTGGCTTTGCTATAGTGTGGAGGTAGATCATCTACTATACAGCAAATTCCTTTATCAAAATCTTTACCCCAAAAACTATCTTGAGGGTCGCAGTCAAAAATTCTTGATGTATTGAACATATCTTCCCCAAGACATAATCTAATTAAGCTATTGTAAAGACTTTTTCCGTTCTGTCCACCACCACTTAAAATTACTATTGTTTCAAAATCATTTTTTGGTATCATACAAGCACCAGCAATTATATATAACCATTGTTCAACCTCAGGTTGTGGTTTTCCAGAAGCATCTCTTGATAATTGCTTTATAAAATCTTTTATTATTCCTCCTAAGTCTTCTTCGTGTTCATCTACCCATTCTTGCGGATACCAGTTCCAAGGTAATACTACATCAGTTGGAGGTTTAGTACCAAGCCAAGAAAAGTCGTAAGCATCAGGTAATATACACGACATAACTTTATTTTTAGTCAGTACATATTGATGATTTCTCTTGATTATTTTTCCATTCTCTGCACACTTTTGCATTAACTGCACCTCCACTTCTTTGAAATAGGTTTCTTTGAAATTTTGGTCGCTATGCTCTCTGAGTTTTTTCCTTATTTTTGATAAGTCCTTTTTATATTCATAATCTCCGTCTATTTCTCTATATAATAGTTCAGTATAAATTCCAGTTGCATTTGGGTTTTTCACATAGAAATCAAATTCATTGAATAAGTACTCTGATGCTCTACGTTCATCTATTTTATCACTTTTTTTCTCTTTTAACTTTTTCCATTTACGTTCTTTTTCTTCATAAGTCCAACCACTACTTTCAAGTGTTGCTTCATAACCTGTCCATCTATCCTCTAAATCTCCAAACAAATCACTATCTGGCATAGGTGTTCCAAGTTTTACTAAATACTGGTCGTGTATTGCTGTGATTAAACTTTTGAATTCATCTATTTCAAAGCCATTACTTAAAGCAAAATAACTGCAACGTTCAACTATGTGGTTATGACGACCACCTTCACGCATTTTCATAAGCTGTGTGAACGGATTATTTGTAAGAGTATATTCAACTGCATCATCTTTAGTTCTATCGCCTGTTTTACCTTCTTTGTGTAATTCGTTATCTTTTAATTTTCCATATAACCAATATGGTAACACGTCAAGTCCTTCTATGTCTATTTTATCAAGTGTAGTAATAGGAGTGTCTAAATTCCAACTAGCAACTTCTTTTCTTAACATACCACAAACTTTAATTATTTGAACAGGTGGACTTTTTTCTTTTGTCCAACCTTTGCTGTCAAACCTGTAACCAAACCAGTTTGTAGCACCAGTCATTTCTTTTTTATAAAAATTTGGTTTTCTAAATAAAAATTGATAACCGTGTTGAGTTTTAAGTTCTAAACATCTAAGTCCGCTATGGTCTATGATTTTTTTCATTTCTTCTGCTTCTGCTAGGTTATCAAAATCTATGAAAATACAATTTTTTGGTACTTCTCTTGCAAAATTAGGGGAGTCTTCTTTTATTATATCTTCGTATTTTACAGGTGTTTTGTGATATACCGTTTTACTACCTTGGTATAATTTTGCTTGTTCAATATCTCCGCTCTTAAATTTTTCAATATCAAAAGCATCAGGTGTATCTGCCACCTTAAAAAAACTAAAATCAAGTTCACTCATAATAAAACACACCTCTCTTTATTTTTATGTAAACTATAAATAAATTTTTATATGTTATGCGAGTTGCCACCCAAAAAAGTGATTTTCAAAGATATACTGCTCTTTTTTTTTCACTCTTTTTTGTAACTTATTTATAATCCTCTTTACTTCTTTTAGTCATACACCACTCTTTTAGTGCATCAATTAACACAATTTTACTTTTTGCAAAATCAAGTGAGGGAAAATCTGGAAGATTAAAAATCGTTTGTGCTGTACTTAGTGAACAATGCATCATTTCTGATAGTTCCTTAATTGAAATGAATTGTAGCCTTTTTGTGTGTTCTTCTACTTGTTCATATTTAGCAAGTATTTCGTTGAGTTTTTTCATATGTTCTTCATTATTTACGTCTATGTTTAAAATCATCTTGTTTCCTCCGTTTCCAACTCTTTAATTATTTGAAATATCTTTTGTTTTTCCGCTTCTGGAAGCTCTTTTCTTAATTTTCTACTAAAGTTTCCATCTGTTATTCCTAAGTAGTCAGCTATACGCCATAACTTGACGTTTGACTTTTCTGCCATTTCTCTAATGTCTACATTGTTCATTTAAAGCACCTCCTCGTTCATATATTGGTTATATTTTAATATTTTTATAAAAATAATTAAATAAACATATAAAAATTTATACTAATATCTTCATTTATATCTTTTGTTGTTTTTTATACTTTTGTTGTTGACTTTTATACTTTTACATGATAAAATAACTTTGTTGTAATGGAAGGAGGTTAAAATATGAGTGAAATTATAGAAAAGAATATAAACACTAAAGATAGTAATAGTGCTTATACTTACAGATTACCTATACTAAGAAAAAGAGAAAATTTGACTCAAGCACAATTTGCAGAAAAAATAAACGTTTCAGCTGTTTTAGTATCTGATATGGAAACGCAAAAGAAAAAACTTACTCTTAGAAATGCAATGGAAATTACAAAACAATTTAATGTTTCTCTTGACTGGTTGTATGGGTTAAGTGATGATACTAAAGATAGTGCTAGTAATATACTAGCTACTTTGAAAGATATATTTGACATTGACTTAGAGAAAAAATGTATATACGTAGATGAGAATTTAGCAAAGTTTTTAGAAGGATTATTCAATGCTTATAAAACAAAATCAAGCAAAAAATATAATTTGCCAGATGAAGCCTTTAATTATTGGGTTGAAGGAATAGAAAGGGCATACAATGAAAATCCAAAAAGTGATAAAAAGACATTATATTATCTTCAAAGTAAAGAAGAATATTTAGGAGAACTAGAAGAAGAACGTATAAAAAAACAAACAAATTACTAAAAATAAGAAAATAAAAAAGCAGGGAGATATTTTTTGTGCAGTCGCCAAACATACTCAAAAAATATTCCCCGTTAGAAATCAAGAAATGATTCCTTATTTGTATTATAGCAATAAAATCATTTCTTGTAAATAAAAAGGAGTGATTTTTTATTATGGAAAGAAGAAATAAAAAGACAAAATCTGTTGGAAATCGGAGAAGGAAGTTTATACTTTAGCGAAAAACTTAATTGTTGGATTTTTCAATATGTATATAATGGAAAAAGAAAAACACTAAAACAAAAGAAAAATGAAACTGTAAAAGATTTTAAAGCTAGAGTAACAAAATTAAAAAACGATATAAATATAGGTTCTTACATAGAGAATAACAATACTACTATATATTCACTAGGTTTAGAAATAATAGAAAATAAATTCAAACGAAACAAAATTAACGAAGCATCATATAAACGTGAACTAGGGACTCTGGACTTAATTAAAAATAGCAGTATAAAAGATATAAAAATTCAAAAAGCTACACATATACATTTACAAGACTTTATGGATGATAAAAAAATATATGCTAATTCGTATATAGATAAAATTTACGAAATGCTAGGTAGAATATTCAAAGAAGCAATAAAAAGGGATTATATATTAAAAAATCCGCTTCTTAACGTAGAAAAGCCAAAGTCAATAAAGGAAGATAAAAAAATTGAAGCATTTAGTATAGAAGAACAACAAGCCTTTTTAAATGTGCTAACACCTAATGAGCGATACAGAGATATTTTTATTATAGCATTATATACAGGTATGCGTATGGGGGAAATACTAGCATTAAAGAAAGAGGATATAGATTTTAAAGAAAATGTTATACACATAAGAAGAAGCCTTACAAAAAATAAAGATGGTAAACCTATTTTAGGAGATACTACAAAAACATATAATTCTATTAGAGATATACCTATTAACTCTCTTTTTGAAGAGGAATTAAAACACGCATTAAGTAATATTAAATTAAATATATATAATTTAATATTTATACAACAAGATGGATCATTTATTAGTGTTTCAAATATGAATAGCCGATTTAAAAGATTATGCACAAATGCAAATATAGGAACTGTACCATATATAATAAAAAGAGAGAAAAAGGAAATACACTCAAAGACAAGCACATATAATCAACATATGTTAAGACATACTTATGCTACGAGGATGATAGAAGCGGGAGTCCCTGCCGAAGTCTTACAAAAATTACTAGGACATAAAGATATACAAACTACCATAAATACATATACAACTATATTTGATAAATTTAAGAAAGAACAAGTCGATAAATATGTAGAATATATACAAAATATCAATTGAAAATATCTACTGCATTAGTTTTGCATACCTTTAGCAAATAAAAACCTTGTAAAATATTGATATTTCAATACTTACAAGGTTGTTCGTTTCTGGTGGGCAGGGATGGATTCGAACCATCGTACGCTCTCGCGGCCAGATTTACAGTCTGGTGCCATTAACCACTCGACCACCTACCCATATTTTTTGCCATATAAAAAATCCAGCTTTTCATTCTCGTATGTACAAGTCTGGTGCGCCCTCAAGGATTCGAACCTTGGACCCACCGGTTATGAGCCGGTTGCTCTGACCAACTGAGCTAAGGGCGCATTTTCTAACGCAAGTTAAAGTATAATATATTTTTTATTATCTGTCAATAGTTCTGCTTACTTTTTTATAATTTTTTAGGGTTACATTGTATGCAACCCTTTAGTATATTCTATTTTTAATGTTGTTCCCCTCTTCCTTCTGGCAAAGCATCTGGTAATTGTAATGTTACCCTTATTTTAAACACATACGCAATTGCCTTTGCAATTTTGCTTGTTTTTATTCTTTGCCATAGACTAGGTTTTACTTCAAATCTTGTTTCTTCTATATATTGTTGTTCCTCTACAGATACAGGCTGTTCTGATTTTACAATTTCTTCTTCAATTTCGTCCAATGGAGCTGGGATTCCTTTTAGTGCATCTGCAACTTCAATTCCTATATAGCTTAATGCTTTAGAACGATCCTCTATTCTTTCCATATCAATTTCTATATGTAAATTTGTTTCTAGGTTACCAATTCTAGCATTAACTAGTTTTAATGCATCGTCATAGTTTTGTGAAGTTTTTGTTCTATTTCTTCCTATAATTGATAAACTCTCCACTACATCATCTGAAAATCGATTACTAGCAGCTTTTACTTTGTCTTTCCAACCATCATCTTTATTTTCTACCATTGCAAGTAGCTCTTTTAATTCACCAGCTTGCATAATGTTAGTTTCTCGTTGTCTAATTAAACTTTCTATTTGTTTTGTGTTTTCTTCAAACTGATTAGTTGCATACTCTACAAGACCGTAAGCAGCTTTGTATACACTTTTAGGAAAGTTCTTTTTCTTTGGATATTCTACTAAATATGTTTTTATTGATTCAATTAAATCTTTAAAATAGGTATCCTCTTGTAATTCAATAATTTGTTTTTTGTTGTTTGGATTAATCATTCTTTGTGCTTTATCAATATTGGATAAAATCTTTTCTTCCGTAATTACCATTCTCACGTTTACTATGCCTGACTTTCTGAATAATGACATGTAAACTACCCTCCTTTGTCCTACGTATTTTTTCTTTTGCTTATATTATTTATTATACAATCTTTTACAAAAAACTACAATAGGATTTCTTTAATTTTATTTATCTATTTCATTACAATTCTATTACAATTTTATTACAAAAGTCAAGTTGTTTTTACAAAATTTTTAATTTCATTTTTTTAATCCATAAATGACTGTTTTTTCAAATTCCGTATACATTTCCTTTATATTAATTTCTTCTTTTGCTTTTATTTTGTAAATAAGACTTGAACAAGTTAATCCAAACACACCAGAAGCTAAAACCGCAGGATCGCCTTGGATAATTTCCTCTTTTTCCATTCCTTCTTTAATAATTTTTTCTATTGTTTTAATATATTCAAAAACATATTGTTTGCACATAACATTTCTTGGCTCTGTTCCCCAAATTTGACTTAATAGAATAGTAATAATATTTTCGTATTTCATAATAACTTTTATTTCAATTAGGATAATCGCTTTTAGCTTATCAATACTATTATCTAATTTGGTCGTTTTTATTTCAATACTATTTTTTAATAACTTCATTCCTTCCTCAATTAAAAAATTAAATATTTCTTCTTTACTAGAAAAGTGATAATATAATGTTCCTTTTGCTACTCCTACTACTGATGTTATTTCTTCTATACTAGTAGCATCATACCCTTTTTCGGCAAATAGCTTCATTGAAGTTTCAAAAATTTTTCTTTTTGTTTTGTTCATACCCTATCCTCCATTTTTTAATAATTCTTTGTTCTATCGAATCAACATCTAATCCATACTCTTTTTCTATTTGTGCTACTGTTGCATGTCCGTATAAATTCATCTGGATAAGCTAATTTTAACATGGAATATGGAATATTTTCTTCATACAATACATTCCACACTGTGTCTCCCAATCCTCCAATTATAATATTATCTTCTAATGTAACTACTTTTTTCGTTTTATGAATGGATTCTATTATAGTTTGTTTATCTATTGGTTTTAAAAATCTTGTATTAATCACTTCTGCATAAATATGCTTTTTCTTTAATCTATTTGCTACTTCTACAGCTTTTGTTACCATCTTTCCAATTGCTATTATTGTAATATCTGTCCCTATTTCTAGTACCTCTGCTTGTCCCAGTTTCATACTTTCTTTATGCTCCAATAGAGTACTATCTTGTGTTCCTCTTGGATATCGAATTGCTACTGGTAACTTTAAATTTAATGCATACTCTAGCATTGTTTTTAATTCATAAAAATCACTCGGAGCCATAATTACTAAATTTGGAATTGTATTTAAAAAGGATAAATCTAGAATTCCTTGATGTGTCTCTCCATCATTTCCAACAATTCCTGCCCTATCAACGCCTATTACTACTGGTAATTTTGATAAAGCAATATCATGAATTAATTGATCGTATCCTCTTTGTAAAAAAGAAGAATAAATTGGGATAAACGGCTTTAAACCTGCTTTTGCAAATCCAGCAGCTAATCCTAATGCATGTTGTTCAGCAATTCCAACATCAAAAAATCTTTTTGGAAATTGTTTGGCAAATTCTTCTAGACCAGTTCCTTCCTTCATTGCTGCAGTAATAGCTATTATTTTATTGTCTTTTTTAGCTAATTGAATTAATTTTTCTCCTAAAATAGCTGAATAGTCTTTTATCCCTTGATTTAATTTTTCTCCTGTACTAATTTCAAAACTAGATGTGCTATGAAATTTTTCTGGTTTTTGTTCTGCTGGTAAATACCCTTTTCCTTTTTTAGTAATTACATGAATTAATACAGGATTATCAATGTTTTTACTTGTTTTTAAAATACTTTCTACCTTTTCAATGTCGTGTCCATCAACAGGTCCTAAATACGTAAATCCAATATCCTCAAAAAACATTTTGGGAATTAATAATTGTTTAACTCCTCTTTTTACTTTCTGCACTAATCTTACAGTAGATTTTCCTATTATTGGCACTCTATTAAACGCATTTTTTATTTTGAGATTAGTTCTTGTATAAAACTTCTTGGTACGTAATTTACTTAAAAGTGTTGTCATTCCTCCTACATTTTTTGAAATACTCATTTCATTATCATTTAAAATGACAATTAATTTTGTTTTACTACAGCCAGCATCATTTAATGCTTCTAATGCCATTCCTCCTGTAAGAGCTCCATCTCCTATTACTGCTACTATATTGTTTGTCTCCTGCTTTAAGTCTCTCGCTCTTGCTAATCCTAAAGCCAGTGATATAGAGGTACTACTATGTCCTGTATTGAAACAGTCATATTCTGACTCTGTTGTTTTTGGAAAACCAGCTATTCCTCCTTGTTGCCTTAATGTATTTATTTTTTCCTTTCTTCCTGTTAAAATTTTATAAACATAAGTTTGATGCCCTACATCCCATACAATTTTATCCTTTGGAAAATTAAATATAGAGCAAAGTGCTATTGTTAGTTCTACTACACCTAAATTAGATGCTAAGTGTCCTCCCGTTTTTGAAACAGTTTGAATAATTAATTGCCTAATTTCTTCTGCTATTTTTATTTTTTCTTGGTAATTTTTTTTTTGTAAGTCTAATGGGTAATTAATATTTTCTAGCATAATATTCCCTTCTATATATTACTTTTTCTAAATTTTAATTGATTATATCATATAAAACTGGGATTCGTCTATACAAATTTTAGTACAAATATATATTTACTATTTTAAAATAAATAGAAATTTTTTTTAATTTATTATCTTCATTGCATCACTATTTGTCATTCCTTCTAAATTATAATATGTTTCTGGAATGTTGCCCACAATAACTAGTTCTGTCATTAATACTTGATTTAAGATATCCGCTTCTATTTTATCGTAAGGTGTTACAATTGTTACTTTGCAAGTTACATCTAAATATAGTCGATGAATAGTTTGGTTAATTCCTGCTGATTCAAACTCTGATTTGAAATCTGTTATTACACTTCCTATTGGATAAATACGAATTCCTATTTTAGGTCCAAAACCAGATAAATACTTTAATCCTGTTATGCTTCCTATTGGCATATTTATTTTATTATTTTCTATTTTATATAATTCTTGTTGAATATTATAGGCAATGTCTGATGCTAGCATATTTATTTTTACAGTGTTTATTTTTAGTAGCTTAATGTTTTTTTCCTCATCTTTTTCGATTTTTACTAAATCTTCATAATTAACAGTTTTTAAAATATTACTAGATTCTGTATTGATAATATCTGTTGCAATTGCTTTTGCTTTTTCAGTACAAATTATATTAAACATTGGACTTATTCTGCTAATAATTATTGACATAGTCACAAAAGCAATGATAAAAATTATCATTACTTTTACAACTTTTTTCTTTTTGGGATTTGATTTTCGAAAGTCAAATCCTGTCATTTTAGGAATTCTTATTCTATTTCTGGAATATATGCTATCCATTTTAGGCACTTTTTTTCTTTGAAAATCTTGGGATAAATAACTGTCTTGATACTTGGAGAATGTTAGGATTATCTATTTCATTTACTCTAGCAATATCTTCTACTGTACTTCTAAACTTTTTAGCAATACTCCATAAAGTATCTCCTGGTTTTACAAAGTAAACTACCATACTATATAAATCTTCTTCCTCTATCTCTTGTATTTCTACATCATCAATTAAATTGATGCTTCTAAAATTAGCAACATTTATTAAAAAATTCATATCAATTTGTGTATCAATATATCCATCTTGCATTACAACAAAATTTTGGTTAATAACATCAATTTTTAAATCAATACTACTACTACTGTTTACTTCTGGTGTATTAATAGAAAAATTAAATGGTAAATTTACTATCTTTGTATTAATTTGATTTGTTGTTTCTGTGGCAAATAGCATTGAAATCGTTATTTCTCCATCATACATAATTCTATCTGCTAATATTTTTTGTTCGTTTATATGAGGTGTTACAGTTGTATCGTATATTTTATTTCCCATAATCTCTGGTGCAGATATTCTTTCTTTCATTGTTAAAATATCTTGATATGTATTTTTATTGCACATTGTATTAGCTTGTTTTTTTGAAAATGTTAGTTTTTCATTCAATCCATACATATCTTCTATTACTTCTATTGTTTTTCTTTCAAAGGCAGAACAACTTATTTCTATTTCTGCTTCTATATAAATAGAATGCTCCTCTTCTGAATTTGGTTTAATTACTATATTCTTTAATTCATATTCTGTATCACAACTGTTTTGTTCACTAATATTGGGAATATCTATAAAACCCATTACTGGAATATTAGATTCTACTATATTAACACGATTATCTTCTGTTAAATACATAATTTTTACCCTTGCATCTGCTTTTGCAAGTATTTTATTATAACTAATTTTTATATCTTTATTTCCAATATTTATATCTACCTTTAAAATTTCTGCTAAATTATCAATTGGATCAATAGATGCCGTCTCTTTAGCATACGTTTTTATAGTTCCACTTCCTACTAAAGAATTTACTTCTATTGTATTGCTTAATTTTTGTAAATTACAATTACTATTTATTTCTTTAACAATATCAATATTTGAATTAGAATATACTTTAAAATTTGCATCTAATATAGCTTTAATTGCTAGCTTTCTTCCATTTAAAACATTGGCTTCCATTGAATTTATAGTAAGGTTACTTGTTAAATTCATTCCTGCTTTACAATTTTCTAAATCTATCATTTGTGTAAAATCTAAACTTGTATTAATGCCTCTTAACTCTCCTGTTGCATTATCTGCTATGTACATAATATAAGTTTGTATACATCCATCAACTCTAATTTTTCCATCTAAAACCTCTTTTTTATATATACACACATTTCCGCTTACTTTCACAGCACTTAAAATATCTGGTTTAATATCCGGAACAATTACATCTCCATCTACTACTAATTTTGTGCTTTTTTGTCCAACAATTTGATTCACACATACACTTTCCTTATTGGTATCTACTACCATAATTAATCCCTCCTTAAAACTTGTATAATGCAAACTATTATATTTTTTATTTTTATTGTATAGGAAAATAGTATTTTTTCACAATTTATAAGTTAGCATATCAAGTTAGCCAAAAATACATAAACCATTTCTATGCAACAAAATTAAACAATTTGCATTTGTTTTGAGCTAATATATATATATGAAGAGGGACAAAAAAAATTCCTAAAAATTAGGAATTTTTCAATATTTTATTATATAACTTTCTTTTTTCTTAACTTGTTTTCTTCTGCTGGTGGTATTAATGGGCTATATCCCTTTCCATCATATACCTGTACCTCAACAGCTCTTGTTAAAACATCTGTATATGTGTATGTTACACTTCTTTGGTTTTCTTCATATTTTACGACAAAAATATTAGGATATGTTTTTTCTATTGTGGCTTCTTCTTCATATGGCTTACTTCTACCTAATGACCCTTTTACAATTACTTTTTGCCCAATCATTTCTCCTATGTCTGTTTTTAAGTTCATAATGTCATTTTTGTAAATCATTTAACCACCCATTTCATATTTATTTAATGATTGGATTATACCATTTTTGTTAGGTTATGTCAAAAAATATTCTATGTTGTCGTGTCTCGTTTTTCTTTATTCTTCAACTATTTTTTGCGTTTGTTACAGTTATGTTACAATTATATTACACTTGTGTTACTTTCTTTTTTCCGCATAGCTCCACTTCCTCCAATTCCTCTTTGACCATCTCTTAGTTCTCCTGCAATTTCATTGATTGTAATATATTTATAACTAGACGTAGTTGCTACCTTTTCAGCTACAATTAGTGGGTCAATAAAATCAATTAGAATTCGTGCTGGCGAAGAAGCAAAATTTGCCCCACAGCTCATAATTGCTTCAAAAAAACTTTGACATGCACCTGCAAAAATCACTAAATCTTTTCCTGTCTGTTGTTCCCACTTTCTGGCTTCTATTACTGTGTCCATAAAATATTTTGAATTTCGATAATTATAAATATCATTAAAATTTCTCCCATTTTTAATCATCGCATCATGTCCAGTAATAACTAGTATATCTGGTTTATATCGTTCTAGCAGTACTCTTACTATACGTGCTTGTTTACTTTCTGCAATATTCTTTACAATAGCATTTAGTCCTAGTTCTTTATAATATTTAGCAGATTTTTCACTATATTTTTTATCTCCATCTAAATGCAATATAACTCCTGTATATATTCTGCTATTTCTTTTATTGTTTATCTGTGTGTTAATACTTTTTATTCTTTTAGCTATTCTTTCTTCTAAACAATGCATATGTTTATCTACAATTACTTTATCAATAACTTCTAAATCCTCTATTGGAGCATCTGCTTTAATTCTTTCGGTTAATCCCTTTAATATGCAAATTTCATTATTAGCATTTGTTCTAATTATTCTCTCTACAATAAACAATATATCTTTTCCATAAGAATTTCTTCCTACAATATCACCTTTTTTTATTTTCATATTACTATCTCCCTTGTTATATATTTATGTCGAATAATAGAAAATGGTGATTTTTGGATTTCTATCTTACTTTGTTAATTATGCTACTATTAGTCAATTATTGGTAATAATATTATTTTTTCAAAACTATTGTATATTTTTTTTATTTATGTTATAGTATAGGTGGCTATGAGTTTAGCCAAATTTAATTAATTGAACTATCACCTTCTTTTTAGAATGGGGCAAATGGGTCAAAATTAAATTTATATTCTAAAAAGGAGGATTTTTTGTAATGGAAGATAAAACACTAGTATGCAAAGATTGTGGTGCTGAATTTGTTTTCACTGTTGGTGAACAAGAATTCTATAAAGAAAAAGGTTTTGAGAACGAACCTGTTAGATGTCCAGAATGCAGAAGAGCTAGAAAAAATGCTAGAAGAAATTAAAAAAACAGACTTTGTAAAAGTCTGTTTTTTTATTACCCTGCCTTATATTTGTCTTCATATTTTAATTTTGTTGCCATTCCTCCCCTAATATGCCTTTCTGCTTTATTTGCGTCTAATACTTCTCTTACTTCTGAAGCCAATACCTTGTTAATATGTATAAGCCTTTCAGATACATCTTTGTGTACCGTTGTTACTTTTCGTAACGGTAGAATTTATATCATCAAAATTCGTAATTACTGTAGGTTGACTTCCAATTTCATTTAATAATTTTAATCTTACTTCTACATTTCCTTCGCTATCTACTTCAATGACATCTATTATTGTTTTTAGCATTGCATTTGTAATTGTTTCATTGTTTAAAATATCATCAACTGTTCTTATTGTTTTTGTTAATTCTTTTTCTAATACATCTTTTTCTTTTATTTCAGAAGTAATTAGCTTTAATTCTCTTTCTAATCTTGCTATATCTTCATTTAATGGATTTGTATATTGTTTTAGCTCTTGCATATTGATTACTTCATTTTGGAACATCTCCATATATTTTTGTTTCTTAACTGTTACTTTTTCTATTTCTTTGAGTAAACTTTCTTCACTTCTTTCATTGTTTTCCCTTAAAGCTGTTATTTTTTCAAATTCTTTTTCTACAGCTTTCATAAAGTTCTTTTTATTTGAAATTATACTTTTAAGATATTCTTTAATAGCATTTAAAAGTTCTTCTTCATCTATAACAGTTGTATTAGGGCAATGGTTTACACCCATCGAATTTCTTCCACTACATACCCATCTTATATATTCTTTACCTTCTTCTGTATATTTCCTTCTTATCCTTCTAAATGAATAACCACAATGTTTACAATAGATAAGTGTACTAAATACATATTCTGTTTTTTCTCTTTTATTGTTTAGTTTAAATTCATTTGACCTTTGTTTTAAAATATCTTGTGCTCTATTAAACAATTCATCTGATATAATTCTCATTTCTGGTTTGTCAGAAATAAGCCAATCTTCTTCTGGTAGCTCTTTTCTTGCTCCTGTTATAAAGTCAGTAATTTCTGATTTCTTATTTGTTACTCTGCCTGTATATATTGGATTTTTTAGCATTCTTACAATAGAAGTTTGGACCCATTTTGACTTTGTTTTCTTTGTTCTTATTCCTCTATCATTTAATTCCCAAGCAATTTTTGTTGTACCAGTACCTTTATATACATAGCTTTCAAATATTTCTTTTACAATTTTTGCTTCTTCTTCGTTTATTTTTAATGTATATTTTTCACCTGGTATTTTGTCATAACCAAATACCAAATTAGGTACTCTTCCTTTTTTAGCAGTAATGTCTTTTCCAAATTTAACTCTTTTAGACATATTGGCACTTTCCTGTTGTGCCATTGCACCTAAAATTGTTAGTATAAATTCAGATCCACCTTCCATAACTTCGCCATTATTTAAAAAGTCTACTTGTATTCCATAAGATTTTAATTCTCTTATACTTTGTAATAAATCTACTGTATTTCTTGCAAAACGGCTTACATCTTTTACAACTACTCTTTCAAATTTTTTTGCCTTTGCGTCTTTCATCATTTGTTGGAATTGCTTTCTGTGTTTTATTTGTTTTCCAGAAATTCCTTCATCTGCATATAGCTTGTACAACTCATAGCCATTCTTTTTTGTAAATTCATTAAAAAACTCTATTTGCTTTTCAAGAGAGTCTATTTGTGCTTCCTTTTCAGTTGAAACTCTACAATATGCTGCAATTTTCATAACTTAATTTCTCACTTTCTTATATGTTGTTTTATGTCGGTAACTTCATATCCGTTCTGTTACATTTTAGCATATAAGTTATAAAAAAGCAATAAAACGCATAAAAAAACTACTCCTGCATTTAGGAATAGCTTTTTATAATTTGTTCATCTACGCATTTATTTGTCGCAAGTAGAGCCAAAGAGTTACATCTGTTCACCTATGCATTTATATTACGCAAATAGGGTTGCGATTAACATTTGATTAGTTGTTTTCAGCTAAATATTTTTCAAAATCTTCCATGATGGTCTGGAAAGGTTCATCTTTAAAACAGATCAAACCTTCTTTCCAGCGGTAAGGAGTGAAATCGTTTACTTTGGTAACTGCCAACTGCCCGTCTTTTACATATGCTTTATGATGAGGCTTCAAGGTTATTGTCTGTTCAGGAAAGTACTGTGAGGTAACTTTTACACTACCTTTCATTAAAGTTGTTTCAAACGCCGTTTGGTCAGGATAAGCATCTACATCAAACTGTGTACCCAAAACTTCAATGTCATATTTGTCTGTCCGTACAATAAAAGGAGTTTTTTTCTTCTTGGTTACATCAAAATAAGCTTCTCCTTTTAAAAAAACTGTTCGTTGCTTTTGGCTGAAAGTGACCGGATATTGTAAAGTGGTACGGGCATTCAGCCATACATTAGTTCCATCTGGTAAAGTAATATTGGTACGTTGTCCTGCCGGAACAGATACTGTATTCATGGCAATGACTTCATTTTCCGATTTATATTTCTGATATAAATAGTTAATGGTAAGCGTCAGTATGATGACGGAAGCTATTTTCAGCCATTGACGAATAATTTTGGGAATTCGTTTGGTGGAAATGCAGTTATTTGTAGTTTGGTCATCATGCACCATGAGGGCATCGAACAATTTACGCTCTTTGTAAAAAATGCGCTTGTTCTCTTCGGATGCTTCCATCCATGCTCTTATGTCCATGCCTTCTTGTATAGAAGTAGTTCCGGCAAAAAAACGATGTAGTTTCTCTTTTTCCATTTTATTGCATTCTTTTATGCTTCTATATAAACAGCACTTCAGAATGGAAAATTCCTAGTGGCATTTCATAAAAAAATAGAGAAAGAGTGGAAAATAATCTTTTAAGTTAGTCTGAAGCATCTTTAATGCCTTGTTTATATGGAAATCTACTCCTTTGGGGGTGATATTCATGAGAACTGCAATTTCCTTATAGGATTTGTTTTCGTATCGGCTCAACATGAAGATAGTACGGGTTTTTTCGGGCATGTCGGTGAGGGTTTGTTGGACGAGTTCTTGAATTTCGGAAATAAAAAGCTCATAAGGTTCGCATGCTTGTAAAGTGGCGATCCGGGTATTCAGTTCCCATTCATAGTAATCTTTTATTTTATCCGAGTATTCTTCATGAATTTGCTGATGACGCAGATAATTCAGGCATTTGTTTTTTATAATTGTTAAGATATAGGCTGGAATATTGGAATCTTCGCTTAAGGATTGCCTGTTTT
>OLPF01000418.1_pt1 | contig 46659 bp, 39 predicted proteins | sample 1673121 | NCBI WGS metagenome assembly OLPF01 (sample SAMEA3136756, study PRJEB25190) | human gut metagenome
AATTCATCAATGAATACGATTCCACCTTCAACCATTTCATTTAAATAAGCAAATAGCTGAATAAGCTTTTTAATACCAGTACTCTCATATTCGGCATGAATCTTATACGAATCATAAACCATCACTAAATCACAAACCCATTTGTCACGATTCTCTTTTTTATCAATTTCTATTCCCTGTAAATCTGATTTAAAAATTTTTAGAAATTCATATAACTTATTAACCATTTTTTCAAAAGCTTTATAACATTCCTTTGGTATACAATTATGTGTGATTGAAATCACGTCCAGCCAATCGTTATCCACTCTCAAAAGATTACTTATTATATAATTAATTTCATTTTTATTTCTTCCTGCTCCTTCAGAACATTGTAATGCATTTTTAGCAACATACTCCCTATGATTATCGGATTGATCCAAATATACATGTAACTTCATTCCAAAAACAAGAAGGTCAATCAGAGTTACACAAACAAAAGAATACTCGTTATTATATCCAACTATTGCAGAAGGCAAAAATTTTTCATAAAACAAAGAACAAGCAGATGATGTTAATAAAAGATTTTTAGTCTTATTAATAAAATCTACATGAAATTTTTTTCGACCATCTTCTTCTATAAGCATTATTATTTCTCCGTTATCTACTTCAAATATTGTATGCATAGCATCACTTCTTGAAGTGGCCTTCTTAGTAAATAAAGCTTCATGAGAAATTACATATCTTCCTGTTACTCCTTTTAATAAGGTTACATTATACCGATAAAACCCGGTTACTTCTTCCCCTATCTTAGTTATATAGTCGGCTTCTATAAATAACTCTGATGTTTTTTTATTAATAATTGCATCTAAATTTTTCTGAACAATGGGGTTATTTAAATAATCTGAATCAATAAGTAAATTTTTCAATATTTCAACAGATGTTATAATTCCTGATTTACCTGATCCATTCATTCCATAAATTCCTTTTATATTATATGCCTGTGTATCTGCATTCTTAGGAATTATCTTCTTATAGAAAGATAAAGAAACCAATTGATCGATTGCTTTTATACCTTTAACAGAATACTTAATTAAATATATGTCCGCCATTTTAATATTCCTCCTTCTCTATATATAATATATCACAGCGAAACAAAAAAATACATACAAAATGTATTTTTATTTCACCAAAAGACATCTGAAGGGTGAATCAAGTGGATAATTCTTCTCTAATTATACATTAACTATCTACCACTTACGTCATATATATACAAGCTGTAAAATCTTCCATCCATTTGCACTTTTTTAATAAAGTTTACGGAACTTTATGGTCCCCTGTCATTGCCATTTCTATACTTTTTTATAAATTTTATATCTTCTTTATTTCCACAGGCATTGTGATCTTCAAACTACAATTTTCTCACAATCCCCATGGACAACATTTGAGTCACCTGATTATCCGCATAATCTTTTGACAATTCATCGGCAATTGCTTTTATTTCATAATATATTTTGTTTGCCTCGCTTATATTATCAAGGCTGTCCATATAAAGCCATTTCTCAAACAATATGAAAGAGTAATACTCCATCAATTCAAGTTTATTTTCCGGGAACTTTCTTATCCACTTTTTGAACAAAGGGATTAATTCTTCATCGATCGGTCTCGGAAAATCAAGCCAAGTAACATAATTCCACGAAACCAGATACGAATAACCAAGCACAACTTTCCCCTCGTTCGGAAAAACTTCGTAAATCTCTTTCAGTTTGTTTTCCGTCGAAAGAAGAATCTCTGATTTGTTAGAATCAAATACGGCAGGAGGATCATAAATAGTGTGTTCATTTGCCTCAAGAATTGCAAGTGCATTCGCCACATCAGCATTATGTGTTTCGTCAAAAATTCGCTCCATATCTTTCAGTAATTTGCATCTTCTTCCCGGAACTTGATTCTCTCTATAAATATCATACAAGGCATCCGCTGCTCCTGCTATAGCTTTCAGAATATCTTCATCATCAGCAAACCTCTGCTGAAACTTCATCATCTGTTTCCAACAATTAGCTGCGGAACGATAATCATTTCTACGCAGCCAAAGCAGCATTAACCTAGCATAATTTTCTGTACACCAAGTTGCAATATAACCATTTTCTGCAATTTTATCAGCAATTTGATTATACTTATCCATTAAATTGGCAGTCTGTTGTGTTAATTCTGCATTATGAACACCGATAAAAAATGCATCCCACACCTCTTCTATACATTCACATACCACATCATTGTCCAGTCTATCTGTAATATAATCAGCACTTCTCAATCCGAGTGTATACAATCGATCCAGTTCACCTCTGTCGGTCAATACGATGCCTATATCCTTCCAGACCTCCATTTCATAGGCACAAATAATCTCTGGCGCTTGAGATACACACAGGTTGTCTGCAATTTGCTCAAAATTATTCAAGTTCTTTGCTGCAAGAATAACAAAAATCCATTGTCCGAATCTGTCACGCTCATCCTCTAACGGAGCGAACTCCATTTCCATATATGATTTTTTGTCTGGAAAATCTTCTATTGCGTGCAGCAAGAACATATCAAACTGTGTGACTGTTCCCAATCTTGCGGCTTGAGAAAATCCAATCCACTCATACTTCGGAATATAATAATCCACAAGAAATTCTTTTATAATGTCAGGGTACTCTGGGGCGATTATAGTAAGAAGCTTTGAGCATCCTTTTTCATCAAGTCTTAAATATTTTGGATCATTAGCACGTCTTAGTATTTCTTCCTGAATCTCCTCCAGTGTAGAAACCTCATCCATTTCATAATCATGCGCATATTCCTGATAAACAAACAAATCTGAAAAATCCGTCTGCTTCTTTCCGGGACGTTGACTTGCATTGATATACTGCTGAAGATTTTGTGCCGCCTGTTGATAAATTCCTTGGTCATCATCCAGGCATACTAAAACCGATGCTGAAGCTAATGCAAGCAATTTAACATAATCCTTCAGCAAGTTTGAATGATTATCGAGACACAACAGCCACCTGTCCTCTTCTCTCTTTAAGAAAGCCGCCAACATCTCATCAAGGCTGGTGACACTGATGCATCCATCCTTATAAATCCACAGTTCAGTGTATACAGCTACAAACAGTGGTCTATCACACTCTTCTTTCAACGCAGTCTTAAAATTGCTATATATTTGATCCACAGTATCCGGCAGTACAGAGGAGTATTTTACTTTTGTGTCATCATCTGCCACATTATTTAAATATGCCTCAAGATACACATTTATAAATTCTAATTCTTCCTCTTCTGAAAGTTCAGAAATGACTAAAGGCGAAAGGGTAGTTTTATTGTTATACGAACACTCCTGAAACCAAAGCCTCGTTTGCATATCCATTTTTCCAACAATTCGATCATACCAGTTGTTTTCATTATTCTGATATCTTCTGTCAACAAAAAGGAGACGGAGTTTAAATCTACTGTATTCAAAGCGCTCGAACAACGTAGTCACAATAGTAGCACACTTATCCTCATTGCCTAACACATAATCAATTACAATGACCGTATCAGAAAATGGTTTAAATTCTCTGTATCTTTCAACGTCAACATCCGTCTTGGCAAAAAAGCCAAACCAATTATTGGAAAGCTGCTTGAGCCATTGATATACTAACCGGCTCTTCCCAATGCCTCCCTTTCCTACTAGCGACCACCACAGCAATTCTTTATCTGCTGAACAAAACTTATTTAACTCAACCAGTTCTTTTTCTCTTCCTACAAATTTGCAGAACTCATTTAAATAATGCAGACGATATGATGCTGTAAATGACTTTCTGGTTTTTACATATGGGTTTACTCTAATAATTTCTGAATCTCTATACCGTGTGCGAATCCGATAATTTGCCATGTCTTCAACGGCATTAGATAAATCACTGTATTCCATTCCATAGCAAACCGGTATCACATTAGGTCCTAAATCTGACAAATCATCTCCTGCTTTATGCAGATAAAAATATGGAATATTTAAGTGAAGCTGCTTCGAAGCAAATGACATAAACCCCTTCAGATTTGGATCATCCACGGTTGCTCCACAGCCAAGTATAACCAATGTGCACGTACTGATAAGGTTCTGGATAAACTGTGCGCCCTGATTCGCTATGACATCTTCGTACTGTTTTTGATCAGCAACTATATCGTCCGTATTTGTGGCAGCATCATAAATACCATGAAGGTGAATTACACTCATCTCTGCCTGCCCGCTCAACATCTGAACTATTTTTCCCGGCATATTATATGTATAATAACCCAGACCGGTAACTTCCTCCAGAAGCTTATCATAGTTCGTTGTCGCAAAATAATCCCCGCAGCGCACAAATAAAGCAAGGGCATTCGCCAACTTTTTATTCTGTACTCTGAGGCTGCCAATCGTAGAGTCCATATAAGCCGTATAGTTTCCATTTTTTCTCAATGCTTCTATCAAAAAGCTTGCTGCGTCAATCAGTTCGGATGCACTATAAGAACCGAATCTTCTATCCAATTCCTCCGCTTCGACATCAGAAAGATAAGCTTTGCCTTCCTTAAGCCAACCAATCCACCCTTTTGCATGATCACCAAGTGAAACAGACAAACCTGCACCACAAAGGAATATAATAGGTCTCCCTTGAGAAAGAGCACTTTCAAATTTGGGATAATCCGATATTTTCATAAACTATTCTGCGAGTTTCGTTTGCACACATATGCAATGCGCAGTAATACCTCGCGACCTCCCTTCTCACAATATTTATGTACAGAACTTATTTTATCGAAGTCTGACTCCTTTTATGTCAAGGCTGTTGACTTGGATGACTACCGCACAGCTTGTGCGGTAAATAAATCATTTTTAACTTTATACTTTTTTAAGAAAGTTTATAGGATTTTGGGTTCCCCTGTCATCATAAAGAACAATCTGTTCCATCATTTCAACATGAACATTCTTAATCGTTTCGTTTTTGGTATCGTAATCGTCAACATCTCTCTTTGTGAACTTCCAGAAATTTTACAACTAAATCCAGCCTATATCCATTCATCGGCATTCCGAATCAAGTCAATGATTTCATCCAATGAACGCTCGCTTTCCACGTATGCATCATACAACGCCTGTTTTGCCCTCTCGATTTTCCGTTCCGGATGTCGTTCATCCAGCAGTGTGGAAAGCTCCTCAGCAAGAACACTGTATTCCTTATGCTTTTTAATTACTTTTTCCTGAAGTCTTTCTATTTTTCTGTCCAGAGCTTCTATGTGTTTCCTTTCTTCCTGCTCCTGTTTTTCCATGTCATTCTTCCTCTCTACTGTCGGTATCCGTTTTTCCTTGTATAAAACTGAGGATCTCCTCATAACTTTTTCCGCTTCCTGCAATAGCTTTTAAAATTTCTTCATTCAAAATCGCTTTTTTCTTTTTATGCATGTCTTCCAGTTCCGCTGTCAGGCGGTCATCCTATTCACGGTTCCGGCTGATTGCCTTCTCTGTTTTTGCTATTTTCTGTTCAAGTGTTTCCCTGTTCATGTTTCTTGCCATCACTGTCCTAAAAGTTGAGTACTGAACTTTTAAGACGTTTAATAATCATAGGACTATTATGGCACTGGTTGGAGGTAAAATCCAGATACGGACTATCTATCACTTACCATGTCAAAATCTTTTGCTTCTAATCGTACACGGTAAACCACAACACAAGTACCTTTATTCTCTAAGTCGATAAGAGTTAAAAAAATCCAAAAAGTCCTGAAATTGTACCTGCAATACATACAATATCTACTATATCTATTTTTATTCTTTTTCTACTATCAATTACCTTAGCTAACGCTTCTGTAACTCTATCTCTTTTCCAATATGCACATATATTCATAACTAATAGTAAAAACACTGGATAGTTTACTAAAAACCAAATCACATCTTCCATCAATTTCTCCTTTTTATCATTTTAGTGATCTTACCAGAAGCTGTCTTTTTCAGATTTTGTAAGAGGGTCAGGCCCCTTCTGTTTAACTTTCCTCTTTTCGTTTGTAAGTAGGCTTACACTTTTTAATTGTGAATTTACACTTCAGGATATTTCTGGAAATGGTATCCCCGTAATATGCCCCTGGTACTTATGCTCTGACTGTTTATCTATTTGCTGTTATCTGATTGCTTCTTTCATTTAATCTTCTTCTATCTTTATCCTTCATACCCGTTCGGATTATTCTTCTGCCATCTCCAAGAATCTTCACACATTTCTTTTATACCGTTTTCTGCTTTCCAGCCTAATTCTTTTGCTGCCTTTCCTGGATCGCAGTAGCATGTAGCAATATCACCGGGACGGCGATCTTTTATAACATATGGAACTTTCATACCTGTAGCAGCTTCAAAATTCTTTACAATATCTAATACACTATATCCTTTTCCGGTTCCTAAGTTATATACTTTAAGACCACATTTTTCATCTATTTTCTGAAGGGCTTTCACATGACCTTTTGCGAGGTCAACTACATGAATATAGTCACGTACTCCTGTTCCATCTGGTGTATCATAGTCGTTTCCGAATACTCCTAATTCTTTTAACTTGCCTACTGCTACCTGTGTTACGTATGGCATTAAATTGTTAGGGATTCCATTTGGATTCTCTCCCATGAGACCGCTTTTATGGGCTCCAATTGGGTTAAAGTAACGAAGTAGAATTATATTCCAAGTTTCATCTGCCTTATATATATCCATAAGGATCTGCTCTAGCATAGATTTAGACCAGCCATAAGGATTTGTACATAGACCTTTTGGACATTCTTCTGTGATCGGTACAAATGCAGGGTCACCATATACGGTTGCTGAAGATGAGAAAATAATATTTTTTACATTGTATTCTCTCAATTTCTGTAAAAGGATTAATGTTCCTGCAATATTGTTCTGGTAATACTCTAATGGTTTTGCGACAGATTCTCCTACGGACTTCAATCCTGCAAAATGAATACATGATTCAATATTTTCTTTTTTGAAAATGGTATCTAAAATAACTATATCTGAAATATCACCTTTATAAAACTTTACTTCTTTCCCTGTTATTCTTTTTACTCGATTTAATGCTTCTTCGCTGGAATTACTCAAATTATCAAGAACAACAACTTCCTTATTATTTTCTAATAACTCTACACAAGTATGACTTCCGATATATCCTGCTCCACCTGTTACTAATACTGCCATGATATTTTCCTCCGAATTATGTCACTATGTCTTTTTCGTGTTTTTATAATAATAAATGCTTTCTTCATCTTCTACAAAATGAAAAAATATTATCTAGTTGCCTCTTTTTTGATGACAACCTTTGCCGGTATATCATCCCCTCTCTGTTTCTTTAACTGACCATAATACCAGCCTAAAAAGCGGCCTACCTTACGTGCGTGGTCTACTGTCAAATTTACATTCGCTTCTCCGCGAAAACCGTCTGTTCCAAAGTATTTTCCCATCTTTTCCTCCAAGTATTTTTAATATATCTTTAATTCACTTCCTAATGGGTATCGAAGGATTCGAACCTTCGCTTTTCCCCTTCATATGTTATATCACAACACTTCTTTTTTCAATTCATTCCAAATGTTCATTTTAAAATTCCTAGCTTATTTTAGAAACTCTGCTTGATACTCTTATTTTCAATTATTCTTATTTATCTTGTATATCACATTGTTTTGAATATACAACATATCTACCCTGCTCTCTACTAAATATTGCATCATGCCTCTTATATACTTTTGTACATCAATTGGCAATAGCTTGTATTTCTTCCCTTCTCAGTGTTATAATTTGCTATAGTCACAGACATCACAACACATATATAAGTTTACAAGATTTGGCTTTGAAAAAGAAAGGAATTTTTTTATCATGTTCAAATGTCAGCCCGGATATACACTTCGAAAAATCAAAGGTATCAATTATCTCTTACCTTATGGTCAGCAGATTGCCGATCTGAAAAAAGGCTTTGTGCTGAATGAGACCAGTACTTTCCTGTGGAATGTACTTCAGCATCATGAAGGTGCCGAACCGCAGCAACTGGCAGAAATACTTGCCAGGACTTATCAACTGGATGAGTCTTATTATCCTGAACTTCTGAAAGATGTGACAGATTTTCTGACACAGCTTACAGCCATGGGAATGATCACAGAAGATCTCCACCTGATTTCATCAATCCCTTCTGTCTCTATGATAATCGCAGGAATCTGCATAAAACTATACGGTTCTGCAGAACTGATTTCCCCAAATTTCAAACCTTTTTATCATGAATTTTTGGATGATGATACCTCACAGGAAATCGAACTGGTCACCACGCCTCCGCCCAGCCGTTGTTACGGACAGGTTCTTCTGCAGAATTCTGAAATGACTGTTTTTGAAAATCCCGACCGTTATGTTGTCCTTTTTCCACAGATGCAGAACCTTTACGAAGCTCATATGCTGAAAGATGGTACTTATGTACGGGTTTACTGCCACCCACAGGTTTCTGAAACAAATATAGAAAATTTATTTCACGCCATACGGCTGTTTTTCCTTTTTACAGCACAAAGAAACGGACTGTTTGCAATCCACTCAGCTTCTGTTCTCTATCAGGGAAAAGCATGGCTGTTTTCCGGTCATTCCGGAATGGGAAAATCCACACACACCGCTCTGTGGCATGAGCTTTTTGACACACCGTATTTAAACGGAGACCTGAATCTTCTTGGATTAAAGGAGGATCATATCATCGTCTATGGCATCCCCTGGTGCGGAACTTCCGGGATTTTTACTGCCGAAGCATATGAACTCGGAGGAATTGTCCTCCTTGGGCGCGACCTGCAGACAGATTATCTGGAAGAGTTAAATCCTTCGGAAAAAGTCCTCCGTATCATGCAGCGCATGATCTCCCCTGCATGGACTGAACGCCAGCTTTCAGAAAATCTTTTCTTTGCCGGGGAAATCGCTGACCGCGTGCCGGTACTACATCTTCTCTGTACAAAGAATGCTTCTGCCGCCTGCGTGATGAAAAATGCCATTGATCAACAGGAGGAGCTGCAATGAAAGAAAAAATACTCCTGATCTGGAAGCACCTGAAACAGGGAACCCTGAAAAAAATGTGGAAACAGACATTATGGATCTATCAGTACGGCAGACGTTACTGGAAAGCCATGATCCTGTATACACTGCTTGGTCTGGTCGGAACAGGTGTCTCTCTGGTTTCCAGTCTGATTTCCAGAGATCTGGTAGATATTGTTACCGGACACCAGAGCGGGAAACTTATAAGTACCTTTGCCGCAATGATCGGCTTCTCTGTCGCAAACATTCTGGTTTCGCAGGCATCCGGATATGCCTCTACTTTCATTAACCTGAAGGTGGACTCCGAAATCAAGAACGACATCTTTGCCAAAATGCTGGTAACTGACTGGGAATCCCTGACCGATTACCACACCGGAGATCTGGTGACACGTTGGAGTTCCGATGCCTCCAATATTTCAAGCGGAATCCTGAACTGGATTCCCAACCTGATCATTTATACTTTTCGTTTTATCAGTGCACTGGCAATCGTGCTTTATTATGACCCTACTTTCGCACTTTTTGCTCTGCTTGGAATTCCCTTCAGTGCTCTGCTTTCAAAGCCGCTGCTGAAACGAATGCGTGATAACAATCAGAGAAGTGCGGCTATGAATGCAAAGCTTTATGGATTTAACCAAGAAGCTTTCTCCAATATCCAGACGATCAAGGCTTTCGACCTGATTCACTTTTATACAGAGAAACTGAAATCTCTTCAGAAAGATTATGTTAACATGAGACTGGACTTCCAGAAGATGTCCATTCTGACTTCTGTTCTCATGTCCATTATCGGATTTATCGTATCCTACAGCTGTTATGGATGGGGAATTTACCGTGTATGGAGCAATGCGATCAGTTACGGAACTATGACCATGTTTCTGTCTTTGTCCGGTACATTGACAAGTTCGGTAAATTCTCTGGTAAGTCTGATTCCGTCAGCCATCTCACTGACTATTTCGGCAGGAAGACTGATGGATATCGTGGAAATGCCGCAGGAGGACTACAGTCAGGATTCTGCTGTACGCAACTTCGAAAAGCAGCATAAGTCAGAAGGAATCGGTCTGAACATGCAGGATCTCAGTTATACCTATCATAATGGTACTGCTGTTTTCGCCAATGCTTCCATAGAGGCTTATCCTCATGAGATCGTGGCTCTGGTAGGACCTTCCGGTGAAGGTAAGACAACTATGCTGCGCCTGATCCTGTCTCTTCTGACACCGCAGGAGGGTTCTTCTCATATATGTGCCGGAACAAATCATGAACACATGATTGATATGTCCCCTTCTACAAGGAAGTTATTCTCCTATGTGCCACAGGGAAATACAATGTTTTCAGGAACAATTGCAGAAAATATGCGAAATGTAAAACAGGATGCTACAGATGAAGAAATTATTGAAGCGCTGAAACTTGCCTGCGCATGGGATTTTGTGGAAAAACTCCCGGATGGAATTGAAAGCATCGTTAAGGAACGGGGCGGAGGTTTCTCCGAAGGTCAGGCACAGAGGCTCTCCATTGCCAGAGCATTACTGCGCAGATCACCGATCCTGCTGCTGGATGAGGCTACCTCCGCACTGGATGTAGCTACTGAGCGAAAAGTCCTGCGAAATATCATGCAGGATACCTACCCCAGAACCTGCATTGTAACCACACACAGGCCTACGGTTCTGAATATCTGTAACAGGGTTTATGCGATACGGGATAAGAAATGTGAGATACTAAATGACGTGGAAATTCATGAAATGATACAAACGTTTTAAAATCAATTTTAGGGATTGAGTTAAACACTCTAACTCAATCCCTTTTCTTGTCAGGTGGATATTCTCTTTAGTTCACAGAATAAGTAAATCCTGTCATCTTGAGATCATCAATGCTTGTTCCATGATTCAGATGAACTCCAATAGTCAGCGAATTTGATACTGTACTTGCAAATGTGAATGTTGCAGTCTTACCTGAACAGGATGCCTGCACAGAAGCATTATCTGTCTCAACCTGATCTACTGTATCATTAAAAGTAATATTTAAAGTAATGGTTCCATTAATATCTGACCAGTCTGCCATTGCCAGACCCTTGCCGCCATTAGTTCCCCATCTGTCCCATACACCATGATATACTACATTTAATGTTCCCTTGGCACCACTTGCTGCATAAATACCCTCTGCCATTCCTGCGTCAACAGTTACTACCGGCTTCTTATATGTTTTCATAATTAATTACCTTTCTCTAAAATCTAGCATTTTCGTCGGTTTCATCTTTTTCTTTTTCTTTATCTTATCTATATCCCCTCAGAAAGTCAAGTATTCTTACACAAAACATACTGATTTTTTATTTTATTACGACAGGAAAACACTTTCTGTTGTCCTTTTGTTTTCTTAATGTTATAATATGCCTGTTCAGAACTTTATTTCCGAACATCAGTCATTTTTATAACAGGAATAAGGACAAATACTATGAATACCACAAAATCAGACCCAGTTAAAATCGACTTGGAGCAGCTTCTCCGGGAGGGAAATATCATCCGCATCAGACCTCAGGGTTACAGTATGTACCCTCTCTTTATTCCCGAACGGGATGAAGCACTGATCCAGCAGACAGATGGCACAGACTGCCACAGGAATGATGTAGTCCTCTACAGGCGTGATCAGGGTATCCTCGTGCTTCACCGCATCTGCCGGATAACATCTGACGGCTTTTATATGGTGGGTGACAACCAATACGAAGTGGAAGGTCCTCTGCGTCAGGATCAGATTATCGGAAAACTGATTGCTGTAAATCGTAACAGCAGAGAATTTACTGTAGGAAATCCTTTCTACAAATTTGTTTCTTCCCTGTGGCTTTTTATGCTACCTGTTCGCCCCTTCTGTTTTAAACTGTCAGCATTTCTTAGAAAGCTTCATCACTCATGATCATCCATTTTTCATAGGAGAATTCCTTTTTTCTGCAAAGTCAGGACTACATTCCTTACATCTTCAAGAATCTCAGCAGGCTCTATCTCATACTCTTCTGCTACCAGTTGTGTCAGTTCATAAACATTCTCTGCCCGTTCCGCGTGCATATAAATAAAGCCTGCCGTTTCGCTCAATGAGATCACCTCATTGACTTCTTCTGTTCTTCTTCCTGACGGAAGTACGAGATATTCATCCTCCAGTCTCCTGACTACATAACCTTCTGTCTTTTTCATTTTCCCTTTTTCTCTTCCTTTTCCTTTATTTCCACGCAATAACATGATATACTTACTATTATTTATTACTGCCATTCAATCTCTGAACGGTACCAATTTTACGCACTTTCAGGAGACCCCTATGGAACGAATATACAATACCTATCTGAAAATAATAAAAAATATCTGCACCAGTTCTGATCATTCTGTTTCCGTACATCCGGAAGACCTTGCGGCTCTGGCAAAGCTGGCGCAGGAACATTGTACTGTCCCATTTGTACTGCCATACCTCCGGTCTGCTTCTGTCTATCCTGCCATGAAGCAGCAGGTAAAAGGCATGATGCTGAATTATTATCAGATTGAGCATTTCACCCGGCTTACCGTCTCTCTTTTAAGAAAGAACAATATTGACTGTTATCTTCTGAAGGGTCTGAGTCTGGCTGACTGCTATCCGGTTCCTGAATATCGTAAGCTTGGAGATCTTGACCTGTATCTGGCTGATCCTTCTGACCTCACCAGAGCACAGGCAATTCTTGAAAGCAACGGATATATCTCTGAGGATGAACTCAATGACCACCATGTAACCTACCGTTATATATTTCCCAAAACCGGGCGCCGTTTTCTCCTGGAGCTTCACTATCGTGTAGTTGGCCAGTACCAGTACAGCCCCGCCAACAAACTTGTGGATTCTGTCTTCTCACCGGAATGTCTGAAGGCATCCACCCAGACAATCCACGGATATACTTACACAGTCCTGCCGCCTACAGAATATACTTTCTATATGATTCATCATATGCTGAAGCATTATCTGTACAGCGGATTCGGTATCCGCCTTCTCTGTGATTTTACCTTTTATCTGAAGCGTCATGAAAAAGAAATCAATTTCCGGCAGATTCATGAATGGTGCAGAGAATCCCGCATCAGCCATCTGTACGAAATCATTCTGGAATGCTGCAGGAAATATCTGGGTCTTCCGGATTCTATAGACGCCCAGACACAGTATAATCCACACGACTGCCATGATTTCATAATACAGATCCTTAAAGACGGCGATATGGGAACCGACATTTCCCAGTCACTGGTTGGAAGCAGTTCATATCAGAAGGTTAACTTCCTTACTTACTTCAAAGAAGGACACATCCAGATGAAGGTCCGCTTTCCAAAAGCCAGCCATTATCCAGTCCTCTGGCCTGCACTCTGGTGTATCACATTTATCTGTTTTATCCGCAACACCTACACAATACGAAATACAACATTCCGGCAGACTCTTCATGACTTTAAGAAAAATAATCAGAAGACTAAACTGATCCGGATTTTTGAAAACAGCAACTCCTGACCAGAAGCCGCTGTTTTATTTTCTGAAAATCACCACAAAAAATTCATTCCATCATTATATTTGCATTTCATTGTCATACGCAGGTTTGCTTTTCCAGTCATGGGGTCTTCAATCCCAATGCTCAGATGATATTTATCACCTACATCTCTGGATAAATTTATTGTTTCCATACTGGTCTGTGTCTTTTTTACATTTCCAGGAAGGACAGACGGCAGAGAAATTTTAATGCGCTTTTTTTCAATTAGATTTCCTTTCTCATCTGTTACATAAACCCATACCGGCCATTCTTTATAAAAAGGTGCAGACCCGGCATTCTCCCATGTCAATTCCAATTTTGCACCTTTTAACTGTGGTGAGAGAGCCGCCTTTGAAATCCACAACCTGTATCCCATATTCTGCAACACCGCTTTATATCCCTCTGAATATGTTTTATCCGCTATATTAGGTCCAAGGAATGTGGTATGCGATTTTTTTATCAGCTCCACTGTCTGAGAAAGACTGGTATCCAGCATTTCTTCCATAGAAAGAGAACTTGTAAATTCACCACCTACAGGCGCTTTTTTCCAGAAATCATGCATAGAGAACAGCACATTCTTTTCATCTGTCTGGCTGAGATCACCACCATTTTCAATTTCTTTAAGCCAGGCTTCTGTCTCACCTGACTCACCAGTCATGTCATTGTAAAGTCCCATTCCATGTTTCGAAGCATGTGAAAAAGGTCTGCGCATCAGAAACATGGCATTCGGAAAAGCTTTGATCCATGGTTCCACATATTTCTCTCGTATTGCTTCCATGGGAAGACGCTGTATTCCCGCACTGAAATTAACATGCCATTCTCCCCAATGTCCGAGGCTGCCCAGCTCAATATAACTAATCAGGTCATCCTGTCCCAGATGCCCGCCAAGAGCTTCTATCGCTTTTATATAATGCTGAATGATCTGTTCATTATTATAATCCGGTGCAAATCCCTTACCCAATTCCATATCATACCAGGTTCCCGCATGACCGCTTTTTTCATACAGCCATTCCGGGATGTCCATATGTTTTTCTTTTCCGGGTATATCACATACAAATCTTAGTACGATATGTTTTCCTTCCGTTTTCCATCGGGTGAGCTGATTTTCCTTTTCAATGCTTTCCCAGTCATATTCTCCTTCTTTCGGTTCCAGTTCTGCCCAGGTTATATCCATATAAAGTAGAGATATGTCATTACTTATCTTATTATTCCAAGCGCATGGAGCATATCCCATTAATGGATTCCCAAAAACCTCTTCCGTTTTTTTATATTCCTTTACATTTTTTCCTAAAAAAATATATATACCTGCTGCAAACACTGTCAATATTACAATTCCTGTTATTATCCACATCCGTTTTTTTCCTTTAGTCATAAAGATTTTCCTCATCTTATCTTCTCAGAGCAAAGTTTTCTGTCTGGCATCAATCACTCAGATCATATAAATGATCCGTATTTTGTTTTACCACATAACAGATAAAGTCCTCATCTTCATAATAAACTTTGATTTCATTTGGAAAATGCATTTTAAATTTCTGACACCAGAAATACATTTCTGATTCCAGAATTTCTCGGTTTTTAATATTCGAGTATGCATCTGAAGCTTTACCCGTTATTGTAATCGGATCATTAAGCAAAAATTCTGAAATTTGAGAGTTCGCAATCTCATCCCCCTCACTCAGTACCGCATTTGAATACTTATAGAATTTTGTATACTTCGCCTGAGCAAGCCATCTTGGGCCTGTAAAGAAATGGTACTGTGCATACTGGATTGGTTTTTTCTCTACATAAAAGAAAAGATACTCTGTAGGAATAATATATTTTTCCTGCTTTGATCTATTATAGAAATCAAGGATTTCCTCATGACGTCCTGATTCTATAGCCTGATACAGTTCTTCCGTTGTGGATATGATTGTATACTGATATTTAGGGCAGTTTTCGATAATACTGTTTGTAACTTCTACAACTGAATTATACCTTGTCAGTTCATAATATAAATATCCATGAAATATGCCAAAATAATGAGTTCCTGCATAAATTGATACCACTCCCAGAAGACTCAAAAATGGTGAGAAACGTGCTGCCTTTGTTTTTTCAAACAGGAAAAATAATCCATCAAAAGGAACTGCCATCATTGCAAACAGTAATATCTGCTCTGTCAGGCATAATCTTGCACCGGCAATAATTTCCGGCAATCCCAGAAATGGAGCCGCATACAAAATCATAAAAAATACAGAAGCAAAAGTAATTCCCAGATACATTTCAAAAGGAAATTTTTTTAAGCGGATAAAATAAATTATTAAATTTAATACACCAAGAGCCAATGACAGCAGTGTAAAGCGGATAATCCATCCTGCACGTTCTTCACCATAAAGCTGTGCATAACCATATTTATATACGAGCTTTATATTGTCAATAATTTTCTGCACCATTCCCTTTACGGAAAAATGCTTCTGAACCGCTGTATTATTCTCAATCTGCTGAGTCATATCTTTATTTGCAGAGATTGTTGTCTGATTCTCCTGTATTTCACTGCGGATGTCTGTGTTTTTTTTTATACTGTTTTCTTCTTCGCTGTTTTCCTCTGAAATATTCTGTGCTACCTGCGTTCTCCCTTCTTTTGTATCTGTACCATTTATAATATTCATTCCCCAATTCAGAGATCCCTGAAGCGGAGTTCCGGTTGCAAAAGCCAGTATCATTGGAGTTGTAGAAATAACACCCCCTGCGATAACAGCAACTACAAGAGGCCTGAAATTTTCTTTACGGAATATTCTTGTGATCCCCAAAAGTGCAAAGGAAGCACATAGGAAAAATGCCATAATAGTTACATAAAAATGAATTACAATGGATGCCGCCAGCGATGTCGTAAATAAAAACAGATTCTTATCAATACCCTTTTTCTTCTCTCTGTCCGATTTTGGATTTCTTCTTATAAAACATATTAAATACAGGGCACACAGAAACTGTGTATACAGCCCAAACTCCTGTGGGATTGTATACTGCAATCTGGATATCCCATAAATTTCATCTACACACACTACATCTACTGTTAAAAAAGCTGTCAAAATAAGATAAACCGTATATTTCGATTTCATTACCTCTCTGAACAGACAATACACAGCAACTATCAAAGCACTGACATGAATCTCTCCCATGAACAACAGACAACTGTATACCGGAATTCCAAATAGTACATTCATACAATAAACAAAACAATGCATTGCTTCTGGATAAACGCCCTCTGAAAATATTTTTCCTTCCTTCAGCCCATAAATCCATGCATGGTGAACATACATATCCCCCCATCCATATGAATGACACTGAAATGCACCGTAGGAAAAATATGCAACCGCAAAAATAATCAAAACGCTTAAAACACTATACTCCAGTTTTCTGCCTTTTGTTTTTTTGTCCAGACATCTAAGGGTTCTGATAATACATTCCTTTATATTATATATCAGCCGAAAAATCAGAGTTTTACCTCCAAGCGTCCCTGCAAAAAGAGTTCTGAACAATGAGAAAAAAGAAGTTCTCAGCTCTTTATTCTTCAAAACAGATATAATAAATATTCCATAGAATATGCAGGCAATAAGCCAGCCTTTCAGTATATGAACCAGTCCCAGTCCTAATACAGCCGTATTAACGAGCAAAATTGAAACTGTAGAGCAAAATGCAAATTGGAATGTCAGACTCTTTCCGGATAATTTTTTTCTGAAAATAACAGACGGCCATAAATACATCATAAAAACGTATCCAAACAGAACCCTCACAAATTCAATGATCCAATATCCCATATCTTAAATAACATCCCCTTTTTATAAGCATCACCATTTTCTTTATTCGCGAAATCCCGTATCAGATAATCTTTCATCTACTTTCATATCAATCAGTAGCTTTATACCCACTGCCAAAAGCATATACCATTGATGTTTCATACCTTCCGCAAATCCTTTTATAATAAATCTCCACAAATACTGCTTTAATTCTGACAATTTCTTTCCTTTTGAGAGTTCCAGAAAACACTCTCTTCCAAGCGGTTCCTGTCCATATCTTTTCAATACTTTTCTAACCGCCCACAAGGAATTTTTATGTTTTATATATTCCATTTTTCCGTCAAAAAAAGAAGCAAAGAAAAGTGTATACTGCACCAGTCCCCCATACATATCCATATCTTTATTATTTTTTTGTATCCATAATTTTATAGTATTGGCGATTTTAAACCAGTTAGCAGTTGAATCCGGATGATAACTCCAGGAAATGGATTCTTTATTTTTGCGGTAAACATACCCCTGTTCCTGTAAAAATATATACTTTGCCTCACAGACATAACACTGCATATTAAATAATTTATCTTCCGCATATGTGATGTCTGTAAAAGTAATCTGATTTTTTTCCAGAAAACTTCGTCTGTAAAGTTTTCCCCATACATACGACAACGTTCCCACAGAAAAAAAACCTTGAAAACAAAAATCTTCTGACAAAGGACCTGATAATGCAAAGGACTGTGTTTTTACAGTTGACAAAAGCTTTCCGTCCCACAATCTAGCATAATTGCTTACCACAATATCTGCGTCTGTCTGCTCAGCAGCATGTACATATTGATCAAAAATATCCGTATCCGGAAGATAATCATCAGAATCTACAAATATGATATATTCACCACTTGCAAATTCCATGCCTCTATTTCTCGCAGACCCAGGTCCTTTCCCAACACCTTTTATCATATGAATCTCCTGATATTTTTCTTCATATTCCTGTATAATATCAGAACTCCGGTCTTTTGACCCATTCTCTACCAATATAATCTCCCGGTTTTTATAACTTTGCTTTATAATACTGTCCAGAGTTTCGCTGATATACTTTTCTGCATTGTATACAGGTATAATCACGGAAATCTTTTTTTCCAAAACTTTCATCTTTTACCTCCTGCAAAAACTTTTCCCGCAATTCTCTTCAGCAAATTCCACAATGCTTTCCACTCTTCTGTTCTTTTGTAAGTAAACCACAATAAAACATTCGGTATGACCAGACAAATTCCAAGTCTACATATCAGAACCAAAAATGCCTGTCCTTTAACAAAGTTACAGTAAAATTCTGTTATTCCCCATACTACAGACATCACTCCAAGATATCTCACATATTTTACAAAAAATCCGATAACAGGTTTTTTAAGTCTGTATTTATAAATTACATAAGGTTCTACCCACACAGAAGTAAGCACTGTACTGCAAAATGTTCCTGCAAATACTCCTGCTACACCGAAATGTGTAACCAACAAAACAGAAATTACCAGATTCAATATAGCTTCAGCTATCGCTTTATAACGGTCATACCAGAACAGTCCCATGGATTCCTTGAAAATCAGAACAGCGCGTCTCATTCCATTGATAAAGAAATTAATACATAGAATCAGGACAATCTCTTTTTGAAACAGGTATTTCCTGCCAAATGCCAGCTCTACAAAAGGATCCAACAGTTCCAACAGACAGATACCGGCAAACCCAAACATCCAGTATCCTATAAAAAATAATCTGTCAAATATCTGTCCTATCTTTTCTTTCTCTTCTGTCACTCCAAGATTTCCCACACTTGCCGTAACCCCCAGCATTGCCTGATCCAACACCTGCCGTACTGAGCCTATGATAAGATAATAATTAGAATAAATTCCAGCCGTAACAACTCCAACAAAACTGGAAATCAGCAGATTATCTGTATTATTTACCACTACATTACTTATCTTATGCATTAACATTGCCTTTACATTTTTTAAAATATTACGACTTTCTTCCTGCGGAAGCTGTTCTTTACATGTTTCTTTCAGATAAGGAAATAGCCTGTCTGCTTTTCTGGACATACAGATGTTTCCACTAATTGTACATACAACTACAACAACCAGAAACAAAATAAAATTTTGTGTCAGAAGTAATATGATAATCTGACAGATATCCTGCAACACGAGAAAACCATTATGATATATAACCGTAATATAATTCATCTGATGAGCATCTACCAGCGTCTTCTTATAAATCAAAAGATACGAAGCAAAGGAATTCAGAAGATACAGGAGATAAATTATAATCAGATGATCAACATCCGGGCGATCCTTCATCAGAATATCCAGAAACGGAATCAGACATAAACCTGCACTAAGAACAAAAAATGCTGTTATTCTGTAGAAAGTCCGAAACATTCTCATCAGAATTTGTTGTTTTTTTATATCATTTGCAGCTATGGGTGCATACAGAGCGTATGTAATCGCTGTTCCCACACCCAGTTCCGATAAAGATAATATATTTAATATATCTGTAAACAGACCGTTAATCCCTACATAACCTTCACTGAGAGTTCTGGTAAAAATAACTCTTGTAAAAAATCCCATAAGGATTGCCAGCGCCTGGGCAATAAAAGCTACTGTCATGTTCACAACAGAATATTCTGTTCTGGATTTTTCATTCATCATATTTTTCCAGTTCATGTATTTTATCCTCATCCATCTTAAGGATCTTTTCCCTGATCCATACAGCCAGGATTGAAAACGTCATTCTGAACATATAGAGTACTGGTTTCAGTCCGGAATGCATACTGACTCCTGTAGTCCTTACATGCATCACTGCGGGAATTTCTCTGACTCTGAATCCAAGAAGCAACATCTGCATAAGCATATTTGCATCTGGATATTTGTCATCAAAATTATTATATTTCGAATAAAAAAGGAAGGTTCTCCAGTTTAATCCTTGAAGACCGGTAGTCGGATCTGTAATTCTTCTTCCAGTTCCTGTTTTCAACATTATACGAAACCATACAAATGCAATCTTTTTGGCAAATGAAACCGAAAATCCAGAACTTCCTTCCATGAATCTTGATCCAAGGACAATATCCGGCAATTTCCCATTCTCATCCTCTTTCTGCAATTCCTTATAGATTTCCAGAAGGTTACATACGTCATGCTGACCGTCTGCATCCATTTGTATAACATATCTGTATCCTTTACGCACCGCATATTTATAACCAAGCTGCAGACCACTCCCATAACCCAGATTAAATACATGGGTAATCACCGTATGGTTTCTCTTTTTAGTCACATGATTTGTCTTATCCTGAGACGCATCATTCATGACCAGTACATCTGCAAACTGTGTAATCTCCGGCTGTTCCAGTTTTTCCAGAAGCGGTACAATGTTTTTTTCCTCATTATATGCCGGAATAATAATTAAAACTGCTTTTTTTGATTCTTTTCTGACGTTCTCTCTGTTATCCATAGATGCCACTCTCTCTTCTTATACTATCTCAAACAGTTTCAGGATATCTCCCTGTTCATCGGATATCCGGACTGTAGCTTTTTTTCCATATTCTCTGCATTTCTCTTCATTTCCCAGCAGTTCAGATATCTTCCTGCTGATATCCTCCGGTGAAAGCTGACACAGTATACCATCCGTCCCATTCTCCACCTGTTCCCGGTTTCCGCTGCAATCCGATACCAGAATCGTACAGCCCAGAACCTGAGCTTCCTGTATTGCAATACTTTTCCCCTCAAACCGGGTCGCATGCACATACAGATCACATTGTTTATAATATGGATACGGATTCTCCTTCGCACCCAGCAACAGGAAATCTTCTTTCAGTCCGAGACTGTCTATTTTCTGCTGAAGTTTATTCCGCAGTTCTCCCTCGCCCAGAACATACCAGCGTGCTTTTATCCCCTGATCCTTCAGGAGCTTCATCGCATCAACAGCTACTTCATACGCTTTCTGTGCAGTCAGCCTTCCCACTGTCAGTATACGCTTTCCGGTGTATGTATCACTGAATCCACCGGGAAGTTCTGATTTTCTGTATATTTTCTCTCTGTCGATCAGATTATGGAAAATAAAGGTTTTATTCCGGCATTCCGGATATACACTGTCAAATACACTCTTTACTTCCCCTGATACTGTAAAGATCCTGTCAAAGTCCAGGTAACAGTCCCTGTCCAGTCCTCTGCTGTAGCCGGCATATTTATAATCAACATGCAGGAATGTGAACTTCTTCCTGGCCTTAACATGATCATGGACAAAATATGTAGAACCGCCTTCCAGGTAAGCAACTGCCATGTCATAACTTTTGTTCAGCTTCATACCACTGTCCGACATGACACGCCATAAAAGCTTATCTGCATATATCTTTTTTCTGCCCAGCATAGCAACTGCATTCTTTATCAGATATGGTATATTTTTAAACAACGCCCCATGCGTAAACAGGCGCATAAAGACTTTTTTGTTCAATTTCTTCTTTCCCTCGGCGGAAAGAACTGACTTTGCTGTATAGTTTCTGTTCAAAATATTTACATATTCCGGTACCTGGCTGATCAGCTCTCCCTGCTCCAGAAGTATATACAAATCAACCTCATACTGATCCGGTGTAAACCTCTTAAGCAGTTCCAGCAGTGCTCTTTCTGCGCCTGCACCTCCGAGAGTATTGATCACAAACAATACTTTTTTCATATTTTTATTTTTCTCTCTTTAGTTTCTCCAGCTCTCTGAGTATCTTTTCACAATCATTGTTTAATAACGAAATCTGCATGGCAAGCTCCTGATTTTTTCTTTTCAGGATAGAAACCTGCGTACTGATAAACCATAATCCCCACAGAACACCTGACACAATTATTATAGTCAGAATCAGTCCGCGTGTACTGACATAACGCTTCATCTGAGATGGATTTAAAAGTGCACCTGAAAGAATCATTAATGCAGACAAAAACACCCATGAAAGACAAAATGGTTCTGTCATCTTTCTCTTTGCAAGTGACAGAATTGCCCTCACAACCATAAACACTCCTGATACAATCACAAATAACCTCAGTATATCTCCCACTTCCATTTTTTTCTTTCGTTCCTTTCTTACTATTCATATCTGTCAAATACTTTTGGTGACGGACAATCACCTTTTTTCTTCTTCAGCAGATGACCATTACAAAATATATGGACATCCAGATGTTTCTCCATCCACTGAAGCCTTCGATAAGCTACTGTCCATCCGGCAAAACTTCCCGCAACAAGACCTGCCCCATACCATATCTCTGTAAAATGAGAAGATATCATGCTTCCAGTCATGGTAATAAGGCAAAACGCCAGTCCCGTCAGCACACATCCCTTCATGTCATTAAAATAATACAGAAAAATAATCTCCGCATACATAAGAAATAGAATAAAATATCCTGCTGCCAGACAGGGATATATTCTCAGTGTCATCCCCCCGAAACCAAGCTGCGGAAGAAAGATCATGCAGAGAAGAAAAATTACCAGTGTAATGATAAACTGTATTCTCGCAAGACTCATAAGTTCTTCAGAAAGAGTGCAAAACATTCTCTTTTTCGTAATATCAATGTCTGCCCCTCTCCCTCCGATAACAGCCTCTGAATACGCCTTATATCTGTCATGAAAATACATCTCAACTCTACTGATAAAGATAACACTTGCAGAGATATTTGTAAACATTGCAAGACAGGTTGCCATATCATATGTTGTCACACATACAAAAGATTTTACTACTATCATGTGAAGATCTGTTGTCCAGAAAACAAAATTGTGTACATAAAGTCCTAAAATGTAAAGAAAATTTGTAACCACCAACGGCCAATATTCCTTAAAATAGACCAGAACCTGTCTGTATTTTCCACTGTTTTCCTTAAAATAACTCCGGACTACCGACATTTCCAGACAGGCGATCAGCCAAAATCCAATTGTCAGCGAAAACAGCATTCCATACGTAATACCCCAATGAAATACTTTTACAAGCAGAAAAGATAAAAACACTGTCACTGTCATACCAACGGCAAAGAAGAATGATATTTTTTTGTAATCCTTACAGATAGACAGGTACAACATAGAATAGAACACAAGAACCAGGGCAATGTATCCGCAATAACCTGTAAAAACATAAATAATATCCACTTTTCCAACCAGATACTCCCGGATACAGAATGGAATTCCCACAAGAGCACTCAGTGAAATATTCAAAAGCATGCCCACATAATAGCACGGCAAAATATCTTCATATGTCTCTTCATAGATCACATCTGACATATATTTGGATAATACAGAGTTAAATGGAGACGCCGTAAGCAGGGAAAAAATAAATATATACAGAACCGTACAGGAAAACAGTTCTCTTGTAGCATAACCTACTGAAGAGAAATCCAGAAAATACTCCATGATCATAAGCGCACCGATCACCAGCAGCATGGGGGCGATTGTAACGACCATACTGTATCCCACACCTATGATATCAGTAGTCAGTGTATTCTTTTTATAGATATTTGTAAGTTTTACACCTATTCCTGCCATATGTCCTCTCCATCCCGTAATTGCTTATCTTATGTTTGTTATCCCGATCTCAGTCACATTATGCTTTCATTTACATCATCTTTCATACACACTGATCTGAAAGGGTTCCTCTGTCCACGAAAGATTCTGTCTATCTGAAAATCCTTTGTATATTTCTCTGTATACTTCCTTCATCTGATCAATCCTGTAAAATGCATTTACACGTCTGTATCCTGCTTCTCCCATACGCCTTCTGTCTTTCTCATTTACAGACATGGTAACCATTGCATGGGCGATCTCTTCTATATTCATAATGTGTGTGAGGATTCCCGCTTCCCCAAATCCGTCATTATTTCCATAGATCAGTTCCCTGCAATTTCCCACATCTGTGGCAATTACAGGTTTGTGAGCCGCATAACTCTCAAGGATTGTCAATGGCTGTCCTTCACTGATACTGGTAAGCAGTGTGAAATCCATCTTGCCCAGATAATCCTTTACATTAACCCTTCCTGTGAATTCCACATCCTGAACCCCAAGGGATTCTACCAGATCATAACATTCTTTTGCATATTTTTTATCTTCATCTGCCGGTCCCATAATCCAGAGCTTCATATTTTTTACTTTTTTTTTGGCAAAAGCAAATGCCTGTATCATGGTTTTAACATCTTTGATAGGAGTTACACGAAGTACAGCCCCGGCATTGATAAACTGCTTCTCTTCTTCTGTCTTGCCGGGAAGATCTGCAAGCGTCTGTGTATTGATCCCATTTGGTGTCACCCTGATCTTCTCAGGCGGACATCCCAATTCCATCTGCAGGTTCTTTGCATGGTCATACAGACAGGTTACCATATCTGCCTTTTCATATGCAAGAAGTGACATCTTCTTAAACTGTTCAATCCAGATATTCTTATATACTCCCCTTACCCAGGAAGCTTTGATCAGTTCTTCCTCCCTTTCTCTGGTATAAATCCCATGCTCGGAGATCAGTAATGAACTTCCATGAAAATGTTTTGCCATACTTCCAAGAATTCCAGAATAACCGGTGGCCACACAATGATACAAATCCGCCTTCGGTACATCCATTCTCAGTGCCCAGAACATCGGCAGATAAATGGAGCGCAGCGTCCAGAGGAAATCCGAGAAATTAATATTTGAATAATTACGGTCATAGCACTCCCTGGCAATCCTGAAGAAATCCTCTCCCATAAGAAAATCATCTACAGAAAGATGCTTTCTGTGAAACAGGTCAAAAATCACACCCCAGTCTGTCCTCCGGTTCAGCACCATATTCAGCATTTCGTCATATTCTTTATGAGAGAGATGGACTTGCCTTAAAGATTTTCTTTTTCTGTTTCCGCTTTCCCATTCACAGTCATCCAGATATACTTCATAAACCTGTGTAAGGTTTTCCGGCAGCTCATAGACAAATTTCCCCCTGAAGGATCTGTTCGCCACAATTGCCAGCAATATAAATTCTACATTCGGAAAAGATCTGATCAGACTGTTGATCCAGCCGGAAACACCTCCGACCACATATGGGTAACAGCCCTCTGCCACAATACAAACTTTCATACTTTTCTGCTCATTTCCTCTCTGTCATAACAGCTATCTGTCATAATGAAGTCCTGATGTTTTTATCTGAATCTTCACAGTAGTATCCTGCGCCTGGATCAGATAAGTTCCATCTTCTATTTCCTTTTCTGCACCGCCTTCTATTTCTGCGATTTCTTCTCCATGCATCCTGAGAAGAAACCAGCTTCCTTTCTCAGAAGTTTCCAACGTAATCTCATTCTCTGTTCTGGACTCTGAGAAATCCAGATTCAGAAAAGTTCTGATTCTAGTGTTGCTTTCTGAAAGAGTCATGCTGTCAAAACCTGTAAAGTTTTTCCAATAGGTAAGGATATTACTGGAAAAATGCTTCTGCATAATCTGCCATCTGTCAGTTTCCTGCTGCGGCCAGAAAATATCATGCATATTTAACATAACATTCGTATATGCCAGCGAACTCTGGATACTTCTCATCCGAATATCATCACTATAACTGTAATTCATCCCATCACTTGTCACAGACTGTAAAGTTACAGAATCCGTACAATAAGAAACCACCGGCTCTTTCTCTGTATATTCACATGCCAGTGTACTTACATTTTTCAACAATTCAGTATTCATCAATCCTGTTATCGTATCCAAATCCCTTTCTTCCGCAAAAGCAGCTCCATATTTATAACTGCTGTCCGATTTCTGAAAAAAGTCTGCATCCTGATCCAGTTTTTCCCGCAAAGAACCTGCATTTTTATACTCAAGAGAAAGTCCTACTTCCGCTTCCTGCTCTTTCATCTGCTTCAGGTAAAATATCATATCTTTTGTATCCGGCTCTATACCATCTTCATAATCTGCCTGTGGCTGCATAAAGCAGGTCATTTTCAGCTTTCCTTTTTCTACAATGGATATCAGTGATGGCCACATAATATCTCTGGTCATACCTGTCACAGACTGACTGTACAGTTTCATCATTTCTTCATCATTCTCATCTGCAAATGCCGGAAAATTGATCATTGAGAGATTCTGGGCATTTACTACCGGATAAATATAATACTCAGAAGCCTCTGTTATCATACCATTCAACAGTCCCAGTGCTGTGCTGTCCTTCATATAGTCTCCCACTATACAAAAAACACTTCCACCCTTGATTCCATTTCTCCACAAAATCGTAGGAAGATCTTCATTCTCCACCTGAGTTTTTTGTTTACTATGATCCAAAAGTCCGACCATATATGTTTTCGTACCGCTTCCTACCTGATACCATGGTATCTCCAGCTGCAGATCCTGACGTTCTTTCTCTTCTTTTTCCTTCGGAGTTTCATAGACTACTTCTCCGCCCAGCAGAAGACCTTCAAAAAGTTTCACACCTGTCAGTTTTGTTTTCTCAGACACAACCTTATAAATCCCCAGAAAATCCATCAGTTCCTGATTTTTTTCAATATTCTTTGGATTTTCCAGACATCCAAAAACAATGATCACACCTTTTTGTTCCAGTTTCTCTAATTTTTCCAGATTATCACCAAGTGCATATTTCTCTGATTCCAGTATCAGCATCCCCGGCAATGCCTTATCATTCTCCTGGTAATCCTCCAGATTTCTGCACTGTGCCATATCCCACTTTGCATAAATGCACCATCTGCTTACGGCTGTAGCCATATCCGATGAACTGTCTCCCACAAAAAGAGCATAGCTTCTATCTGTTGTTCTGACAGCCACAGGATCTATCTGTTTATTTTTCCAGACATTTTTACCATCTTTCTGCCTTGTCGTGAAATTTGAATTTACATCATATGTGTTCTGTCTGTCTCTGATAACCATAGAAAACTGAAACAAAAACAAAAGAACAAACATCATGATTGTAATACTGAAAAAATTTCTTTTGGAAACCATTATATTAATTTTTATCCTCCTGTGTCCGGAACTGATTATAACCGTAATCTATTGCAAAATTATACTGATGATACATATTTTGTGGCATTACATAACACACAAAATCTTCTGATTCATAATATACCTTCATATCATTGGGATATCTCTCCTTAAATGCCTGTGCCCAGTAATACATCCGGGACATCAGAATCCATCTTTCCTTTAGTGTCTTTATTCATATACTCCATATTTCGAAGGAAGGTAATTGTCTCGTAATGCCAGCCATGATCAAGCCCCATCTGTGTCTCATCATTTGCTGATACAATCGTCCATGTCTTGTCTTCATTTTCTTTAATAATATTCGACAGACACGTCAATGCTCCATTAGATACATAATCTGAACCAAATCCCGGCATTTTGATCATTCCCTGATGGATCATACTCCCAACAATGGACACAGTCAAGATAAAAGATAACACACTTCGCGGAATTGTAAATAAACGACGCATAAAAATCAGATAAAGAATTCCATCCATCAGAACTGTCAGCGTTAATATCAGAAGATACACATAATAAATACTACATCTGGCAGGATCCATCAGCATCGGAAGTCCGAGCCCTGATGCACAGAGCAGCAATGTGAGAATTCCCATACAGAATCCTGCTGACATAAGCATCTCACCATAAGTAGTCTTTCGCAGGATAATAAATATCAGACGAAGCAGAATGACAACTGCAATTCCGATAAGTACCGCATATGCACACCATTGATGACGCTTAATCCCCAGCCAAGTGAGCCCTGCAGAGGTGTTCCTCCTGCAAATGCAATCCCCATAGGAAGCACAGCCAGAAATACACTGATAATACCAGTCATCATAATTCGTTTAAAATCTTAATATAACCAGAGTTGTCATTGACATATCTGTTCATCCTTTTACTCTACATAAATGTTCTGATCAGTTCAAGGGTTTCATTATCAATCGCAATATCCGAATCTCGAAGTTCCTGCATAACCTGAAAGAACTTCTCTTTCTTTCCACATGAGAAATAAAGTTTTATCTGACAGGTATAGCTGGACAAAACTCCCGGATATTGTTCCATTGCCCGGTCACACCACAGTGTGCATTTCTCATAATCCTTTACTTCCAACAGGCGCTGGCAGACCTTTTCATAGACAGTACTGCTGATTTTTATCTTATCAAGTTCCCAGGCTTTTTGCAACACCTCCTGCATCCTCTCTGCCATGGAACGCTGTTCCAGATTTGTAAGTACCTGCTGTTCCAGAATCGGATTCATATATTCAACAAGTTTTATACAATTTTCCACTTGCTGTTCATTTTCTTCCTGACATAAAAGATAATCTGTCTGTACTTTACTTCGAAAATCATTCAATACATCCTGAAGAACAGATGCTGCATAATGGGCAGTCTCTGAATCCTCGCTGTTTAATGCCAGATTAATCGCCGCAAGAGAATTGCGGTAATCTCCTCTGATCACATTCAGCATCAAAGTACGAAGACTCTTCTTATCTGTAACTTCCAGGGCTTCTTCCAAAGAGACCATATTTCTCTCCATTTCCTCATCAGGACGGAGGAAATTCTCTTTCCTGTCTTTGCTAAATACAACGTCCGACAAATCCATACCCTGGGAAGAAAATAACTTAAAAAGCAGGAATGACAGGAATACAAACGCAGGACCTGTCACCGGACATAAAAGCATCATAACTGCCTTCATCCATACACTTCCGATTTTTTCTTTTCTGCGGATATAATTCCAGATCAGATAGAACACAACCACGATCACATTTATGATCAGCAGGAAAATAAACAGCTTCATTCTCTGTGACATACTGACATCATCTCCACGTATTCTGTTTTATAGCCATTCTTCTCAAATCTGTCCTGTACAATAACAGCACCCTCTCTGGTTGTGTTGGTAAGCAGGACATACAGATTTCCATCAGGCAGCATTCCCATGTAATCACTCTCCCTCATATATCCGGACATCTGCTCATCCGTTTTTTGATATTCCGAGTTCTGAACATCTACTTTAATTAATACACATTCTACAAGATTTTTCAGTTTTGCCTTCATATATGCCTGAACCAGGGACTCAAATGCTTCCGGTTCCAGGATTCTGGAATTCTGGCTATAACGCTTCTCTTCCAGTGCCTGCATATATCTCTGTGCCCTGAGGACTGCATTCTGAATCAGATAGCTGACGACTGTAAGAAAATTGGCTTGTCCAAGGGTCATTTTTTCCCAGCTTAGTCCCCACATCATAACGATCATCTGTACCTCTTCACCTTCGTAGATTCCTCTTGCCATAAGTGGATACTGCTCATCCATTTTCTTATTAATATATACCTTCTGCTCTTTTAATGCATCATAAATGTCCGTCATCTCCCTGTAACGGATTGAATTTCCAAGACTTCTCGCCTTTTGGGAACTTGCAGAAAAGATACGGGCATAATCTTTACTGACCACATTATAGAGGGCTACATCCTTTGTCTTCATAAGTTTTCCCAGCATTTCCACTGCATAGAAAATAACCTCATCCGGCATACGCTGTTCCAATCCTGCTGTAATGCTGTAAATTTTACCGATACTGTCCTTATGGTCGATCAGCTGCTGCTCCATGACCTCTTTTACACGGACATTACTTTCATTGATATCCCGGATATCCACAATCTGTCTGTGCAAATGTTCTTCCAGTTCCTGCCTCTCCAGGCGCATGATACGTATCTGGTCTCTCATATATCCTACTACAAGCCCCAGGATAAAAAGCTGTGCGATCCAGACATAAGTGTTATAATCTATCAGTACCTCAAAACTACTTCTGGTATACATCTGCCGGAACATATAACCTGCAACTGCCAATATTGCAGAAAACGTCGCCTGCTGCTGCCCATATACAATTGCAAATAGTAGCACATACAAAAGAAACGGATCCAGATTTGCAAAATATTCACTGCCCACAGTCCTGTTATTCATCATGAAAAACGGAACAAAACATACCAGATTCTCGAAAAACGGAAAAAGTGTCCTGATCAGCCATTTCCATTTTTCATAAAGCATTTTCCACCATGAAAGCTTTAAGTCATCCCCCTTCAGGAAAACTGATTCATGTTTCTTCATATAAGAAACCATGTCTTTTATATTCTTCTCAAGATTACCAAATGCATGAACTCCAAATTCTCTTTCAAAACGATTGCCCGACAAAACACATCTTCCATTACTGTCAGAAAAAGCGACAATATTCGATTCGATTTCCATAGCTTTCTGAATCATAGCTGCAAGTTTTACTTCACTTACTACATCATTAGAAGATAAATTATAAAGACTATATTTGTGGTTGCTGGTTTTTATAAACTGGTAAATATACTCTACTGCATCATTTTCATAGAGAAGTGAAAATGTATGGTCTGTTTTTGCCTTAATATGCCCGTCACACATGCAGTTCAGACACATATCTGCACAAATATTATTTACGTCTTTTCTCTCTTTCGGAATATTGTAGAGATGATCCAGACGCAAAGTTATAATATCCAGACTTCTGTTGATTCTGAAATTATCGCAGATCTCTTCTGCCTGTGACAGTGCATCCGCTCTGATTCCCACTCCGGAAAAGGGTTCTTCTTCCTTTATATCTTCCGTGTAGTTTCCATTATAAATTTCATCTGAAGAAAGAAAAATCAATCTTTTTTTGTTTTTTACTGAATAAGCAACCAGAATATTGACAAGATGAGAAATAAAAAGAACTATCTCTCTTTCCTCCCCATCCCAACGGTAATTTGTATCAAACGCACCCATAAGAATTGTTACATCTGCATTTACACTTTCCAGAATATCATTCAGATTCTCGCAATCATAAGAAAACTCGTATTTTTCAAATACTCTTTCATATTTATTATGTCTATATTTATCTCCCGTCAGCAGAAAAATTCTGTGTCCCTCTTTTCTTAATTTCAGGATCATACTGTTTATCAGGCTACAGGAGCCTCCGACCAGCAGAATATTCATTTTTATACCTTTCTTATCTTAATTCCGTAACTCAAGTATCTCTCAGATACTATTTTCAAAAGATGATTTTTCCGAAAAAACCTGTTCAAAAGCCTGATTAATTTCTTTTTTTACTTTCTCAAAATCAATCTCATGATTACTGTCGTTAATACAGATTATTTTCTTTTTCTGTCTGAGAATACTTCGCACTAATCTGTCATTCGTCTGCTCTGCATCATAATATCCGCATATTTTCTGTACATTCTCCGGAACAAATTCTCCACTCAGTTTCTGATATTCCCGCAATACATACTGGCTCACATCTTCCCTATGTCTGAACGGATGACTGCATACATCAGACAATAATTCCGGTTCCAGCTCCCATAATTTCTGATAAGTACTTTTCTTAAGAGGAGACGGTCCATGTACCGTATAAAACCCGGTAAATCGTTGAAAAGCCAGTTCTAATACATTGTACAGAAAATACATCGGAGGATATCCTATATGAAAATATGCCCATGGCTGCTTCTTTATATTACTGCGTTTATCAAAATACTTCGCCAGCAACATTGTATTATTTAAGTAAATGTATGGCATTGTCGGATCATCCACATTTGCTACATCCGGCTGAAGTGCTAACATATCTATCGGTTTTTCATCTTTAAAAAAATCTTCCATATAAACGGGTTTCAACAGAAACATATCATCATTAAAATAGACAAACTGTTCTGTTAACCCTGGAATTCGATGGAAATTCCATTCAATCGTATGTGAATTAAATGTAGGGAGAAATTTTTGAGGGATAAAATCTTCATGGCAGACAATATTCAATTTCGGATGTTTTGTATTCAGCCATTGAGGAATATGTCCCCATGTGACAAAATGAACCTTTCTCACCCATGGCGCATATTTCTCCATCCCGCGAAACCAGTACCGGAGATTATCCCAATCTCTGTACCGTTCTTTTCTATTATCCGCATTTGCAGATATATCCATATCTGTGTGTCCCAGCCTTGCAGCTTTTTCTCTCTTCCATTCCAGGTCATTTCCATCTACCCAGGTAATAACAAAATCTATATCCTGCGTGTTCTTATCTACTTTTCTCATGTATTATTCCCCACATATCACTTTGTAAGCATAAGTATACCATATCTGTTTAGCTTATTACAAATAAAAAGAATGCTGTTTTATGAGACTCTTATACTCACAGAAACAGCATTCCTATCTGTCGTTTAAATTAATTTTATTTTCTCATGCAAACCCTGAAGTTTCCGCAAAGTGGGGATTTATCTCTGCTTTCCCATTTTCTTCTCTATTGCTTCCGGAACTCTGATCAATCCAAATCGCCATAGTATCGGATAAATATATGAAACTCCTCTAATGTCTCCAAGTGCTTTCGGTTTCTTCACTTCTTCTGAAACCCTCTTACTATTTTCAAATGCCAGCACCACACTACTCCAGGCAAGGCTCTTACTTTTCTCTCTCCGGTCTATCATCAGCTCTCTGTTATACCCTCCGTTTTTACCAACCTTTAATTTATATCGGAACGGTAATCCTGTTGCCGTTTTAAATGGATAATCCTGAAATACAATAACTGCCTGCCAGAGATTTTCTTCTGATGGCATTTCCTGTAGAAGCCGAACCTGCTCCTGTCTATTCTTATATGTCCGGCACCGCTCCGCATTTAGACTTATCTCTACTGCATTATAAAGTCCCTTAGTATAGGGCAAATAGGAATGAACCGATGCTCTGGAAAGACCCGTGAGTTTCATAATCTCCGGAATCTTTTTTCCTGACTTATGCAGATCATTGATTTCTGTACATATATCTGATGTAAATACACCCGCAGTAATAAGTAGCTTGCGAAGTTTAAGCAGACTAATATTTAACTCAGCTGCCAGTAATCTTAATGAATCTGCTTCTTCATAGGCATCTCTTAACTCTTGAAGAAAATTGTTAAATTGAAGTTCTTGATTATATTCTGGTTTCTTTTTTGGTCTTCCTGCCATTTTCAGCTCCTATTTCCATGTGAATCCAATCATCTTGAAGCTAAAACAGAGGATTCCTTGCTATCCCACGATGCTCTGATAGCTGTCCTCTGTTTCTTATTTTATTTCTTTCGCTTTCTGGAATATCCCAAATAATAGATGACACCACCTACTGCTCCACCAAGTGTATTATAGGTCAGATCCGATATTTGAAATGTTCCAAGATGGAATAATAGCTGAGTAAATTCTATCAGAAAAGAAAATACTGCTACAACTTTTGTGGCTTCCCAAACGGTCTTTCCAAATCTAATATTCTCAGATTCATCAAGTAATTCTTTTTGAAATGCCCACAATAGTAAAATAGAAAATGGAACAAATAACATGAAATTCTCTATAGATTCTGTTGTAAACTGTTCATCTTCATATAATCCCCATCCTCCAAAAATCTTTCCAAGCGGATCAAACCATATCTCACGATTTAGGACTGTTCGAAGTAATATCATTGCTGTATAAAAAGCTAATAAGAATGTCCGGCGAAAATTTGAAGAACTTTTAAATGCTCTCCACCATGTTGCAAGCATATTTCGGATAAAATTATTCTTTTTCCACCCATGCTCCTTACTATATAAATACAAGAACATTGTTAAAAAGGCAAGGAGAACGGCAGCCCAAAAGGGCTGATAAAGTGCTGATAATACATTATATGCTATTTTATTAAATATTTCGATTATCTTACTTCCCATTGTTCTCCTTCACTGCTTATTTCAAATCTTCAAATAAATTCTTCCGATATGCCCTAGCTTCCATCGACCTAACAGGTGGCTTCACTACATAACCTTTATCTTCTTTATAAACTACTTCTATATTTGATGCTCTTACCAAACTAAGAAAGCTTTACCCTGCTCACATTAGGATGGTCTGATGGTTATAATTTTATCCCTGTATGCTTCAATCTGCTTTCCTCTGCGAAAAAGAGGAATCATTACAACAAAATATCTGAAGATATCGATCATCGCATAAACGGTTATAATTGATAGTATCTTTCAAGCTCTTCTATATATAAAAAATTTTGTAAACCCTTTAAAATATTAACTTATTCTAAATTAAGTGAAAACAAATATACTCTACATAACTCCCCTATATACTTTTCTATTCTTTGCACGGATGTGTGTACCTATTCAATTTGCTATATCCTGAATTTCTTCCTATATCTGTTTGTTTTTTTCTCTAGAAGGTAAAACTACGTTTATCCCATAAAATACCAAACTTACTACAAACGATGTCGCAACTGCATCAAGTAAAGAAAGCACCTCAAAATATAAGGTTTTCTCTGCCGGACGCAATAAAATCTTATTACAAAATCCAATCTTACTCAACCATCCAATGACTGGAACTGGCGAAAAGATAATTTTAATAATTAAAGTTGCTACCAGCCCTATCCAAATCCAATATTTACACAATATCTTAATAAATTTTTGACCTGTATATGTTTTCTGAATACCAAATTTAATATTTAATTTCATACGCTTTATTAATTTAGATTCAGATGAATTCTTTAATCGCTCCATCATTTTTTCACATTCTTTATAAGCATCCTTATTATTGTCATTTTCCCTTATTTTCTGAATAATACCGTATATCCAATTGTTGTATTGACTTTTTAATCTTGCCCTACTCATTTTTTTAACAATTTTATAACTATAAATATGCGTATTAACACCTGTGGAAAAAAATTCTAATTCACGCAAATAATTTTCTCGTTCTTTCTTATCTAGCTCATCTGAATTCGGATACTTTGTACGTAATTCTGTAAGTTTGTTTAATGTATCTAATTTTCTTTGATGATATAATCCCCAAAGAAAAACTATCACTGATGCTACCAGTGCTATCACCGCAACTACTACTTCTGCGTTATCACTGTTTTTTATATACCGAAAAAATTCTTGTATCATTTTATCTATTTCTTCCTATACTTATTTATTTCAATTTCCGAACCTTTTTTCATTCCAATTTTTATTTTTTTAATCCCAATATTCATTATATCTCCTTCTTCATCTTAGAAATCAAACTAATAAGCATATAAGTACACCAAATAAAATATACCATACCAAGTATAATAAATAAAACCTGAAATTCTAGAATTTTTTTCTGAATCTCCTTTGAAAAAGTACAAAACAATTCTGAAAATACTGTTAAAATCGTAAAAATACTACACAAAATTCCTAATGCCGCACAATGATAAAGATTATCTAAATACCGATTATACCAAAGTCTTTTTATTCGTTCTTTATCAATAGCAGATATCAGAATTCCTACACCCGTAAATAAAAAGCCTGCTAATACACCTGAAAAACTCAATAAATTATACTGAAAATCTTTCCCTAATTTATTTATCATTGTTATACTAATAATATCAAACTTCATTAAAATCGCAGTAATTATAATTGTGCCAATAGTTACACTACCCAACATTATATAGTTTCGACGCACAATCTTATCACTCACTGTAATTCTCCTTCCCTTACAAGTTATACTTCTTTATTTATAATAAAACAACTTTATTGTATTGATATATATCCAAGTATTTCTTCTTTTCTACTTTCATATTCTATCTCTATCATATTTAGCTGATCTTCTTCTGATGCATTATCATATCTTTCCCTTCCAACCTTGCCTTTCACATTCGCTTTATATGATAATAGATCAAACATTTGCGACTCAGTTTCATTATCATCTTTTCCCCATGCAGCTATCCTCTGAATTCTATCAGAACCAGCTTTATTGGTAAGCTCTTTTAATATTTTATTAAACTTTCCTTCTTCCTTATAAAGACTCTTTCCCCTATCTGCTTTAATTTGAAAAGAAACTGTGCTTGAACTTTTTCCACCCAAACCATCAAAGGTACCCTCCGATACTTCTAGATACTGAGTAAGAACATTATCCGAAGGTACAGCTACATCCACTTGTATTTTAAGTACCCTTTTCTTTTTCAAAATTTCCTTAATTGCATCCGGTGCAAAAATTATATTCATACTCGGAGAAAAGCCTTCCTTCCCATAACATTTCTCAAATAAATCTTTTAAAACAGAAATTCTTGGAGAAGTATTTGTATTAACATAACTTACTATTGTTGTCGCAAAATCTATAAGACAATATGTATAAGTTTCTAACGATTGATTAGGGGCGATATCCACCTCATCAGATTCTAATGTTTCTCCATTCCTCAGTGCAACTGCATTAGAAGCATTTTGAATCCCCAATTTTAAAAATGCTAATTTATTATTCTTCTTAATTAATTCGATAACAAATATTTCATTTTCCTTCTCAATAGAAATTGCATATCTATTAGAGTTAGGTATTTTTATCATATATTCTTGTATAATTTTATCAAATTTTGCTTCTAATTCCTTTGGAGAAATTATTTTTCCCTGTTTATCATTCATAGAAAGACGATAAAACAATACTTTTCTAATTTTACTAACCATTTTTCATTCCTCAATTCGTATAAAATTTTTAATATATATTCTATTATATTTATTATTGTATATTAGTAAATACATTTTTCTAATAATTTCTTTTTCTTCTATTAATAGCAATATATCGAACTTCTGTTTGTTTATCAATATAATTTTAAATTAACTCTAATTAAGGTACGCACTATCTACCACTTCCCCTATATTTTTTATATTTTTTTAATTTATTTATCATTTTCTCATATTCAATATATGCTTTACTATCTTCTTTTCCTTTTCTTATTCTTTTAATAATTTTCTTTAAATATTTTTCATATTGATATATTAATTTGCTTCCGTTCATTTTGTTCACAATTTTAACATCATAAATTTTTTGATTTACACCTGTAGCAAAGAATTCTAATTCTTTTATATATTTCTTTTTGGCTTTATAAGACAAACCACAGACTTTCGGATATTTCATCCTAATTTCCGAAAGCATTTTTATTGTATCCAACTTACGTTCCCTATTTAGAGTTCTTCTGTAAACTATCACCGAGCCAGCAAAACTAAGTACAGCTACCACTGCACTCACTATTTGAGCAATATCAGCAATATTCATTTGTAATTACTTCATCCTTTACTTATATTCTTTAACATATTTTATTACTGCCTTATGGAAGACCTGCCAGATTACCCATCCTACCAGCATCCCCACTGTATTCGTAACCACATCATCTATCTGGCAGTAGCCTCGCTGAGTAATAAGCTGGCTTATCTCAATTCCACATGAACACAAAAATCCTATTAACACACAAAATCTCATATTTCTCATTCGTTTAAATACCATCGGTGCTAAGATTCCAAAAGGAATGAACATAATAATATTCTCTACAAAATAAGCATGAGCCATCGCTGTCTGTCCCCATGTCCCAAATAAATCCAAATCTATCTGTTTACGACTTCCCGGTTCTCGTGAGAAAAAAGCTGTCTGCATGAGAATCTCAATGTAAATTATAAAAAGAATGCAAGATGGGAGAATTCTAGCTTTTTCCTTTTTGTATATTTTGTAAATGCAAACACCCACCATAGTAATAATTATAGCTGGAATCAGGTAGCTTATGGGCTGTCTGAAATCAAGTATTATATTGTTCCATATATTTTCTGTTGAATAATTAATGTATAACACCTCTTGTCTTGTAAAAAATCGTAATCAGTTAACTCCCAATATTTATATATAATTTTAACACTCTTCATTTGTTTTTACTATTTTTTATTTTTATTTCTATTTTATTCCTATTACATTTATAAAAAATAAGATGAATAACTATAAGGACTAATCCGCCCAGAAAGATTATAAAAATACTATCTATTATATTTGTAACTAATAACCTTTCCCTCGTTATTCATCTTGTTTTCATTCTTATTTCAAATCTTCAAACAAATCTTTTTGATATACACCAGCTTCTATCAGCTTGGCAAATGATTTCACTACATAGTCTCTATCCTCTTTATAGGTTACTCCAAACCACTTATCATTTGTATCTAAAACCTTTACAGAAACTTTCCCAGCCTGAAGAAGTTCGTCTATGTAGATTGGTAGTAAATATTCTGCTTTCAGAATATCTTTGTTTCTCATATTTGCAAAGAACTCTTTAAATCCCTCTTCTAAAGTCTGCATGAATTCCGGTGTAAGTCCCCACATATTCATGGATGCGTAGGATTCCGCATTAATTGAAGTGAGCTGTCCAGCGTTGTCTACTGCTGCACCCTCTGGAGTCTTAACAATATTGGAAGTTTCATGTACTGCTGTGAGATAGCCTTCCTCATTTGTCTCGCAGATACCTCTGGTAACGGCACCATTCTCACTTAACGTATTCTTTAAAATGAAACCTGCCATACAGAACTGATTGGATTTTTCTGGTGTGTAGCCTACAAGGAAATCGTGAAGCTTAACAAATGCTTCCTTTCCATAGTAGTCATCTGCATTGATAACTGCAAATGGCTCATGCAGAACTTCTTTACAAGCAAGAACAGCCTGGCCTGTTCCCCAAGGTTTGGTACGTCCTGCTGGAAGCTCCACACCTCCTGGAAGTTCATTTAATTCCTGATATGCGTAAGCAATCTCTACATCAAGTCCTTTACAAATCTTTTCAATACGATCACCGATTGCTTCTTTAAATGCGTCCTTAATATCCTTACGGATAATAAAAACTATTTTATTGAAGCCTGCTTCTATTGCATCATGGATAGAATAATCCATGATAATTTCTCCATTTAAACCAACTGGAGCAAGTTGTTTTATTCCACCGCCGAATCGGGAACCGATACCGGCAGCCATGATTACTAATGTTGTTTTCATCTTTTCCCTCTGTAACCTTCGGTTACACTCTTTCTCTTCTGCAAATTTTTGAATAACTTCAATATCAAAATTTTTCGCTTATTATTTTCTTATCATGTATTTTTATATAAACTTTTTAGAAGAATTTAAATTTGTATTATTTTTATTAATCCCTCTGGAAAATGTCCCTTGTATATACCTTCTCCTGCACATCATCAAGGCAGCTATCATAACGGTTTGCAATGATTGCCTGACTCTGTGCTTTAAATTCATCTAAGTTATTCACTATCTTACTGCCAAAGAAAGTCGTTCCATCTTCAAGTGTTGGCTCATAAATGATTACGATTGTCCTACATATCTTGTTATAACTTTCTAAGTCGGAAAATACTTCTATATCCCGTTCCTCAATTTCAAATAAATCATGAAATGCATCCCCTGTCCCTACTCAAATATCTTTTCTAATCTTTCTACGTCTATCTTTCCCATCTCAGTTTTCCTCGTATTTCAACATAATCCACTAAACATATTTATGATTATATATTACCATACAAGAAATATTTCAACAATAATACTTATAAATAACCTTGTACGTCAAACAAAATCGATATGTACATTTTCCCTATAATATATAAATTTATCCAGAGATTTTACTCTCTGGATAAATGCTCTTTCGTAATAATCTATTACTCCACTGTCACACTCTTCGCCAAGTTACGTGGCTTATCTACATCTAACCCCTTAGCTACACTGATGTAGTATCCTAACAGCTGTAATGGGATTACTGCAAGGGATGTTGCAAAGTGTGGGTCAATTTTCGGAATGTATACGGCGAAGTCTGTGCTGTCTTCGATATTATACTGACCAAAGGTTGTGAGTCCCATGAGGTATGCTCCACGGCTACGGCATTCTACCATGTTAGAGATGGTTTTTTCGTAGAGGTCTGGCTGTGTGAGTACGCCGACTACGAGAATATCATCTTCGATGAGGGAGATTGTACCGTGTTTTAATTCACCGGCTGCATATGCTTCTGAGTGAATGTAGCTGATTTCTTTCATCTTTAAGCTTCCTTCCATACAGATAGCATAGTCGATTCCACGTCCTACGAAGAATACATCGTGTGCGTTTGCCTGTTTGGATGCGAACCACTGAATTCGTTCTTTATCTTCGAGAATCTTAGCGATTTTATCTGGGATTGTCTGTAATTCGGCAATCATGTTTTTATATGTTTCATCGGAGATTTCTCCGCGTACTTTTGCAAACTGAAGGGCAAGTACATAGGTTGCCATAAGCTGTGTGCTGTAGGCTTTGGTTGTTGCTACGGCGATTTCTGGTCCGGCAAGTGTATAAAATACGGAGTCTGCTTCTCTGGCGATAGAGGAACCGACTACATTTACGATTGCCATTGTGCGGACGCCTTTTTCCTTGGACTCACGGAGTGCTGCAAGGCTGTCTGCTGTTTCTCCTGACTGGCTGATTACAATTACAAGTCCCTTTGGATCTAATAATGGATTTCTGTAACGGAACTCGGAACCAAGTTCTACACGAACAGGAATCTTGGCAAGGTCTTCGATTACATACTGGGCTGCAATTCCTACATGGTAAGCGGAGCCACAGGCTACGATGTAAATCTGGCTGATATCTTTGATTTCTTCTTCGGAAAGTCCAACGGAAGACAAATCAAACTGTCCATCCTTTAATACAGAATTTAATGTATCTCCTACTACTTTTGGCTGTTCATGGATCTCTTTCATCATGAAATGTTCGAAACCTGCTTTTTCTGCTGCTTCTGCATCCCATTCGATTGTCTTTAATTCTTTTTCAATTTCTTCCCCATCAAGGTTATAGAAAGTAATCTCTCCCTTTCTTACACGGGCAAGTTCCATGTTTCCAATGTAGTATACATTTCTTGTATACTTTAAGATAGCTGGTACATCGGATGCGATGTAGGACTCTCCATCTTCGATTCCAAGAATCATTGGGCTGTCTTTTCTTGAAACATAGATTTCTTCCGGATAATCCTTAAACATTACAGCAAGTGCATAAGAACCACGAATACGAACCATTGCATGATTAATCGCATCAATTGGTGTTCCTTCATACTTTTTGTAGTAGTAATCTATTAACTTTACTGCAACTTCGGTATCTGTCTCAGAATAAAATACATATCCTTTACGTGTTAATTTTTCTTTTAATTCTAAATAGTTTTCAATGATTCCGTTATGTACAGCTACTACATTGCCATCATCACTTTTATGCGGATGCGCATTACTTTCGGACGGTTCACCATGCGTAGCCCATCTGGTATGTCCAATACCACAGCTTCCTATTACAGTCTCACCATTATCTGTTTTCTCTGCGAGGGCTTTTAAACGGCCTTTTGCCTTCACTACCTCTGTTTCATTCTCTCCATTACGTACTGCAATTCCTGCAGAATCATATCCACGATACTCTAACTTTGATAAACCATCTAATAAAATCGGAGCAGCCTGCTGTACTCCTGTAAATCCAACAATTCCACACATAATTTTAATTCCTTTCTCTGACTGTTATCTGGTTGCTTCTTTTTCATTGATGACAGCAACAACTTCATCCACATATGTATGACAGATTTCTTCTGTTTCTGCCTCTACCATAACACGTATCAATGGTTCTGTTCCGGATTCCCGGACAAGGATTCTTCCGGTATCTCCTAATGCCTCGGCAACTTTATTCACAGCAGCCTGTACATCCTGATCTGCCTGTGCTACCGCTTTATCTTTTACCTTTACATTGACCAGAACCTGCGGATAAATATGTAAATCCTCTGTGAGCTGGCTCATCTTTTTCTTTTTAGCCATCATAACTTCCATCATCTTCAAGCTGGTAAGAATTCCATCCCCCGTTGATGCGTACTTTGAAAAAATGATATGACCGGACTGTTCTCCTCCGATACGGCATCCGTTCTTTGTCATATATTCATAAACATATTTATCTCCAACTGCTGTCTTGGCATAGCCAATTCCCAGCTCATCAAAGGCTTTATAAAGTCCAAAATTCGACATGACTGTCGTCACAACTGTATTGATAAGCAGCTTACCTCTTTCTTTCATATATCTTCCGTAGATATAAAGAATGGCATCTCCATCTACTACATTTCCCTTTTCATCTACGCAGAGGCAGCGGTCTGCATCTCCATCATAGGCAAATCCAACATCTAATCCATTCTCTACTACATATTTCTGCAATCCTTCAATATGTGTGGAACCTGCATCTCTATTAATGTTCGTACCATCTGGCTCTGCATTAATAACAAAAGTCTTTGCTCCAAGACTGTCAAAAATCTGCTTTGCCATGTTCCAGGAACTACCATTCGCACAATCCAGTCCAACCTTCATTCCTTTAAAAGAATATAAACCAAGAGAAATAAGGTAGCCCATATAGCGGTTACGTCCTGCTGCATAATCTACTGTACATCCGATGGCATCCTTATGTGCAAAAGGAATCTCTTCATACTTCTGACCAAAGACTTCTAATTCTCTATCAAGATAAGCTTCTACAAGATTAATCGTAGCCTCATCCATCTTTTCACCATTGCCATTAATGAGCTTGATTCCATTATCATAGTACGGATTATGACTGGCAGAAATCATGATACCACAATCAAAATCTTCTGTTCTTGCCACGTAAGCTACAGATGGAGTTGTCGTTACATGCAAAAGATATGCATCCGCACCAGATGCTGTAAGTCCTGCAACCAGTGCATACTCAAACATATAGCTTGAACGGCGGGTATCCTTACCGATAACAATCTTCGCTGGTGTATTGTCCCCTTTCTGGTTTTTTAATTGTCCATAATACCAACCTAAAAAACGACCTACTTTACGAGCATGGTCTACTGTTAAATTCACATTGGCTTCCCCACGGAAACCGTCAGTTCCAAAGTATTTTCCCATATTTTCTCCTCAAGTATCTTCACTTTTACTCTGTTTGTAAGTTACTATTTATTAATTTTTGAAAGAGTAACCCCATAAGTATACTCCCCAACATACATCCAATTCCATTGTGTATCATATCATCAAACTCAAAAAGTCCCCGACATAATATAAGCTGCAAAACTTCTATAAGCGCTGATGCTATCAACCCCATGACAAGTCCCTGCCACCATCTCAATCTTTTATAGAAAGAAAATGGAAGCAATAATCCAAATGGGAAAAGTAATGCAATATTTAAAAGATTCTCTTTAAGCATTTCCCTGCTATGATAGCGAATCACATCTTTCCACGACCAGAATACTTCTAATTCATATGCATGATATCCTTGATTTTTTCTTGTAAATACTGTTGATTCTAAAACAATACAATAATAAGTAAATAATAAAAGTCCCGCAATAATCTGGGCCTTATTTACTTTCCCACATTTATATAAAAAAATATAAACAAAAAATAACAATATTAACATGATGAAATAGCATATAATCTCAAAACTACTCCATGGCCGGTTGTGTTCTATAAAAATCTGATATAAATCCATTCTGCCCTCAATAACTAATCCTATCCAATCTGTACATCAAATTACTTTTCATCTTATCTTATCATTTTTCCCTTCTTGTTTCAACCATTTTTTATTTATTTCCCTATAAATTACATTTTATTTCAAAAAGTTTAACTATTTAAATAGAAATAAAGGCAAAAAATCTATTTTAAATTACATTTTTTTAAATTTAAACCTATTTTCTTGTCATTTTTTCATTTTAATTGACATTTTCGATTATAACTGCTATCATATTAATCGTTTTAATTATAAACCAAAAGCAACTAGTATTTAAAATATATACTCTCAAAGTCTTTCTATTCCTGATTTTGTGGGCACATTAATATTGTTAGGAGAAAAACATGAAAAAATTATCTATTACCAAAATGGCAGATACCATTATCGCCAAGAGAAAAGAACAAAAACTTACTCAGGCACAGCTTGCAGAAATGACCGGCATCAACAGGGGTATGATCAGCCGTTTAGAAAGCTGTGACTACACACCATCTATCGACCAACTTCAATCTATTGCTGAAGTGCTTAACTTTGAAGTAGTTGATTTGTTCGAAAATGACAAAGCAGTATCCAGCAAGCCTGTTGTTGATAAAAAATACAATATCGCTGTTGCCGGTACCGGTTATGTAGGTCTTTCCATTGCTACTCTTCTTTCACAGCATAACCACGTAACAGCAGTCGATATCATTCCTGAAAAAGTAGACCTTATCAATAACAGAAAGTCTCCTATCCAGGACGATTATATTGAAATGTATCTCGCAGAAAAAGATCTTGACCTTACTGCTACACTTGATGGTGAAGAAGCATACAAAAATGCTGACTTTGTTGTCATTGCTGCACCGACCAACTATGACAGCAAGAAAAACTTCTTTGACTGTTCTGCTGTAGAAGCTGTTATTGAACTTGTATTAAAAGTGAATCCAAATGCAACTATGATTATTAAATCAACAATTCCAGTTGGATACACTGCATCTGTAAGAGAAAAATATAACACAAAGAACATCATCTTCAGCCCAGAATTCTTACGCGAATCAAAAGCACTTTACGATAACCTCTATCCATCAAGAATCATCGTATCCTGTGATGAAGAATCAAGAGAAAAGGCTGAAACATTTGCCAAACTTCTTCAGCAGGGTGCCATCAAAGAAAACATCGACACTCTTTTCATGGGATTCACAGAAGCAGAAGCCGTTAAACTTTTTGCCAACACTTATCTTGCACTTCGTGTATCTTACTTCAACGAACTTGATACATACGCAGAATCAAAAGGCTTAAATACACAGGAAATCATTAATGGTGTATGTCTTGACCCACGAATCGGTACTCACTACAACAACCCAAGCTTTGGATACGGCGGATATTGTTTACCAAAAGATACCAAGCAGCTTTTAGCGAACTTCAATGATGTACCACAGAATATGATTTCTGCCATCGTAGAAAGTAACCGCACAAGAAAAGACTTTATTGCTGACCAGGTACTGAATATGGCAGGTGCATATGAAGCAAACAGCTCCTGGGATCCGAGTAAAGAAGGCGAAAAAGTCATCGGTGTATTCCGTCTTACCATGAAGAGTAATTCCGATAACTTCCGTCAGTCTTCTATCCAGGGCGTTATGAAACGAATCAAGGCAAAAGGTGCCAAAGTAATCATCTATGAACCAACTTTAAAGAATGGCGAAACATTCTATGGTTCTGAAGTAGTAAATGACTTAAAGAAATTCAAAAAGAACAGCCAGGCGATCATTGCAAACCGTTACGATTCCTGTCTTGATGACGTAAAAGACAAAGTATACACAAGAGATATTTTCAAGAGAGATTAATAAAAAGTAGCAAGAAAATGAAGAAATAATAAGAAGAAATAATAATAAACGGAGAAAAACAAAATGAATCACATCGATTTAAAAAATAAAACAGTTTTCGTTACAGGTTCTGCTGGATTCATCGGCAGCAACCTTGTTCTTGAACTTTTAAGAACACAATCTCCAATCCACATCATCGGACTGGACAACATGAATAACTACTATGATGTCAACATTAAAGAATGGCGTTTAAAAGAAATTGAAAAATGCGCTGCTGAACATAACGATTCTACTTACGTCTTCTACAAAGATGACCTTGCCAATAAAGCAATTATCGATAAAATCTTTGCTGAACATAAGCCAGATATCGTAGTAAACCTCGGAGCACAGGCTGGCGTACGCTACTCCATTACAAATCCAGATGCATATATTCAGTCCAACATGATCGGGTTCTACAATATTCTCGAAGCCTGCCGTCATTCCTATGATAACGGAGAAAAAGGCGTAGATCATCTCGTATATGCATCTTCTTCCTCTGTCTATGGAACAAACAAAAAAGTTCCATACAGCACAGAAGACAAAGTAGATAATCCTGTATCCCTCTACGCTGCCACAAAGAAATCAAATGAACTTATGGCTCACGCATACAGCAAACTTTACAACATTCCATCTACCGGTCTCCGCTTCTTCACCGTATATGGACCAGCCGGCAGACCAGACATGGCATACTTCGGATTTACAAACAAACTTCTCAAAGGAGAAACTATCCAAATCTTCAACTACGGAAACTGTAAACGTGACTTCACTTACGTTGATGATATCGTAGAAGGTGTAAAACGCGTCATGCAGGGCGCACCTGAAAAGAAAAACGGAGAAGACGGTCTTCCAATCCCACCTTACGCAGTATATAACATCGGAAACAGTAATCCAGAAAACCTTTTAGACTTTGTCACAATCCTTCAGGAAGAATTAATCCGCGCAGAAGTACTCCCTGCCGATTATGACTTCGAAGCACATAAAGAACTCGTTGCTATGCAGCCAGGTGACGTACCTGTAACCTTTGCTGATACAAGCGCACTTGAAAAAGATTATGGATTCAAACCAGATACAAGCTTAAGAACAGGACTTCGACATTTTGCGGAATGGTATAAGAAGTTTTATAACGTATAATAGGTTATGTATTTCATTAGCTAATTTAAGGATGTAGGGCACTGATTCTACATCCTTAATTAGCTAATGTGAAACTTTACATGATTTATTTGCTTCAACAACGAATATTAACTGAACTCCCACTATTCGTCCTCCTCTCC
>OLPF01000420.1_pt1 | contig 46319 bp, 42 predicted proteins | sample 1673121 | NCBI WGS metagenome assembly OLPF01 (sample SAMEA3136756, study PRJEB25190) | human gut metagenome
AAAACCGTGCCGCCGCTCCTGTCTTTGTTTCGGTCAAAACTCTTTGTAGAAAACGAGAGAAGACTTGTACATCATATATATATCGTTCTTTGCCGCGATCTCGTAAGGCGCGTGCATCGAAAGCAGGGGAACGCCGATATCGACATTTTCGATATCCTTGTCCGCAAGGAACTGCGCGACGGTGCCGCCGCCTCCCTGGTCGACTTTTCCGAGTTCTCCGAACTGGTAAACGACGTCGTTTTTGTCAAAGAGCGCGCAAAGTTTAGCGATGAACTTCGCCGAAGCCTCGGAAGAACCCGATTTGCCTCTTGCGCCCGTAAACTTGCAGATCGCACAGCCTTTGTTCAGATATGCGACGTTATTTTTCTCAAACGCAGAGGAGAAATCGGGATCGAACGCCGCCGTTACGTCTGCGGAGATCGCCGCGGAATTTGCGAGGGCTTTTCTGACATTCTGCGACGCGTTGACGCAGAGTTCTTCGATAAAGTTTTTCAGATAATCGCTGCGAAGACCCGTCACTCCCATGCTTCCGACCTCTTCTCTGTCAGCGAAAACGCATATCGACGTCCTGTTCGGGGTTCCGGCGTCGAGGAGCGCTCTGAATGCGGGATACGCGCAGACTCTGTCGTCGTGTCCGAACGCAAGGATCATACTTCTGTCAAGTCCGAGGTCACGCGCCTTGTCCGCGGGAACGGCGGAAAGTTCCGCTGTCAGAAGATCTTCTTCGGTTATGCCGTACCTTTCGTTGAGCAGTTTGAGAACGGTCGTTTTGATCCTGTCGGAATCCTCTCCCGCGTCGGGACGCGAGCCCGCAATTATATTCAGGTCTTCTCCCGTGAACGCTTCCGAAAGTTTCTTTCCCGCCTGATCCTTTCCGAGGTGGGGGAGAAGATCGGAAATGCAGAATACGGGGTCTTTTTCGTCCTCTCCGATATTGATGTCAATGACCGTCCCGTCTTTTTTGTAAACCGCGCCGACGAGCATAAGAGGAATCGTTACCCATTGATATTTGAGTATGCCCCCGTAATAGTGCGTTTTGAGAAGGCAAAGCCCGCCGTCCTCGTAAACGGGACTGAGCTTCAGGTCGAGTCTCGGACAGTCAACATGAGCCGCAACTATGTTGAATCCGTTTTCAAACGGCTCTTTGCCAACCGTTGCGAACAGCGCGGCATGGTTTTTCTGAATATGATAGATCTTATCGCCTTCCGAATACTTTTTGCCGTACTCAAACGGTTTGAAGCCCGCTTTTTCGGCTTCCGCAACGGCGTTCTTCACTCCGAAGTATTCGATCTTGGAACTGTCGAGAAATCTTTTGTAATCCTCGCAAAATCTCTGCGCCGCCGCCAACTCTTCCCCGTTCAGGGAAGAAAAGGTGTCTTTCTGCTTGTAACTGAGTTCGCTCATTTTTATTCTTCCTTTCTTATAGGATAAAATTTATATTTTTTCATCAGCTCGTCCGCCTGCCGTTCAAGGTCTCCGACAGCGTCGTTACGGATCGCATGTTCCGTGTTTGAGATATAAAACTCTTCGTTTTTTTGTCCCTTTATCCTGATCGCAGCGTCTTCATCGGACAGGTTGTCGCGCTTGATTATCCGGTCTTTTCTCGTCGCCTCGCTTGCGCAAACACAGACCGATGTGTCAAAAGTCCCGATCGTTCCGCTTTCGATCAGCGCGGCTCCGTCAACGACCGCTCCGACGGCGCCGTTTTCTTCCGCTTTTTTAATCCTCTCCGCCACTTTTTTCATGATCGCGGGATGCATGATCGAATTCAGCGCCCGCGTGTTTTCTTCGGAAGAAAACGCCTTTTTTGCGAGAACTTTTCTGTTCAGCGTTCCGTTTTCGGTCAGTATTCCGTTTCCGAAACGCCCGACAAGTTTCGGAAGCTGCTCGTTCGTCACTTCGCGGGAGATCTCGTCCGTGTCTATATGAACAAACCCGTATTTTTTCAGGTATATCGCAAAGGTCGATTTTCCCGCTCCGGTCTGCCCGGTCAAACCTATCGTAAACATCAGTCTTTCCTGTCCGCGTCGTGTATGCGAAATTCGCAGGCTCGGATCAGTCGGTTGTAGACCGCAAGCCCGACGCCTTTTGCTTCTCCCGCTCTGATATAGACTTCTTCGATCCCGTCGTCGTCGAGTTCACGAAGCAAGTCGAAAAGTTTTGACGCCTGTTTTTCGCTGTCTTCCGCTTTTCCGTAAGAAAAAACCTGCGCAACGCCGTTGAATGCGGCTTCTTCTCCGTCAAAACAGATAACAGCGGTTTTTTTGTCTTTTTTGATCTTACCGAGTATATATTTTGCCGAGTTCTCGGAATTTCCGATAACCGCGAACGCCTCCGCTTTCGGTGCGTAATGTTTGTGTTTCATCCCCGGTGACAGCGCTTCAGCACCTTTCGGAAGTTCTTTTGTCACCGCGTCCGCAATTTTCAGGTCGGGCAGAACTTCGCGCAACTGTTCCGGCGTCACGAAGCCCGGACGGAGCAAGATCGGCGGTTCCGAAGCGATCGTCAGCACCGTCGATTCGACCCCGCAGTCGCAAAAACCGCCGTCGATGATCGCGTCGATATGTTCCCCGAAATCTTTCAGAACATGCATCGCCGACGTCGCGCTCGGTTTGCCGCTTATGTTCGCGCTCGGTGCCGCGAGAGGCACACCCGCCGCGTCGATCAGTCTGCGCGCTATGGGGTGAGACGGACAGCGTATTGCGACCGTGTCGAGCCCCGCGCTGACCGCGTAGGGGATGCATTCCTTCTTCGGAAGTATCATCGTCAGAGGTCCCGGCCAGAATTTTTCCGCGAGCGCATAGGCTTGCCTGTTTGGATATGCGTATTTCTCAATATCTTTCGCGTCTGTGATATGCACGATCAATGGGTTGTCCGCAGGTCGCCCTTTCGCTTCAAATATTTTTTTGACAGCCGTTTCGCTGAGCGCATTTGCCGCAAGTCCGTATACCGTTTCGGTCGGAATGGCGACAACGCCCCCGTTTTTAAGTATTTCCCCGGCTTTCGTAATGTTTTCGTCAGTTGCTTCGTATATCAATTTCGGTCGTCTCCGTTATTCGGAAAAGATCCTCGTCATCAGCGACGCCGTGATCCTTCCGACTTTTTCAAAATCCATATTTTTTATGAAGATACGTTCAAGCACGTCATGGTGCGCTTTCGCCGTTTTGAATCTGTCCGTTGCCTGCTCGAAGAGCATTCCGTACACACCGTCGGCGGCTCCGTCCGTTATGTCTGTCAGATAAGATCCTCGGAATGCGTCGTATTCGCGGTCTTCTTCCGACTCAAACGCGGGATTGAAAGCAATGACAGCAAGTCTCTCGCTCGGAAAAACCGCGCCCATGAGGTGTTTCGGAAGCATCGGATCTGAAAAACCGATCGTTCCGTAACCTTTGCTTTTCGCCTCGTCTCTTATCTCTTCTATCGCCAGATCAGCCGCTCCGCAAGCGTAGGGAAGGGTAAGTATTCTGTCCGCGAGCGTTTCGACCGTTCCGTAATACGCGGTCGCCCCTTTATGCGAAAAAGTGGAAATAAACCGCGTCTCGTCGGTCGGGTCGGGCTTCTTTTTTTTCTTTTTCAGAAAAGTTCCGCAGAATTCCGACGCAGTCTTCTTTATAGCATCCCCCGATGCTTCGACCGCACTTGCGAACGTCGTTTCAAATATTTTTCCCGCCGCTTCCAGATATCCGTAAGCGCTTCTGTACGCGTTCGCGGTTCTTGCTTTTACCGTCAGGATTTCTTCGGTCGCTTCCGAAAGGGCTTTTTCGTCCCAACACTCGGTCAGACCGATTATACCGCCCATACATCCGACGTTTTCCGGCTCTATGATATGCGGAGCTGTTCCGTCGCAGACGGCAATATTGCGCGCCTTCAACCAAACTCCGTCCAGAGAGTCGGGATCGGAAGAACAGCGAATATATTCGACATCTTCGCCCTCGTTTTCGGCAAAAGCCCCGATGTTTTTCATCATGGTGCTTTTCCCCGTGCCGGGTCCGCCTTTGATTATATACTGTTTTTTGCCTTTCAGAAAATCACCGTAAAGGGAAACGAATCCGTTTGCCGTGTTCGCCGATAAAAAAGTGTCGATTATCATTTCACGCGCCTCCGCATAATTATTCTGAAAAATAATATGCACAGACGCGTTCAAAGTTTCCTGTTATCAGTTTTCCGTAAGCAGATTGTTGTATGCTGCGAGGAGCGCTTCGTAAGTCGAATAGCCGCATTCGGCTTCAAACTGCATTTTTCTTGCCTCGGTCTCGGCTGCAATGTTGTACTTATCGAGCGCTTCAGCTTTCAGTTCTTCACGGCGGTTCGTCCTTGCGGCGAGCGTTGTTTTGAGAGCTTGTACAAGACTTTTCTTTTCCGTCACGCTGTTGTAGAGTTTCTTCGTTTCCTCGTCAAAATTCTTCACTGCGGAAACGGCGTTCGCCTGTCTTATATACTCATCGTAAAGCGCTTTCTTTCCGTTGATATAGCAGGCCAGATACGCATCGAAGGCGATCATCCCCGCAATGAGTACGGAAAGAAGAGCCAAAGCCGCTTTATACGCTTTTCTCGAACGTCTTTTTTTTACGGTAGTTCTTGCCATTTTAGATCACCCTCGTTACTGTCCGGATTTGCGGAGCTGTAAATACTGTTCGGCGAGTTTGTTGAATTTTGCAGCTTCGTTTTCCCTGTCTTCCGCATCCGAGATCATTTTTCCGAAATCCGCGATCTCGTCGTTTCTTGCCGAGATGTCGGAATTGAGGGCGTCTATCTCTTCCTGCAATTCTTGATCCTGCTTCATAAGCCCGTCGTATGAATACTGTTCCTCCGCATCTTCGTACGTCAGTTTTGCATTATCCGACTGCGCGATCGCTTCTTTTCTTTTCATGAGAAGAAACATTGTTGAGACGATAGCCAATGCCAACACAACGCATAGCGTGATGTTGATCTTTTTCATTGTACGTCTGTGAATAATTCTTTTTTTCACGGCAATCCTCCGTATTTATATGGCTGAAAAGTCCTGCTGCCGACAGATCAATATGCTTTGCCCCAATATACAAGGTGTTTTGCGGGCTTTCCGCAACATACGCAAGTGTCGGACAGGTGCTCCTGCTCGAACGGAATACAGCGCGTGCCGACTCCGAACTCTTCTTTGATCGCGTCTTCGCACGCCTCGTCTCCGCACCACATCATTTTGACAAAGCCCTGCTTGTTTGCGACTGTCTGCGCAAGTTCTTCCTTCGTCGTTGCCGTGTAAGTCATTGCGTCGCGTCTCGCAAGCGCTTTTTCATACATTCTGTCTCTGATCGTCGTCATGAGTTCCGTGATGGCGGAGGCAACGTTTTCAAGGGCGACGGTGGTCTTTTCTCCGTTGTCTCTGCATGCAACGACACACGTTCCGTTCTCAATGTCCCTCGGACCTATTTCGATCCTGACGGGAACTCCGCGCATCTCGTATTCGGAGAATTTCCATCCCGGAGATTGCTCGCTCAGATCGCACTTTACTCTTATGCCCGCGTCTTTGAGCGCGGCTTCAAGTTCACGGGCCTTGTCTGTTACTCCCGGCTTGTGCATCGCTATCGGGATTATGACTGCCTGTATCGGCGCTATCGCGGGAGGAAGAACAAGTCCGTTGTCATCTCCGTGTACCATTATAACGGCTCCGATAAGTCTTGTCGTCACTCCCCATGAAGTCTGATGAACATATTGAAGGGTGTTGTTCTTGTCTGTATACTGTATGCCGAACGCTCTCGCAAATCCGTCTCCGAAATAATGCGATGTTCCGGCTTGCAGCGCGACGCCGTCATGCATCAGCGCTTCGATACAATACGTAGCCTCCGCTCCCGCGAACTTGTCGCTGTCGGTCTTTTTGCCCATGACAACGGGAATTGCCAAAGACTCTTTACAGAAATCGGCGTAAACGCCGAGCATTCTTTCCGTCTCTGCGATTGCTTCTTCCGCCGTCGCGTGAGCCGTATGTCCCTCCTGCCAGAGAAACTCTCTCGAACGCAGGAACGGGCGCGTCGTTTTTTCCCAGCGGACAACGCTGCACCATTGGTTGTAAAGTTTCGGAAGGTCTCTGTGCGAATGGATTATATGCGAATAATGCTCGCAGAAAAGCGTTTCCGAAGTAGGTCTGACGCAAAGTTTTTCCTGAAGTTCTTCGCTTCCTCCGTGAGTCACCCATGCGACTTCGGGAGCAAAACCCTCAACGTGGTCTTTTTCCTTCTGAAGAAGACTCTCGGAAATGAACATCGGCATATAAACGTTTTCATGCCCCGTAGCTTTGAATCTCGCATCGAGATCCTTCTGAATATTCTCCCAGATCGCATAACTGTACGGTCTGAATACGACGCATCCCTTGACGGAAGAATAGTCCACGAGTTCCGCTTTAAGGACGATGTCCGTATACCATTTAGCAAAATCTTCGTCCATCGACGTTATGTCTTTTACAAGTTTTTCAGCCATTACGCTCAACCTCAATAGCTAATAATAATTTACTCTATTATAGAACAATTGTCGCTCTTTGTCAATGAGTTTTCATAATTGTCGATTTTGTTTTGTCGGCGCGCTCGCGGCTTTCGGAATAAACACATTTTTTTTAAAAATACGGAAAAAAATCTCTTCGACACAAAAAGTTCGTACTATTTTGTTGAAAAGATACAGTTTTAACGCTTTGAAAATGTGCCTATTATCCATCCGACAAAACAAAAACCTGTTTTTTTATCGTACATATTGAACAAAATGTGCTTGAATATATGTAATTTTTTTGGTATACGGCTGAACGGCTGTTTTCTTGCTTTTCCATACTTTTTCTGTTATAATTCTATTTATAATTATGAAGGTGCCGTCCACTGACGGACGGCTCTTTCGCATATCGGACGGTCCGCCGTTTTTCGCGCACCGCCGAAAAAGGTCCCCGAAAGCAAATGGAGGTTTTTCTGATGAAACAATGGTTAAAGGTCGCCGTCGTTTGTGTGCTCGCCGTTTGTATGTGCGCGTCTCTTTTCGCGTGCGGCAACGGAGGCAACGGACTTGAGGAGAGCAGCGAGTGGAAGAACAACGCTTCCGTCGTTTCCCGCAATAAGGAACTCGCCCATTCTCCGATCGTTTCTTACGACAGCATTGAGGACGCTCTGAAAGCGGATATAACGGCGTCTTCCCGTTATCTGAGCCTGAACGGAGAATGGAGATTCAATCTCGTAACGAAGGAGAGCGATGTTCCCGAGGGATTCCAAAATAAGGATTTTGATTCCGAGTCATGGAACACCGTCAACGTTCCCGGCAACTGGGAAACGCAGGGATATTCTGCCCCCGATTACGCATATTCCGACTACACATGGGACACGACCTCTCTGACGCCGCCCGAACTTCCCGAGGAAAACGAGATCGGACTTTATATCAGACAGATCGACGTTCCCGCCGATTGGGACGGCAAAGAGATATTTATCTCATTTGACGGAGTCGAGAGCGCGTGCTACGTTTATGTCAACGGCGCGATGTGCGGCTACGGCGAAGATTCTTACACGTCAAAAGATTTCAGAATTACCTCGTACATAGAACCCGGAAAGACGAATACGATCGCCGTCAAAGTATTCAAATACTGCGACGCTTCCTGGCTGGAAGCTCAGGACACGCTCAAAATGGGCGGTATATACAGAGATGTATACCTGTATGCTTCGGAAAAAACCATGATAAAGGATTTTTCCGTTAATGCCACCGTCGATATCGACGCCGGGACCGTGGGTTCCGGAAACGCGCTTCTTTATCTGAGCGCCGGCGTTGCGTCGTATTCCGGAAGGGAAAACGGATATTATTCAGAGTTTTCTCTGTATGACGCCGACGGAAATGCCGTTGTGGAACCGTTCCGCTTCGGCGCGGATGTCTCTTTTTCGGAGGACAAGACAGGCGGCGCATATACGGCGGATGTCAGCGGACGTGTGACCGTTAACGGCGTTAAACTTTGGAGCGCGGAGACGCCTTATCTCTATACCGCCGTTTATACTCTTAAAAACGCGGACGGAACAACTGTCGGCACGGTCAGTGAGCGCATAGGTATCCGAGATGCGGCTTTTGCTTCCGACGACAGCGGAAAACAGATATTTACCGTCAACGGCGAGCCCGTTTCGCTTTTCGGTGTAACTTATTATGAGTTCAGCGCCGTCAACGGAAAAGCGCTGACCCGCGACGAAATGATCGAAGACATACAGAAGATGAAGGAACTCAACATCAACGCGGTCAGATCCCCCGGAGTTCCTCTCAGTTATGAGTTCATTTCCCTCTGCAACGAGTACGGATTGTATGTCGTTTCCGATATAAACCTGGAGACTGAGCCTTGGTCGAGCAAAAACGAACAGTCCGTTCCCGGAGATCAGGGAATCTGGCAGCCGGCGATCCTCGACCGTCTTTCCAATGTTTTGAAGAGGGACAAAAACTGCCCGTCCGTCATCCTTTGGGGTCTCGGAAACGAATCGGGACAGGGAAGCGTTCTGACAAACATAAAGAATTATCTCATCGAAAACGATTCGAGACTCATCGTTTACGACGCTTATCTCGATCTTGAAAAAGAGGACTACGACAATACCGATTATATTTCCGACGGAGATATAATCGCGGCATCCGGCTGGGATCTTGATAAACTTAACGATGTTCTGACGAACACTTCCATCACAAAGCCCGTTCTGATCCAGAACATGGACAGCGCGTTGCTTTCGTCGGGCGGAGGGGTTTCAAACGTCATCGATTATATCACCGCGGACAACACGGTTCAGGGGTGCTTCCTCGCAAATTGGACAGACAAAGCGATCTACGTGCCGAAAGACGCCGAGAACGCCGCAAAGGTATGTCGCGAAACACCGTATAACGAAGAGAACGCAGATCTTTATACTTTGCAGTACGCCGCTTCATGGATTGACTCTGAGGACAGGATGGGGTCTACGGTTTACAGCCTTAACGGTATTCTCAATGCAGATAGATCTTTCCAGTCCGATGCGCTTGAAATGAAGACTTCTTATGCTCCTATCGCCGTTGAGCCGATAAATGTAAAAGAAGGTACTTTCAGAATATCCGACAGGTTCGGGTTCACCGATGCCGGATCGGATTTCACCGTTTCATATTCCGTTTCAAACGGAACGGTCGGCGTTGTTGACATATCCTCTCTCAAAGCGGGAGAGTTTATGGATGTCAAACTCGATTACGGAGCGGTGGATGCATCTTCCGACGTTTTTGTTACCGTTACTGTTAAGTATGCGAATAAACCCGCGTGGGGAAGAGACGGTTATGACGGAACGATCTCGTCCGTTCAGTATGACGTGACCGGCAATACCGCGCCCGTCAAGAACGGCGGTTCGACCGATGTTTCCGGTCAGGCGCTGAGTCTTGATATGTTCCGCGCTCCCGCGATAACGGCTGTCAACACCGATCTCGCAAAAGGTATAATCTATATAACCAATTACGGTTCCGAGGCATTTGACGATCTCTTCACGATGAAGTATACCGTCGTCGAAACGAATAACTACTGTGATCTGCCGAAAGCCGTCGTTTATGCGACAGGAACGGTCAAGACCGGCGTGGGAGCGTATACCGCGGAAGCGAAAGTCAAGCTCCCGATCTCTGTCGAAGCCGTCAGAGAAGGAAGCTATGAGGTCATCATTTCCGTAACGACAAAAAGAGCGTTCGGAGATATTCCTGCGGGATATGAGATGCTTTATAATTTCAACGAAGCAAATATCGGAAAGATCCCGTTCACGATCGATGAATCGAGAACCCCGGTACCCGTTATGGACGAGACAACGGGCGAACAGGCAGTAGATAAACTCGGTAACAGAATATGGGTGGACGGAGATCCCGGACTTACCGAGTATACGGATTCTACCGTTTATTACAACGAGCCCATCGAAACCAATCCCATACCCGATCCGTATATCAAGCTTTCAAACGATAAAGTTACGATCGAGATAGATCCCGATTTGGGATATATAACAAAATTCACGGTTGACGGCAAAAACGTTTTCGAACCCGCGAACTCCGAGTCCGGAGCGAATGAGAGCGCTTTCTGCACCTTCGGAAGAAATCTGACGGGCGGAGACCTGACGAATACCGATGTCGACGCGCTTGTGTATTGGACGGGCGTCGGGAATTCTTCTCCGGTTTTGCGGGAGTCTATCGTAAGCGTTAAAAAGATCGACGCCGGACATTACAGATTGTCAGTCCGCTATGAGATACCCTCGGTCAACGGCGAAAATGTGTCGAGTGTTCAGACGCTTGATTCATACTATGCGGTTGTTTACGATTTCTATGCGAACGGCGTCATTAACATCAGTTCGGCGTTCGACCTGAATTCCGAAGCAAATTCTCCGACGGTTCTCGCAAACGTTCTGACCATGTCTTCCGATTATAAAAACGTCACATGGTACGGAAGAGGTCCCGGAGAAACTTACGCGGACAAACTTTACGATTCGACAGTCGATGTCTTTTCGTCCGACGTTGATTCGATGATCCCCTCAAATTTGTTCTCGACGGGCGGGGACAGAAGTCAGACAAGGTGGCTCGCGATGACGGATGCGTCCGGTTCGGGCGTTGTCATCACTTCGGACACGAATAATTTCGCGTTCAATACGGCTAAGGTCTATCCGTGGGAAACCGCATATTACGGTTCCGCCGTTTCTTCAAGAAACTTCAACGTACTCAGCATCATAGGAGCGCAGACGGGATGCTCGAATTACGGCGCATCCGATCAGGCGTATGTTTCCGATTCCTATTCGATCGATCCCGGAACGACGCATTCGTTCTCTTTCAGAATTGTTCCCGTTAATTCCGCGAATGTTGATACGTACAAAGCGGAGAGCGCGAGAACTCTTGCTTCCGCAGGAAAAGCGACTGTTGAAAAACGCAGCATTTCGGGCGGAGAGACATATTCTCTCAAAGGACTTGCGAGCGGACAGTATGCTTCGATTTCGAACAACGAACTTTCCGTTCTTGAAGGACTCGGAAGTGCGGAACAGAGATTTATGATCGAGAGAACCGATTCTTCCGGCTTCTATATCAAATATACGGCAAAAGATCTTTATATGACCGCAACGGGGATTTCTACTCAGTATAAGCCTTCCATCGAGATCGGCTTTGCACCGCTCGATACGGAGAAATATCCGTGGCAGATGTGGTATTATTCCGATAACCAGCTCGTGTGCGAGCGCATTTCGCTTTACTCGCTTTCGGTAATGCAATACGCGACCTTCCCCGGAGCAAGAGTTGCACTCTCGAACGTTCCGTCGAACGATTCAAGTTTCTGGACCATCAATTACGATGTCGGAAATTCGGATTACGCGACGCTTAAAAACAATAACTCCGGTCTTTACCTGACTTATATCGACAGCGTGTCTTATTCCTCTGCCATGATCGCGGCGCTTGATAATCGAACGATCGGATACGCCCCCGATATAAATTGGGAAGAGTATCATACGCAGGAGGATCTTGAAGCAAACGCGGTCAACCATGCTCCGACGACGGGAAGAATTACTCAGTGCGAACTTCTGCCTGCAGACAGTCAGACATGGAAGTTTATTTCGGAAGGCGATTCCGATTACAGAATTCAGAGCACTTCGACAGGCTTTTATCTCGGCGTCAGAACAGACAGCGAAGGAAATTCGTCTCTCGTTTTGTACGATGCGACAAATGCCGACGAAGACCCTGCGTCCCTTGTTTGGAAAATTAGAGACAGAGGCGGCGTTTACAGCATTATAAACGTCGACACCGAGCTTGCGCTTCAAACGACCTTGAAGAGAGTCAGACTTACTCAGACGGAGATGGACAGAGACTTTATAACCGATCCGGAAGTCGCTTTTAAGAGTACGTATGTTCTGTCTCTTGCCGAATGGAGCGGCAAACTCAATCAGAAGTGGGATCTCGCTTCCGATTCCGACCGTATGCTTTCGATAACCCTCGGAAGCGATTGGTATGTCAACGGCATTGAAGAACCGAAGTGATCCGACGGATATCCGAAATTGGATTTAGCGCGGTATTGCGCGTTTGATCCTCATATGTATCGTAATAGAACAGCCCCGCCGTTTCCGGCGGGGCTGCTTTTCTCTTTTCGAGGCATAACTCCGACATATAAAAATTATGGATTTATTCTTTCATTTTTCCGAACCGGGTTGACTTTTCCGACCGGATAATTTATTATTGGTATATGAACGCTTGGGAGGCGAAGGAATTATGAAAAAGATTGCAGCTCTGTTAGTGCTTTTTGCAATGGTTTTCGGTTGCGTCGGCTGTACGGTGACGTACGACTATCCGGTCAGACCGATCATTGTTGACGGCGTGAATATTTCGGAATTCACCGTTGTGTATCCCGATTCTTACAACGAGCTGCAACGCGCGGATGTTCAGGAGTTCGCCGACAGCGTTCTGACGGCGTGCGGAATTGAATTAAACGTCGGCACGGACTCCGAAATCCCGGCATCGGAGCATGAGATCCGGATCGGATCCGTTCGAGGAGCCGATTATACCTCGCTCGGCGCTTTGGACTGCCGCATCGCCGTTTCCGACGGAAATGTAATTCTGGGCGGAAATAACTTTTATGCGGATATTCGTGCCGTATATCGGTTTATGCGCTCGGTTCTGGGGTTCGGGTATGACGGCAGTTATGCCTCTGAATTCGTTTCCGTTTCGGCGCAGGATGCGATAGTTGAATGGGTGGAGCCGGCCGTGACAGTAATGGCGTGGTGCACGAACAGTTCGGTACCCTTTAATACCGAGCAGAGCGTTGCAAAGGCGGTTGAGGCGGGATTTAATCTTCTCGACATTTGGGCATGCGGCGGTCAGGATCTTCACAATATGCTCAAATGGGCTGCCGCTTACGATGTGAAGTTATTGTTCTTGGACTGGAATATATTAAGTCAGTTTGATAAAGAAGACTATTCCGCCCTTACCCCCGAGATCGCTGAATACATTGCGGCTCCGATGGTTTACGGAAACTATCTTGTTGACGAACCGTCTTTAAATATCTTTGCGTCGGTTGCGGAAGGCGTGCGCAACTATGAGTCGTCTACGGGCAAGACTGCTTTTACCAATCTTTTCCCGGGCTACGCTTCTTCCGCGCAACTCGGCTGCGATAGTTATGACGAATACATCCGTTCCTATCTTGATATCGTTGATCCCGATATGCTGGTCGTGGATATCTATTCGCTCGAAGCCAGATCGACTTCAAAGTATTTGATCGAAAACCTTTCGCTGATCTGCGATATACTTCATGAAGAGAATTATTCCGATACGGAACTCGGAGTGTTTATTCAGGGATTGAGCTTCGCTCCGGGCGCAACGCGTACCCCGAGCGCGGACGATCTTTGCTGGCAGACGTATGTCACTCTTTGCTTCGGCACGAAGATGATCGCGTATTTCACTTATCTTCCCGTTCTCGGCGCAACTTCCGCTTTGATAGACATTGACGGGAACACCACGGCGGTCTGGGAAGGCGCGAAGGACGTCAATGCCGATCTTGCCGCTTTTGCCGATGTTTATGCCGAATACGGTTCGCTCGGCGTTTTCGCGTATAACTGCGAACTTCAGCCATGGGTCGAACTCCATGATCAGATCGATTTCTCCGATGTTATGACGCTGGAGGGCAAGGGCTCCGTTTTGGTCGGTTGTTTTGAAAAGGAATCCGACGGATCGCACGCTTTTATTCTCTCAAATCAGAAGAATCTGCTCTCTTTTAAGCGCAAAGATTCTGTTTCCAACCTCATTGTGCATTTGACCTCGGGCGAGTCGTTGACCGTATGGCAGAACGGGGTCGCTTCCGTGCTGACGCCCGACGAGAACGGAGAGATCGCTATATCGCTTGAACGCGGTGAAGGTGTGTTCTGCGTCGTTAACGGCGAAACATCCGTCAACGGATAAACTGCTCGGTTTTTTTTGATATGTTGCGGAAAAGCGACTGTACGAAGCGTGAGCATATATGAAAAACGAAGCGGAAAAAGCATTATGATCTGCTTTCGGAAGATGGAAATGACCCTGTTCTCGATCCGCCCGAACCGAGGGAATATCCTGTTATACAGTACTGTTTTTTTGAAAAAAAGAACCGCCGGGGTTTCCCTCGGCGGTTTCCGTTTTATTCGGTGATATCAGATATTGATCATATTCGCCATCTCGTATCTCTTGAGATCGAAAGGCTTCTCCATTTTGAGCGCTTCGAGAATGTCAAGATCGATGATGTCGGTGTTTTTCATAACAACAACTCTGTTGCTTATGCCGTTTTTGAGAAGGTTTACGCAGTAATTGCCCATCTCGGTCGCAACAACTCTGTCCTTTGCCGAGGGAGCGCCGCCGCGCTGGACGTGTCCGAGAATGGCTTCTCTCGATTCAACGCCCGTCTCTTTCTCAACGCGCTTGGCAAAATCCGCGATGTTCGCGATGCCGTTGTCAACGCAGTACTGATAATTCTTGTTTGACGGAACATCGAAGAAAAGGCCTTCGGAAACAAGAACGATGAAATGATTCTTGCCGTATCTCTTTCCTCTTGCGATCCTGTCAACTATATCTCTCTGAAAATCGAACTCGACTTCGGGAACGATGATCGAGGTCGCGCCCGCGGCGATTCCCGCTTCGAGCGTTACCCAACCCGCGTTTTTACCCATGATCTGAACAACGGAGCAGCGGTTGTGCGAGTTGCAGGTGTCTCTGAGTTTATCGATGAGGTCGATGCAGATGTTGACCGCGGTATCGAAACCGATAGTGTAGTCGCTGCAAACGATGTCGTTGTCGATCGTTCCGGGCATTGCAACGCAGGGAATCCCGTGAAGAGTGAGGTCGCGGGCTCCTCTGAAAGAGCCGTCGCCTCCGATAACGACTATTCCTTCAATTCCGAACGCTTTGCAGGTGTGAACCGCTTCCATGATCTTTTCTTCGGTCTTGAATTCGGGGCAACGCGCACTTCTGAGGAAAGTGCCGCCTCTTCCGAGAATATCGCAGACATCTCTTGCGGTCAGTTCCTGAATATTACCTTCAATAAGACCCTTGTAGCCTTCGCGGATTCCCATGACCGTTATGTTCTCGGCAACACAGGTTCTGACGACCGCGCGAACCGCGGCATTCATGCCCTGAGCGTCGCCGCCGCTCGTCAATACGCCGATTGTTTTCATTATTTTATCATTCCTTTCAGATATACCGAAATAATCTACCGAACATTATACACCAAAAAAATTCAAAAATCAATACAGTTCAATAAAAACTCAAATTTATCCGAAAAGCGTGTTTTTTCCTTGTATTTTAAGTTTTTTCGACATTCGGGCCCGCCGTATGCCCGTATAAATTTTAAATATCTTTGCGTAAATTAACATTGACCTTTTTCCGAAACGGTGTTAAACTGTTATACTGATAAGAGGTGAAGAAGTATGTTCGGTTATATCGTTGCGGATCTCGGCAATCTTTCCGAAGAAGAGAAAAAATGTTATAACAAGTATTATTGCGGGCTCTGCCATGCTCTGAAAAAGACAAACGGGAATTTGGGAAGACTTACTCTGACTTACGACTTCACTTTCATTGCCCTTTTGCTTTGCGAACTGTACGGAGAAAAATCGACCGTCAGCGGAAAGTGCGCTCCGCACCCGTGTAACGATCATGAATACGTTGTCGGCGGGATCATGGATTACGTCGCGGATATGAACGTTCTTCTCTCGTATGTGAACATGATAGACGATTGGGAGGATGACGGAAACATTCTTGCATTCATGTCATCCCGGTTTTTTGAGGGAAAAATCAGAAGAATAAGGGCTCGCTTTCAGGAACGGTACGATACGGTTTTTGAATGCATATCGCTTCTTTCGGAAGCCGAACGCCGCGGAGAGTCCAACCCCGATATTCCCGCTTCCGCGTTCGGAAAACTTCTCGGTTCCTTGCTTTGCTACCGCCGTGACAAATATGAAAAAGTCCTTTTCGATTTCGGTTTTGCACTCGGAAGATATGTCTATTTGCAGGACGCGTGCATAGATTTTAAGAAGGATCTGAAAAAGGAAAGATACAATCCTCTGACGGAAGCGAGAGAAGAGGATTTTGACGATATACTCAACATGCTTGCGGCCGATTGCGCCGCCGCTTTTGAAAAGATCGACGTTGTCAGGGATAACGGTCTGATAAAAAATATCATATATTCCGGAATCAGATTGAGGTATTCCGAAGCGAAGAGCAGGGAGACGCGTAAAAAATGAACAGATTTCGTAATTGGCTTTTAAGATTTATGTCCGGCAGATACGGAACGGACGCGCTCGGCAAATTCACGGTCATTCTTTATCTTATTCTCGTCGTTCTCCAGATGTTTCTTTTGCGGACTCCGTTCATGCTCGGGATCGGCAGCTGGATATACAACTCCGTTCTGCTGCTTTTGCTCGCATGGTCGGTTTTCCGCATGTTTTCGCGCAATATTTCGGCGCGCAGCGCGGAAAACAGGCGGTTTTTAAGCATAAAAAACGGCGTTAAGAAATTCTTTTATCTGAGAAAAAGGATGTGGAAGGACAGAAAAACGCATGTCTATAAAAAATGTCCTCATTGCAAATGCGTTCTGCGTCTTCCAAAAAGAAAAGGCGATCATTCCGTAAACTGTCCGAAATGCGGGAAGGCTTTCCGCGTCAAAATCAGTCGCGGGGCTTGATATAACGACATAACAGACCCGTTCCGTAAAAGAAAAATGTATTAAATTTTAAATTTTTTTGATTGCCACCTATTGACAAATCCGCTCTTATATTGTATAATAGCGGATAGATGGGACAGTATCATCGTCTTCGGACTTTTTGCTGTAAACGAATTTCGGAGAAGAGAACGATCCTGTATGAAAAAACAGTTTGTTTTAAGAGTTATTGCGGTTTTTCTGATACTTGTTTCCGTTGCCGTTCTTTTCTTCGCGATATTCAAAATATATGAGGGAAAGAAAGAAAAGGACGATCTGTCCGGCGGCGAAGACGGCGAAGCAGGTTATAAGACCGTCGTATATGACGGAAATACGTATAATTATAACGACGGTGTATATAATTTGCTCGTGCTGGGCATAGACCACGGCGGCGAATATACGGACAGCGGCGTTTATGTCTCGGGCGGTCAGGCAGATTCGATCTTTATCTTGTCGGTGAACAATACAAAAAAGACCGTTTCAACAGTTCAGCTGAATCGCGATACCATGACAGAGGTTCATAAACTCGGAGCTTTCGGCGATCCCGTAGCTACTCTGAATGCTCAGATCGCGACAGCGTATGCTTACGGCAGCGGCGGTAAAAGCAGCTGCGATAACATGATCCGATCCGTCTCGGGATTGCTCGGAGGTATTCCGATCGACGGGTATCTTGCCATGAATATGGAAGGGATCATTCCTTTTGTCAATGCCATCGGCGGCGTGACTGTTACGCTGGAAGATGATTTTACCAAGTTTGATCCGGAAATGGAGAAGGGGAAAACTGTTCTTCTCGACGGAAAGAAATCATATATCTATCTCCGCGGGAGAGGGGATGTGGGAGATCAGTTGAACACATCCAGAATGGAAAGACACAGAACTTTCTATTCCGAGCTTTTCAAAAAAGTGGATTCGTTCCTCGGATCGGATATTTCCAAATTGAAATCCGTTTATGACGCGATTTACGATTATTCGTATTTTTCCGTCAGTCTGTCAAAGCTGATGTCGCTGTATTCGGACTCAGCCGATTTCGAAAGAGTTCCGACCGTGACTCCCGACGGCGTTATAAACGACGATTCCGAATTTACGGAGTTCTACGCAGACGGAAAATCGCTGAAAGAACTTATCCTTAACACTTGGTACACAGAGCAATCAAATTAAAAATAATAAATAAACAATCAATTTAAAGGAGTCTTGATTATGAGCAAAAAAGTTTTGAGAAGTCTGGCGCTCGTCATGCTGATAGTTATGGCGTTCTCCGTATCTTCCGCGGCAGTCGGATTCAAGTCGAGTGTCGATGTTAAGGGTGGTCCCGAATATATCGTTCCCGACGGATTTAACTATGAGATCATCATAACTCCGTATGCCGGAATCGAAGATCAGAAAGATGAAAGAGTTCAGGCAGGTCTTGAACAGCTTAAGAATGCTTACGCAGAGCTGAAAGATAAAGCTCTCGGTGACATTGTTGACAAGGCTGCTCTCGATACCGCTGCCGGAGTCGATTCGAGCAAACTTGTTGTTTCCGACATATTCGATCTCTGGACCAACTCTCCCGAGGCGGTTGCTCTTACCTTCAAAAACATCGTTGCGAAGGAAGGCGGAAAAGCGGTTGCTCTTTACAGAGATTATAACGGCGCCTGGAAGATCCTCGACACCGTTGTCAATGCCGACGGTTCTATCGATGTTGCCGGTCTTGTAAGCGGTTCTGTCGCATTCCTCGTTGAAGGCGAAAGCGGCGGAAAAGATCCCGAGACGGGCGATGCTAACGCCAACAGCTGGATCTGGTTCCTCGTTGCGGGAGTTGCTGTTGTAGGTATCACGGTTCTTGCCGTTTGCCTCGTTCGCTCCAAGAAACAGGAAAACAACTGATCTGAAAACGCAAAGTGAATGATCCGATCGGAACGGGAGACCGTTCCGATCGTTTTTTATGTTTGGTAAAAAAACAGCATTTTTTTTCTACGGTTACCTCGAAAAATGAGATCCCGAATTGTAACAAAAATCGGAAGGACGGAACTTATTCTCCGCTTTATCGTCTAAACAGATATAGAGCGGAAAGATCCTCTGACGCTCGGCACAAGACATTCGGGGAGGTCGTTATTTTGGAAACCTTTATCGGAGTATTCAACTTCTTGGTATTTCTTTTCTTTCTCCTTTTATATTCTTATCAGATCGTGTATATCGGTATAGGAATAATCAAGAACAAAAAGAAGTTTAAGGAAGCGTCAAAACTCCATCATTTTGCCTTTGTGATAGCGGCGAGAAACGAAAGCAACGTTATCGGCGAACTTATCGAAAGCATAAATCTGCAAAAGTATCCGAAAGAATTGATCGATATTTTTGTCGTTGCGGATAACTGCACGGATAATACCGCCGAGATCTCCCGTAACGCAGGCGCGACCGTATATGAGCGTTTTTCCGATGTCCATGTCGGAAAAGGTTATGCGCTTGATTTCATTTTCAATCGGATAAGCACGGAGCATGCGGACAAGGGGATAGAAGCCTTTCTTATCTTCGATGCGGACAATGTTATAAAAGACAATTACGTTCTCGAAATGAACAAGGCATACGACGCCGGATATGAGGCGTGCACCTCTTACAGGAACAGCAAAAACTACGGAACGAACTGGATCAGCGCGGGTTATTCGCTCTGGTTTCTCCGCGAAGCGAAATTCCTCAACAATCCGCGTTTTATATGCGGGACAAACTGTGCCGTTTCGGGTACGGGATTTATGGTCAGCAAGAGGATCATCGATATGAACGGCGGTTGGAAATATAATCTTTTGACCGAAGATATCGAATTTTCCGTCGATTCGGCTGTTAATCATATCCGTATAGGCTATGTTCACGACGCTGAATTTTTCGACGAACAGCCCGAGACTTTCTCACAGTCGTGGAAACAGCGTATGCGCTGGGCGAAAGGTTTTTATCAGGTGCTTTGGCATTACGGCGGAAAACTTTTCAAAGGAATGGTCTCGAAAAAGTTCGGCTTCGCATGTTACGATATGATGATGAACATCATGCCGGCTCTCATTCTTTCTTTGTTCTGTCTCACGCTTAACACCGTTTTCCTGATTATCGGACTTGTTACCGCCGATTCGTCACTCGTGACTAGTACGCTTGTCAGTGTTATGCACACGATCATCAGTTTCTACGGAACGCTCTTTATAGTGGGTCTTATAACGACCGTTTCCGAGTGGGAGAAGATCGATTGCAGTCTTGCGGGAAAGATACTTTATACCTTCACTTTTCCGATATTCATGTTTACGTATGTTCCCATCGCTGTCGTTGCGATCTTCAAAAAGGTCGGTTGGGTTCCGATAAAACACAGCGTTACAAAATCGATAAAAGAACTGAACAAGCAGCAATAAATATTTTTTGCGACAAAGCCGCCGTTTGATACGGCGGCTTTTCTATAAAATCGAATTTTTGCGCAAGACCTTTACAAATCATAAATTTAATGTTATACTTATATATAATTAAGATCAAGCGAAAAGTGAGGAGTATATTATGGAAAACATCGATTATCTTTGCAATTACGATCCCGAAGTCGGACAGGCAATGCAAAAGGAGCTTGACAGACAGAGGCACAACATTGAACTGATCGCTTCCGAAAACATAGTATCGGAAGCCGTTTTGAAGGCTATGGGGTCGGTTCTCACGAATAAATACGCGGAAGGGTATCCGGGGAAGAGATATTACGGCGGCTGCGAATGCGTCGATATTGTGGAGAATATCGCGATTGAGAGAGCGAAAAAACTCTTCGGAGCCGAACACGTCAACGTTCAGCCTCATTCGGGCGCGCAGGCGAATATCGCCGTTTATTTCGCGCTTCTGAACCCCGGCGACACGGTTCTCGGAATGAGCCTTGCTCACGGCGGACACCTGACCCACGGTTCGCCCGTCAATATTTCGGGAAAATACTATAATTTTGTTCCTTACGGTATTGACGCGAAGACGGGAAGACTCGATTATGAAGAATTGGAGCGCCTTGCAAAAGAGCACAAACCGAAACTTGTCGTTGCGGGCGCCAGCGCTTATCCGCGCGTTATAGATTTTGAACGCATCGCGAAGATCGCGCATGACAACGGCGCGCTTTTCATGGTCGATATGGCACATATCGCGGGACTTGTCGCCGCAGGGCTTCATCCCTCTCCGTTCCCGTTCGCGGATGTCGTTACGACAACGACGCATAAAACGCTCAGAGGTCCTCGCGGCGGTATGATAATGTGCCGTGAAGAACTCGGAAAGGCGATAGACAAAGCGATATTCCCCGGAACTCAGGGCGGTCCTCTCATGCATGTGATCGCGGGCAAAGCCGTTTGCTTCGGCGAGGCGCTCAAACCCGAATTCAAAGAATATCAGAAGCAGGTGCTTGAAAATTCCAAAGCGCTTGCGGACGCTCTTCTCGGCTTCGGCTTCGACCTCGTTACGGGCGGCAGCGACAACCACCTGATCCTTGTCGATCTGAGGAACTTCAATGTTACGGGCAAGGAAATGGAGAAAAAGCTCGACGAGGTTCGTATCACCGCGAATAAAAACGCCATTCCCGACGATCCGCAGTCTCCGTTTATCACGAGCGGCGTAAGGCTCGGAACGCCCGCCGTAACATCGAGAGGATTCGACACCGATGACATGAAAGTTGTCGCGGAATGTATATATAATGTCGCGTCCGGCAGCGACACGAAAGAAAACGTGCTTGAAAAAGTTGACGCTCTTTGCCGCAAACATCCGATCTATCGGGATTAAAAGCCGCGTATACGGTCGGAAAACAGCGCCGTTTCGGAGGAATTGAAATGTATATGCCGCTTGCCGCAAGGCTCCGCCCTCACCGAATAGAGGACATGGTCGGTCAACAGCATTTGATAGGGAAGGGAAAACCGCTTTACAAGATCATTGAGAGCGGTTCCGTTCCCAATATGATATTTTACGGTTATTCGGGAATAGGCAAAACGACGCTTGCCCGTATAATCGCGGAAAAAACCGATAAAACGCTGTATAAACTCAACGCCACCACTGCGTCCACGAGCGACATAAAGAACGTTATTTCCGACATCGGAGCGCTCGGCAACGGAAACGGCATAATCCTTTACATCGATGAGATACAGTATTTTACGAAAAAACAGCAGCAGGTCCTTCTCGAGTTCATCGAGGACGGAAGTATCACGCTGATAGCGTCAACCGCCGAAAATCCCTATTTTTACGTTTATTCCGCGATCCTCAGCCGTTCGACGGTGTTCGAGTTCAAGCCCGTTTCGAGCAAGGACGTCGAAAAAGCCGTCAGACGCGCGTTTGATTTCGTCCGCGATGAGGACGGCGTTAATATGACCGTTGAAGACGGCGTCGTCGAATATATTGCGCGGGCGTGCGGCGGAGACGTAAGAAAGGCTATTAACAGCGTGGAAGTTCTGACTTCCCGCAGACCCGGTCAGAAATCCGTGGAGGTGTCTCTCGAAGATACCGTTCAGATCGCGCAAAAAAGCAATTTCCGCTACGACCGCGACGGAGATATGCATTATGATATTCTTTCGGCGTTTCAGAAGTCAATACGCGGTTCGGACGAAAACGCGGCGCTTCATTACCTGGCGCGCCTGATAAAAGGCGGGGATCTCGCGTCGATATGTCGCCGTCTTCTCGTTATTGCGTCCGAGGACATCGGCTTGGCTTATCCGCTTGCCGCCGCCGTGACGAAAGCCTGCGTTGACAGCGCGTTGCAACTCGGATTTCCCGAGGCGCGTCTGCCGTTGGCGGAAGCCGTCATTTTGCTTGCGACGGCTCCGAAGTCGAATTCCGTCATCTGCGCGATCGACGCGGCTCTCGCCGATGTCGAAAACTCCGAATGCGGCGATATTCCCGCCGATCTTCGCGATTCGCACTATTCGGGCGCGAAAAAACTCGGACACGGAACGGGATATAAATATCCTCATTCATACCCGGGGCATTATGTCAAACAGCAGTATCTTCCGACGAAAATAAAAGACGCCGTTTATTACGTTGCGGGTGATAACAAGACGGAGCAGGCGGCTGAAAAGTATTGGGATGCGATAAAGAATGCAGAGAAAAAACAGAAAACTGACTGAAAAAATACTTGAACTTTATCCCTCGGGGGAATGCGCGCTCGAATTTTCGGATGCGTTTGAACTGCTTGTTGCATCGCGGCTTTCCGCGCAATGCACCGATGTCAGGGTAAATATCGTCACCTCCGAGATGTTCAAAAAACTGAAAACTCCCGAAGATTATGCCGAAGCGGATATAACCGAGATCGAAAATTATATCCGTTCCTGCGGACTTTATCATACCAAGGCTCGGGACATAAAAGCGATGTCGCAAATGATAATCGACGATTTCGGAGGGAAGATACCCGATAATATGGACGATCTCCTGCGTCTTCCGGGCGTCGGGAGAAAGATCGCAAATCTTATTGTCGGCGAAGTTTTCGGAGCAAAGGGCGCGATAGTCGCGGATACTCATTGCATCCGTCTTTCCAATCGCCTCGGATATTGCGACAGCACAAATCCGGCTGTCGTCGAGCGTGAACTTCGCGCCGTTATCCCTCCCGAAAAAAGCATGCTCTTCTGCCATGCGCTCGTCTCCCACGGAAGAAAGGTCTGCAAGGCTCAGAGACCCGATTGCGAAAACTGCGCGCTGAAAGGGGATTGCGTATATGCAAGAAAAAAGGAAAAATCCGCAAAATGACGTTCCTTATGCGGACTGTCCGAGCTGCCTGTATTACGTTTTCGACGAAGATTATGAGGAATATATGTGCTCGATGTATTTGGACGAGGACGATATAGTCCGACTTCAGATGCGAAAAAATCCGTCCTGTCCGTATTATCGGAACGGAGACGAATATATGACGGTCAGAAAACAGAATTGATATATGAAAAAAAATCACGGCTTTCCGCCCATTCGGACGGAAAGCCGTTTTTGTGTCTGTTTTTTTATCAGCCCTTGAATTGCTGTTTTTCTTTCAGCATAACGTCATGTGCGCCGCCTTCGACTATGCTGGTCGAAGAAACGACGGTGATCTTCGCTTTTTTCTGTAATTCGGGAATTGTCAACGCGCCGCAGTTGCACATTGTCGAACGGACTTTGCTCAGCGAAAGCCCGACATTGTCTTTGAGCGGTCCCGCGTACGGAACGTAGGAGTCGACGCCCTCTTCAAAAGACAGTTTTGCCGCACCGCCCATATCGTAGCGCTGCCAGTTTCTCGCTCTTGCGCTTCCTTCGCCCCAATACTCTTTCATGTAACTGCCGTTGATATTGACCTTGTTCGAGGGCGATTCGTCGAATCTCGCAAAGTATCTGCCGAGCATGATGAAGTCCGCGCCCATCGCGAGAGCAAGCGTCATGTGATAATCGTAAACTATGCCGCCGTCCGCGCAGATGGGTATATAGACGCCCGTCTTCTCAAAATACTCGTCGCGCGCTTTCGCAACTTCCATGACCGCCGTCGCCTGACCTCTTCCGATACCTTTTTGTTCTCTCGTGATGCAGATCGAACCGCCGCCGATGCCGACTTTGATAAAGTCCGCGCCCGCTTCCGCGAGGAAATCGAAGCCGTCTTTGTCAACGACATTTCCTGCGCCGACTTTGACCGAGTCCCCGTAGTTGGCTCTGATCCATGCAAGCGTTCTCGACTGCCATTCCGAAAAACCTTCCGAGGAGTCTATACACAGAACGTCCGCGCCCGCATCAATGAGAGCGGGTACACGCTGTTCGTAGTCTCTCGTGTTGATTCCCGCGCCGACAACATATCTTTTCCGATCGTCAAGCAATTCGAGCGTGTTTTCCTTGTGCGAGTCATAGTCTTTTCTGAATACGAAATATTTGAGATTTCCGTTTCTGTCGATGATCGGAAGGGAATTGAGTTTGTTGTCCCAGATTATATCGTTCGCCGTTTTAAGCGTCGTGTTTTCATCGCCGTATACAAGTTTTGAAAACGGCGTCATAAACTCTTTGACCTTTGTGTCGGGGCTCATTCTCGACACTCTGTAATCGCGAGAGGTAACGATACCGAGAAGTTTTCCGTTCGGTGAACCGTCTTCCGTGACCGCCATGGTTGAATGCCCGAGTTTTGCTTTCAGTTCGAGAACATCGCTGAGCGTCGATTCCGGCGTGACATTCGAATCGCTCGTAACAAAACCCGCTTTATGGTTCTTGACGCGGGCGACCATTTGAGCCTCGGACTCGATCGACTGAGATCCGTATATGAAGGAGATTCCTCCCTCCTGCGCAAGAGCGATCGCCATTCTGTCATCGGAAACCGCCTGCATGATCGCGGAAACGAGAGGGATATTGAGCGATATCGCGGGTTCTTCTCCTTTGCGGTGTTTGACCAAAGGCGTTTTGAGACTTACGTTGGAAGGAATGCATTCTGCGGAAGAATAACCCGGAACGAGCAGATACTCTCCGAAAGTGCGGGAAGGTTCATCGAAAATATATGCCATATCGTATCTCCTTAAAATTTTTTCTTAATTATATACCGACTTTTTGCCGATTGTCAAGCCCGCATCGTGAAATGTTGCGAATAATTTCCAACAGACATAAATATGAATGGATCGAGATGAACAGTTTTGATATTGAAAAGTATTTTCCGTACCCTCTGTGCGCCGCTCTCGGACGTGCTTTTTCCGTCTTCGGAGACTCCGTCAGAGAGATCGGAATAAAGCGTTCGGGCTTTTTGAGCCTGAATGTCGGCGGGAAAAACGTTTTCCCCGATGCTTCGGCTCGTCTCGACGGTGATTGTCTGCACGTGTCGGACGAGGTGTTCGACGAATGCTTTATGCGTGCGTGCGAATATTCCGTTTACGCGTATGCTTCACGGATACGGGAAGGGTTTATTCCTCTTGAAGGCGGTCACCGTGTCGGGGTATGCGGAAGCGCGGTCGGGGCGGGCGGAAGGGTTCTCTGCGTAAAAAATATTTCGTCGCTTGATTACCGCATTGCGCGGGCTTTTCGCGGGTGTGCAGAGCAGGGGATAGGTTATATTGCGGATGCCCGGCGAATAAAAAATACCGTGGTCGCGTCCCGTCCCGGATGCGGAAAAACGACATTCCTCCGCGACGCGGTCAGGCTTCTTTCGGACAGAGGTTTTCGTGTCTGCATCGTCGATACCCGTTCCGAGATCGCCGCCGTGAAAAACGGTGTCGCGGGCTTTGACGTCGGCGCGCTTACGTCGGTCTTTGACGGCTATCCGAAGTCTGCGGGAACGGAGAACGCCGTCCGCGCGTTTTCTCCCGACGCTGTCGTATGCGATGAGATCGGAAACGAAGAAGAACTTTCGTCTCTGCGTTTTCTTATGGCGCGAGGCGTTCCGTTCATCGTTTCCGTTCACTGTCTCGGCGCGGAAGACCTTATGAAAAACAAGGTGCTTTCGGCTCTTGTCCGCGAAAATCTTGCCGAAACGGTGATATTTCTCGACGACGTACCGTTCCCGACGCATATAAAAGAGGTTTTGATGCTGTGAGATATATTCTGTTGTTTACCGTCTTTGCTTCCTGCTGTTCGGTCGGGATCATGAAATCTCACGCGCTTAAAAAACGCTGTGCGTCTCTTTCCGAGTTCGTCGCGTTTCTTGACTTTGCCGAGACGCTTTTGAAAACCGAAAATCTTCCGACTGCGGATATTTGCAGACTTTCCGGATTTTCTCTTTTCGACGGGGCGGAACCCGTTTCCGACGCCGAGAAATTTTTCCGTTCCGCCTGTGATGAGAATTTTTCGCGAATGTGCTTTGACCCGAGCGACGGACATCTTCTCGATACGTTTTTTTCCGAGTTCGGAAAGAGTGACGGCGACGGACAGTCTTCTCTGATCGCTTCGGTGCGTCAGAGCGCGGAAAAAGCCCTTGAAAACGCATCGTCGGAAAAAGAAAAATATTCAAGAGCTTACGCCGCGTTCGGATTTCTTGCCGGCGCCGCGCTCGTGATAATATTGATTTAGGAGTTGTAAATGGATATTTCCGTACTTTTTAAGATCGCCGCCGTCGGGCTGATAGTCGCCGTTCTCAATCAGATATTGAACAAGACCGACCGAGGCGAATACGCCATGCTCGTCACGGTCGCGGGGCTGATAGCAGTAATACTCGTATTGCTTGACAGCGTGACCGAACTTTTCGGAGCAATGCGCTCCGCTTTCGGACTGTGAGCATCCTGAGACTCGTCGGTGTCGCTCTCGCCGCCGTTATGATGATACTTGTCCTCCGCAAAGAGAACGGAATCGCCGCTCTCGCCGTCGCCGCGGTCGCCGGAGTGATCATAATGCTTTCGGTCATCAACGATCTCGTTTCTCTGATCGGATATGTCCGCGGTCTTGTGTCGGAAATTCCGTCCGCATCGGACAACCTCGCCGTTTTGCTCAAATGCATCGGGATAGGCTATATTTCCTCTTTCGGCGCTTCGACGTGTTCGGATATCGGCGAAAAAGGGCTGGCGGACAAGATAACTCTTGCGGGAAGGGTCTGCGTTCTGATCGCGGGGCTTCCTCTGCTGACCTCCTTTCTCGAAACGGTCGGTGAAGTTTTATGCTGAAACGGATACTTTTCTTTTTTACGGCTTTTGCGCTTTCCGTGTTTTTCTTCGCGTTTCCTCTGTCCGCCGATGCTGCCGGTAGCGCGATCGGGGACGCCGACGGCGCACTCCCCGAAAGTGTTCGCGAATACGGTCTGTCAGCCGAAGACACTTCAGAGTTTCTCGAACTGAAAAATGTGTTTTCGCTGTTGCTGAAAGCCGTCGGAGCCGCATTCGGGAACGCGCTCGCTCCTTTCGGGCTGACAGTTGCTTTGCTTGTCGCTCTTTATATTCTCGGAGCGATTTGCCGCGACCGAAACGACGCGCTTATGAAAACTCTTTGCACGGTCGCCGTTTTCGGAACCGCGGCAACCGCGTTCTTTCCCGTTTTTGACACGTCCTCCTCGCTGAAATCGGCAGTTGACGACGTCTGCGCTTTCGGACAATCTCTTTTCCCTGTTCTTCTGTCCTGTGTCTGCGCCTCGGGAAAAACGGCGGCTGCATCGGCGGCTTCCGTCAGCGCGGGAGCACTGTTTTCGTCGCTGTCTTTTGTCGGAACGGAACTTGTCGTCCCTCTTGTAAATACTTTTTTCGCCGTCGGAGTGTCTTCCTCCGTTCTGTCGAACGGCTCACTTTATTCTCTTTCAAAAACCTTAAAAAAGATCTGTGTTTCCGTCTTGGGCGTCTGCTCTCTGATTTTTTCTCTTGTGATGGGCGCGCAGCAGCTTCTCGCCTCATCTGCCGACGCGACTTCCGTCCGTGCGGCGGCTTACGCTGTCGGAAACGGGATCCCCGTCGTTGGTGGCAGTATCGGGGAGTCCATGTCCGCTGTTATGGCGAGCGCAGAGGCGATCGCAAAGAATGTAGGGGTCTTCGGGTGCGTCGCCGTTGTCTGCATACTCTTTTCTCCGCTTGTCACCGTCGGCGTTCTGTGGCTTCTGTCTTCCGTTTCGGGGGCAATCGCCGAAATGCTGGGGCTTGACCGTATGCGCCGCTTCTTTTCTGTTATCTGCGATGCCTACGCGATCGTTGCGGCACTCGCCGCGAGTATCGGAGTTCTTGTGATAATAAGTCTTGGGCTGGTGATCTGATGAACGCTTTTTTTTATTCGGCGGTCGTTCTTTGTGCGGTCTGCGCCGTTCTTGAATGCCTTCTTCCGAAAAACGCGGGCGATCTCGGCGCTCTCTGCTCACTTTTTGTCATTTTGAGCCTGATTACTGTTTTTTCGGTCTCCGACGGATTTGAAATGCCCTCCTCCGAACCGATCGCTTATGAAGATCTGTCTTCCTCTGCCTTTTGTGCTGCCTGCGAAGAAGAGGTTGCGGAGATATGCGCGGAGTACGGGATTTTTCCCGATGAAGTCGAGATCGTTTCTTCCGACGGCACGAGCGTTGAAAAAATGATTGTCCGAGCCGACAAAAATTCCGAGCTTTCGGATCGGCTCGAAGACATCTTCGGCTGTGAGGTGCTTTTTGAATGAAGCAGAGAAAAACCGATCTGAAAAAACTCGGAAAAATGCTTGCGGAGAAGAAGACTCCCATACTTGTCTGCGTCTGTGCCGTCGCCGTATTGCTTCTCGTTTTCGGCGGAAAGAAAAGCGCTGAGCCGAAGACCGAAGAAAGCGGCACGTTCAGCGTTGAAAAATATGTATCCGAAACGGAACGCGAACTTGCGGAACTGCTCTCGAAAATTGACGGCGTGGGAAAATGCGACGTCATGATAACCGTCGTATCGTCAGAGAGAAACGTATACCTCGCCGACATTGAATCGAATGGTGATAATTCTTCGACATCTCACATAAAGATAAAAGCGGGAGGGAACGAATCGGCGGTCATCGAATTTCGGTATATGCCGAACATCGCGGGCGTCGCCGTTGTCTGCGAAGGCGCGGGGAGCGTCGCCGTCAAAAGTTCCGTCGCGGAGACGGTCGCCAAAGTCCTCGGTATCGACAGATCCCTCGTTTCGGTCGCAAAACGGAAATGATACGTTAGGAGAAGTGTTATGAGATTCAAAAAAACGCGTTGGCTGATAGCCTTTTTGACCGTCGCCGTTATCGTTGCGGTCGGTATCGGCTGGAAAATATCGTCGACGGAAAGATCCGTTGTTCCCGAAACGGTCGGAGACGGAAAAAGCATAAAGACCTCCGCGGACGATGATTATTTTGACAATGCGCGGTATACCAGACAGCAATCCCGCGACGAAACGATCGGCGTTCTGAAAAGCATCGTCAACAACGAAAACGCCGACGATCAGTCCCGTCTTGCCGCCGCTGACAGCATCAACGGTTATGCGGTCAGAAGCGAACAGGAGAGAGCCGTTGAGAACCAGATAATCGCGAAAGGTTTCAAGGATTGCATTGTCTTTATCGGCGAGGACAACGTATGCGTCGTTGTCAAAACCGACGGGCTGACCTCCGCTCAGGCCGCGCAGATCATGGATATAGTCGCCTCTGCCACACATTTGAACTCAAATGTCATAAAAATTATTGAGATGAAGTAGTGACAAACGGAAAAAAATGTGATATAATATATCCGTAGTATTATAAACGGATCTTGAAAAGCCGCGTTTTCCCTCTTTCGGAAGATTCGGCTGCTCGTTATATCCGGTCATGATCCGAATGATCAAGGAGGCTTTATAATCATGGCAGAAGAGAATATCGGTTCCGTAAAGATCTCGGAAGAAGTCATCGCCGGCATCGCCGCGACTGCCGCCTGCGAAGTTGAGGGAGTAATCCGTCTTTCTTCAAAAAACGTTTCTTCCGCAAAGGATATCGTTGCAAATTATAAGCAGATCGCAAAGGGAGTTTACGCTGAGGCAGGTCCTGGCGTCATTAACTTCTGCGTAAATATCGTTATCAAAAACGGCGTAAAGGTTCAGGATCTTTCCGAAAAGGTTCAGAGCAACGTTAAAGAAGCGATCGAGAACATGACGGGGCTTCGCGTCGGCGAAGTCAATGTGTTCGTTGTTTCCGTCGCCGCCGACAAGAAAAACATCGCGGAAAACAACGACTGATCCGAAAGATCGGTCGCCGACGGAAGGATAATACGCGTATATGAAAAGAAAAGACGCAAGAGAAAACGCCTTCAAAGTCCTTTTTGAACTCTCTTTCTCGAAAGATGCCGACGTTGATGAAACGGTGACGCTCTCAGCCGAGAATTTGGGCTACGAGTTTGACGATTATTGCATAAAACTCATAAAAGGCGTTGCAGAAAATAAAGAAGATATTGACGCAAAGATAAACAGTTTCAGCTCAAAGTGGAAGACGGACAGGCTTTCCCGCGTTGCGCTCTGCGCGGCTGAGATCGCGTTTTACGAGATCGCGGGAAAAGAAGTTCCGCCCGCCGTCGCCGTCAATGAGGCTGTTGAGATCGTCAAAAAATTTGACACCGACGAAAGCGCGAAATATATAAACGGCGTTCTCGGCGGTTATGTCAGAGCCGATGAAACCGGTCGTTAAAGCACTCGCGTTCGACACGAGCAATTACACGACTTCCGCGGCGACGGTTACGTCGGACGGAGAGATCTGCAATTCAAAAAGGCTGTTGCCCGTCGAAAGCGGAAAACGCGGATTGCGGCAGAGCGACGCGGTCTTCTTTCATACAAAACAAATATACGAAGTCTTCGAGAGCCTCGACCTCAGCGGTGTCGGGGCTGTCGGTGTTTCAACTCGTCCGAGAAATATCGAGGGTTCGTATATGCCGTGCTTTCTTGTCGGACAAACTCTCGCGCAAGCCGTTGCGAAAACTCTTTCCGTTCCATTGTTCCGCTTTTCGCATCAGCAGGGACATATAGCGGCGGGGATCCTTTCCTGCGGCAGACCTGAACTGCTGAACGGAGGTTTTTATGCGTTTCATGTTTCGGGCGGCACGACCGAACTCGTCGAAGTTCGTACCGTCGATGACATACGCATAGTCGCGGATACCGACGATCTGACGGCAGGACAACTGATCGACCGTTGCGGCGTCAGACTCGGACTCGGTTTTCCCGCGGGAGCGGAACTGGAAAAACTTGCGCGCGAAGGTGTTTCGCCGAAACGTCCGAAGGTCGTTTTCCGAAACGGAAAATGCAGTCTTTCGGGATTTGAGAATATAGTTGATAAAATGGCGTCGGAAGGCGTTCCCGCGCCGGATATCGCCGCATTCGTTTTTGAAAGCGTTTATAAAAACATCGAGGCTATGACCGACTTCGCCGTCCGCGAAAACGGGGAGAAACCGGTTCTTTTCGTGGGAGGCGTCATGTCAAATTCACTGATGAGGCCGCGTCTTTCGGAGAGGTATGAAGCATATTTTGCCGAACCGTCAATGTCGTCCGACAACGCCGTCGGAACGGCGTACCTGACGCTTGCCGCCGCAAACGGAGAACTGAAAAGATAAGGAGATGTCCCGTGGCACTGACCGTGACCGTTTCACAACTGAATATGTATGTCAAATCCGTGCTGACCTCCGATCCTAATCTGAAAGGTGTGACGGTCAGGGGCGAGATCTCCAATTATACGAGAAACGCGCGGAGCGGTCATGCGTATTTCACTTTAAAAGATTCTTCCGCGTGCGTTAAGTGCGTCATGTTTTCTTCCGCGTGCTCACGCCTGAAATTCGATGTAAAGGACGGGCTTGAAGTCTTTGTGACGGGGAGCGTTGCTCTTTACGAACGCGACGGCGCTTATCAGCTTTATGCCGAAAAAATGTCTCCCGTCGGGATCGGCGCGGAGTATCTGGCGTTTCTCCAACTTAAAGAAAAGCTTGAGAAGACGGGACTTTTTTCTCCCGAATACAAAAAACCTCTTCCGAAAATGCCGAGGACCGTGGGACTGATAACATCCGGAACGGGTGCCGCCGTCAGAGACTTTCTGTCTATCAGCCGTGCGCGCTTTCCGTCTGCCGAGATCGTTATTTATCCCGCGACGGTACAGGGATCCGGCTGTCGGGACAGCGTTATCGCGGGTATCGGATATTTCGAGCATCGCGGCGCGGATGTTATTTGCATCGCCCGCGGCGGCGGTTCTTATGAGGATCTGGCATGCTTCAACGACGAGGCTTTGGCATACGCGATATTTGCCGCGAAAACGCCGATCGTCAGCGCGATCGGACATGAGATCGACTACACGATCCCCGATTTTGTCGCGGATGTACGTGCGGCAACTCCGTCCAATGCCGCCGAACTGATATGCCCGTCCTCCGCGGAATTGAAAAGCAATGTCGGTGCGCTCGCAACGCGGATAAACAACGCCGCCTCGGGAGAGATACGTTTGCTCGAGACCCGTCTCGGAAATCTTTCCGTCCGTTCATCTCTTATAAGGACGGTCAGCGAAAAAACCATTTTACTCGACGGGCTTTCGTCCCGCATTAACTCCTCCGCCGAGCATTTTACCGCCGTTCGCGAGCAGATCCTCGGAAAATTGGTCGGAACCGTTGAAGCTATGAATCCTCTGTCCGTGCTTCGGCGAGGTTATGCCGTTGTGTCATCGGGGGAAAAAACCGTATCCCGCGCCTCGGAAATATCCGAGGGAGACAATATAAAACTCAGATTTACAGACGGGGTGATAAACTGTGTCGCAGGAAAAAGAAATGACTTATGAACAGGCTGTCGGAAGACTTGAAGAGATCGCGGGTCTTATGGAAAGCGGAAAACTTTCGCTTGACGAGTCGATGAAACTTTACGACGAGAGCGTCAGACTGACCGAATTCTGCTACTCGAAACTCGAAGCATTCAAACAGCGTGTGTATGAGGTGACATCATCGGGAGAAAAGGAGATCGCTCAAAATGACTGATTTTGAAGAAAAATTTGAGGAATACCGCGCATATATCAACGAAAAACTTTCGGATTACGTTGCGACCGACGGAACGAAAATATGCGACTCAATGCGTTACAGCGTCATGGCGGGCGGAAAGCGCATTCGTCCCATTCTTGCCCTTGAATGCTGCCGTTTGTGCTGCGGAGATTGGAAAAAAGCGACCGCATTCGCCTGCGCCGTCGAGATAATACATTCGTATTCGCTTATTTACGACGATCTGCCGTGCATGGACAATGACACCATGCGCAGAGGCAAGCCGACCAACCATGTCGTTTACGGTGAGGATATCGCTTTGATGGCGGGCATGGGGCTTTATTGCCGTGCTTTTGAGATCGTGACAGAGAATTATAAAGATTACGGACTTTCCGACAAACAGTTGATCGAGGGCATCAGATCTCTTCTCGGCGCGTCGGGAATGAACGGGATCGTTCTCGGTCAGGTGCTTGACATCGACAATGTCGGGGGCAAGCATACCGATCTCGATTACATAAGAAGAATTCACGATTATAAGACCAGCGCGATGCTCGAAGCGTCGGCAGAGGTCGGCGCGATCTGCGGCGGAGCGACGGAAAAGCAACGCGACGCGCTTCTTGAATACGCAAAGCATATCGGGCTTGCTTTTCAGATACGCGACGATATTCTCGACGTGACGGGAACGGACGGGGATATGGGAAAAACGCTCGGCAAAGACAAGGAAAGCGGGAAAACGACTTTTGTCGATATTTTCGGTGTCGGCGGAGCCCAGCGCAAGGTTGTGGAACTGACGGAACAGGCGAAAGCCGCCGTCTCGTGTTTCTATGACAGCGGATTCCTTCTTTCGCTGGCGGATTACCTTTGCGGCAGAAACAACTGACCTTTTTTCTCTGTTTTGCGACGGAAAACGACTTTTTTCAATTGCCCGAATGAGTTTTCCGCTTTGTCAAAAAAATTCCGAAAAAACGGGTTATACTATACTTGCAAACACAAAGGAGAGATTGTGTTAGCCTGTCGGTGACAGTTGCTTTTTTCTTTTCATTTCTAATCCTTTTTTTCTGAGAGAGACCTCTTCGGAGGTCTCTTCCTTTTTTCGCGCGAAAATATTCCGTAAAACCTGTTTTTCGGATGAATGTCGGATAAATTCGCCTTTGTCGGAAAAAATAACGTAAATCAGGTTTTTGGAGATGCGATATGAAAAAGAGAAATGAAACGGGTTTTGCGGGTGCGGTCGGCGAGATGAAAAAAGCGCTTACCTCGGCATACGGCGCGCAGGAATGTCCCTCGGCGCTGAGAGATAACGCCTATCTTTTGAAAAGTACCGCCTCCGCGGTCTCTGCCGCCCTGCTCAAAAGCGGAAAGTTGCCCGCTTCGGGAAAATATCCGAGGATCTACATTTTTCTTGAAGATTATATATCTCTGTGCGGCGCGATCTGCACAAGAGAAAAGCTTGACGAACTTTTTGCCGCCGCAAGCGCAGAACCGGAAGTTACTGGGGACGAGATCGCGGTTTTCTTCGACGTCTTGAAACTCGTTTTGCTGAAAAAGATCTTCCGTTTCGCGGAAAAACCGGAAGGAGGCGCTTCGGTTCGCGAATATATAAAGTCCGTCCGCTTTCTTTCGAATGTCCGGGTCGACGATCTTTATGCTCTTATAAGCCCCTGCGAACAGGTGTTTTTGCGCGATCCCGTATATTCGGAGATGACGCGCGAGAGCCGAAATCTTTATCGCCGCCGCCTGTGCGTTGAAGCCCGAAGGACAGGCGTTTCCGAGTACGATCTGCTTCAAAGACTGACGGACAGGGCTCTTTCCGAGCCCGATCCCGAAAAAAGACATATCGGATTTTTTCTGAGGAAAAAACGGTTCGGTCTGCAATATATGATTTCCGTTGCCGCTCTGACGCTTCTTGTCGCAACTCTTGCGGGAGCGGCGACAGGCAGCATTTTTCTCGCTGTATCCGCATTTTCCCCCGCATTCGGGGTTTCCTGCTTATGCTGTGACAGGCTCTTCTCTCATTTGAAGAGGGAGTCTTATGTCCCCGGAAAAGACACTCATAACGGTGTTCCGAAAACGCTTGTGACGGTCGTTACTCTGTCAGAGGGGCTGACCCGGAAAAAAATATATTCCTCGCTCGCCGAATTCTGTATTTCAAATCCGGAAAAGGGCTTGATGTTCGGTCTTCTCGTCGATCTTCCCGAAAGTGATAAAGCCGAAGACGAATTTGACGGATATACTCTCGGCATGATCGCCTCCGCAATTCGCGAACTGAATGAAGACTACGGAGAAAAATTTTTCGCCTGTGTCCGTCGGAGAACGGAAAATCCCGACGGAAAATTCTGCGGACGGGAAAGGAAACGCGGAGCGGTCTGTGATCTTGCGGAAGCGACGGAAACGGGAGACAGCAAAGAATTTCGTCTTGTTTGCGGCAATATTTACGGGGCGAAATATATTGTTTGTCTTGATGCCGACACTCGCCCCGGCATAGGCAGTATCGGGCGTCTTGTCGGCGTTCTCGAACATCCGTGCTCCCGTCCCGTTTATGCGGACGGACGTGTTGTTTCGGGCTACGGCGTCGCCGTTCCGTGTATGCGCACCGACCCCGTATCCGCGGGTCAGACATTGTTCTCCGAAGTCAGTTCGGGGGCTGTGGGAACGGAATATTATGAAAACGCTTCTTACGAAACTTATCAGGATCTTTTCGGTGCGGGAAGTTTTGCCGGAAAGGGCGCGATACGCGTCGAATCCTTCCGCCGCACGCTGTGTTCACGTCTCAGAAGCGGTTCCGTTCTCAGTCACGATATAATAGAAGGTGAACTTTTGCGGACGGCTTATGTCTCGGATGCGGTCTTCACGGACTCCACTCCGTCCAACCCCGTTGCGTATATGCGCCGCACTCACCGATGGACAAGAGGCGATATTCAGAATACAGCGTTCGTTTTCCCGCATATCAAAACCGAAAACGGGAAAGTGAAAAACCCGCTGACGGCTGTGTCCCGATTCAAAATCGTCGGCGGCGTTTTGCGCGCGCTCGCTCCCGTGGGGCTGTTTGCGATCTTCTTTTCATCTCTTTTTATCGGGATCCCGTCGGTAATACTCGGACTTATATTTGCGTTTTTTCCGACGCTTCCCGTCATTGCCGCATATTTCCCGTCGAAAAACGGAACTCCCGTTCGATATGCTTCTCAGAGACTTTGCGCCGCCGCTTCCAATTTTTTGCAGTGCTTTTTTTCGCTTTCGTGGTTGCCGTATGAGGCGTTTATAAAAGCGGATGCCGCCGTCAGGGGATTTGTAAGGCTCGCAACGCGCAAAAAACTGCTCGAATGGAAGACATCCTATTCTATCGACGCGCTTTCGATAGGAAACGGTAAATATTTTCTTGAAATGCCGCAGCAGTATGTCGGAATAATATTGCTTTTTTCGCTTCCGTCTCTTCCGATCGGAGTTCTGTGGCTTCTCGGTTTGCCGCTCGTTCTTCCTGCAGTTTCGCAAAAGAAGAAAAAAACTCCGGAACGGACCGAAGAAATACGTTGCGAAACGGAAAAAATGTGGGCTTTCTTCCGAGACTGCGTGAATGACGAAAGTAATTTTCTTCCTCCCGACAATCTTCGCTGTGAGCCTTTGAGTTGTGTCGCAGAGAGAACTTCTCCGACAAATATCGGAATGTATATGCTGTCGTGTCTCGGCGCTCTCGAACTCGGACTGATCGGGCGCGCGGAACTTTTCACGCGTCTTTCGGATACGATTTCAACTGTCGAAAAACTTGAAAAATATGAAGGACAGATCTTGAATTGGTACAACACCCGAACGCTCGAACCCCTTGAACCGCGTTTTGTTTCAACCGTAGATAACGGAAATTTTGCCGCTTGTCTTCATACTCTTGCGGAGGGCTTGAAACGGCTTTCGCCCGAATCGGATATGCTTGTTTTCAGGATAGAAACAGTTCTTTCCGCGATAGATCTTTCTTTTCTGTTTGACAGAGACGCAGGGCTGTTTTATGTCGGTTTCGATGCGGGAAAGGGTGAGTTTTCCTCATCTCATTACGATTTTTACGAAAGTGAATCCCGTTTGAGCGTCTATTATGCCGTTGCGACGGGCCAGATCCCGTATTCCGCATGGAAAAAACTCGACCGCGCCGTTTTTTCTTCGGACGGACTGATGTACGCCCGCTCATGGTCGGGAACGATGTTTGAATATCTGCTGCCGACTCTTTTTATGCCCGTATATCCGCTGACATTCGATGAGGCGGCTGTATACCGCTGTCTTGATTTTCAGCGTAAAGAGAGAGCCTGCGGCGTTTGGGGAATTTCCGAAAGTCAGTATTACGCGTTCGATAAACTGCTGAATTATCAGTACAGGGCTTTCGGAATTAAGCGTTCCGCCGTCGATCCCGACGCATGTCAACGCCGCGTTATTTCTCCTTATTCCGCTTTCCTCTCCCTTTCGTTCATACCCTCGGAGGCTCTGAAAAATCTCGACAGACTTAAAAAACTCGGTGTTTACGGTGAATACGGGTTTTATGAGGCTGTCGATTGTACAGACGGCGATGCGAAAATCGTGAAAAGTTATATGGCGCATCACGTCGGAATGTCTTTTCTTTCCTGCGTCAATTATTTATGCGACGGGATCTTTCAAAAACTGTTTATGAATACGCGTTTTTCGGCTTTTTCGGATATGCTTAAAAACGCGCCGCCGTTCAGCGCGGAAAGGTATCAAAGCAAATTTTCTGAGCAGGCGCATTCCGTCAGATTCGGAAAGACGGATGAAACTCTCTTTGTTCCCGCTGTTCCGAACGGTGAAGTCCGAGCCGTTTTCGGCAGGGATATCTCCTTTTTCGGTGTCGATTCCGGCGAGGGCTTTCTGAGCGTGTGCGGTATCGATGTGACGAAACGCCCGTCCTTTGCCCGACCTTCGGGGTTTGTCGTTCTCAGGAAAAACGGCGACGGGATCACTTCGTTTTCACGGTTTCCCGTCGGAAAAGGGAAGCAACCGAGATATATGTGCGTTGACGGCGGCGAGATCAGTTATACCTGCCGCGACGGAAACTTTGAAGGAAGGTTTTCCGTTTGTTGCAGCGCCGAGTTGAGTGGAGCACAAGCGGAGATAGCTGTCCGAAATAACGAGAAAAATTTCAAAAAAGAGGAGATAATTTTCTATTTTGAGCCTGTTTTAAGCCGCACGGAGGAGGAAGTCTCTCATCCGATGTATTCCGCGCTGTTCGTTGAATTTCGCGTTGAGGACGGCGTACTTCTGTGTCACCGAAGAAAAAAAAGTCCCGATGAAAAAACGTTGTGGCTCGCAGTAGGACTCGACGGAAGCGAGGCTTTCTCCGTCAGCAGAACAGACATTCTTTCCAGATTTTCCGAAAATCCGTTCGACTGTATCTTTGATGCAGATTTCAACAGTTCGGCGGACGGAGCGGTCAGTCCCTGTGTCGCTCTGAAATACTCGCTTGCGGTCACCGCCGGCGGGTCGGCGAGCGTTCATGTCTCTCTTGCGGTCGGAGAAAGCGCCTCGGAAGCCCTGTCTGCGGTAAAATGCCTTGAAAAGAAAAAGTACGGGACTCTGCGGAAAGAGGCGGAGAATTATCGGAGAGAAGCACTTCGCGGTCTTGGAATAGGAAAGGCTCAGCTACGGGTCTTTGACGATCTTTGCGCCGCGCTCGTTTGCGATTGCCGCGCAAACAGCTTTAATGTTCGCCTGCGCGCGGAAGAACTTTTCCGCTACGGAATAAGCGACGATCTTCGGCGCTTTTTTGTCTGCGTCGATGAATCGACCGTGTCCGACGGAGAAATGTATATTTCGGTTTTCGCTTTTCTGCGCGGGCTCGGTCAAATGTGCGAACTTGTGATCTATTGCTTCGAGCCTTCTCTTTACTCCCCGACGGTCAGCCGCCGTCTGAAATCATTTATTCAGACTTCGTTTCCGTGGATAGACGGCGGTAGGGGCGGGGTGTTTGTCGTGTGTGACGCGAGTTATTCATTCTATTCTACTCTTGCCGCATCGTCTCAACTTGTCGCCGATCTGAAAAACGGGCGGCGTATATCGGATGTGCGCCCGTATATGACCGCCGACAGGCTTCCCGTTGAACCTGTTCCTCTGCAATATGTTTTCAAAACAGGCGTCGGAGGCTTTGTCGAGGGCGGTTTCGGCATCGACGATATGCGGAAGGTCGGAGGTGTCGCTCCGTGGGCAAACGTGCTGAGCAACGGCGTTATTTCGACCGTTGTGACCGATTGTTCGCTCGGATATACCGCGGACGGAAACTCTCAACTTGAAAAACTTACGCCGTGGGTCAACGACACCGTTTTCTGCTTCGGGGGAGAACGTCTGTTGCTTTCCGTCGGGGGAAAGATCTACGATCCCTGCTTCCGCGCGAGCGTTCTTCATCTGCGCGGACGTACGGTCTATCTTTCGCAGGTGAATGATGTTTCTGCGGAGATCACTGTTTTTGTCGCTTTGGATAAGCGCATAAAGTTTATTCGCGTAAAGATATGCAATCCGACGCCGCGGGATGTAACCGTCGCTTTCTTCCCTCGCATAATTCTCGGAAACGGCGACAAAGCGGGCGTTCGCAGAAGGCTTTACGCCGATCATATCGAATATGAAAACATTCTGCGCACAGATAAACGAGCCGTGCTGTGGACCGTCGGAGGTTCTGTCAGCGCGGGAGGGGTCATGTTCGGAACTGCGCCATACAAAAACGGGTCGGCATATTTCCTTCTCGGCGGCGCCGACGGACATGGGGAAGCGACAGATCTCGTCCGTTCCGTTTCGACCGCCGAAGACTGTGAAAACGAGTTTTCGCGTGTCTGCGCGGCGTATGAAGGCTACGGACATCTGAAAGTTTCCCTGCCCGATAAGCGTCTGTCGTATTTTGTCTCAACCTTTCTTGAATATCAGGTCGCGCAGTGCCGATTGCTCGCAAGAACGTCGCAGTATCAGTGCGGAGGCGCTTTCGGCTTTCGGGATCAGTTGCAGGACGCTGAGAGTCTGGCTCTTTTTGAACCGTCGATCCTCCGTGATATGATCCTGCGCGCCTGCTCCGCGCAATTTGAAGAAGGGGATGTCCTGCATTGGTGGCATGACGGCAAAAACGGTGAAAAAATCGGGATCCGCACGCGTTTCGGCGATGATCTTCTCTGGCTTGCACATGCCGTTTCCCTCTATATTCGGCTGACGGAAAACATCGCGTTTCTTTCCGAGCGGGTTCCTTTTGTTTCGGGCAGGGTTCTTTCCGACGGAGAGAATGAGTTTTATTCTTCCTTCCGAGCGTCTCAGACCGACGCTACCGTTTATGAGCACTGTCTGGCGTGTGTCAGACGCGCGCTGAGAACAGGCGAACACGGACTGATCCTTTTCGGAACGGGCGATTGGAACGACGGGATGAACGCGGTAGGCAGGGAAGGAAAGGGAGAGAGTGTCTGGACGACGCTTTTTGCGGTTCTTGTTCTCCGCGATCTGTCTGCCGTTGCGGAAAGGGTCGGAGATGATGATACCGTTTCGTTCTGTCTTCAAAACGCCGTTTCACTGTCGCGTGCCGTCGAAACTTCCGCATGGAGCGGAACGCACTATATACGCGGATTTTACGACGACGGGACACCGATCGGAAAAGAAGGGTGCGAAATCGATCTTCTCGTCCAATCTTTTGCCGCGCTCTGCGGCAGTCTTGACGGAAAACGTGTCGAGAGCGCACTGAACACGGCGCTTGCGCGGCTTGTCGACACCGAACGCGGCATAATCCGTTTGTTCGATCCTCCGTTTACGAACGGAACGAAGGATCCCGGGTATATAGGCGCATATATTCCGGGAGTCCGTGAGAACGGCGGGCAGTATACCCATGCCGCGGTATGGTTTTGCCGCGCTCTGTTTTCGGTCGGACGCGGAAAAGAGGCTTACGGATTGCTCCGTTTGATAAATCCTGTCGCGCATTCTATGAGTGTCGGCGATGTTAAGCGTTATCGGAAAGAGCCGTACGTTCTTGCCGCCGATGTTTATACTAACCCCGCGCATTACGGCATGGGAGGCTGGACATGGTACACCGGCTCGGCAGGGTGGTTTTTGCGCTGTGTATGCGAAAATGTACTCGGAGTGACGCGCAGAAAAGACCGCGTTTTCTTTTCGCCGTCTCCCGACATTTCCCGCATGGGGTTTTCGTTCACCGTCCGTATCGAAACAACCGAATTTGACGTCTCCGTTTCCGTCGGGGATGATAAAGGTCTTTTTGTCGACGGCATTTTTTCCGAATTTGCGGTTCTTGACGGAAAACATCATGAGGTTGAATACCGTATGTAAGAAATTTTAAGGTTTTTTTTCGGCTTCCCTTGACATGACGGCTTCCGAATGTTATTATTATAAATATGATAATCACAGGAGGCACCGTATGGAAAACCAAGTGTCGTTCGACAAACTCGGAATAGGACCTTTTAATCTTAACCGCGTCGCATTTTCTGTCGGGAATATAGATATTTATTGGTATGCCGTTCTGATAACGGCGGGTATGCTGCTCGCAGTTATCTTCGCGTGCCGATATGCACGCCGCGTCGGTTTGAAAACGGATTATCTGCTTGACGCCGCTTTATGGGGTATACCGTTTGCCATCCTCGGCGCAAGAATATATTATATTATTTTCGCGCTTGACGAATTCAGAAACGCCGACGGCTCGCTCAGTTTCTCAAAGATGATCAATGTCCGCGACGGAGGTCTTGCGATCTACGGAGGCGTCATAGCCGCCGTCATTGTCGCCGTGATACTTTGCAAAGTCAAAAAAATCAGTTTTCTCAACCTTTTTGACATCTGCTCGATGGGACTTCTTATCGGACAGGGAATAGGTCGCTGGGGAAACTTCGTCAACTGCGAGGCTCACGGAACGGAGACCGACCTTCCGTGGGGAATGTCGATCAACGGAGCCGCGCCCGTTCATCCCACGTTTTTATACGAGAGCCTTTGGTGCCTTATCGGATTTGTTCTTCTTTATCTGTTCGCCCGTAAATGGCAGAAGCATCACGGAGAAGTCTTTTTCGGATATCTTATCTGGTACGGCGCGGAACGTGCCGTCGTTGAGGGTTTGCGCACGGACAGCCTGTATGTTTTCACCGCTAAGACCGCCGAAAGTCTCGGCTTCAACATCCGTGTTTCCCAACTTTTGTCGGCGATCCTTTTCGTTGTCGGCATAGTCCTGTTCATTCTTGCGCGCAAAGGCATTTTTGAAAAGATCGGCGCGAAGAAGACGAAAGAGACTCGCAACACCGCGAACGTAACGGACGGCGGCAATGCGGTCACGTTGAACGACGGTGAGATCGTTGAAGAAGTGACGGAGATCGAAACGGTTTCCGAAACGGAAGAAGAAAAAAGCGAAGAGGAAGGAAAAACGGAAAATGGCACGGATAATTGACGGAAAAGCGCTTTCGCAAAAGATTAAAGAGAACATCTCGGAAGAGGTCTCGGAACTGAAAAACAAAGGAATAATACCCGGACTTGCCGTTATACTTGTCGGCGACGATCCCGCATCGAAAGTATATGTCAACAACAAGAAGAAAGCGTGCGCGCAGGTCGGTATCTATTCGGAAGAGTACCTTCTTCCCGCGGACACGGACGAGAAAACTCTGCTTGACCTTATCGCGAAACTGAATGCGGATGACCGCATCAACGGAGTGCTTCTCCAGGCTCCGATCCCGCCGCATCTCGATTACAGGAAAATATCCGAAACGATAAGTCCGATGAAGGACGTCGATGCGTTTCATCCCTACAATGTCGGAAAAATAATGATCGGAGATTTCGATTTCGTTCCCTGCACTCCCGCGGGCGTCGTTGAACTTATCAAGTCAACGGGAACGACGATCGAAAGCAAAAACTGCGTTGTTATCGGACGCAGCAACATCGTCGGAAAACCTCAGGCGATGCTGCTCCTGAAAGAGAACGGAACGGTGACCGTCTGTCATTCAAAAACGAAAGATATTGCATCCGTCACCCGTAATGCGGATATCCTTGTCGTTGCCGTCGGCAAAGCGGGCTTCGTGACCGGAGATATGATAAAACCGGGAGCCGTTGTCATCGATGTCGGAATGAACAGAAACTCCGAAGGAAAACTTTGCGGCGATGTTGATTTCGCCTCTGCCGAACCCGTCGCATCGTGGATCACGCCCGTGCCCGGCGGTGTAGGTCCCATGACGGTCACTATGCTTTTGAAAAATACCGTCAAAGCGGCAAAACTCGCGAACGGTACAGATTGAGCCGAATATCCCGCAACCGGTTGTAACCGATTGCGGGATAAAGTTTTTAATATTGATTTTGCACATAATGGCACCGCTGCGGTTCCTGTTATTGAAAATTTTTCACAAAACAATTATTTCACAAATTATGTATTGACAAACGGAGTTTTGCGTGGTATAATAGTCAAGCACAACAAAGAAAACGCGGGCGTGTCGGAATTGGCAGACGAGCAAGACTAAGGATCTTGTGTGCCTAGCACGTATGGGTTCAAGTCCCATCGTCCGCACCACAAAAAAGACCACATTTGTCTACCTGACAAATGTGGTCTTTTTCGAACGAAGTGTGCCCTACAGCACGCGAAGTGCACTTCGGGCGTGAAGTTTGCTTCGCAGTGAAGTGCCTGCGGGCGTGGGTGAATTTATTTCATTTCACTTTACAATCCGCCTTATCTGCTGTATAATCAGTTTGATCAACTTGAATATACTTGTGTGTTATTTTGACAAGGTTCGGGTATAAGTCATGGAGGAGTTATTTTATGGGACTGTTTGCTTTTTCTAAAAAAAAGAAAGGTGAATTGACGGAAGCTCAACTGAAATGGAATAAAATGTGGCAACTGTGGGCAGAAGGTCACGCAGATTCTCCGTATGCAGAGCTGATGACCTATCAAAGTGAAATCAATAACGGTGGACACGAACAATATTTCATCAATGTAGAAAGCACAAGTGACATTGAGAAAGAGATGTCATCTTTGGAAACCATTTTGCCTTCAAAACTCAGGGAGGCGCTGGAAGAAGCGTACAGGGCATATATGTCAATGGATGAAGAGGAAGATGAAGAAGCGGAAGAGATTTTAGAGCAGTGTGACGATTTGTTTTATGAACATCAAGATGAAATCAATCGTATATTGGAAAAGTACGCCGCCGGAATAAAGCTGTAATCGCATCACAAGTAAAATCTGACAGGACAAACAAACTCAATCGCTTTTATTACCTGTTATTTCGCACCGTTATACTGCTCTTTGGCACGAAAGAAACCTCTTTTGTCTACCAAGACAAGAGAGGTTTTTTCTATTTCATAGTTGAGATATTGACTGATTTGTGATGCACTGAGTTTAACAAATTGAAATCCGTTTACTTCACAAATCAACACAAGTTGCCCGTCGTGTTGTTCCGTTTGCTGTTATCCTTCGGTATAATAAAACCATCAAATGAAGGAGGCAACAAATCATGAACACAGATAAGATCTATGCAGAACAAATCGCAAACGAATACGCTCCCAAGGACACCTCTAAGGTGGTTGCCCTGCGGAAGCTGGACGCAAAAGCAAAGCTCCCTGCCACCATTTTCACTTACAGCTTCGGCATTATTTCAGCTCTTGTTTTGGGCGTTGGAATGTGCCTTGCCATGGGTCAGATCGGCAGCGGAACGACTTTCAGCTTCGTAGCCGGTATCGTGATCGGCGTTGTCGGAATGATCGGCATGGGCGTAAACTATCCGATTTACAAGAAGATTTTGGCAAGCGGAAAGCAGAAATACGCCTTTGAGATCATGGAGCTTGCAAAAGAGATCAGCGAGCAGTAAGCCGTGAAGCGGGCACAGGAGATTCTGTATCGATTTCTGCACCCACCGAAATGGGTACTGCTTATTTTGCCGCCCATCGTGTTTGCGGTGCTGACCTATGTGCTTCTCTTTGGAAAAAGCGGTATACCGGCATACCTAACCTACGGTATGTCGGCATACTGCATGGTGATTTGGGTTTTACCGATACCGAAATTGTCTCGAAAAGCCAAAGCATATACTGTCCGACACCTGAACGGCACGGCGTTCGGCAGAAGATATCTCGGTGATCTTGCCTTTCGGGGGAGCGTCAGCCTTTATTCGGGAATGGCGGTCAATTTTATCTATGTGGTGTTTCGCATCTTTGTCGGTATCCGCTATGCTTCCGTGTGGGTCATAACGATTGCGATTTACTATTTGCTGCTTGGCCTTATACGGTTGTCGCTGATTCTAAGTTACCGCAGCCGAACCGTGAAATCCGAACTGCGCTGCTACCGCCGTACAGCATGGCTGCTGTTTGCTCTGAACATTCCCATGGGCGGTATGATCCTGCTGATGGTGCTGACGGATTCAGGGTATTCTTATCCGGGATTTGTCATCTACCTGTCTGCTTTGTATACCTTTTACACGGTCATTCTCTCTATCGTAAACCTTGCAAAGTTCCGAAAACTCGGCAGCCCGATTCTGTCGGCGGCAAAGATTCTTAACTTGGTTGCCGCTCTGATGTCACTGCTTGGTTTGCAAACGGCAATGATTGCACAGTTTTCCAGCGGCGAAGGGAGTTTTCGTGTAAAGATGAATGCCGCTACCGGAGGAATCGTGTGGCTTGCTGTCATTGTGACCGCTGCGTATATGCTGCTGCGCAGCAGAAAAACAAAGGAGGTGAAGTCCGTTGAACCGCTCGGAAAGTAAATATTTTGCCACCGCTGCCCGTATGGACGAAGCGTTTTTGGAACTTCTTGAAAAGAAGGACTTTGCCTATATCACAGTAAAGGAAATCTGTGAAAAGGCAGGTGTCAACCGCTCCACCTTCTATCTGCACTACGAAACGGTGAATGATCTTCTGGAAGAGAGCGCCCGGCACATCATAGATAGATTTATCGAGGCGATGCCTCACGATACCGCTGTATTTATTGAGAATATTCAAACACGTCCGATAGAGGAACTATACCTCATCACGCCTGAATATTTGACGCCGTATCTGAACTATATCAAAGACCACAAGCGGCTGTTCCGCACCATGCAAGAGAAGGCGTTCGTTTTAGGAATGGATGAGGCTTATCTCAGGCTTAACTTCCATGTTTTCACGCCGATTTTGAACCGTTTTCATGTTCCGCCGTCTGACCAGAAATATATGATGCCGTTTTATTTAAACGGTCTCATGGGTATCATTAATGAATGGCTGAAAGAGGACTGCATGGATTCCGTCGAACATATTATTTCAGTAATGCGGATTTGTATTGCTGATCACTAACCGGAGGAAGCACAGCAATAAACTCCGATTTATCTAACCAGGTTGACACACTACTTTTGCTTACTTTTACCCCCTGTTCTGCTCCGTTTGGTTACTCTTTTGCAGAAAATAACCCACATTTTGATATGCACCCCAAAAGTTAGACACTTTTGGGGGTGCATATTTTTATGGCAA
>OLPF01000424.1_pt1 | contig 45987 bp, 45 predicted proteins | sample 1673121 | NCBI WGS metagenome assembly OLPF01 (sample SAMEA3136756, study PRJEB25190) | human gut metagenome
CCGCGGCGGCGCGAAATTCATGGTGGAGCAGGGGTGCATGGAGCATCCCCGGGTGTGCCCCGCCCGGCGGCTTGGAGCATGTCCTGGGCGTGTTGGTCCAGCAGGCGCGTGGCGGGGGAAGGGGGAGAGGGGGGATGATTGGCCTCGCCGCGGGAGCGGGGGGCCGGGGAGCCGCCGCTGCCCCAGGAGCGCATGGGAAAGAGAAAGGGACTCATGCCTTCGCCTCCTTTTTTCCTCCGTTTGCTCCGCCGCACTGGGGGGAGGAAATGACAGGAATCATTCGGTTTTCGTGGCTGACGGAGCAAGGTGCCCCCTCCAATTCGGGCACAGCAGAACCGGAATGGGACGGTTTCAAGGTGTTTTGCATAGAGATATTCCTCCCGGATAGGTTTTTATGGAGAATCTACCTAAAAATCTTGCCCGAAATCTATCAAAATAACCAACGATTTTCTGTGATTTTAGAATTGCATTTTTAGAAAAATGTGATACAATGTGGGTTGCCAAGAAAAAACTATTTGGAGGTACCTTACTATGTACGCTATTAATCCTGAACTGTGCACCTTCTGCAAGAGCTGTATGGAGGAATGTCCCACCGGCGCTATCCAGGAAGGCGCAGTTGACGGCAAGGAAGTCTGCGTTGTCTCTTCCGAGTGCATCGACTGCGGCGGCTGCGAGGATTCCTGCCCCACCGATCCCAAGGCTATCGGCTATAAGGACTAATATCGGTTTCCATCAGGAACGCGAAAATACGGGCGTGCCAGCTACGGCACGCCCGATTTTCGTCTCTCCGGACAACAAAACCACAGGAGAAGGGATCGAGCATGCTACACTACAGAACGATCACTGCGGCGGATGATGCAGCGCTGGCCAAGATCATTCGCACGAATTTGGAACAGCTTCACTTAGACGTTCCGGGAACGGCCTATTTTGACCCGGAGCTGGACCACATGAGCCAATACTATGCCAAAGCGCCCGAAAAGAGAGTCTACTTCATTGCGCTGGACAAGACAGAGAAGGTGGTCGGCGGCGTTGGCGTGGCCGAGTTTGCGCCCATTCCCGGCTGCGCGGAGGTACAGAAGCTGTATTTGGCAGATTCGGCCAAGGGAAAGGGCCACGGCAAGGAGCTGATGTGCCTGGCAGAGGACTGGGCCAGAGAGGCCGGCTATGCGCAGCTCTATCTGGAGACACACAGCAACCTGACAACGGCCATGAGGCTCTATGAAAAGCTGGGATTTCAGGAGATCGAAAAGCCAAGCACAGTCCTCCACGGGACGATGGACCATTTTTATCAGAAGAGGTTATCCCGGTGAAGATCAACCAGCAGAAACAGATCAAAGCGTTTTTGGCCGAAGAATTTGGCACCACCAGAAATCTCCAAAGCAACAGGCAGCATATGTTATGTTTCCTGCGGCTTTGGAGATTTTTGTGTTTGAAGAGACGAAGGGCAAGGCTGGTGCATATCTTGGGAAGTGAAGCTATGGTTCTGCGGTGTCAGCCGGGGGCCTTTTGTCTGCCCTGACTTCCGTCATTTCGCCGCTACCGTTCTGGTTGAGATTTTAGGCGGGCTATGATATAATCTATAAAATGTACCTAGATCATCCCTGGATCGGCCCAAAGACCCCCGGCAGGGGGGCTTGACAGCGAAAGGAGGGCCTTGTATGAAAATCGTTGTGTTGGCGGGCGGCCTGAGCCCGGAGCGGAATGTGTCTCTTTCTTCCGGGACCATGATCACCCACGCTCTGCGGAGCCTGGGGCATCAGGCGGCTTTGGTGGATATGTATTTCGGCCTGGAGGACTACGACGGGCCCTTGGAGGCGTTCTTTGACCGGGACGTGACCGACCGCTGGAAGCAGGTAGACCCCAAGGCCCCGGACCTGGAAGCGGTCAAGCGGCAGCGGAAATGGAAAAGCCCCAACCAGTTTGGCCAGGGCGTGTTAGAGCTGTGCCAGATGGCCGACATCGTCTTTCTGGCCTTTCACGGCACCTGCGGCGAGGACGGGCGCGTGCAGGCGGCCTTTGACCTCATGGGCATCCCCTACACCGGCGCGGGGTACTTAGGCTCGGCCATTGCCATGGATAAGGACTTTACCAAGCGGCTCATCGCCGGGCTGGACGTGGACACCCCCAAGTGGCGGCGGGCGGAGTATACGATGAAAGACATCGACAGCCTGACCAGCACCACCCCCGTGCCCTGCGTGGTGAAGCCCGTGGCCAGCGGGTCCTCCATCGGCGTTTCCATTGCCCACACGAAGAAGGAGCTGTACGCCGCCCTGGTGAAGGGTTTGGAATTCGGCGGCCAGTGTGTGCTGGAGCAGTACGTCAAGGGCCGGGAGATCCAGGTGGGCATCTTAGCGGGCAAGGCCCTGCCCTCCATCGAGATCATCCCCAGCGATGGGTTCTATGATTATGAAAATAAATACCAGCCGGGCGCAGCCAAAGAGGTCTGCCCGGCGGAGATCCCCCCGGAGTGGGAAAAAGCCGTAGGGAAGGCGGCTGAGACGGTGTATGAGGCCCTGGGTCTGACCGTCTACTCCAGGGCGGATTTTATCGTCACCGAGGACGGCACCCCCTGGTTTTTGGAGATCAACACCCTGCCGGGCATGACCCCCACGAGCCTGGTGCCCCAGGAGGCCGCCGCCATCGGCCTGGACTACGCCGGCCTGTGCCAGCGGATCATTGACGAATCCCTCAAGGCCCGCAACGGCTGAGAGACGAGCATAAAGGAGAGAGCACGCACTATGGAACCAATGACAGTAAGAGAACTGCTGGCCGCCACCGACGGCAAGCTATTGGGAGACGTCAGTCTGGACACGACCATTTCCGGCGTGGAGACCGACAGCCGGGCCGTCCATGACGGGGACCTGTTCGTGGCCATCCGCGGCGAAAACATCGACGGGCACCAGTTCATCACCGGAGCCTTAGAGGGCGGCGCCTTGGGCTGCCTGACCGCTGTGCCCCCGAAGGAGGCGGTGCCGGGGAAGTTCTATGTTCTGGTGGAGGACACGGTGCAGGCCTTGGGCCAGGTGGCCAGGGCCTATAAGGCCAAGTTCCCCATCCCGGTCATCGGCATCACCGGCAGCGTGGGCAAGACCACGACCAAGGACATGATCGCCTCCGTCCTGAGCCAGAAGTTCCGGGTCCTGAAGACCGAGGGCAACTACAACAACGAGATCGGCCTGCCCCTGACCCTCTTCCGTCTGAACCCCCAGCACGAGCTGTGCGTGCTGGAGATGGGCATGAACCACTTCGGCGAGATCGACTACCTGACCCGTATCGTCTCCCCCAACGTGGCGGTCATCACCAACATCGGCGACGCCCACATCGAGAACCTGGGCAGCCGGGAGGGGATCCTGAAGGCCAAGAGCGAGATCTTCCAGGCCATGACCGGCGACGACCTGGCCGTCCTCAACGGGGATGACCCCCTGCTGCGGACCTTGGACGGGAAGATCGCCCCCGGCATCCTCTGGTGCGGCGCGGATCACGAGCCGCCCTATGAGGCCAAAGAGATCCGGCAGATGGGTGCCAAGGGGCTGCAGTGCAAGATCAAGACCCCCAAGACCGAGTTTGCTGTGACCATCCCCGCCCTGGGCAACCACATGATCTATCCCGTTCTCATGGCCTGCGCCATCGGTGAAAAATTTGGCATGACCGGCGAGGAGATGAAGAAGGGCGTGGAGGCCTTCGTCCCCACCAAGATGCGGATGAACGTGATCCGTCAGGGCGACGTGACCATTCTGGACGACGCCTACAACGCCAACCCCCAGTCCATGCGGGCGGCGCTGGAAGTGCTGTCCCAGACCGACGCGACGTTCCGCGTGGCCGTCCTGGGTGATATGTTTGAACTGGGCGAGCTTGGCCCCGAGCTGCACCGGGGTATGGGCGAGTGCGCCGCTGCCCTGGGCAACATCGACGCGCTGCTGGCCGTGGGCGAGCTGGCCTGGAACATCTATGACGCGGCCCACCAGGCCGGCATGGAAGGGGCCATTTACGCCAAGGACCGGGCGGCGGCAAAGCCCTTGCTGGCCAACTTCATCCGGCCTGGTGCGGTGATCCTGGTCAAGGCCTCTCGCGGCATGGCCTTTGAGGAGCTGACCCGCGAGCTGCAGCGCTTGGCCCCCAAGAATTAAACCATAAAAAAGCGGGGGACAGCCCGGCTGGGCTGTCTCCCGTTTCTGGGTTCTGGTTTGCAGGTTTGACTGCAATTTTTAGGAACCGAAGTCCACGATCATCTTCCGGGGGGCGTTCTTCACCGTGTCCTCCAGCGTCTCCTCATAGGGGGCGCAGGAGATGTTGCGGTCGGTGATCATTCCGGTGATGAGGAAGGCGGGGACCACGTCGTAGGCGGGGGTCCAGCCCTCGGCGTCGCCGCAGGGCAGACCGGCGGTGACGGAATGAGGGTCCCCCTCGGCCTGGCCGAAGGCGCTGCCGTCGGCGGCGCTCAGGTCGATGTCGTCGGCGTTCAGCACGGCGTAGAAGGGGATGGAGTGGAAGTAGCAGGCGATGGCCAGCTCATAGGCACCCACGGGGGCCTTCAGATCGCCGTTTTTGGCGGCCAGCATGCCGTCCACCAGGACCATGTGCGCCCCCTGGCGGGCCAGGAAGGTGGCGGCGGCCTGGTCGGGGATGAGCGTGCAGGGCACATTGTCCTTGCTCAACTCCTGGGCCAGCAAGGTCCCGGCGGTCAGAGAGGGGCGGCCCTCGCAGAGGGTGACCTGCTCGATGAGCTTCCGCTTCCAGCCCCGGCGGGCGATGCCCAAGGCCCCGGTGGGGGCGGCGGAGTGGAACGCACCCCGGTCGGTCCGCAGCAGGACGCGGGTGCCCTCGCTCATGAGGTCGGTGCCGTTTCGGGCGGTGTTGCGGTCGGCCACGACCTGCTGCCGCTCAAACGTCACGGCGGTGGCCAAGAGGGTCGTGATGCGGTCTACGTTTCTGGTGTAGGCTTCGGGCGGATCCGCCATGAAGTCCAGGGCCAGCTGCATGTCCCGGCTATGGTTCCGGCTCTCCAGCAGCATGGCGCGGGCCCCGGCCAGGACCTCGTCAAACTGCGGGGTCTGCTGCAAGTCCTGGGCAGCCAGGGCGGCCTGACACAGGCCGTAGGCCCCGGCGATGGCGGCGATCTTTTCCTCCAGGATCGCACCGGAGGAGAGGACCTGGACCGTCTCTTCCAGGCTGGTGCAGGTGAGCCACCGCTCCTCCTGGGGATACACAGACTGGTCCAGCAAAGACAGGACGCTGTCCTGCCACAGAAGTGAAATCATGTTTAGTATGCCTCCTGTTCAGGGAGCGTGTTTTGAGGAAAGCTCAAAGCGTGCTCCGTTGGGTTGGCGTTATCATATCATATTTCGGGGCCACGCGCCACTCCCCCCGGCAAAATTCTGCCGGGCGGCGCTGCGCCCCACAGAGGAAACACATCCATGATCGACATTGCGGTACGCGACTTAGTAAAAGAATATGAAGTGGGTCAGCCCGTTCTCAACGGCCTGACCTTTCAGGTGGACACCGGCGAGCGGGTGGGCATTTTAGGCCGGAACGGCGCGGGCAAGACCACGCTCTTCCGCATCCTCACCGGCCAGGAAGAGGCCGACAGCGGGCAGGTGATCATCCCCGCCGGGAAGCGGCTGGGGCTCATCTCCCAGATCCCTGTCTACCCCGCCGGGTACACCGTGGAGGACGTGCTGCGCACGGCCTTTGACGATCTCAAAGCCATGGAGCAGGAGATGGAAGCCCTCTCCGACCAGCTGGCCGGGGGCGACGCCCAGCTCCTGGCCCAGTACGACCGCTTGCAGGCGGCGTATGAAACGGGCGGCGGCTATGAGATCGAGACGCGCTTAGAAAAAATTTGCTCCGGCCTGGGTATCTCAAAAGACTTTCGGGCGAAAGACTTCGCCCAGCTCTCCGGCGGGGAAAAGACCCGCATCAACCTGGCCCGTCTGATTCTGGTAGATACTGAAATTCTGCTCCTGGACGAGCCGACGAACCACCTGGACCTGCACGCCACGGAATGGCTGGAGGATTACGTCAGCCATTACAAGGGCACGGTGTTGGTCATCTCCCATGACCGCTACTTTTTGGACAAGACCATTTCGCGGGTCGTGGAGCTGAAGGACGGCAAGGCGGAATTCTATTCCGGGAACTACTCCTTCTATGCGGTGGAAAAAGAGAAGCGCTACCTGGAGCAGCTGCGGCAATACAAGAAGGAGCAGGCGGAGCTGCAGCGCCTCTCCGACACCGTGCGGATGATGCACGAGCACAACACGGAGCACCTCAACAAGCGGGCCTTCTCCATCGAGAAGCGCATGGCGAAGCTCAACCAGACCGCACGGCCGGACCGGGTGAAAAAGCTCAAGGCCAAGTTCGGCCAGGCGGAGTTTCACGCCGACGACCTGCTCTCCCTGCGGGATCTGAGCAAGACCTTTGGGGAGCGGACGCTCTTCCACGACGTGACCCTGCGCCTGGAGGACGGCGACCGGGTAGCCCTGCTGGGCGACAACGGGACGGGGAAATCCACGCTCCTGAAGATCATTCTGGGGGAGGAACCCCAGGACGGCGGCGTGGTGAAACAGGGCATCACCGTGAAGACCGGCTATCTGCCCCAGCAAATTCGCTTTGCCCACCCGGAGCGGAGCTTGTATGACACCATGATCTACGACGCCGGGTGCGACGCGCAGCAGGCGCGGGACAGATTGGGCCGCTTCCTCTTCCAGGGGGAGGATGTGTTCAAGCCGGTCTCGGTCCTCTCCGGCGGGGAGCAGAGCCGCCTGCGGCTTTGTATGCTGATGGACGAAAAAGTCAACTTCCTCATCCTGGACGAGCCGACGAACCACTTGGATCTGGATTCCAGAGAGTGGATCGAGGAAGCCGTGGAGGAGTACGAGGGCGCTCTGCTCTTTGTCTCCCATGACCGGTATTTCATCGACCGGTTCGCCACCCGCATCTGGACCCTGGAAAACGGCGTCATCACCGATTTCAGGGGGGATTACGCGGCCTACCAGGCCTGGCGGGAGCGGCAGAAGCAGCTGGCCCCGCCGCCCAAGCCGCAAAAAGAGGAAAAAGTCAAGAAAGAGAAACCCAAGCGGACCGGGGGCACCAAGCAGCTGAAAAAGGACTTGGCCGCCGCAGAAAAGCGGATGGAAAAGCTGGACCAGCTGATGGAGACCCTGAACGCCGAAAAGGAAGCGGCAGCTTCCGACTATCAAAAGCTCCAGGAGCTGGCGGAGCAGGAGGCGGAGTACACCGCCGAATACGACGCCCTCATGGAAAAATGGGAGGTGCTTTCCGAGGCCATTGCCGCCGAGGAAGGCTGAGTATTTTGCACCAACACGACAAAAGGAGAAGAACACTATGCCTGACAACAAGACCATCAACGGTTCTCAGTCCACCGACGAGAAAATGCAGGAGCTGTTTGACCTGCTCAACGAAAAGGCCGAGGCCGGGGAGCTGGACGAATCTGCCGAGCTTCCCCAGGAGGAAGTGGACGACAGCCCCATGAGCAGCTCCGAGACCTCCGCCTATGAGTACAGCCTCATGATGAAGCAGTATGAGGCCATGCTGCTGGACTACCAGCGCCGGGAGGCTGAGGAAGCGGCCGAACAGGAAGCGGCAGAAAAGGCAGAGGAAACAGCTGCCGAGGCCGAGTAATGTGGGCGCAGCTCACCAAGGCCTGCCTGCGCTTGGAAGAGATCGAGACCCAGCTCTCCCAGCCGGAGACGTATGACGACCCGGACCTGGCCGCCAGCCTGAACAAAGAGCAGAAAGACCTGCTCCCCCTCGTGGAAGCCTACCGGCAGCACCAGAAGGCCCAGAGCGACTTAGACGGCCTGGCCGATCTGCTGGACGACCCGGAGTGCCGCCAGCTGGCCAAGGCCGAGGAGACGGCGCTCCGCGCGGAGCTGGACCGGCTGGAAGAAGAGCTTCGTCTCCTGCTCCAGCCCAAGGACCCCATGGACGGGAAAGACGTTTTCCTGGAGATCCGGGCGGGCGTCGGGGGCGAGGAAGCGGCGCTGTTTGCCGCGGACCTCTTCCGCATGTACTCCATGTACGGCGAAAAGCAGGGCTGGCGGCTGGAGCTGACGAACGTCAATCAGACCGAGCTGGGGGGCGTGAAGGAGCTTTCCTGCCTGGTCAAGGGCGAGACGGCCTATGCCCGGCTCAAGCACGAGAGCGGGGTGCACCGTGTCCAGCGGGTCCCGGAGACGGAGTCCGGCGGGCGCATCCACACCTCCACCTGCACGGTGGCCGTGCTGCCTCAGGTGGACGAGGTGGACTTTACCCTGGACCCCAATGACCTGCGCATCGACACCTTCCGGGCCTCCGGGGCCGGGGGCCAGCACATCAACAAGACCGAGTCCGCCATCCGGGTGACCCACCTGCCCACGGGCACGGTGGTCGAGTGCCAGGACCAGCGGAGCCAGTACAAGAACAAGGACCGCGCCCTCTCCATCCTCCGCGCCCGGCTCTACCAGCGGGCAAAAGAGGAACGGGAGGAGGCCATCGCCGGGCAGCGCCGCAGTCAGGTCGGCTCCGGGATGCGCAACGAACGGATCCGAACCTATAACTTTCCCCAGGGCCGGGTGACAGACCACCGCATCGGTCTGACGCTCTACAAGCTCGACGCCGTGCTGAACGGCGACCTGGACGAGCTGGTGGAGGGCCTGATCCTGGCGGAACACAGACAACAGAAAGCGAGTGAGAACGAGGATGCGTAAGACGAATCGATACAATATGGAGCAGCTTTCCGACGCCGTGGCGATGCTGCGCAAGGGTGGCCTGGTGGCCGTGCCGACGGAGACGGTCTACGGCCTGGCTGCCGACGCGGAGAACAGCGCCGCCATCTGGACCCTCTTTGAGGTCAAGCAGCGGGAGCGGGAGAAGGCCTTTTCCATTCTGGTCACGGGCATGGACATGGTGGAGCGCTACTGCGAGAACATTCCCCCGGTGGCCTATGCCCTGGCCGAGAAGTATTGGCCCGGCCCGCTGACCATGATCCTGGAGGACAAGGGCGTGGTCTCTGCCCTGGTCAACGACGAGGGCGACACCCTGGGCGTGCGCTGCCCGGACCACCCCATGACCCAGAGCATCTTGCAGGAGGCCGACGTGGCCCTGGCCGCCCCCTCCGCCAACCCCAGCGATCTGCCCAGCCCCAAGACGGCGCAGGAGGTCCTGGACTATTTCGATGGGCACATTGAGGGCATCGTGGACGGCGGCCCCTGCGCCATGGGCGTGGAGTCCACCATCGTGGACCTGACCGGCGACGAGCCTGTGATCCTGCGGGAGGGCGGCATCCCGGCCCAGGAGCTCTTGGACTTCATCCGGGAGCACCAGGCATGAGAGTCATCGGCATCACCGGTCCCACCGGGGCGGGGAAGACCACCGTCCTGCAAGCCTTGGAATCCCTGGGCGGCGTGCTCATCGACGCCGACGCCGTCTACCACGACCTGACCCGGTCCTCCCAGGCAATGCAGGCAGAGCTGATCGCCCGCTTCGGCCCCGTGTATGACGGGAACGAGCTGGACCGGAAAAAGCTGGGGGCCGTCGTCTTTCAGGACGAGAAGGCTTTGGCCGATTTGAACCGGATCACCCACAAATACATCGCCCGGGAGACCCAGCGCCGCATCGAGGCGGCGAAGGCCGCCGGGGCCACCGCCGTGGGCATTGACGCCATTGGCCTCTTGGAGAGCCAGCTGGTCGATTTTTGCGACTGCACCCTGGCCGTCACCGCCCCGGAGGAGCTGCGCGTGAAGCGCATCATGGCCCGCGACGGCATTTCCGAGGACTACGCCCGCCTGCGGGTGTCCGCCCAGAAGCCCAGCGCCTGGTTCCAGGCCCACTGCGACTACACCATCGAGAGCACGGAGGCCGACACGGTGGAGACCACCGGGGCACGGGCCAAGGCGCTCTTTGAGAAGATCTTAGAGGTGAATCAAACCATGGAAGAAAACAAAAAGACCCCGGCCCAGCAGAAGCGGGACGCCCTGTTTTTCAGCCCCACCAACGGCTACGACCGTCTGGCGGACGGCGAGGAGCAGGCCATTCAGGACTACTGCGCGGGCTACAAGACCTTCCTGGACGAAGGCAAGATCGAGCGGGAGTGCGTGACCTACACCATCGCCCAGGCGGAGGCCGCCGGGTTCCGGCCTCTGGTCCGGGGCGAGAAGCTCCAGGCCGGTGACAAGGTCTACTATAATAATCGCGGCAAGTCCGTTATGCTGGCGGTGATCGGGCAGGAGAGCCTGGCGCAGGGCGCCGTCATCGGCGCGGCCCACATCGACTCCCCCCGCCTGGACCTGAAGCAGAACCCGCTGTACGAAGACAAGGAAATGGCCTACTGCAAGACCCATTACTACGGGGGCATCAAGAAGTACCAGTGGACCACCATCCCCCTGGCCCTGCACGGCCTGGTGGTCTTGCAGGACGGGACCTCCGTGTCCGTGCGCATCGGCGAGGATCCCGGCGACCCGCAGTTTACCGTGGGCGACCTGCTGCCCCATCTGGCGGGGGACCAGGCCAAGAAGACCATGGGGGCGATCGTGACCGCCGAGCAGCTGAATCTCTTTGTCGGCAGCCGTCCCTTTGACCAGGAAGCGGGGGCTGACCGGGTGAAGCTGGCGGTCATGGCCATTCTCAACGAGAAGTACGGCATGGTGGAGGAGGACTTCCTCTCCGCCGAGCTGATGGCTGTCCCCGCCGCCAAGGCCGTGGACATCGGCCTGGACCGGTCCGTGATCGGTGCCTACGGCCAGGACGACCGGGTCTGCGCCTACGCCTGCCTTAAGGCCCTGCTGGACCTGACCGAGACGCCCCGCCGCACGGCCATCTGTGTGCTGGCAGACAAGGAGGAGATCGGCTCCCTGGGCGTGACCGGGATGCAGTCTGCCGCCTTTGATACGTTTATGAGCGATCTGTGTGAGGGTCAGGGCGTGCAGCGGAAGACCTGCTATGAACATTCCTTCTGCCTCTCCGCCGACGTGACGGCGGCCTATGACCCCAACTTCGCCGAGGCCTACGAGCCGAGAAACAGCGCCTACATCAACTACGGCGTCTGCATCAGCAAGTACACCGGGGCGCGGGGCAAGTCCGGCGCATCTGACGCCTCTGCCGAGCTGGTGGGCTATGTCCGCCGGACCTTTGCCGAGGCGGGCGTCATCTGGCAGCTGGCCGAGCTGGGCAAGACCGACCAGGGCGGCGGCGGCACGGTGGCCTGCTACATGGCCAACCGCAACATCGACACCATCGACGCCGGGGTGCCGGTCCTGTCCATGCACGCCCCCTTTGAGACCACGGCCAAGCTGGACTGCTACATGGCCTACAAGGGGATGCTGGCGCTGTATCAGCACTGAGCGCCCGAATGAACTAAGAAAGAGGTCAATCCTACATGAGCATCCTATCCTCGATTTTCCTGGGGCTGGTCCAGGGTGTGGCGGAGTTCCTGCCCATCTCCAGCTCCGGCCACCTGTCCCTGTTCCAGCACTTCTTTGGCATGGCGTCTGCCGACGGCAACCTGTTCTTCGACGTGCTGCTGCACCTGGGCACCCTCATTGCCATTTTCGTCTACTACTGGAAGGACATCCTGGGCCTGCTGAAAGAGCTGGTCCACCTCATCCAGTGCGTCTTCTCCTCCCAGAAGCGCAAGGAGATGAAGCGCCTGCCCCCCGACGGGCGGATGATCCTGATGATCATCATCGCCACCCTGCCCCTGTTTGTCATCCTGCCCATCAAGAGCAAGGTGGAGGGGCTGTATGGCAACACCGTCTTCATCGGCGTGGCCCTGCTGCTGACGGGCTTCCTGCTCTTCTGGTCCGACCGGATGGCCAAGGGCAAGAAAACGGCCAAGTCCGCCACCATGCTGGACGCGCTTCTGGTGGGCGTGGGGCAGGCCATTGCGGTGGTCCCCGGCCTGTCCCGGTCCGGCACCACCATTTCCGCCGGCCTCGTGCGGGGCTTTAGCCGGAAGTTTGCCGTGCGCTTCTCCTTCCTCATGTCCATCCCCGCAGTGCTGGGGGCCAATATCCTCAGCATCGCCGAGGCCGTGCAGGAGGGCATCGACACCTCGCTGCTGCCCGCCTACTTCATCGGCACCGCCGTGGCGGCGGTGTCCGGCTACTTTGCCATCGGCCTTGTGAACCTGCTGACCAACAAGGGCAAGTTCGGCAACTTCGCCTATTACTGCTGGGGCATCGGCGCGGCCGCCGTGGTGGCCAGCCTGATCTTCCACGGTTAAGACCAGACCCTGGATCGGGAGGAAACTATGTCTTCCACACAAAAGAAACCTGACAACACAAAACGCGCGGCTTCGGGAAAAGCCTCCGGCAAGCCCGCAAAAAGAGCAACTGCCAAGTCCTCTTCTGCCAAGAAGGGGACTTCGGCGCGTAAAAAACCCGCCGCCTACGCCCCCGACCTGGTGAGCCGGGGTATCGCGGCGGCGGTGTGCATCTTCCTGGCCCTGCTGGTGGCCCTGGGGATGTTCGGCATCCATGCCGTGGTCCCGGATCTGCTCAAGAAGGGCATCCAGGGGCTCATCGGCTATGGCTTCTGGATGGTGGCCTTCGTGCTGCTGTGGGCGGCGGGGCTGCTGCTGTTCCGGCGGGACCGGCGGCAGACCCTGCGCCTGTGGTGCCTGGGGCTGCTGCCGGTGGTGGGGGGTGCCCTGCTGCACATCCTGCTTTGGCCGGGCACGTATCCCATTGACTTTCATCTCGTGGGCCGGCTCTGGACCGACGGGGTCCAGAGCATGGGCGGGGGTGTGGTCTCCGGCTTTTTGGCGGTGGTGACTGTGAAGGGCATCAGCCGTCTGGCGGCGGGCCTGGTCTTTGCCCTGCTGTTTGTGATCCTGCTGGCCCTGGCGGCCCATGTGACTAGGGGACAGGTGAGCGGGGCCGTGAGCAAGGCGCGGGACCACCACGCCCAGCGGGCCGCCCGCCGGGAGAAATACGCCGAGTACGACGATGAAGATGAGTACGAGGACGAGTACGACGACTATGATGACGAGGACCCCGCCCCCTACGCTGCCCGCGAAGCGCGGCGTCCCGCCCCCCGCCCTGCCGTCTCCCTCTGGCCCTTTCCCCGCCGCAAACGGGCGGCGGACGTGCCCCTGGACGACCCGGAGAAGCTCCAGGCCAAGCGGGACGAGGAGAAGGCCCAGCGGAGAAGCCATCGCGCCCAATCGAAGCCCTCAGCCCAATCCCTCCGACCAGACGAGGGAGAGATGCTCCCCGCCGACACCCTCTTCCACCGGGAGACCGGCGCGGCGGCGCAGCAGGAGCCGGAGCTTGCCCCCGCAGACGATCTCCAGCCGGACGCCCCCATGACCGAAGCCGGGGACGCGCCCATCTGGCAGCCGCTGGAGGGGAGCCCTTCCCCCGACGTCGCCCCTGCGGCGACGGCGGCGAACCCCGCCGGAAGCTCTGGCGTGGCCACCGGTGCGGCGGGCGCGGTCGCCGGGGCAGCTGTGGGTGCCGCCGCCATGGCCATGGCCGAGGCCAAGCCCCAGAGCAAGGCCCAGCGGCAGGCGGAGATCCATCAAGAGGCCGCTGCGGTGGGGCAGTCCATCCAGGAGACCCTGGACCAGGAGGAGCGGGAGTATGTCTTCCCCTCCCTGGACCTGCTGGCCGCCCCCAGCCGGGAGGGTAACCAGGCCGCCAAGGAGGAACTGGACGACACCTTGTCCCGGCTGGCGGAGACGCTGAGATCCTTCGGCATCAACGGCCGGGTCATCGGGGCGGTGCAAGGCCCCTCGGTCACCCGGTATGACGTGAGCCTGGAGCAGGGCGTCCGCCTGAACAAGCTGACCAACCTGGCCGACGACGTGGCCCTGGCCTTGGGGGCCTCCAGTGTTCGGATCGCCCCGGTTCCGGGAAAGATCTCGGTGGTGGGCGTGGAGGTGCCCAACCAGATCGTCACCCCGGTGCCCATCCGGGAGGTGCTGGAATCGCCCAACTTCCAGCGGCATAAGTCCAGCGTGGCCTTCTCCGTGGGCAAGGACATCGGCGGGAACTACATCGTGGGGGACTGCTCCAAGCTGCCCCACATGCTCATTGCCGGTACCACCGGCTCCGGTAAGTCGGTGTGTATTAACTCCCTGCTCATCAGTATGCTGTATAAATCCACTCCGCAGGAATTGCGGCTGATCATGGTGGACCCGAAAATGGTCGAGCTGGGGGGATACAACGGCATCCCCCATCTGCTCATCCCTGTGGTCACCGACCCGAAAAAGGCCGCCGGCGCCCTGCAATGGGCCGTGACGGAGATGATGAAGCGCTACCGCATGTTCGCCGAAGCGGGCGTGCGGGACCTGGCGGGCTACAACCACTGGGCGCAGGGGCAGGAGGGCTTAGAGCCGCTGCCGAAAGTCGTCATCGTCATCGACGAGCTGGCTGACCTTATGCTGGTGGCGGCGAAGGAAGTGGAAGAGTCCATCTGCCGCGTGGCCCAGATGGGCCGTGCCTCCGGAATGCACCTGGTCATCGCCACCCAGCGGCCCTCGGCGGATGTCATCACGGGCCTTATGAAGGCCAACATTCCCTCCCGCGTGGCCTTTGCCGTGGCCTCCTCGCTGGAGTCCCGCATCATCTTGGACACCACCGGCGCGGAAAAGCTGGTGGGCAAGGGCGACATGCTCTGGTTCCCCCTGGGGGCGGGCAAGCCGCTGCGCGTGCAGGGCTGCTTCATCTCGGATGAAGAAGTGGCCGAGGTGGTCGCCAGCGTGAAGCAGAACGCTGCCGCCGACTACGACGACCAGGTCATGGCCGAGATCGAGCAGCACGCAGCCAACGCCGACAAGAAGGGCAAGTCCTCCGGCTCTGCCGGGGCCTATCCCGGCGGGGAGGAGGACGGCGAGGAGCAGGACGAGCGCTTTGAGGACGGCGTCGAGGCCATTCTCGAAGTGGGCCAGGCTTCCGTCTCCATGCTCCAGCGGCGCTTAAAGCTGGGCTATGCCCGCGCGGCCCGCCTCATGGACCAGATCGAGGCCAAGGGCATCGTCGGCCCCTCGGAGGGGGCCAAGCCCCGGCAGATCCTCATCACCAAGGACCAGTGGCGTCAGATGCAGTCCGGCCAGCCCCTTGGGGAGGAGCCGCTGCCCGCCGAGGACCCGCTGCCGCCGGTGGAGGAGGAGATCCTGACCTTCGACCCGGTGCCCCAGGATTTCCTGGAGTGACCCCATTGACACGACTGGAAAGCAGGGAAACCTATGGGAAACAAGAAACCATCGCCCCCCAACCACATGGCCATCCAGTGGCATGACTATGTCCAGCAGGAAGGGGAGCAGAGCATCCTGACGGCCTCCTTAACGGCCAAAGCCTCCGTGGTGGGGCGGACGGGGCTGATGCTCCTGGCCTGCGGCACTGGGGCCTGGCGGGTGCGCAGCTCCATGAACGCCATGGCCGCCAAGCTGGGCCTGGTCTGCGCGGCGGACATCGGGCTGACCAGCTTAGAGTACACTTGCTTTGACGGAGAAGCGGGATTTTCGCAGACCTTGACTCTGACCTCCACGGGGGTGAACACCGCCAAGCTCAACCGCTTGGAACGCTTTGTGGAGGAATTTTCCATGAGCGACGGGTCCCTCTCTGGGGAGGATCTGCACATCCGCCTGGACGAGATCGAGGCCCTGCATGGGCTGTATTCTACCCGTCGCCTGGCGATGGCGGCGGCCCTGGCCTGCGGAGCCTTTACGTTTCTGTTGGGCGGCGGCCCGGTAGAGATAGCCTTGGCCTTTTTGGGGGCCGGCATCGGCAATAGCGTGCGCAGTATGCTCACCAAGCGCAAGTACACGCTCTTTCTGTGCGTGGCGCTGTCGGTGGGTGCGGCGTGCCTGGTGTATGCCGGGTGCTTGAAGGGCGCAGAACTGCTCTTTGAAGTGGATCCCCGCCACGAGGCCGGGTATATCTGCGCCATGCTATTCATCATTCCGGGCTTTCCGTTCATCACCAGCGGCATCGACCTGGCCAAGCAGGACATGCGCTCCGGCCTGGAGCGGCTGGCCTATGCGGTGATGATCGTCCTGGTGGCGGCGCTGGCCGCCTGGCTCATGGCGCTGCTGCTGGGGCTGACGCCAGTGGATTTTCCGCCCCTGGACCTGTCAGAGGGAGCGAAGATGCTCTTCCGGCTGATTGCCAGCTTTTGCGGCGTGTTCGGCTTTTCGCTGATGTTCAACAGTCCCATCCCCCTGGCGGCGGCGGCTGCTGGGATCGGGGCGGTGAGCAACACCCTGCGCCTGGAGCTGGTGGACTTGGCAAATCTCCCGCCTGCGGCGGCGGCTTTTCTGGGGGCGCTGACGGCGGGGCTACTGGCCTCGGCCTGGAAGGGCTGGGTGGGTTACCCGCGCATCGCCATTACCGTCCCCTCCATCGTCATCATGGTGCCAGGGCTGTATTTCTACCGGGCGGTGTATAATCTGGGTATCATGGACCTGACGACCTCGGCCTCCTGGATGGCCTCGGCTTTGCTCATCGTGCTGGCGCTGCCCCTGGGCCTGATCTTTGCCCGCATCATGACGGACCGGCGGTTCCGATACTCCACATGAAAAATGTCCTGCCCCCTGATCGGGAGCAGGACATTTTTCTGCGTGGTGTTTGGATCGTTTAGAGGGGCAGAGAGTCGCTCCCGGCCAGGCGGAACATGCTCTCCCGGCAGGCCAGGGCAATGCCGTCAATCTGTTCCAAGTGGTGAAGCAGGCGGTGCTCAAACTCCTTCAGGGGCAGCAGGACGCCCAGCTCGTCGTAGGGCCGTTGGCGCTTATAACCGGTGTCCTGGCCATAGAAGACCAAGGCGGTGGGGCAGCTGTCCTGAATGGCGTTGAAGGCATCGAAGACGACGCTGTAAGCCTGGGCCTCGGACAGGCCCAGCTGGGCCGTGTCGGGCAGGGCATAGAGAGCCAGGACTCCCTGCCGGGCGGGGATACGGACTTCTTTGGGCTGCCCCTCTCGGTCATACTGGTGCCGCAGCTGGCTTCCCTCCGCCAGGTACAGGGCGGAGCGGGGCACGCAGGTGTGGTCCTGGCGCAGCTCAGAGAATTTCCGTAGGGTGCGGGGAGATACGGCCTCTCGGACCTGGGGCAGCACGGCCCCGTCCTCGCTGGTGAGCAGGCGGGGGTTGTCCCCCTCCTTGCCGCCAAATCGATTGGGGATGAGAAAGGCCGCCCGCAGCAGGTCGAACATGGTGTTGCCGCACAGCCCCACCAGAAAGGCGGAGAGGTCTTGGTTTTCATAGGCCCGCAGCAGGCCGTAGGGCATGGTGCGGCTGACCAGCCCCTCGGTATCGGTATAATCTTCCAGCTCTGCGCAGAAAGTCTCATACAGCCGGGCCTTGGCCTGGGGCTGGCTGAGAATTTTTTGAAAGAGGGCTTCCGGGTGAGTTTCCCGTGGGAAGAGAGATGTCATGGCAATGCCTCCTATGACGTGAACAGGAATGGATGCGTTCAAGAGCATGATACACCCGCACAGAAAAAAACACAACCAAACAAATTCCGAATAATTTCTTGCGAAAAGGCCCCCGGAACGATTGCAGTCCTGGGGGCCTGCTGTTATAATAGAACCAGTCACCTGAATCAAACCAGTCACCTGCTGATACTAACGGAGAAGAGGTTTGTGCGATGCCCTTCGACGATCCCATTTATTTAGACCGAGACAGCTTTGAAGAGCTGATGGTCGACACAGACGAACACAGACTTTGCTGGATGTACCACGACCTGCTCTCCAGCGCCAGGATCGCCTGGCTGCTGGACGAATCTGCGGGCAAGGGCAGCGACGTTCACGAGAGCTGGGCCTCCATGGCCTGGGTCGCTGCGGGGCACCAGCCGGGGAGCTTTTACCTGCTCTACAAATGGTATGAGGACTCCTGGGGCCCACCCCAGCGCAGCGACCTGTACTATGTAGAGCCAGGCGGCAGCGCGGGGGACCTGCGTGTGCGGGCCTTGGACCAGTCCTTCCGGGAGAAGCTGAACCGGCGGGAGCTGGCCTGGTGCGACAGCTTCCCGGCCAGGGTGAGCCGCAACGCGGCCTACTTCTTCGGCGACCAGGACTTCTGGATCAGCCAGATGGAGACCCTGCTGCAAGTGGCCCAGAGCAGCCCCGGCCAGGAGCTGGCCGCCTTTGACCGCTACTTTGGCCGCCGCCCGGACGGGGAAAAGGCCATGCTGGGCGGGACCATGTCTGCCTATTTCCGCAGCATCGAGGCCGTCCGCTCCGTGTTATACGGCCTGCTGGAGAGCGACGGCCGCCTGGCCTCGGCGGGCCACTATCTGGGCACGGAGGCCCTGCTGGCCGCCCTGCGCCCCCTGACGGATGCGGTGGATGTCCGGATGCTGCCGGACCTCACGGACTTTTTCGAGCACCTGGCCCAGCGCTTTTACGAAGGCCCCAGCCTGGGGGCCTATCTCACCCGGCAGGCCGGGCGCATTCTGGAGACCCGGACGGAGTCCGGGCAGCTGCGCTGGCTGCGGCTGAACAACCAGTCCGGCCGGATGCTCCTGCGGGAGCTCTACTGCCGCTGCGCCCCCAGCCTGGCCTGGGACGTGTTCCACCGCTGGAACGGGGCCTTGTATTTCACCGCCCTGCGCCGGCCCTTGGGCGGGGAGCTGCCCAGAGGGGTGTGCGTGCTGGCGCGGTTTGAGGACCAGACGGGGCGGGACGTGACGTCCCTGTTCTGGCTGTCCAACGTGACAGGCGGGGAAGTCCGCCTGTGCGAAGGGGAGTTTCTGGAGGATCTGCTGGACCAACTGCTGGACAGCTACATCCCCACCGTGGACCTGCCTGTGGGCCGGCTGTGGGAGGCGGGCGATGTGGCCGCCTGCTCCTTCCGGCTCCAGGACGCTTTTTATCACTATTACCGGGGCAGAAGCTAGCCCCGTGCAAGGAGGGTCACCACCGTGAAGACCGCAGTTGTCACCGACGGAAAGTACCGCGCCTCTCTGGCTGCGGTCCGCGCCCTGGGGGCGGCGGGGTTCCGCGTCGTGGTGACCCAGACGAAAGGGGAGGCCGCCGCTGCGCCGGCCTCCTTTCTCTCCCGTTACGCCGCCGAGACGCGCTGGATCGACGGCTCCTGCAAGGACGATGCCTACGGGCAGAACTTGCTGGCCTTGCTGGGGGAGTATGATACCCCCGTCCTCTTCTGCACCGGGGCAGACACCTTAAACCTGGTCAGCCGACGGCGGGAGGAATTTGCCGCTGTGGCCCGGTTCCTTGTGGCCCCGCCGCAGGTGCTGGACGACCTCAACGACAAGGAGACCGTCCACCAAAGGGCCATTGAACTGGGCCTGCCGGTGCCGGAAGAATTTGCGGCGGTGCCGGACCGCTACCCCGTGGTCATCAAGCCCCACTGCGGCGAAAAGGTGGGGCTGAAAGCGCGGGAGCGCTATGTCATCGCGGAAAACACCGCCGATTACATGGCGAAATATTCCGCCATGGCCCGGTATGACGCGGACCCCATCGTGCAGGAAAAAGTGGTCGGCCCCGGCGAGGGCGTGAATTTGCTGCTGGATGAACAAAGTCGGCTGATCTGCGCCTTTTGCCACCGGCGGCTGCGGGAGTACCCCGCCAGCGGCGGGCCCTCCACCTGCTGCGTGAGCTTTTACGACGCGGGGATGATCGACCAGGCCTATCGTCTGCTGGCCAGCTTTGGCTTTGTGGGCATGGCCATGGTGGAGTTTAAGGGCGGCAAGATCCTGGAGGTGAACCCGCGGGTGTGGGGGAGCTTCCCCCTCTCCGTCTGCTGCGGTTCGCCCTTTACGGCGCTGTATGCGAACGCGGCGCTGGGGGGACCCGTGGACTATACGCCCCAGGACTTCCGGGCGGGGGTCAAGATGCGATATCTGTTCAACGACGGCATGGCGGTCTTCGATTACCTGCGCCACGGGAAGCTGCGCCCGGCCCTGGCTGGGATCGCGGACTTCTTCGGTACCCGCGAGGCGCTGAACCAGGCAGACGACAAAGCGGCCTACCGGGCCTATCTGCGCGACACCTTGAGGAGGCATGGCCAATGAAACTGACGCTCGACTTACATGTCCACTCGGACGCATCTTTTGACGGGCGGATGTCCGTGCGGCAGATCGCCCTCCTGGCCAAAGCCAGGGGGATCGACGGGGTGGCGATCTGCGACCACGATGTCGTCTATACCGGCCCCACGGAGGTGGAGGGCGTGCTCATCATTCCGGGGGCGGAGTTCTCCACGGAGCATGGGCATCTGCTGGGCCTGTTCCTCACGGCGCCCATCCAGTACACCACCTGGAAGGAGACCGTCCAGGCCATCCACGACCAGGGGGGCATCACGGTGCTGGCCCATCCGTATCAGAACAAACGCTCTGGCTCATTGGAGCCGTTCCGGCCCATTCTGAACGACATAGACGCCGTGGAGACCTGGAACAGCCGGGCGAACCGGAAATATCCCCACGCCAACGACAATGCCTTTATCATGGCCCTGCTGAGGAACAAACTCTCCACCGGCGGCAGCGATGCCCACGTCCCCCAGGAAGTGGGGCGGGGCTTCCTCACCGTTGATGTGGAGGAGCGGACGCTGGCGGCGGTGAAAGCCCAGATCCTCGGCGGCTACAAACCGGAGGGGGGGCGCTATTGGGGGCACGGCAGGCCCAGCTCCGCCCGCTATGTGGCCAGCAGCCAGCGCACCAAGCTCCGTAAGGCCCACGCAGGGGCGGGGGCCTACGCCAAGTGGGGGCTTTTTTCGCTCAACTGCCTGCGGCAGGACGCGGCCCGGACGCTCCGAGAACTGAAACAAAAATTACCTGCCCGTCTGCCGAAGGAATTTCGGGAGATCGAGAAAGAGCTGGAGAACCTGGATGACGGGGACGATCCCCTGCTCTGAGGCGGCGCAGACAACCATATCGCCCCGGTCCCAGAGGGCCGGAGCAAGAAAGGAGATCAGGCTTCATGTCTTTGATCGTGAAAGCCGGGAAGGCAGGCAAACGCGTGCTGAAAAAATTCCTGCCGGAGGAGAAACACCATGTCAGCTACACCCGCCGCATCGAGCGCGTCCAGACCGGCGAGCGGGTGGTGGCCATGACCTTTGACGATGGGCCGATGGACCTGCCATCCAGCCCGGATAAATTTGACGGACGGTCCCTGACCGACATCCTGCTGGACACCCTGGCCGAGTACGACGCCAAGGGGACCTTCGACGTGGTCGGGGACACCAGCGAGAACTACCCTGACGTGGCCGGAAAGACCGGCCAGGCCGACTGGGGCGGCGTAAAGTATGACCACTACCCCGACATCAACCAGGATGACCGGGGCGGCGTGGTGCATAACCCCCGCCTGGTCCGGCGGATCCTGGACGAGGGGCACCAGATCACCAACCACAGCTACCGCCATGTGCTCTTTGGCAAGAAGCCCTTTGTCTACGGCAAGCGGGACCACTTCCACGGCCTGGACGAGGTGGTGGCGGACCTGAGCCGTCTGCACAGCCTGATGCAGAAAACGTATGGCTACACCATGACCATGAGCCGCCCGCCCCATTATGTGGACCGGATCGAAGGGGGCTTTTCCAGCTACGACGCCTACGACCAGATGGGCTACCTCTACATGGCCGCTTCCTTTGACGGGGCCGGTTGGCTGCCCCTGCACCACGGCTCGGCCCAGGAGAGCCTGCAGGCGGAGGCGGAGGCCATGGTGGCCCCCATGCGCCACCTGCTGGCCCAGGACCCGGACGCGCTGGCCGGGCAGATCATCTTCCAGAAGGACGGCTATAACATGGCCCGCCGCACCCCCGTGGCCTTTGGCCTGGCCCGGCAGCTGAAGCTGCTGAAGGACTACGGCTATCGGGTCGTGACCGTGCAGCAGCTGCTGGATGCATACAGTCCCTTTGCCGACGTGGGCCAGGACGAGCCTCTGTTTGCCAAGCTGGCCCAGCTGCAAAAAACGCGGGGCATCGTCTACTCCGACAACCGCCTGCGCTTGGACGCCCCCATGACCTGGGGCGAGCTGGCCATGCTCCTGGCCCCCAGGGGCGAGAGCATCCAGCGCCGCATCCAGCGCATCCGGGAGACCGGCACCGCCCAGCACGCCAACTGGGGGGCGATGGACTGGTGCGCCGAGCAGGGCATTCTGAAATACGCCATGGACCCGGATGGGGCCGTGACCAGTTTGCCCAGCGAGTTTTTCGCTTCCTGCACGACCTACACCCGCCGGGCGGTGTACGAGGCCTTCCGGGGATAACTGCCGCTTCGCGCAGGACAACATCATCGTGACAACATAATAATAAGGAGGCACCCCCTATGGAATACATCAGACTGACAGTAGAAGGCCCCATTGCGGTGGTGACCATCCACCGGCCGGCGTGCCGCAATGCCCTCAACAGCCAGGTCTACCGGGAGATCATTGCCGCCCTGCAAGATGTGCGGGACCGGGACGACGTGCGCGTGGTCCTGCTCACCGGGGCGGGAGACAAGGCCTTTGCCGCCGGGGCGGACATCGCCCAGATGGTGCAGGAGTCTCCCCAGTCCGGGCGGCGGCTGTCTGCCCTGTGTCACGAGGCGGCGGAGCTATTGGAGACCATGCGGCAGGTGACCATTGCCGCGGTGAACGGCTACGCCCTGGGCGGCGGCTGTGAGCTGACCCTGGCCTGCGACCTGCGCATCGCCAGCGACCGGGCTAAGTTCGGCCTGCCGGAGGTCACCCTGGGCATCATTCCGGGGGGCGGCGGCACCCAGCGCCTGCCCCGGCTGATCGGGGTGGCGAGGGCAAAAGAACTGATCTTCACCGGCGGCGTGATCGACGCGAAGGAGGCCGACCTCATCGGGCTGGTCAACCGCGTCGTGCCCCACGACGACCTCATGGACACTTGCCGGAGCCTGGCCAAGACCATCGCCCAGAACGCCGGTTACGCCGTCTCCCTGGCCAAGGAAGCGATCAACGCCAGCGGCGACACGGACCTGAAAAACGGCCTGCGCCGGGAGGCCGACCTGCTGGGTCTGGCCTTTGCCACCCACGACAAACAGGAGGGTATGACGGCCTTTTTGGAGCGCCGGAAGCCGGAATTTACGGATTTTTAAGCGCCCGGAAAAAAGATGACAAATTGATAAACCCTTGCGCCCCAAGGGTTTGCGGGTGTTTTACAGGCTGATTTGTAGAAAATCAGCCTGTATTTTTGTGCAATGGTAACGAAATTGTGGCAAACTATTAACAAATTGGTTACAAAACGGAACGAATTGATAACGAATCGGATAAAAAACAGCAACAAACCGAAACAAGATTTTAGGAAATTCTCACAAACCGGCCGCAAAATTCGGCCGGTTTTCCGCCGGGAGGGCGATTTGCCAAGGGGGGCGGGCTTCGTGTATAATGCCCCCAGCAAGCGCCGCCGGGGCGAAACAGAGAGACGTTCCCCGGCCCGACGAGAAGCCAAGAAGGCCGTGCTCGCCTGTCCCTTTCGGGCGTTTGCAGGTGGGACAGCGGAGCAGAGCCTTCCCGACGACAGGAGTTCCACATGAAAAAAATCTTGATCGTGGCGATGCTGTGCATGGCCCTGGTGGCCACCATGGCCCCCGCCGCTGCCGCCGCCGACACCAACTATGCCCAATGCATGGCGGCCATCCAGGAGCAGAAGACCATCCAGGCCCAGGCCCACAAGACCGCCACCACCCTGCGGAAGAAGGGCTATAAAGACAGCAGCGCCTATGTCCAGGCCGCCAAGAGCACCTGGAACGAGGCCCAGGCCGCCATCCAGGGCTACCAGAAGCTGGCCAAATACACCGACGAAGACATCCGCATCCTGACCACCACCGTCTTCCACGAGGCCGGCCACACCACCGAGCAGCTGCGGCAGTATGTCGCCCAGGTGGTGCTCAACCGGGTGAAGGACAGCCGCTTCCCCAGCACGGTGAAGGCCGTCATCACCCAGCCCGGCCAGTACGCCACCAAGTACGCCGATGCCTCCACCACCCAGTCCGTGAAGAGCAAGGACGCGGCCAACGGTACTTACTACTACGCCATGTGCGAGAACGCCGTGAAGACCGCCATGATGGGCCAGGTGAACATGCCCTCCAACGTCCTCTATCAGGCCAACTTCTCCCAGGGCAAGGGCGTCTGGAAGTCCGTGAGCTTCAACAGCGGCTGGTATTCCAGCACGAGCTACTTCTGCTACGGATAATGAAACCCTGACAACAGCACAAGGCCCCCGAACCACGCGTTCGGGGGCCGATTTTTTTGGCTTGTTTCCGTTGGGCAGCTTACAATAATTTTTCCAGGCAGACCAGCCGGATGCCGGGGATGCCGTTGAAGTCGCAGGACACGATGCCTACCTCTTGGTAGCCCAGACCGGCGTAGAGGGAGCGGGCGGCGGCGTTGCGCTCGTTGGTGTCCATGCGCAGGGCGGTGCAGTTTCGCTTGCGGCCCAGGTCCTCGTAGAAGTGTACGAAGCGGGTGGCGCAGCCCCGGCCCTTATAGCTGGGGTCCACCACCAGGGTGTGGAGGACGAGAACGGCGTCCGGGGTCTCGTCCCGGCTCCAGGGGGCGTCGGCGTATTCGGGGACCTGCGTCTGGTCGATCTTGGCGGAGGCGACGATGCGGCCCTCTTCCTCGGCCACATACATGTCTCCGGCCTGGATGGCGTCGGCGGCGGTCTGGCGGGTGGGGTAGATGGCGCGGATCCAGCCGATGGTGGCGCGGCCGGCTTCCTCCTCGGTGTGGATGGCGTCGTAGATGGCGGCGATCTGGTCCAGGTCGCCGGTGACGGCTCGGCGGAACATAGGAAAGGCTCCTCTCTGTCAGGGGTGATGTTTTCTGAATTTTAGCATCCCGTGGGCGCTTTTTCAAGCGCCTGGTGGACAAACGGTGGGATTCGTGGTAGAATAACACGGATTATATGCAGGCTGCGCCCCTTGCGGGAGAAGGGCCTGCCCAATGGAGATGCGAAACTGTGCGAAAAGAAATCATGGGCGTGTCCTTTGACGACGTGACCCTCCCCCAGGCCATTGCCGCCGGGGAAGAACTGGCCAAAGGGCCGGGGTGTGCCTATGTGGTGACCCCAAACCCTGAGATCGTAAACATGGCCCGCCAGGACCCGGCGTATGGGGCCATTCTGAACGGGGCGGGCCTGGTCCTGCCCGACGGCATCGGCGTGGTCCACGCGGCCAAAATTTTAGGCACCCCTTTGCAGGGGCGGGTGCCCGGCATCGACTTTGCCACAGGGCTGGTGGCCCGCATGGCCGAGACGGGCCTGCGGCTGTATCTGCTGGGGGCCAAGCCGGGGGTCGCCGAGCAGGCCGCCGAGAACTTAAAACAGACCCACCCGAACCTGATCGTCTGCGGGACCCACGACGGGTATTTCCAGGACGCTGCCCCCGTGGCGGAGGCTGTGAAAGCCGCGCAGGCGGACGTGGTGTTTGTCTGCCTGGGCGCCCCCAAGCAGGAGCGGTGGATGGCCGAGTACGGTCCGGCCACCGGGGCCCATCTGCTGGTGGGCCTGGGGGGCGTCCTGGACGTCTACGCCGGGAACGTGAAGCGGGCCCCGGCCGTGTGGCAGAAGCTGGGGCTGGAGTGGTGCTATCGGCTCCTGCATCAGCCCAGCCGGATCGGCCGCATGGCGAAGCTGCCCCTGTTCCTGGTGGAGGCGGCACGGGAAAAGCGAAAGAAGGGCTGAGCCATGCCAAAAGGAAGACTCATCGTCATCGAGGGGACCGACGGGTCCGGGAAGTCCACCCAGTTTGCCCGCCTCTGCCAGCGGGCAGAGGCGGCGGGCATCCCGTTCCAGCGCCTGGTCTTTCCCCAGTACCAGGAGGAATCCTCGGCGCTGGTGCGGATGTATCTGGGGGGCGAGTTTGGCAAGCACCCGGAGGACGTGAACGCCTACGCCGCCTCCAGCTTTTACGCCGTGGACCGCTATGCGTCCTGGAAAAAAGTCTGGCAGCGCTGGTATGAGCGCGGGGGCCTGGTGCTGACGGACCGATACACCACCTCCAACGCCGTCCACCAGGGCAGCAAGCTGCCCGACGAGGAAAAGGGCCCCTTTTTCCGCTGGCTGGCGGACTTTGAATACCGCCGGCTGGGCCTGCCGGAGCCGGACCTCGTGCTCTATCTGGATATGCCGACCGACCAGGCCATGACCATGCTGCGCCAGCGGGAGGCCGCCACCCACACCAAGGGGGACATCCATGAGACGGACGGGGCCTATCTGGCCGCCTGCCGCCAGGCCGCCCGCCAGGCGGCGGACCTGTACGGCTGGCACACCATCCCCTGCCTGGACGAGCACGGCCGGCTGCGGGACATCGACACCATCCACGAAGCACTTTGGCAGGCGGCGCTGCCCCTGCTGACCCAAGAAGGAGAAAACGATGGGAACACAAGTTTCTGAAGTGAAAAAGATCTTACGCCAGCAGATGCGCGAGGCCATGGCGGAGATGACGGAGCAGGAGAAAGCCTGGTCCGACCAAGAGTTGGTCTCCGCCTTCCTGGCCCACCCCAAGCTGGACGAGGCCAACACCGTGATGCTCTATTACGGCGTGGGCCAGGAGATCGCGACGGCAGACCTCATCCAGACCCTGCTGGACCAGGGCAAGACCGTCTGCCTGCCCAAATGTCTGCCGGAGCACCAGATGGAGGCCCGGATCATTCAGAGCCTGGACGAGCTGGAGCCGGACGCCTACGGCATCCCCGCCCCGAAGGACGCCTGCCCCGTGCTGGAGCGGGAGAAGATCGACCTGATCTTGGTCCCCGGCCTGTGCTTTGACAGCAAGGGCAATCGTCTGGGCCAGGGCGGCGGCTATTACGACCGCTATCTGGAGGACTTTGACGGGAACACCATCGGCCTGTGCCGGGAGGATTTCTTCCAGATCAACCTGCCGCGGGAGCCGCTGGACGCCTTTGTCCGGGTGGTGCTGACGGAGGAGGGCCAGGTCTGGCCCATGACCCAGCCCCTGGACTGACCCCAGGACGCCCACAACGCTCCCCGGCTCCCAAAACGGGCCGGGTCCCCAGGAGGTAATATATGGAACGAGACACCAGAAGACGGCGGGAGGAGCCGGACCGCTATCCCCCCCGCCGGAGAAAGAACAAACGCTCCCCGGTTTCCAGCTCGATGATGTATATCGTGCTGGTGTGCGCTGTGTCCGTGGTGCTGGCCGCTGTGTGCTGGTCTTTGGGCAACGACGTGCTGGCCCTGAACAAGGAGAGCACCAGCGCCACCATCACCGTCAACGACGAGAACGACTTCGGCAGCGTGGCCGACCAGCTCAAGGGCAACGACATCATCAAACACAAGGGACTCTTTAAGCTCTTTGCCTCCCTCACCGGCGGCAAGGACAAGATCGCCCAGGGGACCTATGTGGTCAACTCGGACATGGACTACCGGGCCTTGCTCAACAGCATGTCCAGCAACTCCGCCAGCCGGAAAGAAATTTCCGTGACCATCACGGAAGGCCAGACGGTGAAGCAGATCTTTGAGCTGTTGGAAAAAGAGGGCGTGTCCACCGTGGAAAAGCTGGAGGACGTGGCCGCCAACCACGACTATGCCTTCTCCTTCTTGCAGGACATCCCTCTGGGGGATCCCACCCGCCTGGAGGGGTACCTCTTCCCCGATACCTATAACTTCTACATGGGCGAGGACGCCAAGTACGTCATCAACAAGATGCTGGTGAACTTCGACAGCAAGGTCGACGACACCGTCCGCCAGAAGATCAGCGAGTCCGGCTACTCCATCCGCGAGATCCTGACCATCGCCTCCATGATCGAAAAGGAGACCGACGGCACCGACCGGACCACCATCGCCTCTGTCATCTACAACCGTCTGAACAACCCCGGCGCGTCCACTGCGGGCTACTTGCAGATCGACGCCACCATCCAGTACGTCCTGCCGGAGGGCAAGATCGTCCAGGAGAGCGACTACCAGGGCGTGGACAGCCCCTACAACACCTATAAGAACAAGGGCCTGCCCCCCGGACCCATCGCCAACCCCGGCATGGAGTCCATCACTGCCGCGCTGAATCCCCAGAGCACGAACTACTATTACTATGCCCTGGGTGACGATCACCTGCACCACTTCTTCTCCAGCTACGCCGAGCATCAGGCCTTCCTGAACAGCTGAGAGGTGGACGAGACATGCAGCAGAAAAAATTAGAACTCCTGGCCCCCGCCGGGGACTGGGAACGCTTGGAGATGGCGCTGGCCTACGGGGCCGACGCCGTGTACCTGGCGGGCAACACGTTTGGCATGCGCTCCTTTGCGGGGAACTTTTCCCCGGAGGAGCTGCGCCGGGCGGCGAAGCTCTGCCGGGAGCGAGGGGTGGACCTGCACGTGACGTGCAACACCATGCCCCGCAACGACGAGATGGCCCGCCTGCCCCAGTGGTTGGAGCTGCTGGAGGAGGCGGGGGTGACGGCGGTCATTCTGGCCGACGTGGGCGTGCTGGCCTTGGCCAAGCGCTATGCCCCCTCCGTCAAGATCCACATCAGCACCCAGGCCAGCATCGTCAATTACCAGACGGCCACGGCTTGGCATGACTTGGGGGCGGACCGGGTGATCTTAGCCCGCGAGCTGAGCCTGGACGAGATCGCAGAGATCCGCGCCAAGACCCCGAAAGACCTGGAGATCGAGACCTTTGGCCACGGGGCCATGTGCGTGTCCTACTCCGGCCGCTGTCTGCTCTCCAACTATATGACGGGCCGGGACGCCAACCGGGGCGCCTGCGCCCAGCCCTGCCGGTATCAATACGCCCTGGTCGAGGAAAAGCGACCGGGAGAATACTTCCCCGTCTACGAGGACGAGAAGGGGACGTACATCATGAACTCCCGCGACATGTGCATGATCGACCACCTGCCCGACCTCATCCGGGCGGGCGTGGATTCCATCAAGATCGAGGGCCGGGCCAAGTCCGCCTATTACGCCGCCATCGTCACCGGGGCCTACCGCCACTGCATCGACGCCGTGCAGGCGGGCAAGCCCCTGGACCCCATCTGGCGCAACGAGGTGGAGAAGGTCAGCCACCGCCACTATTCCACCGGCTTTTTCTATGGCCAGCCCGGTCAGTTCACCTCCGACGCCCGGTATATCCGGGACTGGCAGGTGGTGGCGGTGGTCGAGTCCTGCACCGAAACCGGCCTTGCCACGGCCTCCCTGCGGAATAAATTTTCCATGGGGGACGAGATCGAGCTGGTCGGCCCGGACACCCGCCCGGTGGCCTTCCGGGCCCCGCTCATGATGGACGAGAACGGCTACCCTCTCCCCGCACCAAGACACCCGCAGATGAAGTTTCAAATTCAGCTGCCGTGCTATGCGCCGCCGCTGTCGTTCCTGCGGGCCTGCCGGGAGAACTCCTGAGAATTTGACCAAAACGCAACAAACCCCCGCTGGTGAGAACCAGCGGGGGTTTGTCTGTGAGTGCTACTTGACAGGTTTGTTATAATGAGACCAGATCATCGGAGAGGCCTGAGAGGAGGGACCATCATGCGGACAAGCTGGAAGAAACGATTGCTGGTGTTTGCGATGCTGGCGGCGATGCTCGCAGCGCATGCGGGTTCCTTCGCGGTGTTGGAGGTCTATCCGAACCACCACCATACCGGGGAACACTGCGTGATCTGTCTGCTGACGGAGCAGGCGGTGCAGACGCTGCATCATGGCGGCCCGGACCAGGCGGTTAGACTTCTGCTGCTGAGTACGGCCTTTCTGGTGTTGCTCCTCCGGCCTCGGAAACAGCAGCGGGAGAAGGAGACGTTGGTCTCTCTGAACGTAAAACTGACGGATTGAGAAAACAGGCAGACGCGCAGGGCAGAGGCCCTGGGCGCTCTTGTGCTACCCAAAAATCCAAATCAGTTGACGTTCGGAGGTTTTATGGATACCAGACAATTTCATAAGAGATGCTTCGCGTTGCTTCTGGCCTGCGCTCTGGCGCTGGGGTGCCTTCCCCGTGCGCAGGCGGCCAGCCGCAGCGCCATCGAGTCCCTGCAAAGCCAGCAGGCCAGCTTGACCGTGCAAAAGGCAGAGCTGCAAAAGAAGCTGGACGGCATTCGCTCTTCCCAGGGCCAGGCCCTGAACAAGAAGAATCTGGTGGAGCAGCAGCTGAATGTGCTGAAGCAACAGATCCAGGTCTCTGAAAACCTGCTGGCCCAGTATGCCCGGCAGATCACGGAGAAGGAGGCCGAGCTGGAGCAAGCCAAGGCCAAGGAAGCCGAGTATCAGGCAGAGTTTGAGCAGCGGGTGCGGGCCATGGAGGAGCGGGGCAACGTGTCCTACTGGTCTGTCCTGTTCCAGGCCAGCGATTTTTCGGACCTGCTGGACCGGATCGACATGATCGGGGAGATCATGGACGCCGACGATCAAGTCTTGGACCAGCTGGCCGAAGCGCGGCAGGCCGTGGCCCAGGCCAAGACCGACCTGGAGGCCAGCCGCCAGGGGCAGCAGGAGACGCTGGCCCAGCAGCAGAGCCAGCAGGCCCAGCTTCAGGCGCAGCAGGCGGAGGTGGATCAGCTCATCCAGGAGATCGCCACCCAGGGCGATGTGTACGCCAAGCAGATCGAAAAACTGGAGGCCACCCAGGATGACGTGGCCCAGCAGATCGCCGAGGCCGAGGCTACATACCAGAAGCAGCTGGCCGCCGAAAAAGCAGCGGCAGAAAAGGCGGCAGCAGAAAAAGCGGCCGCGGAGAAAGCTGCCGCAGAGCAGGCGGCCAAAGCGGCCCAGGCAGCCGCGCAGAAAGCAGCCCAGCAGCAGAAGCAGCAAAGCAGCGGTTCTTCTGCCTCCGGTAGCTCCGGCAGCAGCAGTTCCTCCGGCAGACAGAGCAGCCAGACAACGGCGAGTGCTTCCGGGTTCCTCTGGCCCATCGCCAGCTCCCACCGGGTCACGTCTCCCTTCGGCTGGCGGACCCACCCCATCACCGGGCGGCAGCATCTCCACGGGGGCATCGACATTGCCGCGCCCAACGGCACGCCGATCATGGCCTCGAAGGCCGGGGTGGTGGTGATCTCGCAGTATGGTTCGTCCTACGGAAACTATGTGGTGATCTCCCACCCGGACGGCACCCGGACGCTGTACGCCCACATGTCCCAGCGAAACGTCTCAGCCGGAGACACCGTGCGCCAGGGGCAGACCGTGGGTTTGGTCGGCTCCACCGGCAGCTCCACCGGCAACCACCTGCATTTTGAGACGTGGACCGGCAGCAGCTCCAGCAGCCGGGTGAACCCGATGCAGTTTTTCTAAATCAAGACACGAGCAAGAAAGCAGCGCTTTCCCAAACGAGACGGGAAAGCGCTGCTGTTTTACATTTGTTATGGGGTCAGAATGGGGTTGTTATGGGGCAGGACCGTCCAGCAGAGCCTGCCAGGCGTCGGCGGAGAGGGCGCTGCTGAGGCGGAGAGAATAGGTATAGGTGCCGTCGGTCCAGAGAGCCAGGGTGTAGCGCTGGTCCTGGCCTTTCAGGGTGGCGTTGTTTTCCGGGACCACTTGCGTGTCTTCGTAGAGGGTATAGTCGCCGGAGTTATCCGCCGTGCCGAGGGACTGGCGGTAGGTGGCGGTTTGACTGTCGGGGCCGGTGTAGGTGATCTCTGCCGTGCCTTCGTCATACGCGGTATAGGCCGTGTTGACAGGGTCGAAGGGGAGGGCAGCTGGTTCTGTCACCGGGAAGCCGACGGCATCCGACAAAGCCGCCAGAGTGTCCACCTGATGGAAGGGCGTGCCGGTGAGCTGGGGCGGCGTGGTATCGTTGTCGCTACCCCGGAATTGGGGCACGGCGAGAACGGCGGCCACGACCACCACCAGGCAGGCGGCCAGGGAAGCCCAGCGCCGCCAGGTCTGCTGTTTGGAGCGGAGGGGCACGACCTTCTTTGCCTGCGGGGAGAGGTCGGCCTGCTGGACATTCGTCAGGATACGCTCACGGGCTTCCGGGGTGAGGTTCACTTGTTCCATGAGTTCACGATAGGGGTTCTTCTCCGGCTTATCCAAGGGCACCCACCTCCTCCAACAAGGGCTTGAGCTTTTCCCGCCCCCGCTTGAGGCGGGAGCGTACCGTAGACTCTTTCTGGTCCAGGATCTGGGCGATCTGGGCGGTGGAGTAGCCCTCGTAGTAAAACAGGTGGATGGCTTCGCGGTAGGGGACGGGGAGGGCTTTCACGGCGTCCCAGACGTAGGAGAGGTCCTCCCGCTCCTGGGCGACCAAGGTCTCCTCCAACTGGTCGGCCTGCCGGTAGCCCTGGGCGCGGAGCAGATTTTTGCTGAGGTTTCCCGCCACCCGGAGCAGCCAGGCTTTTTCATGGGCCGGGCTTTCCAGGGTGGGGGAGGTGCGGAGGTATTGGATGAGCGTGTCCTGCAAGATGTCCTCGGCGTCGCTCTGGTTGTGCAGGTAGGAGTAGGCCAGGCGCAGGATGCTCTCGCCGTGCCGGTCCAGCAGGGCAGTCGCCCGTTCATTCACTTTGGCCCGGCTGGGCTGGAGGGGCGGGGCCGTTTCCTCGGTGGAGAAAAACACGCGGCGAAGCGCCTCTTTCAGAGCCGAGAACCAGCCGGGCCCCGTTCGGGCGCGGGGACAGCAGAGTGCAGACACGATGCAATACCTCCTTTTCCTGGGCTTACTTGCCGGTGTTGATCTGGATGGTGCTGCCGTCCAGGGTGATGCTGCCGTTCTGGTAGTCCATCAGGGTTTTGAAGAAGTCCAGGGAGACGTAGGTGGTGCCGTTGGAGACGTAGGGGACAGCACCGAAGGAGATGGGGGCGCTCATGCCGACCATGTCCTTGTGGTTGGTGGTGATGAAGTAGACGTCGTTGCCGGGCCGGACCACGGTGTAGATATCCTTGTTCTCCAGCTTGGCCTCGCCGTCCTTCCAGGTGACGGTAAAGCCCAGCTTCTCGCCCAGGGCGCGGAGGGGGACCATGACGCGGGAGTTGATGTCGGTCTTCTGGCCGTCGACCTGGATGGTCTGCTGATAGCCCGTGGTGGGGGCGGGGGAGATAACCATGGGCCCGTCGCTGTCGGTGACGGAGCAGTTGGCAGCCAGGGCGGGCACGGACATGAGGCCCACCAGCATCAGGGAAGCAAGTGCAGTCATTGATTTTTTCATCGTTCTTCGTCCTTTCGTTTCTCTTGATGAGACAGCGTATTTGGGAGCGGCTCTTGTGCCGTTCTGTCTTAAATACACCTGGGCAGGACGAAATGTTGCAGGGGTTGCGAAAAAAATGAAAAAATTTTTGAAGCTTACTGCTTGGGTGGCAGGATCTCCAGGATGTGCCCGTCGGGGTCCTTGATAAAGTAGATGCCGCCGTTCAGCTCGTCGAAGATGAGGCCCATCTCTTGATGCTTGGCTTTCAGAGCGTCAAAGTCCAGGGCGCGGAGGGCGAGGTGGGGGGTGTCGTCGCCGAGGTGATACGGCTCGGTGCGGTTCATTTCCCGGCACAGCTCCAGCTGGAAGTCCGTGGTGCCGTCCCCCAGGAAGAGGAGCTGCCAGCCCCGGTCGGGCATGTCCAGGGAGCGGACGGGCGTGAGGCCCAGGGCGTTCCGGTAGAAGGCGGCGCTCCGGTCCAGGTCCAGCACGTGGATGCAGGTGTGGTCGATGGTGGTCATAGGAATTTACCTCCTGTTTTTCTGGTTGCTTCCATTTTAGCACAGCTGCGGGGGAGGGACAACGGGAGAATTTTCGCCAACTTGTCCAAACCCTCTAGGCAAATCCGAGAAAATGGGGTATGATAGAATTACTTTATACAAAACAAACGCCGCCGGGGACTGCCCGGCGGTACGCCATACAACCAGAAATTGAAAAAACGACGGAGGGAACCCCACATGAAACTCACCTTTTTCGGGGCGGCCAAGGCCGTCACGGGCAGCTGCCACTGCGTGGAAGTCCGCGGCAAGAAGATCCTCATCGACTGCGGCCTGCAGCAGGGTAAGGACGAGCGAGACAACACGGTGCTGGACTTTGCGCCCAATTACATTGACTATGTGATCGTCACCCACGCGCACATCGACCACTCCGGCCGCATCCCCCTGCTCATCAAGCAGGGCTTTCAGGGGCAGATCTTTGCCACCCGCCTCACGGGGGAACTGATGTCCATCATGCTCCAGGACTCGGCCCACATCCAGGAGATGGACGCCCAGTGGAAGAACCAGAAGGGCAAGCGGGCCGGCCGGCCCCCGGTGGAGCCGCTGTACACCGTGGCAGACGCCGCGCAGGTCCCGGAGCACCTGGTGACGGTGGAGTACGGCCAGATCATTGAGCTGTGCGAGGGCGTAAAAATTCGCTTTGTGGACGCAGGCCACCTGCTCGGCTCGGCCAGCGTGGAGATGTGGCTGGAAGAGGACGGTGTGGAGAAAAAGATCGTCTTCTCCGGTGACATCGGCAACCATAACCAGCCCATCATCCGGGACCCCAGCCTGATCGACGGGGCCGATTACGTCGTCATGGAGAGCACCTACGGCGACCGGAACCACGACCCTGTGGTCTCCTACACGGCGGAGCTGGCCAAGATCATCGACGACACCTTCTCCAAGGGCGGCAACGTCATCATCCCGTCCTTTGCCGTGGGCCGGACCCAAGAGCTTTTGTATTTTATGCGGGAGATGAAGAAGGAGGGGCTTGTCAAGAGCAACCCTGACTTCACCGTCTGCGTCGACTCCCCCCTGGCCAACGAAGCGACCAAAATCTTCTCCGGCGACCTGCGGGGCTATCTGGACGACGATGCGCTGGAAGTGGTGAAGGACGGCGAGCGCCTCTTCACCTTCCCCGGCCTCACCATGACCGAGAGCAGCGAGGAGTCCAAGATGCTGAACATGGACAAAAGCTCCAAGGTCATCATCTCCGCCTCCGGTATGTGCGATGCCGGCCGGATCCGCCATCACCTGAAGCACAACCTGTGGCGCGAGGAGTGCGCCATCGTCTTCGTGGGCTACCAGGGCGAGGGGACCTTGGGCCGCCACCTGCTGGAGGGGGCCAAGCAGGTCCGACTGTTCGGCGAGGACATCGCCGTGAACGCCTCCATCTATAACTTCAAGGGCCTTTCTTCCCACGCCGACCGGGATCACCTGATCGAGTGGATCGAGCATATCCAGGAGCCTACCCCCCAGCAGATCTTCATCGTCCACGGCGACGCGCCCGTGACGGAGATCTTTGCCAACACCCTGCGGGAGAAGGGCCTGCCCGCCCACGCACCGCTCTACGAAGAGGTCTTCGACTTGAGCAAGAACGTGATGCTGGCCGCCGGCGTGGAGCTGCTGCCGAAGAAGACCAGCTATGCCTCCAACGGCCACCCCGCCAGCGCTTACCACGAGGTGGAGCTGGCGGCGATGGACCTCTTCTCCATCATCCGCGCCAGCAAGGGCAGCAGCAACAAGGATCTGAAAAAGATGGCTGCCCAGATTCGCACCCTGACCGAAAAATTCAAAGCCTGACCAGAGCCGCTGCTCTGACAAGATCACCGGGCCGCCCGACAAACGGGCGGCCTGTGTTCTCTGGTTTTCTGACCCCATTGACCCCATTGTAAGGAGGAACCCTGTTCGTGAAACGACTTTGGAAGCGCATCCTGGCCGTGATGCTCGTCGCGGCCCTGTGCCTGGCCCCGGCGGCCCAGGCGCTGACCACCGACCAGCTGAAGGACCTGCTGGGCAAATATTACATCAACGACATCCCCCAGGCAGCCCTGGACGCGGAGACCATCGAAGAGGTCATCCAGGCTCTGGGCGACCCCTACACCATGTACCTTACGCCCGAAGAATACGCCGCCTTTCAGGCCAGCATGTCCGACCAGGAGGTGGTGGGCATCGGCATCAGCGCCGTGGCCTGTGACGACGGCCTTTCTATCGTGGGCGTGTACGACGGCGCCCCGGCCCAGAAGCTGGGCTTGGTTGGCGGCGACACCATCATTTCCGTCGAAGGGAAGAGCGCCGCCGGGCAGACGGCGGAGGTCATCACCGGCTGGCTCAAGGGCGAGGCGGGGAGCAAGGTCACCTTCGTCGTGCGCCACGCCGACGGAACAGAAGAGACGTACACCGCCACCCGCGCCAAGGTCGTCATCCCCTCCACCACGACGGAGATGCTGGAGGACGGTACCACCGGCTACATCGTCTGCAACACCTTCGGGGCCGAGACCCTGGGGCACTTCACCGAGGGCACCCAGGCCTATGACGACGCCAACCTCTGGGTCGTCGATCTGCGGCAGAACGGCGGCGGCGACGTCTACGCCGTGACCCAGACCCTGGGCGTGTTCCTGGGGGAGGGGACCATGGTCTACCTGCGGGACGGCGAGGGGGCTTACTTCCGCTACGTCTCCCAGCAGGACCGCACGACGCTCTATCCCACCATCGTTCTGACGAGCGGGGGCACCGCCTCCTCGGCGGAGATCTTCTCCCTGGCGATGAAGGATAAAAACGGCGGCATGGTCATTGGCTCCAACACCTTCGGCAAGGGCGTGGCCCAGGTCATCCTGACCGGGGCGCAGGAGCCGGAAGCCCTGACCGACGGGGACGCCTTACGCATCACGGCCTACCAGTATTATGGCGTCAGCGGCAACACGGCCCAGAACATCGGGGTCATTCCGGACCTTTTGGTCGATACGAACCACGCCGACGAGATCGCCTCCCTCTTCTCTGTCAACGAACCCTGGCAGAGCACCGAGGGGTGGCTCCGGGTGCATCTGGGGGGCTGGCGGTGGTACATCGACCTCTCCAAGGCCATGGGGGAGGAGATGGCACCGTATTTTGCTGAGATGCTCTCCGCCCTGCCCCCGGCGGTGGATATTTTTGCGGGCGACGGCGAGGGCTGGGTGAAGTCCACCCCCGCCCAGATCGCGGCCGACACCCAGGTCAAAGGCTACGCCCCCCGCGTCTTTTCCGACGTGGCAGGGACGAAGTATGAGCTGGCGGCAAACACCCTCTGCACCTACGGCATGCTCCGGGGCTACGCCGACGGGACCTTCCACCCCGACAACGGCCTGACCCGCGCCGAGCTGTGTGCCCTGCTGACCCAGACGATGCGCCTGCGCCTGCCGGAGACGGGGGCGACCTTCTCCGATGTCGCAAAGGACAGCTGGTACGCCCCTTACATCCAGGCCGCCCAGGCTGCGGGCTATGTCAGCGGCGTGGGCAACGGGAGATTCGACCCCCAGGGCAAGGTGACGCAGGAGCAGATGATGACGGTGCTGGGCCGGCTCGCGGCGGACCTGAACCTCAATTTCCTGGGTGCCTCGAACGCTGTTCCGGAGGATACGGGCATCAGCAGCAAGTACAGCACCTGGGCGCAGCCCTGGGTGTGGCTGCTGGAAAAGAGCCAGAAGAATATTCTGGGCCAGCCCCTCTCCATGCTCTATGCGTCCTCGGACAGCATCGACCCCAAGGCCCCCGCCACCCGCGGGCAGACCGCGCAGATCCTCTACACGCTCTTTACGGCGGTGGAGCTGCTGAAGTACTGACAAGGGGGAAGATAAGATGAAAAAAATCTTGTTATTGGGCACCGGCGGCACCATTGCCTCGGCCGACGCCGGAGACGGCCTGACCCCCGGCATGGATGGGGCGGATTTCCTGCGCTATGTCCCGGCCATCAAGGACCTGTGTCAGGTGGACTGCCTGCAAGTGTGCAACATCGACTCCACCAACATGACGCCTCGCCGCTGGATGCAGCTGGCCCAGGCGGTGGAGAAACATTACGACGCCTATGATGGCTTTGTCATCAGCCACGGCACGGACACCATGGCTTACACCGCGGCTGCCCTGAGCTGTCTCATCCAGGGCAGCTCCAAGCCCATTGTTTTGACGGGCAGCCAAAAGCCCATCCAGATGGATATCACCGACTCAAAGACCAACTTACTGGACAGCTTCGCCGTGGCCTGCGACGGGCGCATCCCCGGCGTGACGGTGGTGTTCGGCGGGGCGGTCATCGCGGGGACACGGGCCAGAAAGACCTACTCCAAGAGCTACGGGGCCTTTTCCAGCATCAACTACCCTGTTTTAGGGGTGGTGCAGGAGGGGCGTTTGCTCCCGTATCTCTGTCCCCAGGCGGAGACGCAGCTTGCGTTTTACCATGATTTGGAGACCAATGTCTCCCTGGTGAAGCTCATCCCCGGCCTCTCCCCGGACTACCTGGCCTTTGCCCTGGAACACAGCCGGGGCGTGCTCATCGAAAGCTTCGGTGTGGGCGGCGTCCCCGACGGGGAGGCGGGGGGCTATTACGACCTCATCCGACGGGCGGAGGCCCAGGGCAAGACCGTGGTCCTCACCACCCAGGTCCAGAATGAGGGCAGTGACCTGGGCATTTATCAGGTGGGTCACAGCTTGAAAGCAGACTTGGGCGTGATGGAGACCTATGACATGACCCTGGAGATGGCCGTGGCCAAGCTCATGTGGGCCTTGGCTCAGACGAAGGACCCGGCGGAGGTGACGAGATACTTCTACACCCCCGTGGCGAACGATATTTTGCGGGTGCCGGGAGAAAGCCTGTGATAGATAAAAACGGAGCCACAGCTTGACAGGCTGTGACTCCTGGGTTATACTATATGCGTGAAGGGACGGCTGACTGACGGCTGATCCTAATTGCTTGAAATGAGTAAGCCGCTAGGGGGCCAATCCAGGCGGCTTACTTCTTTTTCTCATCGTCGTGGCGATGATGGAACTTGTAGATGTCGAACAGGGCACCAAACACAGTGCAGCCTGCCATAATGACAGCACAGAAAAAGCGTCCCCCTGCCAGCTTAGGCAGGGGGACGTTGTGCTGCTTGGGATCATTTGTCACCGTGGGTCTTTTTGTGGGTAGAGGGCAGGTGGTCGGTCTTGGGGTCGAACTTGCGGATGACGCGGGCGGGGACGCCGGCGACGATGGTGTAGGGGGGCACGTCTTTCGTGACGACCGACCCGGCCCCCACGATGGCTCCGTCCCCGATGGTGACGCCGGGGACGATGGTGACGCTGGAGCCGATCCAGACGTTTTTGCCCGTGACGATGGGGGCGGGGTAGGTGGTGGAGCGATGTTCCGGGTCAAAGTCGTGGTTCATGGTGGTCAGGACCACGTTGTTGCCCAAAAACGTCCCGTCCCCCAGGGTGATGCCACCCTGGTCCTGGAAGTGGCAGCCGGTGTTGATGAAGACGCCCTTGCCCACGGTGGTGTTTTTGCCGCAGTTGGTGTAGAAGGGGGGGAAGAGGCGGAAGCTCTTGTCCACGGGCTTGCCGATGATCTTGGAGAAGATCTCCCGGACCTCCTCGCCGGTGTGGTACTTGTTGTTCAGCTCGCAGGTCAGGCGCATGGTGACTTCGTTGATCTCCCGCATGAAGCGGTGCATGTCGCCGCCGCCCTGGACGGGCTCGCCGGAATTCATTCGGGCCAGATATTCTTGCAGATCCATAGTTACCTCCTTCAGGTCGGGTGTGGCGGCGTCTCCCGAAGGAAGCGTCGTTGGGACGGTGCCAGGGGTCGGGGAAGTGCGTGAGAAATGCGGGGAAAGGGGCGTCAGTCCAGACTTTCGGGGCCGAAGCCGTGGGGGAGCAGCTCCCGCAGAGGGAACTTCACGAACTGATGGTCCTTCCGGGCCACCAGGACCTCTAGCTCTGGGGCGAACTCATACAGCATCTGGCGGCAGGCCCCGCAGGGCCAGCAGTAGTCCGTGCTGTTGCCCACCACGGCCAGCCGGGTGAATTTCCGGCAGCCCTCGCTGACGGCCTTCACCAGCGCGGTGCGCTCGGCGCAGATCGTGGAGCCGAAGGCGGAGTTTTCCACGTTGCAGCCGGTGTAGACCACCCCATCCGCCCCTTCCAGGGCGGCCCCCACGGGAAAGTGGGAGTAGGGGACGTAGGAGCGCTCGAGCATGGTGAAGGCACGCTCCACCAGTTCCTGATCAGTCATGGGATAACACCTCTTTTATTGGATGTGGATGTGGTTGTTGATGTGATCGGCACAGTAGCAGTAGTAGCCGTTGCACTTGGAGCAGTAGCGGAACTCCATCTGCGGGTCGGTCAGGTCCGTCTTGCCGCAGACGGCGCACTTGTGCAGGGGCGTTTTGGTCTGCGTCTTGGCGTCGTGGAAGTTCACGACCTTGGGGCCGCTTCTTCCGTTGGGACGGCTGAAATTCGGGTTTTTATGCCGGGCCTGGTTGGCGGTGTGCTGGGCGCGGCCCTTCCAGTAGGACACCTGCCCGCCAATGTCGGAGGCGAAGAAGAGCAGATAGTTCAGGATGGCCACGATGGGGATGAGGGCATAGAGGAAATGCCCAGCCAGGAGCAGGCGGAGGATCTGATAGGCGAAAAACGCCGCGTCGAACCAGGCCAGCCACTTGACCTTCATGGGAATGATGAAGAAGAACAGGACTTGCAGGTTCGGGAAGAGGGTGGCAAAGGCGAAGAACATGGACATATTCACATAGAACATGGACGCCGTGCCCACCAGAAAGCCCACGGCGATATTTAAGATCACGCCGAAGAGATAGAAGATGGTGAACTTATTGGCCCCCCACTCGTTCTCCAGGGCGTTGCCGATGAAGTAGTAGAAATACAGGGTGACGAGAAAGAAGAAAATGTTATGGCTGCTGGCAGGAACAAAAATGAACGTGACCAGCCGCCAGACCTGCCCTTGCAGGATGGCGCTGGCGCTGAAGCCCAGCAGCCCTGTGCCCATGGCATAGCCACTTTTACTGAACATGTCGAGCAGATAGACCAGCACGTTGCCGATGACGATGTAGCGCATCAGACCGGGGATCCCCAGGCGGGGGTGCCTGGCGCAGAAACGATCCAGCCATTGTTGCATGGCACGCAATGAAACGACCTCCTTATATTGGTTGGGATGGGTAGGATAGAATATATTTTTATTTTACCCGCTTTCGCGAGGGAAGTCTACACAAAACTGTGAACATTTCCCCGGCTTTTGAAAAAGTAAAAAAGAAAATTATTTTTTATAGGTGAAATTATATTCTTTGCCTTTTTGAGAGATGTTAAATAAAACTGTTGTTGGATGGGGAAGAGAGCTTGACAAGCCAGGGACACCTAGTTATACTGAAAAAAACGTTCCTAAATATGATTAGCTTATATATGAAAGAGAGGTGTTCATGAATGAAAAAACGGCTTGTAGTTGAAAAATTTAAAGCTATGCACTTTAGAGGATTAAATAATCTTGAACTTGATGATTTTTCTAAAATAAATGTATTTGTTGGCGCGAATAATAGCGGAAAAACTAGCTTGCTGGAAGCATTAAAATTGATGAGCACTCCTGATAATATGGGCCAGGTTGTGCGAATCGCATTACAGAGAGCGCAGGCTAGTGCAGAAGCTAAAAAAAAGAATATTGTAAACTATGTTCTGAGTGTTTTTCAAAAGATAAAGGACGAAGAACAAGATTATTACCACATTGATCTTGGAGCTACAGTGGAAGGAAAAGAATACAAGTACGAAGTAGATGCAACACTTGGCGAGGCAGTTGATTCGACAGGAACAATAAAGGAAATACTCGATATAGCCATCAAGACATCTGTTGATGGGGGAAAAGTTAACTATCGGAGTGTTCAAATTATAAATGGTGAGGACACAAAATTTACGTCGATAGAGCGTCCGTTATACAGTTCCTTGTATTTATCATCGACAATTAGTTACTATAGAAGTTGCGTGCTATTGCTCTCTTCTTATATTGTTCGGGAAGGTCAACAAGAAATTTTAAAGATATTACAAACCTTCGATAAAAATATTGATGATATCAGTATCATTGGAGAGGATATATATTTGCATCATGTGTACGCCGGGTCTATGCCGTTATTTGCATATGGCTCTGGTTTACAGAAAGCTGTCTTGTTGACAGTGTCTATTGCAAACTGCAAAGATGGGATTATACTGGTTGATGAGATAGATAATGCTATTCATGTCAGTGCTTTCAAGGATGTATTTAAGTGGTTTTTAGATGCTTGTATCAAATGGAATGTCCAAGCATTTATTACTACGCACAGTGCGGAAGCGATAGATGCTATTCTTGAGATAAATCACAACGAACACCAAACTGAAGATGTATTGCGTGTTATAACTCTACGTAAAGATTATAAAAATAACGTTACAAGAAAAAAGGTTCGATCAGGGGAAGAGGCCTACTTTGACAGAGAACAGTTCGAAATGGAGTTACGCGTATGAAATCAGTCATATTATGTGAAGGAAAAGATGATTTGTGGTTTATTGGATATTATTTGCATAAGACTAGAAAATGGGAAATTACTACAAAACCAATAAATTGGGAAAATTATAAAGTTTCTCCATTAAATAGAAAACAAGAAGTCAATTATTTAACGAATGGAGAAGACAGTGTTGCAATATGGAGCGTAGGTGGCAAAGACTCTTTTTCTCATGCAGTCGATATCTTATTTGAGAAATTTATTAACGCCTATCCTTCTGATCCCATTAACTCCATAGTAATTATGCGTGACAGAGACAACGAATCTATTAGTACGATTCTTCAGAACGTGAAAGAATGGTTCGCAGAGTTTGTAGGTGAGATAGACATAGAAAATAAATCTACGTCTATCTGGTCTAATGAAATTGACGGAATTGATGTATCTGTAAAGATTACTCCGCTGATTATTCCTTTTTCGGAAGAAGGGGCAATTGAAACCATACTTATGAATTCAATTAGTGAGTCGAGCCGAGAAGGACAAGTTGTTGTCGATGAAGCCAAAAAATATGTTAACACATTGTGTGACAGAGAAGAGGTCGGAACAAATTATTTGACTCATGAACGCTTGATTCTTAAAGCAAAGTACTCAGCGGTTATTGCAGTAACCAATCCGGATCATTCTACAGGACTGTTTCAAGATATGGTGATTTCTTCTCCGTGGGAGAATTCTGAGCATGTGAAAGAACATTTTGATGTAATTGTGAAAGCAATTTCATCAAATGTTGAATAAAACGATTTTATTGTTTTATTACGATGATTGTATGTGTTTTTTAAACGTAAAAAAATTTTGAAAAACGGCTTGCCTTTTCCGAAAGATGGTGTATAATGTAACGTACTATTTTGGCCCTACTGAATTGGTGGGGAGATCAACTGCATAGAGCGCATTATCGAGAGTGGGCGAGAGAGTTAGCTTGATGACCCCACACCAACCTGCCCCAGGGCTTTCGCCCCGGCAAGGTGGTTCTGCTAACAGCGATAAGGAGGCGCCGCGTCTTGCGACAAAGGCTTCCTGCGGGAAGTCTTTTTTTGTAAGCTGCGGCTTACCGACAGCGTCTCTCAGGCAGAGTTAGAAAAGGAACACAAGACCCATGAGTATTGTAAAAGACATGGCTCTGGCCGAGTCCGGCCGGAGAAAGATCCAGTGGGTGCGGGACTTTATGCCCGCCCTGGCCCAGATCGAGGCCCGCTTTGAGAAAGAGCAGCCCTTCCGTGGGCTGCGCGTGGCGGTGTCCGTCCATCTGGAGGCCAAGACCGCGAACTTAGGCTACGTCCTCAGCAAGGGCGGGGCGCAGGTGAGCCTGACCGGCTCCAACCCTCTCTCCACCCAGGACGACGTGGCCTCGGGCCTGGCCAGCCTGGGCGTGGAGACCTTTGGCATCCACGGCGCTTCTGCCGAGGAGTATGAGGCGCACCTGATCGAGACGCTCAAGTGCCGCCCCCACATCGTCATTGACGACGGCGGGGACCTCATCGACCTGCTGGGCGGCAAATGCAAGGCGTATGCCGGCGACCTCATCGGCGGCTGCGAGGAGACCACCACCGGCATCCTCCGCCTGAAAGCCCGCGAGAAGGACGGCATCCTGCCCTGCCCCATGGTGGCCGTGAACGACGCCAAGGCCAAGCACTACTATGACAACAAGTACGGCACCGGCCAGTCCGTCTGGGACGGCATCATGCACACCACCAACCTGGTCGTGGCGGGCAAGACCGTCGTGGTCGCCGGGTATGGCTGGTGCGGCAAGGGCGTGGCCATGCGGGCCGCCGGGATGGGGGCCAACGTGATCGTCACCGAGGTCGACCCCTTCAAGGCCCTGGACGCCACCATGAACGGCTTCCGGGTGATGACCATGGACCAGGCCGCGCCCTTGGGCGACGTGTTTGTCACCGTCACCGGCTGCAAGGACGTGATCGTGGGCCGCCATTTCCAGGCCATGAAGCACAACGCCCTGCTGGCCAACGCCGGGCACTTTGACTGCGAGGTCAACGTGGCCGCGCTGCGGGAGCTGGCCGAGAGCAGCCAGCTGCGCCGGGAGAACATCGTCGGCTATACCCTGCCCAATGGCAAGACCCTGAACGTATTGGCCGAGGGCCGCCTGGTGAATCTCGCCGCCGGCAACGGCCACCCGGCGGAGATCATGGACATGTCCTTCGCCGTCCAGGCCCTGGCCGCAGAGTGGCTGACGAAGCAGACCGGGCTGGAAAAGAAGGTCTACGCCGTGCCCGATGCCATCGACGACGAGATCGGCCGGGCCAAGCTCGCCGCCCTGGGGCTGTCGATCGACAGCCTGACCGAGGAGCAGGAGAAGTATCTCACAAGCTGGTCCGTGTAAGCTTGTTGGTAACTGCTTTACATTATATTACTATTCTTCATCTATCTAAGGAGGAACCCTTCCCATGAGCCACAGATTTTTTACTTCTGAGTCCGTTACCGAGGGACATCCCGATAAGATCTGCGATCAGATCTCTGACGCTGTGCTGGACGCCATCCTAGCCAAGGACCCCCTGGGCCGCGTCGCCTGCGAGACCACCGCCTCCACCGGCCTCATCCACATCATGGGTGAGATCAGCACCAAGTGCTATGTGGACATCCCCAAGATCGCCCGCGAGGTCATTCGCGGCATCGGCTATGACCGCGCCAAGTATGGCTTCGACTGCGACACCTGCGGCATCATCACCAACATCGATGAGCAGAGCGCCGACATCGCCCTGGGCGTGGACAAGTCCTTCGAGGCCAAGGCCGAGGGGGAGAGCGAACTGGACAACGGCGCCGGCGACCAGGGCATGATGTTCGGCTACGCCTGCGACGAGACCCCTGAGCTAATGCCCCTGGCCATCTCCCTGGCCCACAAAATGGCCAAGCGACTGACCCAGGTCCGCAAGGAGGGCAAGGTCGACTACCTGCGCCCCGACGGCAAGACCCAGGTCACGGTCGAGTATGACGAGAACAACCAGCCCGTCCGCGTGGACACCGTGGTCCTCTCCACCCAGCACAGCCCCAAGGTCGAGCTGGACCAGATCCGCAAGGACATGATCGAGCTGGTCATCAAGCCCACCGTCCCGGAAAACCTCATGGACGAGAACACCAAGGTCTATGTCAACCCCACCGGCCGCTTCGTCATCGGCGGTCCTCAGGGCGACACGGGCCTGACCGGTCGGAAGATCATCGTCGATACCTACGGCGGCTCTGCTCCCCACGGCGGCGGCGCTTTCTCCGGCAAGGACCCCACCAAGGTGGACCGCTCCGCCGCTTACGCCGCCCGCTGGGTGGCGAAGACCGTCGTGGCCGCCGGCCTGGCCAAGCGCTGCCAGGTGCAGCTGGCTTACGCCATCGGCGTGGCCCAGCCCGTCTCCATCCTGGTGGAGACCTTCGGCACCGGCACTGTGGCCGACTCCGTGCTGGAGGAGGCCGTCCGCAAGACCTTTGACCTGCGCCCCACCGCCATCATCCGCGACCTGGACCTGCAGAAGCCCATCTACCAGAAGCTGGCCGCCTACGGCCACATGGGCCGCGAGGACCTGGGCGTGAAGTGGGAGCAGACCGACCGCGCCGCACAGCTCCAGGCCGCCTGCCGCTGAGCTTGCGGCAGGATCGTACCTCATCCGGAAAGAAGGAGGATCTTGTATGCCGGAAATCTCGGTGATCGTACCGGTCTACCGGGCGGAGAGCTTTCTCCGCAAGTGTACCGACTCCATCTTAAACCAGACCTTTCAGGATCTGGAGCTTTTACTGATCGACGACGGCTCCCCGGACCACAGCGGGGCGCTGTGTGACCAGATCGCCAAGGAGGACCCCCGCGTGCGGGTCTTCCACAAGGACAACGGCGGGGTCAGCTCCGCCCGGAACCTGGGCATGACCCAGGCCAACGGCCAATATTTTGCCTTTGCCGACTCCGACGACTGGCTGCCCCCGGACGCCCTGGAGACCCTCTACACCGCCCTGACGGCCGCCGGCGCGG